>WNFL01387768.1_pt1 | contig 20641 bp, 19 predicted proteins | sample 5400361 | NCBI WGS metagenome assembly WNFL01 (sample SAMN13153351, study PRJNA577476) | soil metagenome | isolation source: 40 cm soil on Douglas fir-dominated hillslope | place: USA:California | collected 2013-09-17
GCAGATGCAACAACTCAAGAACCTTGCGGTGGTGGACGTTCGCAATACATACATCGCACTCCAACAGGGTCGTGTGCAGGTCACAACCGCAAGCGAACAACGGAAGCTCCAGCAGGAGACGTTTGACGCCGAGCAGAAGAAATATCAGCTCGGCGCCTCCACCGTTTACCAGGTGATTTTGACCCAGCGCGACCTCGTTAACGCGCAAGGCCAGGAGTTGCGCGCCTTGGCCAATCTCCTCGAATTCAAAGCTCAGTACGAGCGCGCTGTAGGCCGCACGCTGGAGGTGAACCGCGTGACCATCGCCGACGCCAAGCACGGCGAAGTCGAAAGGGACACTCTGATTCCCGGCACGCTGCACGGCAAGGTGGTCGGCACGGAGAATCTGTTCACGGACAGCAGCAGGCAGAAGTAGTCACACTTTTATACGCAAATACACTGACTGCTTCGCGCATCTACGGTCCCCCGCGCTTGCTCGGCCGCTATCTTTCGCATAGCTATGGGTGATCATTCCAAGGAAACGGCACAGACCGTAACTCACGCAGAGCCAGCTTCCCCGCACCGCAAACCCTCCGCCAAAGAGAAATCCTGGGAAAAAAGTACGCTGCGCCCCACTCTGGATAAAAATCCCGAGCGCCAGGCGGAGTTCACCACCGTTTCTGGCTTTCCGATTCAGCGGCTGTACACTCCGGCCGATCTCTCCGGTTGGGACCCTGATCGCGACCTTGGCTATCCCGGCGAACCGCCCTACACGCGCGGGATACATTCCACAATGCACCGCGGGCGCCTCTGGACCATGCGGCAATTCGCCGGCTTTGGCGCCGCGGAAGACACCAACCAGCGGTTTCGCTACTTGCTTTCGCAGGGGCAGACCGGCCTATCCACCGCTTTTGATTTGCCGACCTTGATGGGCTACGACTCCGATCATCCGCTTTCCGAAGGCGAAGTCGGAAAATGCGGAGTCGCGATCAGCTCGCTGGCGGACATGGAAGTGCTCTTCGACAAGATTCCGCTCGCCAACGTCACCACTTCGATGACCATTAATTCGCCCGCGGCGGTGATTTGGGCGATGTATCTGGCCGTGGCGGAAAAGCAGGGCGCGGACTGGAAGAAAATTTCCGGCACGCTGCAGAACGACATTCTGAAGGAATACATCGCGCAGAAGGAATACATCTACCCGCCGGAGCCGTCGATGCGGCTAGTCATCGACACTTTCGAGTTCGGCGTCAAGAACACGCCGAAGTTCAACACCATTTCCATCAGCGGCTATCACATCCGTGAAGCGGGTTCGACCGCGATTCAGGAATTGGCGTTCACGCTGCGCGATGGACTTGAGTACGTGGAATGGGGCATGCGTCGCGGCCTCGAGCTCGATGAGTTCGTGCCGCAGCTTTCGTTTTTCTTTAATGCGCACAATGATTTCTTCGAGGAGATCGCGAAATACCGCGCGGCGCGGCGCATCTGGCACAAAGCCATGGTGGAGCGCTACAAGTCGCAGAATCCGCGCTCTTGGGCGTTGCGCTTCCATACGCAGACGGCCGGCTGCTCGCTGACCGCGCAGCAGCCCTACAACAATGTGGTGCGCACGGCGATTCAGGCGCTGGCGGCGGTGCTCGGTGGGACGCAATCGCTGCATACGAATTCGCTCGACGAAGCCTGGGCGCTCCCTACGGAATTCGCGGCGACCATCGCGTTGCGCACGCAGCAGATCATCGCGCACGAGACTGGCGTCACCAACACCGTCGATCCGCTGGGGGGCTCGTACTTTCTCGAAACTTTGACCAATGAAGTCGAGCGCGGCGCGTGGGACTACATCGAAAAAATTGACGCGCTCGGCGGCATGGTGGCGGCCATCGAACGCGGCTACCCGCAGCGCGAAATATCAGAGGCGTCGTACCGCTATCAGGTCGAGGTCGACAAGAAGGAAAAGATCATTGTCGGCGTGAATGACTTCGTCACAAAAGAAAAACCGCTGGACACGTTGCAAATCGATGAGACAGTGGCGCGCCGCCAGGCCGAGCGCCTGAGCAAACTGCGCGCCGAACGTTCGAGCGACGAAGTCGCCCGCCGGCTCAGCGCGTTGCGCAAAGCGGCGCAGGGCAGCGAGAATCTGATGCCGTACATCTTCGACGCCGTAAAATCCTACGCCACCCTCGGCGAAATCTGCGACGCCATGCGCGAAGTCTTCGGCACCTACGAAGAAATCGCCATCACCTGACCGCCTTCATGCCAGAGAAGAAAATTCGAGTTTTAATTGCGAAACCGGGGCTGGATGGACATGACCGCGGCGCCAAGATCATCGCGCGCGCTCTGCGCGATGCCGGAATGGAGGTGATTTACACTGGCTTGCGTCAGACGCCGGAGATGATCGCCTCGGCGGCCGTCCAGGAAGACGTCGACGTCATCGGCCTCTCGATTCTCTCTGGCGCGCACAACACGCTTTGCCCGCAACTCATGCACCTGTTGCACGAAAAAGGCATGGACGACGTCACCGTGGTGCTCGGCGGAATCATCCCCGAAGCCGACATCCCGGCCCTGAAAAAAGTCGGCATCGCCGGAATCTTTCTTCCCGGCACCTCCACGCAAGACATCGTCGAATTCATTCACAAACGAATCGCGCATTAGGGCCTCATCGTTTCCGTCCTGGAGGGACAGGACGCCGCGATCGCAATAGTGTGATTTCGCCTCGGTGCATCCGTTGCTCAATGCTCATTGCTTGCCGCCGTCTTTGCGCCGCTGGTCATATTTCTGCTTGGCGCCGCGGTGCAGCTGCTTGACGCGCTCCTTCTCTTGCTTTTGCGCTTCGGGATCTACCTTGCGTCGCAGAGACTCCTGCTCGCGCTCGAGTTTGCGCTGATTCTCCAGCCGATTCTCGTCGAGGCGGCCCTCCGCGATGGCCGCTTGCACCGCGCATCCCGGCTCGGTGGTGTGCCCGCAATTGCCATATTTGCATTGGGCCGCAAGCTCCTCGATGTCCGAAAACGCTTGCTCCACACCGTCCGTCACACCCCACAACTGCAACTCCCGCAAACCCGGCGTGTCGATCATGAGCGCGCCGCCGGGCAGCGCGAAGAGCTCGCGGCTTGTCGTCGTGTGACGGCCGCGGCTATCGCTCGCCCGGACGGATTGCACCGCCTGTGCGTCGCGCCGCAAGAAATAATTCACCAGCGTCGACTTCCCCACCCCCGACGAACCTAGCAACACAATTGTCTGCCCAGGCGCAAGAAAGCCGTCCAGCGCTTCCAGGCCAACTCCACTGAGCGCGCTCACCGCAAAAATCGGAGCACCGGCGGCGATGGCTTCGACCTCCGCGATGCGAGCAGCAACATCGTCGCGATCGTCCGCCTTATTGAGGACGACAATCGACTTCGCGCCCGATTCCCAGCACTGCGCGAGGTATCGCTCTAGCCGCCGCACATTGAAGTCGCCATCCAACGCCATCACCACGAACGCCGTGTCCACGTTCGCGGCGATCACCTGCTCTTCTAGGCGCCGCCCGGCAACTTTGCGCACGAACTTGCTGCGGCGCGCCAGCACTTTTTGTATCAGCGGCCGGCCGCCGCCGCTGAGAATTTCCACGGCAACCCAATCTCCTGCCGCGGGCCAGTCTCCGCCCGCTTCCGCCGCGGCGCGCAGCGTGCCGGAAGCCTCCGCCCAGCATTCCGCAAAGTCTCCAGCGATACGCCAAAGGCCTCGCTGCTGGGAAATCACCCGCGCAGGCAGCCATTCGGTTTGCTCACGCGCTTGCCACAGCGCATCAAAATATGAATTCCATCCCAATTCCTTCAAAGACACTTGCTCTTCTCCCGTCGCACAAGAATGCGGTCCGCTCCTATCAAATGTATACGTGCGCGAACCAATTTAGAAGGAGCAACGCACGTAGAGAAGGCGTGCTGACTGCGGCTCGCAAGCTTCTTCGAGGCACTTGTGCTCACAACAAAAAGGCCGGACGGAAAGCGTCCGGCCTGGGAAGACTTTGGTTGGCTCCTAGTTTGAGATTACGGATGCTCGGGTTTGCCGTGTTCGGGCCTGCCTTGCTCAGGCTTGTTGTTGGAACGCGGCGCGTTTTCGTGCGGCGCATTGGAATGCTGCGCGGGCGCACGATCAACGTGCGGATTGCCCCGCGCCTCGCCTTGAGGTCCTCGGGAGGCCGAAGCATTTGGCACCGGGCGCACTTCTCTTGCCTGGCGCGCATTGTTAGAGGGTGCCGAGTTCATCCTGGACGGCGCGTTATCGCGATTCACCGCGTTCGTCGGACGATCGTTCCGCCCGACACTCCTGCTCGTCGCAGAAGAATTTCCGGCGGGGCGATCTCCGCGACGGTCATCTCGACGCTCCGCTGGACGATCCGCGCGATGCTCTGCTTCCCGTTCGTTGCGCGCTGCCACCACATCGCGATGGAAATCACCGGCCCGCCCGCTGGCAGCGACCGCCGGCCGGCCGTGATTTACAGAAGCCCACTGCGAACGATCCGCGTGCGCCGCATGTTCGTGCTCGATCTGCTCTCGCCTGGCTTCGACGTGGTGCTCGCGCGCCGCCATCCTTTCGTGCTCGTTTTCGCGCGCTTGAATTCCGTGCGGTCCGCCGTTGAAGCTGACTCGGTTGACGTTATTCACCACCACCGTGCGGTTGTAGTAGTTGTGAATCACCGTCACGTTGACGTTGGTCACCGCTCGATTGTAGACAAATTCTCTGCCACGCCATTCGCCGCCATAGAAACCGACGCCCGTGTAGCCGTAACCATAATTAATCCCACCATAAAAGCCGACGTGTGGTCCCCAGTAACCCCCATGCCAAACGTACACACCTTCGGCAAATCCCCAATAACCAGGAGTCCACAGGAAACCGGGTTCCGGCGCCATCACCCATGTTCCGGGCACCCAATAATAATCGTCGTCGCCATACGCCCAATATCCGGGCGTCCAGATGTAGCTCGGCCCGGGGCAAACCGGCTGGGCATACACCGGTAGCACGGGAGGGCCTATTCGGACAGATACGCCTATCGCTATTTGTGCATTGGATGCTGCAGGTATGCCTAGGATCACCGCGGTGAACAGCAATAGTCCAAGCGATCTTACGATTCGCATTATCGTAACCTCTCTAGTGCAGCGTTTTTTCCGTCCAATTGCTTTGCCGAGAGCGCGGAATCGCGCCCAATGTCTCTTGTGCGTATAAACACTTTTTTACCAAAAAAGTTGTGCGGCGGGGGATCGGCAGCTCCCTTGTGCGTCTTATGCGTAACACTGCGGAATGGAAACATGGGCGGAGTCTGGTGAAAGGCGCGCGGCGCTCGCAGTATGCTTGCGGAGACCGTATACTGGGGCGTTTGCGGCGCGCTGCTACAACAGGCATTCATCGCTTTGCGCCGCTACTTTTAGGTGAGGTCTGTTAGTGGCCGCGTCGATTCTCAAAACGAACGTCAATACGAAGTCCCCTGAGTTTGAAAAGAATACCCGCCGGATGATTGATCTCGTTACGCAAATCAAAAATGAGGAAGAGCAGATTCGCCAGGGCGGCGGCGCGAAAGCTATCGAAGCGCAGCACAAGAAAGGCCGGCTGACGGCGCGCGAACGCATTGCGAAGCTGATCGATCCGGGCTCGCAATTTTTCGAGCTGGGGGCCTACGCTGCGTATGAAATGTACGAAGAGTGGGGCGGCGCGCCGTCCGCGGGAACTATCACCGGCCTTGCGCGGGTTTGCGGCCGCACTTTCATGATTATCGCCAACGACGCTACGGTGAAGGCCGGCGCGTTTTTTCCGATGACCGCGAAAAAAGTGATTCGCGCGCAGAACATCGCGATCGACAATCACATCCCCACGATTTATCTGGTCGATTCAGCGGGCATCTTTCTTCCTTTGCAGGAAGATGTGTTTCCCGATACCGACGATTTTGGCCGCGTCTTCCGCAACAATGCGGTGATGAGCGCCATGGGCATTCCGCAACTTGCGGCGATCATGGGCATGTGCGTGGCCGGCGGCGCGTATCTGCCGGTGATGTGCGATCACATCTTGATGACCGAAGGCTCGGGCCTGTTTCTGGCCGGCCCGGCGCTGGTGCAGGCGGCCATCGGGCAGAAAACTTCGGCGGAAGATTTGGGCGGCGCGAAAATGCACGCGCAGATCAGCGGCACCGTGGATTTTCGTGAGCCGGACGATGATGCGTGCATCGCGCGAATTCGCGCTCTGGCCGACAAAATGGGAGCGGCGAACCCTGCCCCGTTTAGTCACGTGGCCGCGCGGCAGCCGCTCTATTCCGCGCAGGAGGTTTACGGCATTTTCTCCGGCGATGCCGCGAAGCAATACGATATGCGCGAAATCATCGCTCGCATCGTGGACGCAAGCGAGTTCGAGGAATATCGGGCGGAATATGGCGAAACTGTGCTTTGCGGCTACGCGCGCATCGGCGGCTGGGCCGTCGGCATCGTTGCGAACCAGAAAAAGCATGTGCAGGCGCCGGTGCCCGGCTCGGACCAGAAACGCATGGAATTCGGCGGCGTAATTTACACGGAGGCTGCGGAAAAAGCCGCGCGCTTTATTCTGGACTGCAACCAGAACCGTGTGCCACTGATTTTCCTGCACGACGTGAACGGCTTCATGGTCGGCAAGGACGCGGAGTGGAGCGGCATAATCCGCGCCGGCGCGAAAATGGTGAATGCCGTAGCGAATTCTGTGGTGCCGAAGATTGCCGTGATTTGCGGCGGAAGCTTTGGAGCCGGACACTACGCCATGTGCGGCAAAGCATACGATCCGCGCTTCATTTTTGCGTGGCCTACGGCGCGCTACGCAGTCATGAGCGGCGATGCAGCCGCAGGCACCCTAGTCGAAATCAAACTGAAGCAACTGGAGCGCGAAGGCAAGAAAGTCGACGAGAAAGCCAGAAAAGAATTGTACGAATCCGTCCGCGCGACGTACGAGCACCAAACCGATCCACGGTACGCTGCAGCCCATTTATGGGTCGACGCCATCATCGATCCCGCGCATACCCGCGACGCCCTAATCCAGGCACTAGAAGCCGCCGCCCTGAACCCAGAGATCCGCGAATTCAAAACCGGAGTTTTACAGACATGATCATCACTCCCCCATTAAGCTCACGAGCATGGTGAAGGAATGAGATTACAGAATTTTGAGATCTCTTCTTCCATAGAGCTCCAGTCCGCAGGATTGTTTTGGGATCTTCATAATTTCGCTCGTTTTCTAGGACTAGCGATAATTCCAACGGAAAACATCGCCTTGATGAGTTGGAGCGTTCCCAAAGGGCCGAACCCTTGGGGCTGTAATGAAAACAAGTTCGCAGGGATGCAGCTACGTTTCACCGGTTTGCAGGTCATCCGCCTGAGTCCACGCGACCCAGACTTGCCGCTCACGGAAGACATCTGTGTCTCCGAGATTTTAAAGGTGGATCCTCGCGTTGATCACGCTGACCCGCACATACGTGCTGTTTGGGAGATGACCGACCGATTTCACTTGGCAATTTGCTTTCAAAGCCGTCGAATGATTGAACTTGGGTCGGAAGCTGTCGAGCTTATTCCAGTTTCCGGTGATTCTTTTGCGGAGCCACGGGCTCAATGATGAACACCGCCGCCTCGCATGTGAAGCTCGTCGAGTGTCCGCGGGATGCGTGGCAGGGACTGGCAGATTTTATTCCCACCGAGCTCAAAGCAGATTATCTGAAGGAGCTTGTCCGCGCCGGATTCCGCCACATCGACGCCGTAAGTTTCGTTTCGCCCAAGCATGTGAAGCAGATGGCGGACAGCGAAGAGGTCATGGCTAAAGTTAGCGCTTCCCTTCCCACCGGAACCGAGCGGCCAGAGATCATCGGCATTGTAGTGAATGAAAAGGGACTGGAGCGGGCGCTGGCGACTCCCGGCGTTACTACGATCGGGTATCCGTATTCGATCTCGGCTTATTTTCGGCGGGCCAATGCGAATATGACTCGCGAGGAATCGCGCGCGCTGGTCGAAACGCTGAAGAAAGAGACCGCAGCGGCGAATCGTGACTTGGTCATTTACATCTCCATGGCGTTTGGCAATCCTTATGACGAGCCTTGGGGGCCGGAGATCGTTCAGGACACTCTGGAATGGTTGAAAGACGTTCGCGTGCGCACGGTTTCGCTGGCCGATACGGTGGGCACGGCGTCCCCGCAACTGGTCGGCGATCTATTTCGCCAAGTAAAGGATCACGTGGCGGGAATCGAGTTGGGCGTGCATCTTCATAGCCGGCCGGAAAACGCCGAAGCGAAAATTCTTGCCGCCTACGAGGCGGGATGCCGCCGCTTCGATAGCGCGCTGACGGGGCTTGGCGGCTGCCCCTTTGCGGGAGACAATCTGGTTGGCAACATCGCCACGGAACAGGTTCTCGCGGCTCTGCGCAAAGCGGGCGCCGATCCGGGTATCGACAACGCGCGGCTCACCAAGGTGCTGGCGATGGCCAACGAGATCCGCGCGAAATACGCGCACGCACCAGTTGTAAATTAGCGAGGTTTTTTCCATGCACTCGACACTGATTCTCGAATTCAGCGGCGAAATCGCGAAGCTTACCCTGAACCGTCCCGACAAGCGCAATGCCATCAATGCGCAGATGATCGCGGAGTTGCAAACGGCGCTGGACACCATCGAGAAAAGCCACTCGCGCGTGGTGATTGTCACCGGAGCGGGCACGTCGTTTTGCGCCGGTATGGATCTAGACATGCTCGCCGCCATCGCGAAACAGTCGCCAGCGGAAAATCAGGAAGATTCGCGTCGCATCGCCAAAATGCTGCGACGCCTTTGGAGTTTCCCGCGGCCGATGATCGCGGCGGTAAATGGACCTGCCTACGCCGGCGGTTGCGGCATCGCGACGCTCTGTGACTTCACGCTGGCCGCGCCGGAGGCGAAATTCGGATACACCGAGGTGAAGATCGGATTCCTGCCCGCAATCGTTTCTGTGTTTCTCACGCGGCAGATCGGAGACAAGCGTTCGCGCGATCTCCTGCTGACTGGACGCATCATCGAAGCAGCGGAAGCAAAGGAATTTGGCATGGTGACGGAAGTGGTTCCCGCCGATCGCCTGCAGGAACGCGCCCTTGAGCTCGCCAACGACCTCATTGCAGCGAGTCCGAGCAGCTTGACGCGCGCGAAGCATCTCCTGACGTCCGCTGCAGCCGCTGGAGTGGATCACGATTTAGAGCGCGCGATTCTGGAAAACGCGCGCATCCGCTGCACGCCCGATTTTAAGGAAGGCGTCGCTTCCTTTCTCGAAAAGCGCAAGCCAGTCTGGCACGGCAAGCCGGAATAACCGCGATCATGCCAATCCTCGAACATCACGACACCACGGTACGAGTGCGCTACGCCGAGACGGACCAGATGGGCGTGGTCTATCACGCGAATTACTTGATTTGGTTCGAGGTCGGCCGCGTGGAGCTGATGCGCGCGCTGGGCATTGAATACAAGCGCATGGAAATCGAGGACGATTGCCATATCGTTGTTGCCGACGTCCGCTGCCGCTACCACGCTTCCGCACGCTATGACGAAGTGGTGCGCGTGCGTACGCGCATCGCGGAGTCGCGCAACCGCACGATTCGATTCTCGTACGAAGTTTTTCGCGACACCGATCAGGAACTCCTTGCCGTCGGCGAAACGCTGCACGTGATTTGCGGCAGCAATGGCAAGCCCAAGCTCTTGCCGGAAAAATATCGAGCGATTCTTGGGACGACTTCACCTTCGTCAGTGTCAGACGCACTGCGGAGCCATTCATGACGATTGCCGTCAGCGGCAACGATCTCACCTTCGAGCAGTTGTACGCTGTGGCGCTGCGCGGCGAGAAAGTGACGCTCACGACGGATGCTGTCGAACGCATGAAAGCGTCCCGCGCGGTGGTCGATCGCGTGGTGGCTTCGGGCGCTACGGCCTACGGAATCAACACCGGGTTCGGCAAGCTTGCCTCCGTGCGCATTTCAGCCGAGCAGGTGCGCCAGCTTCAGGTGAACCTGGTGCGCTCGCACGCATCCGGCGTGGGCCCGCCGCTGACCGAGACCGAGACGCGTGCGATGATGCTGCTGCGGGCGAACGCGCTGGCCAAAGGTTTGAGCGGCATTCGTCCGGTAATCGTGGAAACGCTTTGCGCGATGCTCAACGCCGGAGTGCATCCGGTGATTCCATCGCAAGGTTCCGTTGGCGCATCGGGAGATTTGGCGCCGCTGGCGCATCTCGCGCACGTTGTGATTGGGGAAGGCCGCGCCGCGTACCGCGGTGAAACGCTGGCTGGCGCGGAAGCCATGCGCCGCGCAGGCGTTACTCCGGTCGCGCTGGACGCTAAAGAAGGGCTGTCGCTGCTCAACGGCACGCAAGGAATGCTTGCATTGCTGAGCCTCGCACTGCGCGACGCCGACACGCTGGTGGACACCGCGGATGTGGCCGCGGCCTTGTCGCTGGACGCGCTCCGCGGGAGTCCCGGCGCCTTCGACGCGCGCATCATGCACGCGCGGCCGTACACCGGCGCGGCGATGACCGCGCGCAACCTCGCGCACTTGAACGAAGGCAGCCAGATCCGCGAGTCCCATCGCTCCGCGGAGAAAGATGCGCGCGTGCAGGATGCTTACAGCTTGCGCTGCACGCCGCAGGTACACGGCGCGGTGCGCGATTCGCTGGCGCAGGCGCGCGAGATGGCGGCTGTAGAGTTGAACAGCGCCACGGACAATCCGCTCGTGTTTGTCGGCGACGGCAGTGGCGACATTATCAGCGGCGGAAATTTTCATGGGCAGCCGCTGGCGATGGCCGCGGATCAAGTCGCCATAGCGATTGCCACGCTGGCGGGAATTTCCGAACGGCGCGTCGAGCAAATGACCAACCCGCTGACTAGCATGTTGCCCGCGTTCTTGACGCCGGAGCCCGGAATCAACTCTGGGTTCATGATCGCGCAGGTAACCGCGGCGGCGCTGGTCAGCGAGAGCAAAGCGCTCGCCGTCCCGCATTCCGTGGATTCGATTTCAACTTCCGGCAACCAGGAGGACTACGTCTCGATGGGCATGAGCGGCGCGCGGCGCCTCGACCGCATGCTGCAGAACCTGCGTTACGTCATCGCCATCGAACTGCTCTGCGCTTGCCAAGGCATCGATCTGCTTGCCCCGCTGCAAACTGGTGCGCTGGCGAAGAAGGCCTACGAGGCGGTGCGCGCAAAATCCGCTAAGGTTGTGCAGGACCGCCCCCTGGCCGCTGAGATCGAGGCCGTCTCCGCGCTAGTCGCCGCCGGCACGTTTTCCGCAATACTCCACTAACGCTGTCTCAATTGCGAAATGCGTAGAGCGTCACGGTTATGTGACTCCTCGCGCGAGGGATAGCGACCGTCCGTCTTAAGGAAGGGTTTGCGCGCCAAAGCGCGGCGTTTGGCGGCTTCATACATAACCTTTCGCATAGGCCCCCCCTCCCCCCCGTTTTCTGGATCTGCACATTCTAAATGACTTACGGGTCGATTCGCTCGGAACTGCAGATTCTACAGAACTTAGCTTTCAAATTGCCCGAATCGATCTCGCGGGAGACAAATTAGCCTGGAAACTGCCGTCTCTGGTTGAAAAAGAAAAAGGGCGGCTTGAATTAGCCGCCCGCAGGAATTCCCACTTACAAGTATAGCACAGTTCGCGATTGGAATTGATATTTCTTTCTGCGCGCGAACGGATGACGCGAGTAGAGGGGGCACGGCACCACTTACTGGGCCAGGGCTTGCCGAAGGAAGGTCAGCATGCGGTAACCAGCGATGTGGCTGAAGGGCGGCAGCTCCAGCGAATAGTGCCCGCAGTGCAGGGCCAGCGTGCGTGGATGCGCATTGTGACGGCGAAGCGCGGCAAGCATCTGCTCGGTCAGAGCTGGAAGGAAGGTCGGATCGTACTTGCCGTAGACCATGAAGGCGTTCTTCCCGGCTCCCAACCCGCGCTCCACGTAGGGCATGGGACTGACCGGCGCCCAGTATTCGCGCAGCTCATCCACCGTGACGTGTTCGCGCAAGCTCTCCCACACGTGCGCGGTAGTCATGCCTTGACTGACGACGTCGGCAAAATAGGTGGACACATGGAAAAAGCCGCCAACCCGGACGGCGGGATCGTGTACCAGAGTGATATAGCCGACCGAGGAGCCGATGCTGGTGCCGAGAATGCCCAGCCGCGAAAACCCTCGCTGCTCGAGCCAGCGCAAGCAGCGCCGCGCGTCTTGCACCGCCTGGCGGTTCGCCTGAAGCGTGAGCCCGATGTTGGGGCCTACGAGTTGGTCCGCGCGTTCATGCCCCTGCGCCATGCGACGATCGTGATACGGCAAGCTCATTTTCAGCGCGCTGATCCCAATGCGCTGCAGCCATTCGCCTAAGCCGCGCTGGCCGTGCCACTTAGCGTTCCAGTTGGGCAGGATGAGGACGGCGGAGCCTCGCTTGCGCGCTGGGAAGAACTGTGCGTAGACGGTATTGTTTTCCGGCCAGGGCGACTCGATCGAGCTGGTAAAGCTCAGAACGTTGTCGCCATTAAGCCGGTAATCGGTTGCGGGCGTGGTGGTGTACCACTCGTGGCTGTTCTCGATGGCCTGGTGCGCGTAAGTGCGCAGGAATGCGGCGGGATCGGGGTGCTCGGCTGGCCCGCCGATGTGTTCCAACCCCCACGCGAAGGGGCGCACCAGACGGTTATCGTCCGTTTTCCAGCGGCGTTGCTCGTAGCGATGGATGCGGCGTGCGAACCAGTTCATAAAGAAGTTTACAGTCAACAGTTTACAGTTAACAGGGCTGGGAGAAAACCTGGGAAACAGCTAATGCCGAGAGATGGCGCGGCATTGCAACTACGTTTGCTGCGGACAGCCTAAAAGGCTGTCCCACTGGTCGCTGAGGAGCACAGAGAAGAGATGTTAGGGATGGGGCACTGTCATGCAGTGGTGCGTTGAGCGAGCGCGGTCTGTGTGGCACATTGCTTGGAGGGGCCGCGGCCCGCGCACACCTTGGTTATCGCGCTCATTTTTCTCTTTGGCATTGTGATTGGCAGCTTCCTGAATGTCTGCATCTTGCGGATTCCGGAGGACGTTTCGATTGTTACGCCAGGTTCCCGGTGCCCTCGGTGCCAAACGCCGATACGTTGGTACGACAATGTTCCGGTCTTCGGGTGGCTCTGGCTGCGAGGCAAGTGCCGCATGTGCGGCCTGGCAATTTCTCCCATGTACCCCCTGGTTGAATTGGCCACTGGCCTTCTTTTTGTAGCGTGCTATCTGGAATTTGGACTTACGCAGGCCGCGGTCAAGTGGCTGTTTTTCACATGTCTAATCATCGTGCTGACGATCACCGACCTGCGCATGCGCATTCTCCCGGACGTGGTGAACTGGCCTGGCTTCGTGGCGGGCCTTTTCTTCTCGGCATTCGTGCCCCCCGACGACCGCATCGCCGTTTCCCTGTATGTCGCCATGTTCCATCGAATGCCGTCTCTTCCGGTTCAAGGTCTGCTCGACGCGCTTCTGGGGGCGGCGTTCGGAAGTTTCCTGCTCTGGGCTGTGGCGGCACTGTATAAGCGCGTCCGCGGGCACGAAGGCATGGGCATGGGTGACGTTAAGATGATGGCGATGGTGGGAGCCTTCCTTGGCGTGCGCGGGGCGTTCCTGACGATCCTGCTGGGGACTCTGCTGGGAACACTGGTGGGGGTCGCCATGATTATTGTCCTCTACGTCGCGGGGTGGCAGCGAAACCTGGCCGAGCGCGCCAGCCGTCGCCGGCTGGGCAGTGTGAATGCCTTGCGTTGGAAAATCGCCAGCCAGTATCAGCTCCCGCTCGGGACGTTCTTGGGAATTGCGGCATTGCTGGTGGTGTATTTTGGTCCAATGATGATGACGCGATGGTTGCGACTGCTTGCGTGACATGAATGAACTCCTGATGCTCGCGGGCTTGCAAACGGCGAAGCCGCCCAATCTATGGGCGTTTGGCGTCGGCTCTGCCGTCGGACTGTTTGCCATCGTGATGGTGGTGTTCTTCTTTATACGGCGCTATTTTCGGAACGTCCGAAACGCGGACAAAAAAAAAGAAGGAGAGGCGCAGACACCGCGCACACAAAATCCCTCAGCCTTCATGGCCGCCTCGATGCAAGGCGTCATCCAAAAACTGCGCGAGCAGGAAAAAGAGCTGGAGCGGCTGCACCGTATCGAAAAGGAACGCGCTGCGCACACGGAACGCCTCAGCGAAGAAGTCACGCGCAACATGCCCGCCGGCCTGCTGGTGGTCAACGCGACCGGAATTATCTCCAGCGCGAATCCCGCTGCCGAGCAGGCACTTGGCATTCACGGACTGGGCTTCCGCCGCTACAGCGAAGCGTTAGGCGAAGGGTCCGAGCTTACGCGATTGATAGCGGAGTGCCTGACGGAAGGAAGCATCTTCCGCCGCGAGCAAGTGGAGCACGCGACCCCTTCCGGCGAGCGCCGCCACCTGGGAGTCACCATCTCCCCGATTCGCAAAGGTATCGAAAAGATTAGCGGCGCGATTTGCCTGTTGAGCGACTTGACCGAACTCGCCGCCCTGCAGCAGCAGATGCAGCTCAAGGAAAATCTCGCGGCTCTTGGCGAGCTTTCCGCGGGCATCGCCCACGAATTCAAGAATGCGCTGGCCACGATCTCCGGTTACGCGCAGATGATTCGTGCCGAGGAATTGGGCGCAGAGGCTTCCGACTACGCCGACCATATCCTCGAGCAGACGCGCAACATCACGCACGTCGTGACCGAATTTCTAAAGTATGCGCGCCCGCTCGAGATCGCCAACGAGCCGGTGCCGCTGGACGCCGTAGTGCAGCGAGTGGTTTCTGACGTTACAGAGGCAATCCCTGCTGTCCGACTGCGGTTTGAAGGAGTGTTTGGCAGCGTTCCGGGCGATGAGGGGCTGCTGCGCCAGGCGCTGCTCAATCTCGTGCGCAATGCCGCGGAAGCTTGCGCCGGTACCGCCGACGGAGGACAAGTGCTGCTGAAGGGCGAACTCGTTCGCGCCGAAGACGGCGGATCGCAGCGCATCGTGATCCTCGACAACGGGCCTGGAATCGAAGGGACCGCGCTAGGCAAACTCTTTCGCCCCTTCTACACCACGAAGGCGGACGGCACAGGCTTGGGCCTGGCCGTGGTGCAAAAGATTATCGTGCAGCATGGCGGCCATGTGGAGGCGCGCAACCGTTCCGAGGGCGGAGCGGCCTTTACGGTTACGCTACCTTTGTGCGGCAGAGCCGCGGAAGCGGTAGAATTGAAGAAGAACAGCATAGAGACCTAGTTCCTGTCCCGGGGAGGTAACTTCATGGACGCACGAATGTGGCGAAACGTTGCCGCTTTTGCAAGCTTGGTTCTAAGTGTCCTCGCGCTCACGGCGCTTCCGTCCGCGGCGCGGCAACAGCAGCAGGATCCCGCGCAACAGTCCACCGGAGATCCGGTGGCGGATGCCGCGCGTAAGGCTCGCGAACAGAAGAAGAAAGACACCCCCAAGCCGAAAAAAGTCTATACAGACGATGATCTGAACCATCTCGTAACGGGAACCGCTGCGGGCGCGCCGGGGACGACAGAAGAAGGCGCAGCCAAGAACTCCGACGCGCAAGGCAAAGATGCGGCAGGTAAAACTGGCGAGGCTAAGGACAGTGCAGAGGTCGCATGGCGCAAGCAGTTCAGGGAAGCCTACAAAAACCTGGACCGCGCGCAAAGAGAGGTCGATATCCTGCAGCGCGAGGATAACAAGGCGCAACTTCAGTACTACAATGACCCGCAGAAGGCCCTTGCGGAGCAGTACACCCGCAAAGATATCAACGAGAAAGATGCAAAAATCGCCGCGAAGAGGAAAGAGATTGACCAGATCAAGCAGCAGATCAGCGATATGGAAGAGGCGCTGCGGAAATCAGGCGGCGACCCTGGCTGGGCCGCGCCGTGAGACGGCGGCTGTAAGTTTCTAGTTTTTAGTTTTTAGTCGATTCGACAGAGCTGTGGGGCTTTGCTTCTAGCCAGCTTACCCCACGGACCGTTCGTGTTCATCTGTTCACTCACCAGCGCCAACGCCGACGATAGCTCATTTGCGCGGCTTCAGCCCCAGGCAGTTCTTCACTAAATACTAAAAACTGACAACCAATGACTGTCGTTCTTCTCCGCACATGGCTGCTTCGTTCTTCCGGCTCACCGCGTAAACCATGATAGAAACGAAGGAGATGGAACCGCTCCTGCTTGTTGAAGATAAAAATGAATTGCGCGCAATGCTCCGCAAAGCGCTCGAGCGCTCCGGCTACACCGTAGATGAGGCGCCGGACGGCAGCGCCGCTATCCAGAAGGTTCGCGCACGCCGCTACCTGCTGGTCATCACCGATCTGAAGATGCCCGGCGCTTCGGGCCTCGACGTCTTGCGCGCGACAAAGCACGCCGACGCTACGATTCCGGTGATTCTTCTGACCGCGTTCGGCTCGGTGGAAGAAGCCGTCACGGCGATGAAGGAAGGGGCTTTCGACTTTCTGCAAAAGCCCGTCGACCTCGATCATTTGAAGCTTCTTGTGCAACGTGGCGCGCGTCAACAGGAGCTGCTCCGCGAGAATTTGCTGCTCCGCGAAGAGTACACGGCACGCTACGGATTTCCGCGCATCGTCGGCGAGCATGCTTCGATCCGCGAAATCAGCCAGCAGATTCAGCGCATAGCCGCGACTGATTCCACCGCGCTGCTACTCGGTGAGAGCGGCACCGGCAAAGAGCTCTTCGCGCGCGCGATTCACCATTTGTCCAGCCGGCGCGAGCAGCCTCTTGTCGCGCTGAACTGCGCGGCGATTCCGGAAGGGTTGGTCGAAAACGAATTGTTCGGGCACGAGCGCGGCGCGTTCACCGGAGCGGGAGCGCGCAAAATCGGCAAGATCGATCTGGCGCATCGCGGGACATTATTTCTCGATGAAATCGGCGAGCTGCCTTTGGCGATTCAAGCCAAGCTCCTCCGGGTGCTGGAGGAAAAGCGTTTTGAGCGTGTGGGCGGGACGCAGCTAATCGAAGCGGACGTGCGCATTGTGGTGGCGACGAATCGCGACCTCCAGAAATTGATGCAAGAGAAGTTGTTTCGCGAGGACTTGTATTTCCGGATTTCGGCGGTGCCCATCACCATCCCCGCATTGCGCGACCGCGGCAACGATGTGCTGTTGCTGGCCGAGTATTTTCTCGAGAAATTCAGCCGCGAATTTGCCAAGCCTGGCCTGGAGCTTTCCTCCGATGCCAGACAGAGGCTCCTCGAATATCGCTGGCCTGGAAACGTGCGCGAACTGCAGAACACACTGGAGCGCGCCGTGATTCTAGCCGATGGGCTAACCATTCGCGCCAACGGTTTGCAGCTTCCTTCGCCTAAGCCGGATCTTGCGAGCCTGCCGGACGGGATGCTGCTGGAGAAATTTAGTTGGGAGGGCTCGCTGGAGGAAGTGACGCAGCGCGCGACTGGCCACGTCGAACGCGTGCTGCTCGAGAGCACGCTCCGCGATTGCCAGTGGAACAAGACGCGAGCCGCTGAGCGCCTCGGCGTCTCGCCCAAAACGCTGCTGGCGAAGATTCGTGCGGCCGGCCTGGAAGAATGATTACGAGGGCTTCTGGGTTGAGGTCGTGCTAACTCTTACGTCCGGTATGGAGGCCGACGGAGCCCAGCGTCCACAGCTGATATTCTACCGACGCGAATCCGACTTTACACATCAGCGAGGCCAGTTCGTCGGGGTGAAAGAAGCGCGCCACCGAGGCTGGGAGATATTTGTACGCGTGCGGGTTACCGGACAGCAAGCCCCCAATCTTCGGCAGAACCTTCCGGCAGTACCAGCGATACAGATCGCCGGCCAGGCCTGCGGGCGGCTCTGTGAATTCCAGAATCGCTACAGTGCCTCCCGGCTTTAGCACTCGCTGGATTTCCTTCAGTCCGCCCTCGTAGTTTGCCAGATTGCGAAAACCGAAAGCGGTCGTCACCAAATCAAACGTCGCATCGCGAAATGGTAGGCGCAAAGCATCTGCTTCGACAAAAGCTGCGGGCTCGGCCGCATCTTCAGTCGCGTGCTGGGCGTGGGCTTCGCGTTTTGCATTCGCGCGCAGCAGCATGGCGTGCGAGAAGTCCGCGCCGATAACCTGTGCTGGACCACGGCTCGCCAGCGCGAACGCGAGATCGCCGGTGCCGCAGCAAAGATCAAGCACGCGCGCGTCGCGCCGCTGCAAGATTGGCCGGAGGCGCCGAGCGGTCCGCGCACGCCACACACGATCCATCTCCAGCGACAGCAGATGATTCAGGAAGTCGTAACGCGGCGCGATTTCCGTGAACATCTCGCGGACTTTGCGCGAGGCGTCCGCGTCGGTCTGCGCGCCTTCGGGGCGAGTTCCTTTCGCGGGGGTGGCAGCCTCAGGCATTGGCCTGGCCGGAATCGCAGAAGAATTGAGGAGCAAAGCGCACAACGCGCTCGACCGCCGGCAAAGGAACACGATCGTACGACGCCGCTTTGCCGATGCGTGGCGTCAGCACAAATCGAAGCTGGCCATCGCGCGTCTTTTTGTCCGACCGCATCGCGTCGATCAACGCGCCCACCGGCACGCGCGGCCACGGCGGTAGCGGGCCGATGCGCCGCACAAGCGAGACAATCCGCGAAACGTCGTTGGCGCGCGTGAACCCGGTTTCGTGCCCGAGCAGCGCCGCCGCCATCATGCCCCAAGCCACTGCTTCGCCGTGCTGGTAGCGCTTATAGTGCGTGACGCTTTCCAGCGCGTGCGCGAACGTGTGACCAAAATTGAGTATCTCGCGCAATCCGGATTCGCGTTCGTCGCGCGTCACAACCTTCGCCTTGATAGCCACATTGCGCGGAATCAAGTAGTCGAGCGCCACGCGGTTGCGGCGCTCCACCTTTTCGATGTTTCTCTCGAGATAGTCAAACATCCCCGCATCGGCGATCACCGCGTGCTTGATGATCTCGGCAAGGCCGCCGCGAAATTCGCGCTCCGGCAAGGTACGCAGCGTCTCAGGATCGGAAAGGACCAGGCGCGGCGGATAGAACGCCCCGACCAGGTTCTTCCCTTCGGGCAAATTCACTCCGGTCTTGCCGCCAATCGAGCTGTCCACTTGCGCCACCACCGTCGTTGGCACATGGACTAGGGCCACCCCGCGCAGATACGACGCGGCAACGAAGCCGGCGACGTCTCCCACCACTCCCCCGCCCACTGCAATGAGGAGAGATTTGCGATCCGCGCCGCCTCTGACGAGGTCGCGAGCGAGCCATTCGACGGTCCGCAAATTCTTTGCCGATTCGCCATCGTTCATCAGGTGAACGCATCGCGGGTTTGCAATCTCACAGCCGCGCCGCGCGCTTTTGCCCAACGCGCGCCACACCTTCGCAGACGACACGATGTGTACGCTTGAAAATTTACCGAGCTTGGCGATCTCCTTCGCCGCGTGGCGAAGCACTCCCGCCCCACACACCACTGAATAGGGCCCAGCCGAAGACTGGACCACAATGCGTTTGATTCCCATGAGTCCGACCCTTGGCAATGTAACACGCCGCCGAAATGGGATTGTAGTGGCCAGGTCTATCTTGGCGGGGTGAGGTAGTGTCTCAGTTTGGAAACGAGCCGGATGACCACTGCGTCTATAAGGCTTAGCGAGAATCACGGAGCAAAACTGATGCTAATCCATATTTTTAGAGGTCCAGGCCGCGTGTTCGGCTTCACGGAAAATGCGACGGGAGCCAACCTGCCTTCGCAATTTTCCCCTTGGACCGCCTTTAAAGCGATAGACCTGAGCCGGGATGGAGAGCCAAAGGCGGGCGTGAATACCAACGAGTGTCTGGAAGACATTGAAAAGCATGGTTTTCACATCACCGATGCGCACGTCCGCATCACCGAAAGTGTGATCTGAAATCAGCCCATCGCTCGCCAATTCAAACTGAGGCACTACCAGGCGTAAATCAATTCCTGCAATTCCTTCGTGCTACCATAAACCCACCCGGTACTGCCCTTCGTCATGACTGCTCCGGTCAAAATTCATCGCGCCGATTACGCCGTGGTCGGATCGGGTGTCGCAGGCCTGCGCGCCGCCATTGAGCTCAGCCAAGCCGGCAGCGTTTTGGTCCTTGCCAAGTCCGATTTGAGCGATTCCGCCACCGCCTGGGCTCAGGGAGGGATCGCCGTAGCCCTCAGCGACGAAGACGAAATCGGCCTTCACGAACAGGACACTATTAAGGCGGGCGACGGCCTCTGTCGCGCCGATGCTGTGGCCTTGCTAGTCGAAGAAGGTCCCAAATACATTACCGAGCTAATTGAGTGGGGCACGGAATTTGACCGCGCGGGCACCAAGCTTGCCTTCACCCGGGAAGCCGCCCACAGCCGCTCCCGCGTCTTGCACGCCCACGGCGACTCCACCGGCCGCGAAATCAGCCGCGCCCTCCTGGCCCGCGCGCACTCGGTTCCTCACCTGCATCTGCGCGCGCACGCGTTCACCACCGAGCTCGTCGTGGAATCCGGGGCGGTCGTCGGTCTGCGCTTCATCGACGAACTTGATGGCTCGCTCCACGAGCTGCGCGCCGAAGCCGTGCTGCTGGCCACTGGCGGCCTCGGCCAGATCTATCGCGAGACGACCAATCCGGATGTCGCCACCGGCGATGGCATGGCTATCGCCTATGACGCCGGCGCTGCGCTCTCTGACATGGAATTCGTGC
>WNFL01279316.1_pt3 | contig 20637 bp, 21 predicted proteins | sample 5400361 | NCBI WGS metagenome assembly WNFL01 (sample SAMN13153351, study PRJNA577476) | soil metagenome | isolation source: 40 cm soil on Douglas fir-dominated hillslope | place: USA:California | collected 2013-09-17
AAAGGGTGGGTCGGATGGGAACGGTCTCCTTCCTTCCCCACACCCTCCGCCCTAGCTTCCTTCCGCGGCGGTCTGGGAAGACTTTCCAGAGTGAGGCCGCAGATGGAGCACTTCAACGCGCCGCTGCGCTACCGCTTCGACCATCTCGAGCAGGCGAGGGCGCACGTCGTGCGCGCGGGCGAGCACTCCTTGTTCTTCTTCCGCCATCCTCGTCTCTCCCTCTCTCCTGGTTCCTCCGTGCAGATGGAGTGGACGTTCCAGAACGCGGAGCCGGCGCGCATGCTGCACGGGACCGCGCTGGAGGAGGTCGACCGGTGCGGCGTGTGGATGGCGCTCCACGACACCCGTCCCCTGCGCGAGCTGCGCTCCTTGCACAACGTGCGGCGGCACCGACGCATGGCCACCGATCGCCCCGTGCAGATTGCCTGGTCCGAAAGGGTGGAGAGCGGGCGGCTCCTGGACGTCTCGGCGGGCGGCGCCCGCATCTCCGGCGCCAGCGGCGTGGTGCGCGGCGACCTGGTCGAGCTGCGGCTCTCCTCCGACGAGGACCCGGCGCTCTTCCACGAGCTGGGCAACGCCTACGTGGCCTGGGCCGACGACTCCGAAATGGGCGTGCAGTTCGATCGGCTCGACTCGTCCTCCCGGACCGCGGTGATCGAGCTGGTCCGCTCGGTGGCCGACGCGTGGGCGAGCGCGCTCGAGTCGCGCCACCCTTCCTGGTGCTGCGTCGACGCCGGCCCCATCGAGGTGCCGCTCCCGGAAGGCTTCCTCCGCGCGGCTAGCTAAGCCCTTCAGGCGAGGATGTCGTTCTCGTACTTGCCCGCGTCGAGCGATCGGTCGGCGATGGCCTTGATCTCCTCGTCGTTGTTGTGGCTCGCCGCGTGGAAGTTCTGGTGCACGCGGTGGTGGGCGTCGGTGCAGAAGGCGAGCGCCATGTTCAGCTCGTTCTCGCTCTTCGCAACGCCCCTGCGCTCGATGATGGCGCTGGTCCGCGAGATGACGGCCAGCATGCCGATCAGGTCGATGGCCACGTCCGCCAGCCGGCGGGTGGCGAACTGCTTCTCCACGATCTGACGCCCATGCCGGCGCAGCACCGACTCGGTCAGCGAGGCCAATTCCTGCACCGCGTCCTCCACGTTGGCCACCTGCTTGCGCATCGACTCGTGCGCCTTGGTGATCTGGGTTCGGCCGTAGGGCAGCGTCTGGCGCACCTTGCGCCGGCCATAGTCGCGGAGCACGCCCAGGCTTTTGATCGGATCGTTCAGCGAGTTCGCCAGCTCCTTGCCCAGGCCTTGCAGGAACTCGCCCGGCTTCTGGACCCCGGTGAGCCCCACGTACAGCCGCAGGATCTCGTTGGTGCCCTCGAAGATGCGGTTGATGCGCACGTCGCGGACCACGCGCTCGTACGGCTGCTCGCGCATGTATCCCATGCCGCCGGCGATCTGCAGCGCCTCGTCGGCCGCGATCCACAGCGCCTCGGAGTTGAATACCTTGGTCGCCGCGCCCTCGACCGAGTAGTCCACGCCGCCGCGGTCGATGGTCGAGCTGACAAGGTAGCAGAGCGATTCGCTGGCGTAGCAGCGCATCGCCATCCGGCCCAGCTTCTCTTTGATCATTCCGAAGCTGCCGATCGGCCTCCCGAACTGCTTGCGCGTCGACGCGTGCTCGGAGGCGAGCTGCAAGAGACGCTTCTGCCCGCCCACCGCGCCCGCGCCCAGGCCGGTGCGCCCGTGGTTCAGGATCGACATGGCGACCTTGAACCCCTTTCCTTCCTCTCCGAGCACGTTCTCCGCGGGCACCTTCACCTCGTCGAACCGCACGCTGGTGGTGACCGAGGCGCGGATCCCCATCTTGTCCTCGTGCGGGCCGTGCGAGACGCCGCCCAGGTCGCGGGTGACCGCGAAGGCGGTGATCTTCCCTTTCTGCGTGGCTGTGTCGGGCGTGGTCTTGGCGAAGACGGTGAAGAAGTCGGCGATGCCGCCGTTGGTGATCCAGATCTTCTCGCCGTTCAGCACGTAATGGGAGCCGTCGGACGACTTGACCGCCCGGGTGCGGATGCTGAACGCGTCGCTCCCCGAGCTCGGCTCGGTCAGGCAGAACGCGGCGATCATCTCGCCCGTGGCCAGCTTGGGGAGCCACCTGCGCTTCTGCGCGTCGGTGCCGAAGAGCAAGAGGCCCTTGAACCCGATCGAGGAGTGCGCGCCCAGGGTGACCGCGACCGAGCCGTCCCAGGAAGCGACTTCCTCCATCACCCGCGCATAGCCGGTGTTGGAGAGCCCGATCCCGCCGTGCTCCTGCGGAACGATCAGGCCGAAGAGCCCCAGCTCGCGCAGCGACTGCAGCAGGTCGGGGGGCATCTCGCCCGTGCGATCGAGGCGGGCGGCGTCGATGCCGGCCATGTACTTGCCGGTGGCCTCGACGATCTCGCGCACCGTCTCGCGCGAGTCCGCCTCCATCTGCGGATAGGGAAAAAGCTGGTCCTCGAGGATGTCGCCGAAGAAGAGCGACTTGCCGAAGCTCGCCTGCGGGTCGAAGGGCATGCGCGGAAGTCTATCCCGCATGCCCTTCGCCCGTGCTCCGAAAAATTCGCCGCGCCTAGAGCGTGTCCAAGAACGCGAGCAGGGCAGCCTTCTGCCGTGCGTCCAGGCCCGAGAAGCGGTGCCGCGCGTCGGCGCCCTGGCCGTCGTGCGCGAGGATGGCGCCCTCCGGCGTCAACGCTCTCCCGTCATGGAGGAACGCCGTGTTTGCGCGCAGGCCCCACAGCGGCGCGGTGCGCATCTCGCGCGGCCCCGCCGCTCCCTGGGCGATGCCGTCGCCCAGGGCGCCCATGTCGTGCAGCAGGAAGTCGGAGTAGGGATGGAAGACCTTCTCATCGAGAGCCGGCACGGGATTGCGCCCCGTCACCAGCGTGGGCACGTGGCACTGGCCGCAGCCGAGGGCCGCGAAGATCAGCTCGCCCCGCAAGGTGGTGAGCGTCGCCGTTCCCCGCGGAGGTGGACCGAGGAAGGTCATGAAGTCGGCGAACGCCTGCACGTCTGCGCCGCTCGGGTCGTTCAGGTCGGGGCGCGGGTTGTACTGGAGCGAGCCACAGTCGCCCTGCGGGCAATTCTCGTCGGGGAAGAAGGGGCTGGTGATCCCCATCTCGTTCAGGTACGCGTCCCCCGAAAACTGGAAGAGGGTCGGGTTTCCGTTCTTCCAGCCGAACTTGCCCACCACCAGCTTGCCGGTGGCGAGGTCCTTGACCACTGCGACCCTGCCTGCGATCGCCGGCGCGAAGATTCGTTGAAGGGCCGCGATGGCGCGGATCTCCGCATCGGGCACGGCGTCGACGAGCCCAAGGCCGAACAGCGGCGTGGTGCGTCGCTTCGCCACCACCGTCGCGTAGGCCGGGACGGTCTCGGCCAGGTACGTGTACGCGCCGCTGGGAGCGAGCCCGATTCCGTGATCCTGCAGGAGCGAGCCACCCTGCGCAGCCATGGGGTTGAAGCTGCCGTCCGCGTTCACCGCGCCGAATCGCGTCTCCAGCCGTCCGGTGCTCCCGCCGACCGCGCCGCCGGGGCTCGAGTGGCAGGCGACGCAGGAAGCCTCGTTGAACACTGGCCCGAGCCCGTCGGCGACGTCGTCCACCGCCATGAAGGCGGTCCTGCCCTGCTCGAAGAGCGCGAGGTCTCCGGCCCCGAGCCCTGGCAGCGGAGCGCCGAAAGCGGTGCCGACCAGCTCGGTGCCGTCGGCACGATGGGTCATCTGCGGTACCTCTTGCGGAGGCGGCTGCGCGGCGCAAGCCGCTAAGAAGACCGCACTTGCGGCGACGACGATTCGTCGGGCCATTGGATTCTCCTGGGTTTTACCGATTTCGAAAATTACGCTCGCACGCGCCTGGGCAGCCGTCGATGCTAACCGTCACATCGCGGAACTGCGCACCATCGGTCGATTGACCGACGCGCAGCGGTCCGCTTTTTCGCGGACGTGACGACCTGCGATCTAGCTATCGCTCTCGCGGCCTACATCGGCCATGACCGCCACCAACGCACATGCGATCAGGAATCGCGCGTCGACTTTTTGCGAGGCAGGCAGCAGTTCTAACTCGAATACTTTGCGAAAGATCCTGAACCGCTGCACGAGCAGTGCCACCGGCTCGCCGCCGATCTCGACGTGGTGGCGCCCGGGCCAGAAGCGCAGGAAGCGCCGAACCAGGGACAGCGTATCTTCCTGCATGGTCCCGCAGACGCGGTCGTCGGGATCGAGCACGTCCCAGGCGTCGCGCCACATCCACGAAAGGCCCCGCGTCCGGATCGAGCCCAGCCTGACGCCGCTCAACGCATCGAGCACGTCGTGGCACATGTTGAGGCTGAACAGCGACCGGTTGCGGATCTCCAGCAGCGGGATCGTCTCCTCCTCGTCGGCGAAGAGGATGAGCCGGTCGCGGACGCGGAACAGGGGGCGGCGCACGAAGAACGCGAGGCGACCGTCCGCGGTGTACACCCGGAACACGCGACCGAGGAGCGACCACAACGGCCGCACGATCACATAGGTCGCCTGCTGGTACAGGTCCGGGGGCAGCGCCTCGCGCGCGCGCGCGATCAGGTCGGCCGGCATCGCGCGAGCATGCGGCGCGCCGGGGCCTTCCTTCAAGTACCCGCCGCCGGGAGCACGATGAGGAATCGCGTCCCCACACCGACCTTGCTCGCCACTTCGATCGCGCCGCCCATCGCGGTGATCAGGCTGTGGCAGATGGACAGCCCGAGCCCGGTGCCCACCCCGACCGGCTTGGTGGTGAAGAACGGGTCGAAGATCCGCGGCAGCACCTCCTCGGGGATCCCCATGCCCGTGTCGGAGATCTCCACCGCGATCTGCCCGCGGCCGTCGATACAGGTGGCGAGGCGGACCTCGTTGCGCTCGGGCGCGTTGCCCGCGATCGCCTGCGACGCGTTCACCAACAGATTCAGGAAGACCTGGACCAGGCGGCCCTCGTTGCAGCGCACGAGCGGCACGCGCCCGTAGTCCTTCACCACCTGGGCCCGGTGGCGCAGCTCGTGGATGGCCATGTTCAAGCTGGCGTCGAGCGCTGCCTCGACGTCCACCACGCCGATGCGATCGTCGTCCATCCGCGAGAGCACCTTCATGTCCTTGACGATGCGCCGCACCCGCTCGGCACCCTCGTTAGCCTCCGCGATGGAGGCGCGCAGCTCGGGGACGTCCACTCCGGGCAGCGAGTCGGGCAGGCGCGTCAGGGCGTCGCGCACGAAGGCGAGATTCGCCAGCGTATACGCGAGCGGGTTGTTGATCTCGTGCGCCACGCCGGCGGACAAGGTGCCGACCGTGGCCAGGCGGTCCGCCATGCGCAGCTGCGCCTGCGACTTGCGCAGCGCCTCCTCCGCGCGCTTGCGCTCGGTGATGTCGAGGAAGGTGACCACCCGCCCGACCAGCTTGCCCTGGCGCAGCATCGCCGCCGCCGAGTGTTGCACCGCCACCAGCGAGCCGTCGCCGCGCCTGAGCTGCAGCTCTTGCTCGAGGCGCGCGTAGGTGTGCACCGCGGCCTCGCTCCAGACCGCGGGCAGCGCCTTGCCGGCGTCGGGCAGCCGAGCCATCCCGTAGAAGCTTCGCCCCAGCAGCTGCTCGGGCGCGGCGAGCCCGAGGATGCGCACCGCGGCGGGATTGCAGAAGGTGACCAGGCCGTCGAGGTCGAGACCGCAGATCGCCTCGACGGTGGAGTCGAGCAGGAGGCGGACGCGGTCCTCGCTCTCGCGTGCCTGCTGCCGTGCTTGCCGGGCCCGCTGCGCCGCCTCGAGCAAGGTGGTGACATGGCGCTCGCGGCGCGCCTGGAGCCATGGAACCGCTCTCCGGACGACGAAGACGAGCGCCACGCAAAGGCCGGAAGTGGCCAGGAGCGCGCGCACGGGCACGCCCGTTCCATCGGCCGCGAGGGCCCCCCCTTGAGACGCAGCAGCGAGGATCGCCGCCGCGAGTTCGGCGTGCGTCACGCCTTCCTTGGATACCCCAGTTTCGCCAGGACGCCGCGAATCTCGTCGAGAATGACGGGGTCGTCGATGGTGGGAGGCACGCGCACTTCCTGCCCGTCGGCGATCTGCCGCATGGTGCCGCGGAGGATCTTCCCGGAGCGTGTCTTGGGCAGCCGCTTCACCACCGCGGCCGTCTTGAAGAAGGCGACGGGCCCGATGCGGTCGCGCACCCGGTCCACCAGCTCCCGGACCACCTGCTCCTCCGGCTTCTGCACCCCCGCCTTGTAGACGACGAATCCGACCGGCACCTCGCCCTTGAGCGCATCCTGCACGCCGATCACCGCGCACTCGGCAACGTCCGGATGCGAGGCGAGCACCTCTTCCATGGCGCCGGTGGACAACCGGTGCCCCGCGACGTTGATCACGTCGTCGATGCGACCCATCACGAAGACGTACCCTTCCTCGTCCTTGTAGCCGCCGTCTCCGGTCAGGTAGTAGCCGGGGAAGCGCGCGAGGTACGCGCGCTGGAAGCCCGCGTCGTCCTTCCACAGCGTGGGCAGCGTCCCCGGCGGAAGCGGCAGGCGGATGGCGATGCTGCCCGTGCGACCGGCGGGCACTTCCTGGCCCTCCTCGTCGAGGATCCGCACGTCGTAACCCGGCAGGGGCTTGGTGGCCGAGCCGGGTTTCACGGGGAAGGCGCCGAGCCCCACCGGGTTGCCGCAGATCGCCCAGCCAGTCTCGGTCTGCCACCAGTGATCGACGACGGGGATCCCCAGCCGCTCTCGCGCCCACAAGAGCGTGTCCGGGTCGCACCGCTCGCCGGCCAGGAACAGCGTGCGCAGCCGCGAGAGGTCGTACTTCTTCATGTGCTCGCCGGAGGGGTCGTCGCGCTTGATCGCGCGGAAGGCGGTCGGCGCGGTGAAGAGCGCGTCGACGCCGTGCTGCGAACAGACGCGCCAGAACGCGCCCGGGTCGGGCGTGCCCACCGGCTTGCCCTCGTAGAGGATGCTGGTGCAGCCGGCGAGCAGCGGCGCGTAGACGATGTACGAGTGGCCGACCACCCACCCGATGTCGGACGCCGCCCAGAACCCCTCGCCGGCCTTCACGCCGTACATGGCCTTCATCGAGTACTTCAAGGCGACGGCGTGCCCGCCGTGGTCGCGCACCGTCCCCTTTGGGTTTCCGGTCGTGCCGCTGGTGTAGAGGATGTAGAGCGGATCGGTGGCGGCCACCGGCACGCACTCCGCCGGCGCGGCGCCTTCCACGGCCTGTGACCAGTCGAGGTCGCGAGGCCCGAGCCGGGCCACTTGCTGCGGCCGCTGCAGGATGATGCAGCGCTCGGGTTTGTGCTTCGCGAGCTCCAGCGCCCTGTCGAGGAGCGGCTTGTACGGAACCGTCCGTGGGCCGGGCTCGATGCCGCACGAGGCGCTCACCACCAGCTTGGGCTGCGCGTGGTCGAGGCGCGCAGCCAGCTCGTGGGAGGCGAATCCGCCGAACACCACCGAGTGGACCGCGCCCAGGCGGGCGCAGGCGAGCATCGCCACGACCGCCTCGGGGACCATGGGCATGTAGATGATGACGCGGTCGCCACGCTGGACGCCCTGCCGCCGCAGCGCGCCGGCGAAGCGCGCCACCTCGTCGCGCAGCTCGCGGTAGGTGATCTTCCGGATCTCGCCCGCGAGCGGGCTGTCCCAGACGATCGCTGCCTGCTCGCCGCGGCCCTGCTCGACGTGCAGATCGACCGCGTTGTAGCAGGTGTTCAGCTCGCCGCCGCGGAACCAGCGGTAGAAGGGAGGGTTGGATTTGTCGAGCACCTGGTCCCAGCGCCTCGTCCAGCGGACGTCCTGGGCCACCTCGCCCCAGAAGCCTTCCGGGTCCTCGAGCGATCGGCGATGCTCCTGCTCGTAACCGGCCACGGGAAACCTCCGGCCGGATATGGAATCATCGGATGGAGGCGAAGCGCAAACAGCCGCCAGCCGCCGCCGATAGGGCGGCGCTGTGCTCTTGAGATTGGCCTCGGCGCTGCACACAGGAGGAACACATGGCAGAGGTAGCGTATCGATCCGAAGTGCGCGTCGAGCGGGTGAAGGGCCCGCTGCGGCGCGCGTACCTGCCCGCGGAAAAGGAGCCGGTGCTCTTCAGCACGCACGGCCCCGTCGCGGTGCACTACAAGGCGCAGCCGGGCACGTACGAGCCGCACGCGACCACGCTGGACTACGTGGTCGCGGCCACGGCGGGTTGACTGGCCGGGACGCTGGGTGGAGCGCTGGCAGCGCGCCACGTGGACCCCGACGGCGGCAAGCTGGTCGCGCACGCGACCGGTGAGGTGGAGCTGGAAGGCGGCGTGCTGGTGATCAAGCGCATCCAGGTGCGGATGGAGCTGCGCGCTCCGGCCGCGCAGCGCGAGGCAGCGGAGCGCGCGCACGGCTTGTACGCCGACTCGTGCCCGGTTTACCGGTCGCTCAAGGCGGCGATCGCGATCACGACCGAGCTCGATTTCCGGCCGGAATGAACGACGCCCCCGGGCCGGTGTGACCGGCCTCGGGGGCGCGCGTTGCACGATTCGGCTTGGGGCTAGAACCCTGCCTGTCCCTGCAGCCAGATCGCGTACGTCGAGGGGCCAGCGAGGCCGCGAGCGTCGGTGGCCACCGGGGCGATGGCAGCCGGGTTACCCGGCGCGCCGGGGGTGATGTTGTTCAACTCGACGGTGATCTTGTCGGCTTGGCCCTTGATGAACCAGGCCAGCCCGCCCGCGATCTTGCGGCGATCGACGGTGTGTACGTTGCCCGAGTCGGAGCCGTACTTGTAGGCGGAGACGTAGGCGCCGAGGACGCCTACGCGGAAGTTCAGCGAACCCGCGTATCCGGTGCCGGTGCGGTTGAAGGCGTCGCCGTAGTCCCAGCGGAAGATCCCGCCGTCGGCCGAGAACTCCATGTCCCCCGGCAGCGGCCAGTCGATGAAGGCGTCGCCGCCGAAGAACTTGTAGTCGTTCACGGAGCCCGTGGCGCCGCTGCCGCTCTCGAAGCTGCACGCGTTGTTCGCCTGGGCGCAGGCGGCGTGCGGCTGGTACTGCACGCTCCCGCCGATCGAGGCACGCGGCTTGCCGTCCAGGTACATGGCGTTGAACGCGTAGCCGGTCTCGTCACCGATCAGGTTGAGGCGCACGTGCGCGCCGATCATCGGCTTGCCGCCTGGATTGATGGCAGGCGTCCCGACGACAGCGGGCGTCGCGGTAGCAGGGTTCGCCGGCACGGCTGCGACCGCCGCCGCGCTGTGGAAGCCCTCGAACACGCCGACGCGGTAGTGGATGCGGCGCGACAGGAGGAAGCCCCGGACCTCGACGCCGTTCTCGCGGAAGCCGCGGTCCAGGTTCTGGAAGATGAGGTCGATGGGGGCCTCGATCTGCACCTGGCCGCCCGACGCCGAGTAGCCGAGGATGCGCGAGGTCGGGGTGAGCAAGAGGCCCATCTCGACCGTGAAGTCCTCGATCGGCGTCCAGCCGATCACGAGGTCCTGCACGAACGCCGGGTTGGTCGCGCCGCCGACGCTGGTCGGCGTGCCGCGCTTGCCCATCTGCGAGTTGTCGGTCTGGATGAGGAAGCTGAGCGTCTTGTACGCGGTGCCCGAAACCTGGATGCGGGCGCGCCGCAGGAAGAAGTCGCTGTCGAAGGACCTGTCGACCGATCCCTCGAAAGTGCCCTCGTAACGGGCCTGGAGGAACGCATTCACGTTGAGGTTGATGTCGTCGGTGCCGGTCGGCACCCTGACCGCCGACGCGGAGAAGGACACGAGCAGGGCAGCGAGGCCCAGCGGGAGGCCAATGCGATTCATGGGGTTCCTTTCGGTGCAAGCAGGCGGGGGGACTCGGTGAACAGCCAGGCGAGCATCGCGACGCATCTATCCCCAACCCGCCCGCGTTTGCAACACGACGGTGTGAACTCGAGGTTACGAACTCAGGCACAACGGACTTTTACGACGCCCATCGGGACCGACCGGGCGGCGCGCATCCTCGCAATGGATGCAAACGAAAGCAAATTCGCGTCGCCTTGACACTCGATCTCCCGAGTGCTCTAGTCTGCGCCCCTCGTCGGAGGTGCCGCAGTCAGCACCACCCTGCAGCCAACTCGCGGTTCGGAAGCGAAGGAGGAGCTCATGGGTCAGAGGTTCACCAGGCGCCAGATGATCAAGGCGGCCGGGACCGCCACCGCGGCGGGACTGCTGTTGCCTCGCAAGGGGCGTGCCGCCAAGAAGACGCTGAAGATCCTGCAGTGGAACCACTTCGTGCCTGGCTACGACAAGTGGTTCAACAACCAGTACATCAAGGAGTGGGGCGAGAAGAACGACACCGACGTGATCGTCGACAACGTCGGCATCCCGGCCATCAATACCACCGCCGCGGCGGAGGTCTCGGCGAAGAAGGGGCACGACCTGTTCCTCTTCTTGTGGCCCAAGCCGGTGTACGAGGACGAAGTCATCGACCACCGCGAGATCTACGAGGAGGTCGAGAAGAAGTACGGCAAGCCAATCGATCTCGCCATCAAGAGCACCTACAACCCGAAGACCAAGAAGTACTTCGGGTTCTCCGACAGCTACGTCCCCGACCCGATCAACTGGCGCAAGTCGATGTTCGACGAAGTGGGGATGAAGCCCGACACCTGGGACGACATCCGTGTCGCCGGCAAGAAGATCAAGGACAAGCGCAACGTCCCGATCGGGATCGGCCTGGCGCAGGAGATCGACACCGCCATGGCGATGCGCGCCATCCTCTACTCGTTCGGCGGATCCGAGCAGGACGAGCAGGGACGGCTGGTGATCGGCTCGAAGAACACCGTCGAGGCGGTCAAGTTCGTCAAGGCGCTGTACCAGGAGACGATGACGCCGGAGGTGTTCTCCTGGGACGCCTCCTCGAACAACCGCGCCATGCTCGCCGGCCGCGCCAGCGTGGTCCTGAACGCGATCTCGGTCACCCGCGAGGCCGAGAACAAGAACATGATGGTCGACGGCAAGCCGATCGGCGACGACATCTGGCTGGCCAAGCCCGCCAAGGGGCCGGTCCGCCGCATGGGGCTCGAGCACGTGATGAACGTGTACGTGATCTGGAAGTTCGCGGAGAACATCGCCGGCGCCAAGAAGTTCCTGGTGGATTACGTGGGCAACTTCCACCGGGCGTTCGAAGCCAGCGAGTTCTACAACTTCCCCTGCTTCCCCAAGCAGGTTCCGGACTTGAAACAGCTGGTCCAGAACGACAAGAAGGGGAAGCCGCCCGACAAGTACGCCGTGTTGGCCGACTCGCTCGACTGGGCGACCAACGTGGGATACCCGGGCTATTCCAACGCCGCGATCGACGACATCTACAGCCAGTGGATCGTGAACAACATGTTCGCCAAGGCGGCCCAGGGCGTGATGAGCCCCGAAGACGCGGTCAAGGAAGCGGAAGCAAAGGCGCGCGACATCTTCGCCAAGTGGAAGGAGCGCAAGCTCCTGTAGATCGGCTAGCGTGCGCGCGACGAAAAAAGCGAAGGCGGCCAAAGCACAGCGCCGCCAGTCGCCGCCGATAGGGCGGCGCTGTGCAGTCCAAGCGTGGCGGCTGGGGGAGACTTCGCGGTAGAAGTCTCCCTCTCTTTTTGCACGAGGGGCCCCTTGGCGACCGTCGAGACCAAAAACATCCGGAAGGTGTTCCAGGAACACACCGCGGTCGACGGAGTCGATCTGCAGACCCGGGAGGGCGAATTCCTGGTCCTCCTCGGGCCCAGCGGGTGCGGCAAGACCACGCTCCTGCGCATGATCGCCGGGCTCGAGCACCAGACCAGCGGCGACATCCTCATCGGCGGCCGGGTGGTCAACGACCTGCCGCCGCGCGAGCGGAAGATCGCCATGGTCTTCCAGAGCTACGGGCTCTATCCGCACATGACGGTGGCGAACAACATCGCCTTCCCCCTGAAGGCGCAGGGCGCCGAGCCCAAGACGATCGACGGCCGGGTCAAGACAGCCGCGGCGATGTTCGGCATCGAGCGCCTCCTCGAGCGCAAGCCGCGCCAGCTCTCCGGCGGCGAGCGGCAGCGCGTCGCGCTCGCCCGCGCCATGGTGCGCGAGCCGGACGTGTTCCTGCTCGACGAGCCGCTCTCCAACCTGGACGCCAAGCTTCGGCACATGGCGCGCGACGAGCTGCAGCAGTTCCAGCGGCGCCTGAAGACCACCACCGTCTACGTGACCCACGACCAGGTCGAGGCGATGGGCCTGGGCGATCGGATCGCGGTGATGAACGCAGGAAGGGTGCGCCAGCTGGGCCGCCCGCAGGAGGTCTACGACGACCCGGCCGACACCTTCGTCGCCGGCTTCCTCGGGTCCCCGCCCATGCAGTTCTTCGAGAACGACGGGGTGCTGGTCGGGTTCCGGGCCGAGAACCTCCTGCCCAAGGCGGCGTACTCGAGCAACGAGCCGCTGGTCAGCTTCTGGTACCGGGTCACCCGCGTCGAGGACCTCGGCGCCGACCGGCTCCTCTACGGCTCGCTGCGGGACCTCGCCCCGGACACCAAGATGATCGTCAACCTGCCCTCCACCATCCATGTTCCGCTCACACCCGGCCAGGCTTACGAGTTCGCCTGCAAGGTGAACGACCTGAAGTTCTTCGATCCCAAGACCGGCCTGCGCATCCCGTCGCGTCCCCTGCGGGGCAAGGCGTGAGGCTGGCGGACGACGAGCGCGCGCTCTCGCGGGTGCTCCTGGCGCCCGCCATCCTCTACATCGCGCTCCTGGTGGGCGCGCCCTTCGTGCTGGCCATCGTCTACAGCCTGACCAGCATCTCGCTGGGCGGGCACAGCTTCAACTTCGTCGGGCTGCAGAACTTCCAGGCGGCGCTGCGCGACCCGAGCTTCCGCCGCGCGCTGGGCAACACCGTCCTCTTCGCCTTCGTCTCGCAGATCCTGGTGCTGGTGCTCGCAAGCACCCTGGCGATCGCGCTGCAGCGCGAGTTCCGCGGCAAGTGGCTGGTGCGGCTGCTCATCCTCTTGCCCTGGGTGGCGCCCATCTCGCTGGGCACCATCGGCTGGCTGTGGATCTTCGACTCCATCTACAGCGTGATCAACTGGACGCTGCGCTACCTGCACCTCATCGGGCCCACCACCTGGCCCATCTGGCTCGGCCAGCCCAAGCTGGCGATGGTCTCCATCGTGACCGTGCAAGTCTGGCGCACGCTCCCGCTCGCCACCGTCATCCTGCTCGGGGGCCTGTCCGGCATTCCGCAGGACATCCACGACGCCGCCGAGGTGGACGGGGCCCGGTTCTTCCGCCACATGTTCCAGATCACCATCCCGCTGGTGTTGCCCATCTCGCTGGTGGCGACGCTGTTCGGCTTCGTCTTCGCCTTCACCGACATGATCGTCGTCTACGTCCTCACGCGCGGCGGGCCCTTCGACAGCACCCAGGTCCTGGCGAGCCTCGCGTTCTTCAAGAGCGTGGACGGCGGCGATCTGGGCGGCGGAGCGGCGGTGGCGCTCTTCCTCTTCCCGGTGCTGGCGGCGGCAGCGGTGGGCATGTTGCACATGGCGCGCCGCGCGGAGGTCACCTAGATGGCAACGGGTCAGGCGGTGCACGGCGCGGCCGGCAAGGTGGCCAACTTCGGGATCATCGCGGCGTTCGCCGCGTTCGCCGCCTTCCCCTTCGCCTGGATGCTGATCACCACTTTCAAGCGCACCGGCGACCTTCTCGATCCGGGGCACAACCCGTTCCTCTACACCCAGCCGCCCACGCTGGATAACCTCCGGATCCTCTTCAACGACACGCTGTTCGTCCGCTGGGCGGGGAACACGATGTTCATCGGCGTGCTGGTCGTGCTCATCACGCTCCTCATTGCGGTCCCCGCGGGCTACAGCCTGGCGCGACTCACCGGCGCGGTCGGCGAGCAGCTCGGCGTGGCCATGTTCCTCACCTACCTTGTGCCGCCCACCATCCTCTTCATCCCGCTCTCACGCGTGGTCAGCATCCTCCACCTGCAGGACTCGCCCTTCGCGCTGGTGCTCGTCTATCCAAGCTTCACGATTCCGTTCTGCACCTGGCTGATGATGGGCTTCTTCAAGGTGATCCCCAAGGACGTGGAGGAGGCGGCCATGATCGACGGCCTCTCCCGTTTCGGCGCCTTCTTCCGCGTCATCCTGCCGATGAGCATCGCCGGCCTTCTCACCGTGGTGATCTTCACCTTCACCCTGGTGCTGCAGGAGTTCGTCTACGCGCTGACGTTCATCTCCAGCGCGAAGAACTTCACCGTCAGCGTGGGCGTCCCCAGCTTCCTGGTCCGCGGCGACGTGTACTTCTGGGGCTCCCTGATGGCGGCGTGCTTCATCGCCAGCGTCCCCATCGCGTTCCTCTACAACCTGTTCGTGGACCGTTTCATCGCGGGCTTCACGGCGGGGGCGGTGAAGGGGTGACGCCGCTGCACGTCCGCGGAAGCAGCCTGGAATGGAAACCGGCCATGCCGGGGATCGGCCGCATCGCGTTGCGCGATGACGCCACCACCGGCGCCCAGACGCTCCTCTTCAAGCTCGAACCGGGCGCTTCTATCCCGAGCACGACCACCCGACGGGCGAGGACATCTACCGCACGCCTTCGGGCGGCCGGAATCGAATCGCTCGAAGAACGGCTGCGTGGTGCTCGTCATGACCTGGCCTCGCTCGACTGGCTGAGCAGTCACGGACGTGCCCGTCGCGGCGAAAACGTGCTGTAGCCGAGTGCAGCAAGCTCGGCGCACGTCCAGCGTGCCTCTGAGAATTGGGAGGAGTCGGTCAGCTGACCGATGCCGCTCTGGCCGCAGACATGATTTCTGCTGAAATCAATGAGGCGGTCGAGGGCACAAGTCGCGATGAGGTTCCGGTACCGCGGGCGGGGCGGTTACCGGGAAGGCGCAGGTCGTCCGAAGAAGCCCGGCGCCGGCGTGCCTCACGTGCCGAGACCTGCGCTGGCGGCACGGCATCCGGTCCACGTGACGACGCGCGTGCATCCGGAGACGGCGCATCTGCGTAGCCGGGCCTGCTTCCGCGTCGTCGCCTCCTGCATCGGGAAGGCACGCGAACGGGACGGCTTTCGCCTCGTGCACTTCACCGTGCAGTCGAACCACCTGCATTTCATCGCCGAGGCTCGGGACGCGATGGCGCTCGCCCGCGGGATCCAGGGGCTGTCGATCCGCATCGCCAAGGCTGTCAACCGCGTGCTCGGGCGGCGCGGACCGGTCTTCGCGGATCGCTACCACGCGCATACGCTGCGCACGCCGACCGAGACCGCGAACGCGATCGCGTACGTGCTCGGCAACACGCACGTCCACGCTGCCCTCCGCCGCAAATCGCCAACTCGTGGCGCAACCGCACACTTGGCTTCTGCGCATCGGCTGGACGCTGGGACTGCCGGGCGGATGAGGGCGTGAATTTGAGCGGTCTACGCGACACCGGTACCTTGAGCGAATGCCCAGGATCGTCCTGCCCACCAGCGAGATCCGCAATGAGAAGACGTTCCATGCCGTGTGCCAGCGCGTGTTCGGGTTTCCCGATCTCTACGACCACACCATGGACGCATGGGTCGATTGCCTGAGCTGCCTGGATGACCCGGCCGCCGAGATGTCGGGATTCACGCTGGCGCCCGGCGAGCTGCTCGTCATCGTGGTCCCGGGCAGCTCGGAGCTGAAGGACGAAGTCTTCAACGGGCTGGTCGACGGCAGCATCGCCGTGAACACCCGGTTCGCCGAACGCGGCAAGCCACCAGTCGTCGCTCTCGTGCTGGCATGACCGGGATCCAGGCGTTGCGGTGGGTGAGGTGGCTCTGGATCCCTGCAGTCTTCGCGGCCGCGCTGTGCACCCAGCTCTGGCTCGAGCGGCACCGCAAGAGCGATTCCGTGGGCCTCTGGTATTCGATCTACTGTGCGGCGACGTACACGGTCATCATCGTTTTGGCTGCGGCGGCGGTGATGGCCCTGGTTCGTATCCAGCGCAAGTAACGAGCGCTCACTGCACCCCGAGATACGCCTTGCGCACTTCCGCGTCCTTCTCCAGCTCCGCGACCGTGCCTTCCCGGACGATCCGCCCCGTCTCCATCACGTAGCCGCGGTCGGCCACGCTGAAGGCCGCGAAGACGTCCTGCTCGACCAGCAGCACCGTGATGCCTTGCTTGCGGATCTCGGCCAGGACGCCCAGGAGCTGATCCACCACCACCGGAGCGAGGCCCAGGCTCATCTCGTCGACCGTGAGGAGCTTCGGCGCTGCCATCAGCCCCCGCGCGATGGCGCACATCTGCTGCTCGCCGCCGGAGAGGCTGCCGGCGATCTGCTGGCGGCGCTCGGCGAGCACGGGGAAGAGCTGGTACACGCGCTCGAAGCTCTGGCGGATGCCCGCGTCGTCGTGCCGGCGGTAGGTGCCCATCCGCAGGTTGTCCTCCACCGTCATGCGGTCGAAGAGCTGGCGGCCCTCCGGGACCTGCACCAGCCCCAGGCCGAAAACCTGCTCGGGCGTCAAAACGGTCAAGTCACGTCCGTCGAATCGCAGCGTGCCACGCGCCCCGATCACGCGGGAGATGGCGCGGAGCAGCATCGTCTTCCCCGCTCCGTTGCTGCCGACCATGGTCACGATCTCGCCCGGCCGGATGACCAGCGCGACGTCGGAGAGCACCGGCACCTCCCCGTACCCGGCGCTCAAGCCGGCAATCTCCAGCAAGGCGGCGGTCATTGCCGCCTCTTCCCGAGGTACGCCTCGACCACCCGCGGGTCGCTCAGCACCTCGTCGGTCCGCCCTTCGGCGATCTGCTGCCCGTGATGCAGGACCAGCAGGCGGTCCGAGAGCCGGCGGATGGCCTTCATCACGTGCTCGATGACCAGGATGGTCACGCCCTTCTCGCGGACCTTCTTGATCAGCTCCACCACCTGGTCGACCTCGACCGAGTTGAGGCCCGCCATCACCTCGTCGAGCAGGAGGAGCTTGGGATTCATCGCCAGCGCCTTGGCGAACTCGAGGCGCTTGCGGTCCGGCCCGCCCAGCGCCTCGGCGGGCTGGGCCATCCGCCGCGCAAGGCCGGTGAACTCGAGCCACTCGCGCGCTTTCTCCTCGGCGCGCTCGCGCCTGCGCTCGCCCCCGCCGGTTCCGAACAGGGCGCCGACCGTCACGTTCTCCAGCACGGACAGCCCGGGGAACGGTTTCATCACCTGGAAGGTGCGCCCGATCCCCAGGCGCGCCCTGCGGTACGCGGGCAGCCGCTCGATGTGGCGCCCCTCGAAGAGGATCTCGCCAGCGCTCGGGACCAGCGTGCCGCTGATCAGGCTGATGATCGTCGTCTTGCCTGCGCCGTTGGGGCCGATGAGCCCCACGATCTCGCGCGGCGCCACGCGGAAGGTCACGTCCGACACGGCGATGAGGCCGCGGAACCGCTTGGTCAGGTGGCGGACCTCGAAGAGAGGCTCGGTCATATGCGGTACCGCCGGAGGTTGTCGACGAAGTACCGCCAGCCGGTCTCGCGGAAGCCCTGCACCAGGTCGAGCAGGCCCTTGGGCATCACCAGCACGGCGATCACGATCACGAAGCCGTAGAAGAGGCTGGCGACCCCGGTCGCCTGGCTGGCCAGCACCTCCGAGACCGCGGAGAGCACGAAGGCGCCCAGCACCGGCCCGAGGACGGTCCCGGGTCCGCCGAAGAGCGTCATGATCACCATGCGCACGTTGAGCGACGGATCGAAGGCGCTGGCGGGATCGATGAAGGTGATCCAGTACGCGTGGATCCCGCCGGCCAGCGCGCTGAAGAGCGCGGCCACGGTCAGCGCCGCCACCTTGTACATGGTGGTGTTGATCCCCATCACCTGCGCCGCGTCCTCGTCCTCGCGGATGGCGACCAGGCCCGCGCCGAAGCGGCTGCGGGCGATCCAGGCGACGGTGCCGGTGGCGGCGACGAGCAGGATCAGCGACAGCTCGTAGAAGAGCTTGTCGCCGCGGAAGAGCGGCAGGATGAGGCCGATGTTCTTCCCGGCGATCTCGACGGTGGCGGTGATCGCGGACATCACCGCCGCGAGCCCGAGGGTGGCGATGGCGAAGTACGGCCCGCGCAAGCGCAGGATGGGGATGCCGAACAGCAACGCGCAGGCGACGCCCAGCACCGCTCCGAAGACCAGGCCGGAGCCAAACGACCAGTGGAACTGCGCCATCGCGATCGCGGTGCCGTAGGTCCCCAGGCCGTAGAAGACCGAGTTCCCGAACGAGGGATATCCGGAGAACCCGCCGATGACGTTCCACGCCTGCGCCAGCGTGGCGACGAGCAGCGCGTTGATCCCGTACTGCACGATGGTGTCGGAGGTGACCCAGGGGACCACCGCCAGGGCGGCGGCCGCGATGGGCAGCGCCAGCCAGCGGTACCGGTTCATGCGCGCCCCAGGAGCTGCGCCGGCCGCGCGATCAGGACCACGACGAGCAGGCCGAAGCTGATGATGTCGGTGTACGTCGGATCGAGGTAGAGGGCGGCCATGGCCTCGGCGATGCCCAGAATCAGCCCGCCGCCGATGACGCCCAGCGGCTTGTCCAACCCGCCGAGGATCGCGATGACGAACGACTTCGCCGTCAGGGTGACGCCGATGTACGGCGTAATCTGCGAGACGATGCCGTAGAGGCCGCCCGCGGCCCCCGCCAGCGCGGCGCCGGCGCCGAAAGTGATGGCGTAGATGCGCTTCGGGTTCACCCCGTAGAGCCGCGCCGCGGTCAGGTTCTGCGCGGTGGCGCGGATGGCGCGGCCCGTCCTCGTCTTCTCCAGGACCAGGAAGAGAAGCCCCGCCAGCACGAGCGCGACGAGGAAGGCCCCGAACTGCGCGTACGGCACCACTACGCCGGAGATGCTGACGTTCTTCCCCGCATACGGCGGGTTGATGGTGCGGAAGTCGGCGGTGAAGAGGAGCTGCGCCAGGTAGACGAACACGACGTCGAGGCCGAAGGTGAGCAGCAGCGTGTTGAGCTGCGCGGCCCTGACGATCAGGTTGAGCAGCGCGGTCTGCAGCAGGTAACCGAGGACGAACATGGCCAGCATCGCGAGCGGCAGGCCCAGGAACGGGTCGATCCCCGCCTTCGTGTACAGGTAGTAGAGGGCGTACCCGCCCAGCATGATCAGCGCGCCGTGGGCCAGGTTGACGATCTTCAGCACGCCCCACACGAGCCCCATGCCGAGGCCCATCAGGCCGTACAGCCCGCCGAGCAGGATCCCGTTGACCAGGATCTGGCCGAAGAGCTGCACCGAACCCCCTCTACAACGTCTGGCCGCTGAAAAGCACAGCGCCGCCGGATACGGCGTCGGCTGGCGGGCTCACCGCTTGGACCAGGGTGCGATCGGATAGCGCGGCTTGGCGAGGAAGTCCTCGGCGAAGATCGGCACCACTTTGCCGTCCTGGATCTGGATCACCGTCTGCGGGAGCGAGATCTGACCGTTCGGCTGGAACTTGATGTGCCCGTAGAGGCTCTGGAAGTCGACGCTGGCGATCGCGTCGCGCACCTTCTTCGGATCGAGCGTGCCCGCGGCGGCGATTGCCTTGGCGAACGTCTCCACGTCGGCGGCGGCGGAGGCGGCGTGGTAGTCGGGCGCGTACTTGAACCTTGCCTGGTATTCCTTATCGAACTGCACGGCGTCGCCGAACCAGTCGTCCTTCAGCTCCTTCTCGGGGAGCCAGGGCGTCATCCCGAAGGCGTACTCTGCGTCCTTGCCGAGCGCCTTGCGGAAGTCGGCGGTGGGGACGCCCACCGTGAACGAGTAGAGGAGCTTCGGATTCACGTCCAGGCTCTTCGCCTGGCGGATGAAGTTGAGGGCCTCGCCCTCGTGCCCCGCCCACAGGATGACGTCGGGGTCCTTCGACTTGACCAGCGAGAGGATGGAGGAGAAGTCGGCGTTGTTCTCGCGGAACTGCTTGTCGACGACCAGCTCCAGCCCCGCTTCCTTGAGGAGCTTGCGCGTTCCGTTGGCGACCGAGACGTCGAAGGAGTCGTCGGCGGCGACCAGCGCGACCGTCTTCGGCTTGGGGCTCAGCTTGCCCATCATCTTGATGGTGCTGGCGAAGTAGTCGTCGGCCGGCGGCAGCGTGCCGAACACGTACTTGTAGCCGCGGCTGAAGATCTGCGTGGAAGCGCCGCCGCCCTGCACCATCGGCACCTGGTACTTCTCGGCGATCACCGAATCGTCGAGCGCGTCGTTGGAGGAGAACGGCCCGAGCAGGAAGTTCACCTTGTCCTGCGCGACCAGCTGCACGTACTGCCGGACGCCGAGATTGGTATCCGACTGGCTGTCGTAGATCTTCAGCGCGAGCTTGTACTTGGCTCCGCCGACCGTCACCCCGCCCTTCTCGTTGATCCTGTCGACGGTGATCTGGTAGCCGTCGCCGTAGTAGCGCCCGGTGTTCGCGAGCCTGCCGGTGAGCTGCACGGCCGCGCCCAGCGTGATCGTCTTGTCCTGGGCAGACGCCGCGCCCGAGACTGCGAGCGCCGCGGCGAGCAGCGGAATGATCATCGGTCGCATCTGCGGACTCCTGGATGGATCGTCGTGGTCGCTACCGAGGCGGGGGCGGGCAAAAAAGCGGTGGGCATGGAAGCTCGCCGAGGGACGGATGTCAAGCCGGCGCGGCGCCGCGGATCGACGCGTCCAGCACCTCGATGGGGTGCGCGGCCCGCAACGAGAGCCCGCGGTCG
>WNFL01244721.1_pt1 | contig 20635 bp, 22 predicted proteins | sample 5400361 | NCBI WGS metagenome assembly WNFL01 (sample SAMN13153351, study PRJNA577476) | soil metagenome | isolation source: 40 cm soil on Douglas fir-dominated hillslope | place: USA:California | collected 2013-09-17
CGGGCGTCGGCCCCGGCCCGCTCAAGGCGCGCCGGGCCGAAGCGGTATTAACCGGCAACGCGCCGGGGAAAGAGCTGTTCGACCGGGCGGGAGAGCTGGCGGCGGAGGAGTGCGACCCGAATTCGGACCTTCGCGCCACGGCGGAGTACCGGCGCGAGCTGGTCAAAGTATTCGTGCGGCGCGCCTTGGCAGAGAGCCTGGAGCGGGTCCGGCAGTAACATGGCGAAGAGTTTTAAAAAAGAAGCAAAGATGGCCCTCTCGCTCACCGTCAACGGAAAGAAATACGAGGGCGAGGCCGAGCCGCGCCGCCTGCTGGCCGATTTTCTCCGCGAGGATTTGGGACTCAAGGGCACGCACGTCGGCTGCGAGCACGGCGTATGCGGCGCCTGCACGGTCCTCCTCGACGGCCGCGCCGCGCGCTCCTGCTTGTTGTTCGCGGTCCAGGCCGACGGCGCGTCGATTACCACCGTGGAGGGGCTCGCCGAGGGCGGCAAGCTGCACCCGCTGCAGGAGGCGCTGATCGAGCACCACGGCCTCCAGTGCGGCTTTTGCACGCCGGGCATTTTGATGTCGGCGGTGGATTTTCTGGCCGACTATCCGAATCCGACCGAGGCGGAGATCCGCGAGGGAATCTCCGGGAGCCTCTGCCGCTGCACGGGCTACGCCGGCATCGTCGACGCGATCCTCGCCGCGGCGAAAAAAATGTAGAAGGAATTGGAAGATGAACCCCGGAGAAAAAAAATTCGGCATCGCCGACGTGGGCGTCTGGCTCCAGCCGACCGTCCCGGTCGCGGAGATCGCCGCGCTGGCCGAGCGGTGCGACGACTACGGCTTCGACTTTCTCGGTATGACCGACGGACAGATGATCTGGCGCGACGTTTACGTCGCGCTCACGCTGGCGGCGAGCCGGACCAAACGCATCCGCCTGGGCCCCTGGGTGAGCAACATCATCACGCGCCATCCGACCGTGACGGCCAACGCGATCTCGACTTTGAACGAGCTCTCCGGCGGGCGCGCCTTTCTGGGCATCGGCATCGGCGACGATTCGGTGCGCACGATCGGCCGGAAGACCTCCACGCTCGACGAGCTGGCGGAGGCGGTAAAGCTGATCTACGACCTCGCCGCCGGCCGCGAGGTGAAGCGACCCGAGGGAACGTGGACGCTCGCCACGGCGCAGGGCGGCATGACGATCTACTGGGCCGCGGCCAATCCCAAGTCGCTGCAATACGGCGGCCGCTGCACCGACGGCGTCATCGCCAGCGGCTGGCTCGTCCCCGAGCTGCTCGAGCGCATCCGGAATTATATTCTGGAAGGCGCCCGGCAGGGCGGAAAAGACGAAACCGGGACCGAGACGATTTTCAACACGGCGGTCTCGATCAGCGAGAACCGCGCCGAGGCGCTGAACGCGGCCAAGCCCTATGTCGCGCGGGCTCTGTGCTACACTTCCAGCACGTGGCTCCCCAACTGGAGCGAGACGGACATGAAGCGCTTCCGGTCGCAGTATGATTATTACCATCACTTCCGCCCGGACCAGGGGCTCGCGACGCTGGTGCCCGACTCGATGGTGCCGATGAAGGCGATCGCCGGCACGCCCGACGAATGCGCCGAGCTTTTGCGGATGGTGGTCAAGGCGGGATTCACCAAGATGTCGCTGATTCCGATGGGCGACGTTGCCTCGGTCATCCGATTGCTGGCGACGAAAGTATTGCCCCGGCTTTAATCTAAAACAAGGAGAGGTTCATGCTCAGAAAAAAACTTTTGACGATGATAGCGGCGGCGGCGCTCTTCGCCGCGCCGGCCGCGGCGGTCGACGCCGAGAACATCCGCATCGGCGTCAGCGGCTCGAGCATCGCGTTCACGCCGTTTCACGTCGCCAAGCAGTCGGGCTATTTCAAGAAATACGGACTGGACGTGGAGATCGTCAGCATCAGCGGCGCGACCATCGTCGTACAGGCGCTGCTCGGCGGCAACATCGATTTCGCCATCGTCGGCCAGGCGCTGGTGCGGGCCGCCGCCCAGGGCGCGGACCTGGTGATGATCGCCAATTACATGAACCGCTTTCCCTATACGTTCATGGTGAAGCCGACGATCCGGCGGGTCGAGGAGCTCAAGGGCGGAAAGCTCGCCGTCTCGAGCTTCGGCGCGGCCGACGAGCTGGCGCAGCGGATCAGCCTGGAGAAGCTCGGCCTCAATCCCGAGAAGGACGTCACCTTCCTCCAGGTCGGCGGCCAGACGGCGCGCCTGACCGCGCTGAAGGCGGGCAGCATCGACGGGACCGTCTTCGCGACGCCGCTCACCGGCGTGGCGCGGAAGCTGGGATTCCGGGAGCTTTTCAAGATGTCGCAGCTGGGGATTTTCTACCCGCACGAGGGCATCGTCGTGAGCCGCGCCTACATCCCGGGCCACCGCGACACGATCACCCGCTTCCTCAAGGCCTTCATCGAGAGCGTGCACGCGATGAAGACGCGGAAAGAGTTCGCCATCACCTCGATCGCGTCGCACCTGAGGCTCGACCCGGTCAAGGACCGCGAGGCGCTCGAGGGCGGCTACGAAGACGAGGTGATCGGCCTCTACGAGAAAAATCCCCGGCCGAGCGCGGAGGCGATCAAGTTCATCCTCGACGTGATGTCGAAGGACGGCAAGGCCAAGCTCAAGTCGACCGATCCCAGGGATTATATCGACACGAGCTTCGTCGACGATCTGACCAAAGCCGGCTTCATCGACGCGCTCTATAAATAACATGATCGGTCTCGACGTCTTTATCATTCCCAGCCTGGAAGACTGGAAGGCGAGCGTCGCCACGGCCCGCCTGCTGGAAGACTCCGGTTTTAACGCCCTCTGGATTCCCGACTCCCCGCCCACGCACTGGCGCGACCCGTACGTGACCATGGCGCTCTTCGCCCGGGAGACCTCCCGCATCAAGCTCGGCACCGGCGTGACCAATCCCGTCACGCGCCACGCGAGCGTCGCCGCCGGCGCGATCGCCAACATCGAGCACGTGGCGCCGGGGCGCGCGATCCTCGGCATCGGCGCGGGCGACGCCGCCGTTCGCGCCGCCGGCCTCAAGCCGGCGACGATGAAGGAGCTCGCCGCCTATATCACAGACGTTCGCAAGTGGCTCGGCGACCGCGGCGTCTCGGTGCCCGTTTTTCAATCGGGCAGCGGCCCTAAGGCGCTCGACACGGCGGGGAAAATCGCCGACGGCGCGCTCGTCAGCGTCGGCACGCACCCGGAGCTGATCGCCAAGGCGCGCGCGCGCGTTCATGCGAGCGCGCGCGCGGCCGGGCGCGATCCCGAGAGCGTCCGGCTCACCTTCGTGGTCCACTGCGCGGTGTCGCACGACGGCGAGGCGGCGCGGCGCGCGGCCCGGCCGATGGCCGCGCGCAAGGCGCTGGATCTGGAATGGCACGCGGAATTCATCGGCTCGGAGCTGGAGCATCTCCGCGAGGACGCCAAGGTCCTCGCCAAGGAATACGATTTTCACAACCACTTCAGCCCCGACGCGCCGCACAACAGGTTCGTGAGCGACGCGCTGGTCGACGCCCTGGTGATCGCCGGCGCGCCGGAGCAGTGCCTGGAGCGCATCCGCGCCATGGAAAAGTGCGGCGTCACGAGTATCGCGCTCTTTCCCTCGGGCAGCCGCCGCCAGGAGAGCATCGAGATTCTCGCCCGCGAAGTCGCTCCGGCTTTGCGATAAATGACGGATTAAAGGTAGCCGCGCTCGCGGTACCACTTCTCGGCGCCCGCGTGCAGCGGGACTTCCAGGTCATGGCAGACGAATTTCGGATCGATCGGCGCGGTCAGGTGGCTGTAGGACTCCCCCGGCGTGTACATCAGCTTTTCCAGGGCCGCGCGCGTCTCGGTCATGAGGCGGGCGAGATCGTAGGCGAGCTCGAAATCCATTTTCTCCGACACGAAGACGATGAGGTCGGACCAGTCGAGGCACGCTTGCAGCCGTATTCGGCTTCGAGGCGCCGGACGAGCTCTTCGTCGAAGGCGAGGAACCGCACCCGCTTGGAGCGCGCCAGGCCCGTCCAGATGGCGTTTCCGACTTGATTGAGGACCGCGTCGGCTTCGCCGCGCGCGAGCTGCTCGGTCGCGCTGTAGGCCGCGCCCGCCGGCACGACGCCGCCGCCCTGCTTTTCGAGCGCCGCCGGGCTCAAGCCGTAATAATCTAAGATTTGATTGGCGACGAAGTTGATCGAGCCGTAGGAGGCGAGCCGGGTCGCGAGCCGGAGCGGATACTTTTTCGCCGCGATCTCCGCGATCGACGCGATGCCGGTCTCCTCGGCGACGACGAAGGAAAAAAGCGTGTGGTGCGGCAGCTTGCCGATGGCGCGGAGATGGGGATACGCTTGAGCGAAGTCGCCCCTCCCCTCGCGTGCGAGCCGGACGTTGAGCGGCGGGAGCGTGCCGCCGAGGTCCACTTTTTCCTGTCCGACGAGGTGGATATTTTCCAGCACGCCGGGGACGACGCGCACGTCGAACGTGGACTCCGGCGGGTAGAGCGGCCGGAGCCCGCCCGCGAGCCAGCCGCAGATCGTGAAGACCGGCCCCGTGCCCCAGTCCGAGCCGAAAGTTAAATGCACCGCCGCGTTTTCTTTTTTTTGCGCCATCTCAGTCGATGCCTTTCATCAGACGCGTCAGGCGATACGGCGTCAGGGGCAGCTCGTTGATGCCCGCGCCCACGCCCCCGAGCGCGTCGGCGATGGCGTTCGCCAGCGCCGGCACGGTCGCGATCGCCGAGCCCTCGCCGGCGGGCTTGAAGCCGCCGAGCGAGACCGAGTGGGTCTCCATGTGATGGATCTCGACCGCCGGCACGTCCAACGCGGTCGGCAGCAGATAATGCATGAGCGTGCCGCTCTGCGGCTGCCCCTCCTCGTCGTAGGCCATGCGCTCGAGCAGCACGCTGCCCACGCCCTGGGCGACGCCGCCGCGGATCTGCCCTTCCAGGACCATCGGGTTGACGATCCGCCCGCAGTCCTCGACGGCGATGTGTCTTAGAATCGACACCTGCCCCGTCTCGCCGTCGACCTCCACCATGACGATATGCGTGCCGTTGGAGGTCGTGACGGACGGCGGCGCGTAGGTCCCCTCGGCCTCCAACCCGCCGGCCGCGGCGGCGATTTCCGTGAGCGTGAGATGCACGTCGGGAAAAATTTCGCTCGAAACCGCGCCGTTCTCGTATTTTAGTCGGTCTCCCTCATGGCGCGTCATGCGGCCGGCGGCCTGTAATATTTTTTCTTTGAGCGCCTGCGCGGCGACGATCAGCGCGCCGCCGCCCACGACCGTGCTGCGGCTCGCGCTCGTGCCGGTGCCGTCGGGGACGAGCCGGGTGTCGCCCTGGACGATTTCGACCCGGTCGAGGTCGACGCCCAGCTCGTCGGCGAGGATCTGCGCCAGCGTGGTGAGAAGGCTCTGCCCATGCGACATGACGGCGACGAAGGCCTTGATTTTTCCGTCCGGCTCGACCCGCACCCGGACGATCTCCTGGCCGCCGATCTTCCGCGTCGCGCCCGCCGCGTTCCGCCGCTGGATGACGAACTGTGGCCCGTCCTCGGTGTAGCAGCAGATGCCGATGCCGGCGAGCCTGCCCTCTTTTCTCGCCTGCGCCTGCCGGACGCGGAACTGGTCGTATCCGGCCCGCGCGGCGGCTTCCTGCAGGCTTTCATAGGCGCTGAGGGCGACCAGGGTCTGCCCGCGCGGGCTCGCATAGGGCTGGTCTTCTTTTTTGATGATGTTTCGTCTTCTTATCTCCAGCGGATCGATCCCGAGGCGCGCCGCCGCCATGTCGAGCAGCCGCTCGCGCGCGAAGCCGGTGGCGACGTGGATGATACCGCGATAGGGGCCGTGGATTCCCTTGTTGGTGAAGACCCCGGTAAAGCGGAGGCCCATGTGCTCGAACTTGTACGGCCCGGGGAGCGAGCGCTGCGCCGCCGCGGCCCAGACGTCGAGCGGGTAGGGAAACAGCGCGTAGGCGCCGAGGTTGTTGATGATGTGGGCCTTGAGCGCGAGGAGGTCTCCCTCCGGCGAAAAAGCGCCCTCGATCTCGACCGTCTCTTCCCTGCCCTGGCTCGCCGCGAGAAGGCTCTCGACCCGGTCCTCGACCCATTTGACCGGCCGCCCTAATTCGAGGGCGCAGAGGACCACGGCGAAGTCCTCGCGGCTGATTTTTTTTTGCCCGAACGCGCCGCCGACGTCTTTCGTGAGGACCTGGACGTTTTCCTCGGGGACGCCGACGATGTCGGCGATCATAGAGCGCGCCGGCTGCGGCCACTGCGTCGAGAGCGAGACCACGAGCTGTTTTTCCTTCGCGTTCCAATCGGCGACGATCGCCCGCCCCTCCATCGGCGCCGGGCACTGGCGCTGCAGGCGGAACGTCTCCTTGACGGCCACCGCGGCGCCGGCGATGACCGCGTCCGGATCGCCGTGCTGATAAGAAAATCTCACCGCGACGTTCGACTCCAGCTCTTCATCGAGACGCTCGCCTTCGCCGCGCGACGCCCGCTCGGGATCGGTCTCGACGGGGAGCGATTCGTACTCGACCTCGATCAGCTCGGCCGCGTCTTCGGCCACGTAGCGGTCGGCGGCAACGACGATCGCGACCGGATCGCCGACCATCCTCACCTTGCCGACCGCCAGCGGATAGGATGACACCGGGCGCGCGCCCGGGCTGTGCGCCGCCTCGACGACGAGCGGCTGGCAGCGGGACTTGAGCTCCTCTCCGGTGCGGACGAGGAGCACGCCCGGCAGCGCGAGCGCGGCGCCGGCGTCGATTTTCTTGATCCGCGCGTGCGCGTACGGGCTCCGGAGAAACGCCGCGTGGAGCGCGCCGGGAATTTTGATGTCGCCGACGAAACGGCCGCGTCCGGTCAGGAGCCGGTGATCTTCGACGCGCCCGACGCTGGCGCCGACCAGGGTTTTCCGCTGATCGCTCATGAATGACTTCGCATTTTATTTGCGCCCGGCGGCGCTTAATTTCTCGACCGCCGCCTTCACCGCGGCGATGATGTTGTGATAGCCGGTGCAGCGGCACAGGTTGTCCGACAGCGCGACGCGGATCTCCGCGTCGGTCGGCCGCGGCGTCTCGCGGAGCAGGGCATGGACGCTCATGAGAAATCCCGGCGTGCAGAAGCCGCACTGCGCGCCGTGCTGCTCGGCGAAAGCCTGCTGTATCGGGTGCAGCGTCTCCCCCTCGGCGAGCCCTTCGACCGTGAGGACCTCGGCGCCTTCGGCCTGCACGGCGAACATCAGGCAGCTCCGGACCGCCTGGCCGTCCAGGACGACGGTGCAGGCGCCGCACACGCCGTGCTCGCAGCCTAGATGCGTCCCGGTGAGATTAAAATCCTCGCGCAGCAGATCGGCGAGCGTGCGGCGCGGCTCGACCTCGGCGGCGCGCTCGCGCCCGTTTACTTTCAGCCGGATCGTCTGTTTTTGCGGCATGCTACGCCTTTTTTGCTCCGGCTCTCGCGAGCGCCTGCTTGAGCGCCCGGTTTACCAAAACGCCGGCGATGTGCCGCCGGTAGTCGGCCGACGCCTGCACGTCGTCGTAGGGCTCGACTTCTTCCATGGTTTGGCGCGCCGCGGCGGCGACGGAGCCTTCGTCGATAGTCTCGCCTTCCAATCTCTTTTCGGCCCGCTCCGCCCGGCGCGCGGCATGGTCCACGCCGAAGAGCGCGATGCGGACGTTCCTGCCGCGTCCGACGGGATCGATTTCCAATCGCACTGCGGCGCCGGCGATGGCGAAGCTGCCGTGGTGCGGGCTGACTTCGAGCACCGCCCAGCCGGCGCCCCGCGGCCACGGCGACAGGCGAATTTCCGTCAGCATCTCGCCCGATTGCAAAGCCGTGCCGTAGGCCGAAAGGAAAAAATCTTGGGCGGCAACCACCCGCTCGCCCGCGGCGCCGGCGATGACCATCTCCGCGTCGAGAGCGAGAGCGACCGCCGGCAGCTCGGCGGCCGGATCGCCGTGCGCGAGGCTGCCGCCGATGGTGCCGCGGTTGCGCGTCTGGATGTGGCCGACGAGCGGCATCGCCTCCCATAAAAGCGGGCACCGCTCAGCCAGGACAGCGGATTTTTCGAGCGCCCGTTGGCGCGTCAGCGCGCCGATGGCGAGCCGCCCGTTCTCTTCGCGCACGTAGTCGAGCTCGGCGAGGCCGTTGATGTCGATCAGCGCGCTCGGCCGGGCGAGCCGCAGCGCCATCATCGGCACGAGGCTCTGCCCGCCGGCCAGGATTCTCCCGTCTTCGCCGCTCCGCTCCAGAAGATCGAGCGCCTCGGCGCGCGTCTTCGGTCTGTGGTATTCAAACGGGGCCGGTTTCATCCTGGGGCGGCTTTCGACTCTGCGCGTTCGATGGCGACGGGGCGGGGCTTCCCCATTCGACGAAAAAGGAAATACGATGCGAGCAATCTTTTTGAAATCGGCTCAGCGGTGCGACGGCAGGATATCTTTCCCCTCCGTCCGCTCGATGTAGCGGACGAAATGGTACTTGTGCTCGAGGTAGTCCATCGTGGGCTTCGGCAGCTTCCTGGCGTCGGTGTCCTCCTGGACCTTGACGACGACGTACTGCACGCCTTTTTCGCCGATCGCCCGGCGCGCCTCGCGCTCGAAGCTCTCGACGTCGTGGATCGTCTTGGCGGTTTCGACCCCGGCGCCCCGGGCGATGCCTTCAAGGCTGGCGCGGATGCTCGTCGCCGTCGGCTGGCTGATGCGGCTACCGCTGTAAACCTGGTTGTCGAAGACGAAGATTTTCAAGTTCTCCGGCAGGTAGCGGCCGATGGTCGTCACGGTCGCGAGGTCGAGCAGCGAGCTGCCGTCGGACTCCAGTCCGATCACCGTCCGGTGCGGCAGCCCGAGCGCCATGCCGAGCGCGACCGCGGCGGCGTTGCCCATCGAGCCGATCTTCATGTTGCCCTCGTGCTTCGACAGGTGGTTCCACTCCCAGTGGATCCCGGTCATGCCGAGGACGACGAGCTGGTCGGTGATCAATGGGCTGAGGATCTTGAGGCAATCGAATCGCTTCATGGGATTATGTCCAGCCTCCGGTGAAAATGGTAAACTCGCCGGTGAAGAGCAGGCAGGCCGGATGGTTGGACGACTGCGCCGCGCGCACGATGTCGGCGATCTTCGTTTCCACGCCTTCCTCTTTGTCGACGATGGCGTACGGGATGGCGAGCGCCTGGAGCAGCGCCTCCATCTTGTTGCCGTAGCCGGAAAACGTGATGCTGTTGGCCTTGTCGCCGGGGCTGCCGACGTGCGCGACGAGCAGCACCACCGGCGCGCCGACGCGGATCGCCGCGCTCTGGAGATTATACGTGGAGAGGAAAACGCCGGTCCCTTCCATATAGACCGCCGGCTTTTTGCCGACGAGCGCGGCGCCGGTGGCGATCGAGACCGCGCTGCCCTCGTGGCTCGCGCGCACCAGCGTGATCGATTTTTCCTGTTCCAGCAAAGGGATGATGTCCGGCAGGCGGCTCTCCGGCAGGAACGAGATGAAATCCACGCCGGCCGCCTTGAGACCTTCGACGACGCGTTTGGCCGCTTGCGGTGTCATTCACAAATCTATAGCAAAACAAAAAATCATCGTCAACGTTCAATGGTCAAATCCCCAGCCGCGCCGGACCGGCCGTCAATGGCCCTGTTCCCGATCCAAAACCACTCCGATCTGGATCCGGTTGCCGAAGGGATCGTAGCCGTACACCGTGTTCTTGTCCGGCTCGTGCCAGGGGATCTTCGTCGGGTCGAAACCCCAGTAGCGCTCGCGGAATTCGAAGCGCTCGTAGATCGCCGGATAGTGCTCCGGGGGAATCCGAAAATCGATGTGCGGCCCGCGGAAGCATTGCGTGCTGCGATCGGCCACTTTGTCGACTTTGCGGAGCACGACGAGCTGGCCGGACCTCGGCACCGTCAACGTCGCTTGTCCCTCCCCCGGGACCTGCTCGCCCTCGACCAGGCCAAACACGGAGGCGTACCAGTTTTTGCCGCGCTCGAGATCGGTCACCTCGACGCGCACGTGGCTGATGCGCCGGAGCGGAAAGAGCGCGCCCTGGGGTTTTTGGTCCGATGGGTCGCGGCGGACCGAGAGCTCGAATGTGTTGCCGTCGGGATCCAGGAAGAAGATCGACTCTCGAATCGGGCAGGGCTCGGGATAACGCACGGGTCCTTCGATATGCAGCTTCTGGTCTTGGGCGGTTTGGGCCGCCGCCGCGAGGCTCTCCGCGGCGACTTCGAAGCCCCAGACGACGCCCTCGAGCGGCCGCTGTGGGGCGGCCGAGAGGGGAAAATCCTGCAGCGCGAGCCCCCAGCCCCGGTGGTTCGCCACCGTGAGGAACATTATCTGAGGGACTTCCCGGTTCAGACCGCGCGCGTTGAGATTGGTCAGGTGGTCGAGCCGGCCGCCCATGACCTTTGTCCAGAAGCGATAGCCCCGGCCCAGGTCGTTGCTCGGGATCACCCCGTGATCGATGCGCTCCACCGTGGCGCCGTCATATTCGCTCATGGCATTCTCCTTTGCCGTCGATTTTTATTTTTGCGGCGCGTTGTCGAGGATCGCTTTGACCGGCTTCCAATCCATCCAATCGTGACGGCCGATTTCCACGTACTCGACGTCCTTTCTTCTCCGCGCCAGCTCGGGGACGACTTCCGGCGGCAGGTCTTCCCTGAGGGAGGTGGTCCGCTCGTCTTCGATGCCCGTGTTGGCTTGCCGGAAAGCGATCTGGCCCTCGCGCGAGAGGTACCAGTTGATGAACAGCCGGGCGCCGTTCGGATGCGGCGCCGATTGCATCAGGACCAGCGCGCCGTTGTTGGCGCCTATCCCCGGCGCTTCCTTGAACTGATACGGGTTCATCTCGGCGACCGGGAGGCCCTGTTCCGGCGCGCGCCTGAGACGGCAAATGAAACAGAGGAAGTCGCCGAAATAAGTGATGTCCATCTCGCCGTAGATCCGCTCCAGGAACCGGGGGCCGATCTGGGGGTGATGATACATGAAGAGGAGCGCGGTCGAGACGTAGTTGGCGCGCGGCCAAAGGCCGATCATTTTGCCCTTCCACTTCGGGTCGAGGAGGTCCCACACCGTCCGGATGCTCTCCGGCTTGACCAGCTGCGTGTTGTAATCCACCGGCGGCCCGTAGAGCGAGCTTTGATACATGAAGACGTAGCGCCCCTCGGGGTCCACGTAGCGGTGTTTTCCTTTCCACCATTTCGCGGCGTCGGTCACTTCCGGGAGGAGCAGGGCCGGAGGCAGAGGGTCCAGCGCCTTCCCGCGGTACATGCTGTTGTACAAGGCTCCCGGCGCGCCCAGGATGACGTCGACCAGAAACTGACCCGCCCGCCGCTCGGCCATGACCTTGGTGACGATCTCGCTCGTGGTGCTCACGGCGACCGCGTTCAATTTGACCCGGGGATATTTTTTGCGAAAGGCGTCCCAGATGACCGGCAGGTCGCCGAGCGCGCTGGTCACGTAAACCGTGACCGCCGATTCTTTTTCCGCGGCCTTGACGGTCTGCTCCCAGCCCGTCTCGGCGGCGGCGGCGGGCGGCGCTTCCCGGAGCCAGCCGAACATCAGGGCGGAGAGCAGGCAGAAAGCCGCGGCGCCGCGCGCCCGTCGTCCCCGATTATTCCAGACTGATTTCATGTCCCAGACCTCTCTTGAGCGCTTCTTCGTAAGCCCGGGCGGCGAGCGCCACGTCGCCGTAGCCTCCCTGCGAGTCGCGGAAGACGACGACGGCCTTCGGGTCGCGCGGCGCGGCGACTTTGCCGCAGAGAATATCGCCGATCTCCGCGACGCTCTCCCAGGTAATTTTTCCTTGCTGCGCAAGCCGCAGCAGCGGCTGATCCAGCTTGGTGTCGTAGTAGCCGAGCTCGTGCGTTTTGCTGACGATCGAGACGAGATTCGCCTTCAAATAGACGTCGTCGTCCAATTCGTTCGGCCGCCCCGCGGCGAAGATCCGCGCTCCCGGCCCGAGCCACTCTCCGCGGAGCGCCGGCTCCGGCGAATTGGTGCTCACGATAATCATGTCCGCGCGCTCGATCGCTTCCCGAGGCGAGCTTACCGCGACCGCCTCCACGCCGAGATCGGCGCCGGCGCGGCGCGCGAAGGCTGCGCGCCGCTCGGCGCTCCGGCTGTAGACGAAAACTTTTCGGATCGGGCGAACCGCTTGCGCGCCTTCGAGGAGCCACAGGCCGTTTCTGCCGCTGCCGATCATCGCGATCGACGCGGCCGCGGGCGGCGCAAGGCATTCCACGCCGATGCCGATCGTCGCGCCGATCCGCAACTGGCCGAAAGGGTAGCCCATGACCGACAAAAGTTTGCCGGAGCTGATCTCGAAGAGCAGCGCCGCGGCGCCGCCGCCGGTGACGCTCACCCGCAGCCCGCGGCGGTCGCGCGCGGGCAAGCCGCCGACGGCGAGGCGCATGCCGCGCTGCATCAGCCGGAGCGGCGGGACCTGGTCGGCGCCGCCGCCGGACTGGTCGCGGTAAGCCTGCTTCAGGACTTCGATGCCCCGGCGCATGTCGATCAGGGGCTCGACTTCGCCGCGCTTGAGAAGTATGGCCATGCCGGCTCTTGGGACGCCTACGCCGCGAGGCGCGGCTTCAATTGATCGACGCAGAGGCGCATCTGGGTTCTTTGATCCTCGGAAGCGAAGCGGGCGATGATCGCCGTGAGCCCGGCGTCCCTGTAGCCGCGGAGCGTTTCGGCGCATTCCTCCGGCGTGCCGAAGATCGTCAGGTGCTGGCCGAGCTTCGCGCGCGGCTGGCGGAAGAAATCCTCCATCCAGGCCCAGCCTGCGGAGCGCGCCCGGTCGCCGTCCCGGTCCAGGTGGAAGCTGGCGTAGAGGGCGCTCGGGAATCCGCTCTGCGCGCGCCCGGTCTCGGCCGGATGCGCGTCCAGATGCGCGTCGATGACGCGCCGGCAGCCGGTGAAGATTTCCAGAGTGGAGGCGTTGGTGATCCAGCCGTCGCCCAGGCGCGCGGCCCGCGCGAGCGCTTTTTCGTTTTTCCCGGTGGCGAACCACAGAGGAATGGTCGGCTGCTGGACCGGATGGGGCAGGATGCCGGCGCCGCGGAGCGTGTAATACCTGCCCTCGAAGTCGACCGTCTTTTCCGTCCACAGGCGGCGCATGATCTCGATCGACTCGCCGAGCCGTCCCGCTTTTTCCCGGTGCGGCACGCCGCAGGCGTCGAACTGGCCGTTCATGTCCGGCTTGACCGAGCCCACGCTCGCGCCGACGATCGTTCTGCCCTTGGAGATCACGTCGAGCGTGGCGAGCGCATGGGCGAGCGTCACCGGATGCCTCAGCGCCGCCAGAAACGGCGCGACGCCGATCCGGACGCGGCGCGTCCTGGCCGCCAGGGCGGCCATGGTCGTCAGGCAGTCGCCGCGCGCCTTGTCGAGGATGGTGACGCTGTCGCCGAGCCAGATGTGGTCGAAGCCGGCCTCGTCGGCAAAGCCCGCGTCCTCCCATAGCGGGTCGAAGTCGGTGGCGCCGTCGGGCCGGATCAGATGACGCGTGTGGAGGAGCACGCCCAATTCCAGCGGCGGCATGCTACCAGAGACCTCCGAGCGAGGGGCCTTCGTGCGACACCGACGACAACAGGAAGTCCGGATCGCCGTAGCGCGCGGCCGCGGCGCGGATCTCGGGATCGTCCAGCAGCGTCAGCCGGCCGCCGAAATCGACGATCGTCCGGCCGTCGACGGCGAGCGACGATTCGATGCAGCCGCCGTCGACGTGGCGGTAGTGGATCTCTTTTCTGGGCGTTCCCAACCCGACCCACGGGTAGCGGCCGAGGATCTCCCAGTGCATCGGGTCCCGGAGACCTCTCTCCAGCGACGTCTTGGGATGGTAGCCGAACATGATTTCCGTGAAGTGGCTGCTCTCGGGCCGCTCGCGAAACAGACGCTTGCATTCGCGCCCCACGTCGCCGCCGCCTTCGACGCCGACGACGCGCGCGTCCTTGATCGTCCAGACCATCGGCGGGTTTAATTTTCCCGGAACTCCCTGGACGCAGTCGAGCTGCACCGTGCCGCGGGCGGTGCCGGAGCCGTTATAGATGCCGCACCGGCCCCAGGGAAAATGACATCGGCCCGCCGGCTCGCCGGGCTTGGTCTGCATGGCGTAGAGCCGGCGGCCGTCGTACTCGGCTTCGAGCACCGTGTGGTCGGGCCCGGTGATGGTCACCTTCGAGCCTTTCGACACGACCTCTTTCACCTTGCGGGCGATCGTCCACAACAGCTCGTTGGGAAAGCGCGCGTAGTCGGTCGCCAGCAGGCCGGGCAGCCCCTCGAAATAAATCTTGTAGGGCTTGACGCGCTCTTTCGGCGCGCCCGCGTCGCCTTCCTTGGGCGTGCGGAGCCTTTCCCGGTAATTCGCCGAGCCGTTCAAAAAAACCGGCCACACCCAGACGACCACGTCCACCGCCTCCATGGCGCGCAGCGCCGCCTCCGGGACTTCGCCGTAGCGCAGCACCGGGTCCATGATGAACTCCATCGGCTCGGCGCCGTGGAGCCTCAGCGCCGCCGCCAGGGCGTCCACCGAAGCGGCGTCGCTCTGGCGGTCGGACAAGAGCAGCACCGAGTCGCCCGGCCGCACGTCGGCGGCCTCGATCATATTCTTCGCGCCCAAAACCAGGTCGCTGATCTTCGGCTTCGTTCCGATCATTTTTTTTCCCCGATTTATTGAAAATCGAACCGCGTCTCTCTTTCGGAGACGTTGTTGAGCGCCTTCGGATGGACCAGCGGGCGGCTGTAAAACACCATGCGCAAAAACCCCTTGCTGCCGGTGATCCGGTGCGCGACGCCGCGGGGGATCATGGTCGTCTGTCCGGGATCGAGGTCGAGCGCGCCCCATTCGGTGTGGTTGAGCGAGTGGCCGCGGAACTGGAACCAGATCTCGTCCTCGTCGCAGCCGCGGTGAAACCCCCGCTGCTCCTCCTCCAGGTTGTAGCAGTCGATCCGGAACTCCTTGCCGGTGTAAAGGACAGGCGCCTTGGCTCCGCCTTTCCCGGTCATGCCGGTGAAATAATCGAAGGCGGGCAATTTTTTGACCGCGCGCGGCGCCTGGGTGACGCAGCCGATCAATTGCGCGGCATCGCGCTCGATCCACAGGTCCGATTGCGGGTCCCAGAAGCTCGTGTGCTCCATCGCGCGGCCGCCGTTCGGGGCTTCGCCGTTGCCGCCGCGCTCGCGGGCGAAGGGCTCGGACGGGCGCACTTGAAATTTGGTGTCCGAGAGCGGCTTTTCCGGGTCGACGCCGAAATTCACCAGCTCACGGGTCGCGACGCGAAGCCGAAGGCAATCGCCACTACCGATGGACCGGTGCGAGATCGCCGCGGGGACCAGGATGATTTCACCCGGCTCGAGGTCGGCCACGCCGGCCTCGGTCTCGACCGTCGAGCGGCCGCAGAACTGGAAGAAAAGCACGTCGTGATCGGCGGCGCGCGTGAACTCGGCTTCGGTCCCGGTCAGATGCTCGGCCGCGATGCGGAGACTGTCGCCCTCCCAGACCGTCACGCTCGCCCGGTTGCCGGAAGCCGGCATGCTGCGGAGCAGATCGAAGGGCCGGACCCGGTGCACCTGCCGCTGGCCCACCCGGGCGGTGCCGATGACGGCGCTCTCGTCCCTTTCCACCCAGATATGCTCGTCCGGATCCCGATGCGTCATGAACTCGCGGATCTTTTTCCCCATGGCTGCGCCCCTCCTAAATGCGATTCGATCTAACCTACTCTCATGCAGCGCCGCCGCCTTTGTCAAGGATGGCGTGACGACTTTTGTTTCAGCGGCGCCGGGCGGCTCACGGCTTCCCGCTTTTTTTAAGCTCGGCGGAGATTTTCTTGACGATCGCATAGTCGTAGAGTTTTCTCGCGTCGGGCGGGTTGGCGGCCTTGATCAGCTCGGCTCTCGTCGCCACCTCTTCTCTGAAGACCTCGTCCGAGACCCAGCCGTCCGGCGTCATGGCGGCGAGCGCCGTGTCGTAGTCCTCGGCGAGCGCCGCCGCGGGCGAGGGGTTGTACTTGGCCACGATGGCGATCGTCGGCTCTTTGTAGCGGCGCGCGAACTCCCGGCCTTTCATGACCGCGCGGAGGAAGCGCTCGACCATCGACGGATTTTCCGCCAGGAAGCGGTTGGCGACCGCGACGCCGTTCCAGACCAGTTGAATTTCCTTGGTCATATCGGCCAGGACGTGGCCCTTGAGCGGGCTCACCTGGGCGATGTCCCGCGGCGTCAGCGGTGTGGCGTCCACCGCGCCCGAAACGAACGCCGGAAAGCGGGCTTCGTTTCGGACCGCGATGAAAAGCACCGACTTGGGGTCGATGCGGTATTTTTTAAGCAGCAGGAGCGTCGCCAGGTGGCCGGAATCGCCGTAGGTGTTGACGGCGATCTTCTTGCCGACGAGGTCCTGGACTGTTTTCAGCTCGGGCTTGTTCGAGACCAGTCGATACGTGATCCGCGACTGATTGGTGTAGACGATCTTGACCGGGCCGCCGCGCACGCCGGCGCTCAGCGCCGAGCCCGCCGACGAGCTGAAATCCAGCCGCTCCGCGAGCAGCGCCTGCGTCGCCGTGCCGCCCCCGGCGCGCACGATCTCCATATTGAGCCCCTCTTCCCGCACATAGCCCTTGTCGATGGCGACCAGGTGGTCCATATAGGCGGCGGTGAACGAGGCGTACGACACTTTAATGTCCTCGGCCGGCGCGTTGCCGGCATAGGCGAGGCACGAGAGAATCGAGAGCAGGCGTCGAGAGCAGGCGCGCCGCTCGCGCCGGCGTCATCGCGCGCATGGAACCTCCGGAAAAAAACATCGCTCCCCTTTCGCCGCGCTAGCCGGGAAAAAAGACGCCGTTGTAGAGCTTGATGAGCTCGGTCTGCTGCTCGTCCCACTCCGGCTTGGGGATCTGCATCTTCCTGCCCTTAAGATCGACGGCGTAGCCCACGTCTTTCCGGCTGGCCCAGCGTCCCTGCGCCGCCATGACGTCCTGTCCCGGCTTGGACAGCAGAAAATCGACGAACAGCGCCGCGGCGTGCGGGTGCGGCGCGGCGGCGGCGAGCGACACGGTCGTCGGCGTTTTCACCGGCACGAACGGCTCGGACAATATGAAATCCACCGGCGCCCCGGCGTTTTTCAGCTGCAGCACCTCTTCGGGAAACGCGTCCACCACGACGGGAAACTCTCCGGCCACCGCCAGCTGCGCCAGCAGAGTCGGCCCGCGCCGCATGTCGAGCCGCTGCTTCGCCAGCCGGCCCGCATACTCGAGCGCCCGGCCGCGGCCGTAGGCGTCGATCAGGGACGCCAGCCAGTCGTAATCCGTGTTGTCCATGCCGAGCTTGTCCTTCCAGCGCGGATCGACGAGGTCGTCGAGCGAGCGCGGCGCCTTGTCGCGCTCGACCATGCGGGTGTTGTAGAGAAACACCCGCGGCTGGGCGTAGATGCCGTTGACGAAGCCTTCCCGGTCGCTGAAGCCCTCGCGCAGCGCCGCGCGCAGAGGCGTGCGATAGCGCGCGATGGCGCCGGCCTTGGCCATCACGCCGACGTAGGAGCGGCGCGTGTTGAGGATGTCGGCCCGCGGCTTTCCGGCGCGGTGCTCCACCAAAAGCTGCTCGAGCTGGCGCCCCGCGCCGCCGGGCTGGAACCTGACCTTGACGAACGGATACAGGCTCTCGAAGGCCCGGATCAGCTCGCCCGCCCGGTCGCCGGCCATCGCCGCGTACCAGACCACCTCGCCCTCCTTACGCGCCTCTCGCTCGAGCGTCTCGGCGCGCGGCTTGTCGGCCAGGCGGTTCAGCCGGTCCAAACGCTCTTCCACCGACGCCGCGCGGGCCGCCCCCGCGCCGAGAAGCGCCAAAAGCGTCACGAGCGCGATGACGACCGACCCGCCGATGGAGCTTCCCTTTCCCGCCATTTTCGTCCTCCCATTCAGCGCAGCCGGTCGAAGAACCCGCTGCGGTCGAGCTCGGCGACGATGCCGCCGTCCATGAACTCCGCGGCCTTTTTGTTTCTGAACAGCGGATCGGTGAACGCCACGCTTTCCAGCTCGAGCTGGACCGCCGCTTCGCGCGGATACGGCTTGCCGGGCATCCGCCCGAGCGAGGCGTCGTAGACGACGTCGAGCCGCTTGCGGTCGGCGATCTTCATCCGCTTCGCGATCACCTGCTGCGCGAGCGCCTTGTTCGTCTTGCCGAGCGCGATCGCCTCGCTCGCCGCCATCAAAAACGCGCGCAAAAAATCGCGGCGGTGCCTCAACAGATCGGTCCGGGTCGACAGGTCGCCGACGGTGTTGTAGATCCCCATCTCCTCGAGGTCGGCGAGGATCTCTATCTTGACCTTCGCCTGCGTCTCCGCGGCGAAAATGCTCTCCGGGCTGCCGATCGTGCCGTCCATCCGCCCCTGCAGCATGAGCATGATCCTTTTGTCCGCCTCGCCGAGGCCGGTGGCGAGAATCTTCACGTCCTTGTCCGGGGCGAGCCCGAGCTTCGACAGCGCGCGCCGGAGCGCGAAGTCGGTGGTGCTGCCGATCCGGCTCGTGCCCACGATTTTACCGCGCAGATCGGTCACGCCCGGATTGGCGACCAGCTTGTACGTCGTGCTGCCGAAGCTCGCGACGATCACCACCGGCAGGCCGCGCCCGGCGGCGACGATGGACGCCGAGCCGGAGCCGCTGACGATGTCGACTTCGCCGCTCACCAGCGCGCTGATCGCGGTGTTGCCGGAGGGGATGTTGACCAGCCTGGCGTCCAGCCCGTATTTCTCGTAGAGCCTGGCCTCCTCGGCGATCCACAGCGGCAGGCGGATTCCCGAAGTCGTGGCGTAGGCGATCCGGATGGGAATATTTTGTCCCGCGCCGGTCCCGGCGGACGCCAGGAGGCAAACGAGGGCCCAGGCGAATAGATTCAACGCTCCGATTCGGTTGGCAACTGCCATAGTCGCGCCCGCGCCGCTCCGCGAAGTATCCGCCGGGGGTTATCGGCTCACGGCTTCCATTCCGGGGCGTCGCCGATCTGCTCGATGCCGCCGAGGCACTCGTGCCCCGGCTGGCGCGGCCAGACGGAAACGAGCCGCGCGGCCGCCGCGCCGTCGTTCACGTGCCGGTGGGCGATCATGGGCGGAACGCAGATCAGATCCCCTTCTTCCCACGGATGGCGCGTCCCCTCGTGCAGGTCGTGCCCGCGGCCGCACGCGACGAGCAGCAGCTCCTCGAAAATGTGGCGGTGCTCGCCGCTCTGCCCGCCCGGAGCGATCTCCTGCGCCATCAGGTCCAGACCGCGCGCCGCCGCTTCGGTCCACCGGCTGAGATAAAACTTGAGCCGCCCCTGCCGCGTCGCCTCCCACGCGCACTCCGCGCCGCGGATCACGCGCGGCCCCTCGCGCTCGACCCGGTTCTCTTCCGCGAGCCGGGACAAAAACCAATCGTAGCGGGTGGCGCCGGCGCCCGGCTCGCGAATCCGCCGCCGCGCCTCGAACAGCGCGGCGGTTTTGTCGTCCGACGGCGCCCCGTCCCGCCGCAAGAGTCCCTGCCCGTGCCACAGCCTGAGCTGCGGCAGCCAGGCGCGAAGGCCGTCTTTCCCGTCCGCGACGAAGCGGTGCGTCGTGTAGGGCGGGACGATGACCGCGTCCCCCGCGGCGAACGGTATTTCGGCGCCCTCCTGGACCGACGCCCCGCTCCCCTCGATGATGTAAGCGACCAGCGAGGGGATCATGCGCCGCGGCTCGGTCGCCGCGCCGGGCGGGAGCGCGAGAAAGCCGCAGGTGAGCGCGCTCAGCGGCGCGACGGTGTAGCGGCTGAACACCCGCATGTCGCCGAGCGCGAACTCCCCCCTGGCGAACATGGCGGGCTTGATCACGCGCGGCAGAAAATTGATCCGCTCCTGCTCGCGCCGCTGCTTGACGAAGCGCGCCTCGTAGTCGTAGTAAAGCTCCGGGCTCGTCTCCGCCCGCGCGCCGCGCTCCGCGTTTCGATCCGCCATGGTCTGCGCTATCCTTCCGCCGGCTGCGCAGCCGCGTATTCCGGCGCGTCCTCCAGCTGTTCGATGCCGCCGAGGCCGAGGCCGGCGCCGACGCTCGGCATGGAGGACAAAAAGAGCGCCGGATTTTCCGGGTCGTCGTTGAAGTGCTGATGCTCCGCCATCGCCGGGATGCTGACCAGATCGCCCCGCTCCCAATCCCAGCGCGCGCCGTCGTGCACGTCGTGGCCGCGTCCTTCGATGACGAGCGCCTGCTCCTCGGTCATATGCCGGTGCCGCCCCGACCGGCTCCCGGGAGGAATCTCCTGCATGTACAGCCAGACCCGCCGCGCCGCGCTGTTCATCTCCGGGTGGGTGAACCATTTGAGCCGCCCCTGCCGGCACCACTCCCACGGCTGCTCTTCGTAGGCGATCACGTGCGGCACGCTGTTGCAGAAAGCGCTCTCGTCGTGAAACAGCTTGAGATAGCGGTCGTAGGTGTTGCGCTCCGGCCCCTGCCAGGGCGGCGCTTCCTTGCGCGCCCGGAACACCGCCTCGGTCTTCTGGTCGCTCCCCAGCATCACGTCCATGTCTTCCCTGATGCCGAGCACGCCTTTTTTGATCCGGTAGCCGACGAGCTTTCCCTCCTCGTCGCGGAGCGGCTCGGTCCCGACGGGAAACTTGGGGTCGGCGCTGAACTT
>WNFL01272301.1_pt2 | contig 20624 bp, 23 predicted proteins | sample 5400361 | NCBI WGS metagenome assembly WNFL01 (sample SAMN13153351, study PRJNA577476) | soil metagenome | isolation source: 40 cm soil on Douglas fir-dominated hillslope | place: USA:California | collected 2013-09-17
TACTCGCGTCCGGAGCTGGCCGTTTATATGCGTCGGGCCGGTGCATTTACCCTTGTTGCGGTTTCGGGTGGCGAGGGGCAAAAGGGCACGATATCGGGGAAGATCATTGGTTTCATCGTCGCCGAAGCGCGCCGACGGGCCGGGCACATCATTACCGTTGACGTCCTTCCCGAAACGAGACGGTCGGGCGTTGGGTCGTCCCTTCTACAAGCGGCCGAGGAGCGTTTGCGTCAGGCGGGGGCGGTCGTGGTGGAACTGGAGACCGCGGTCGACAACGCTGTTGCCATCCAGTTCTACAAACGCAAAGAATATTTCGTGGAAAAGACTGTGCCCGGATACTATTCCAACCAGCTTGATGCGCTGGTGATGCGGAAGGATCTGGTCGCCGTAGCCGTGAAACATTCGTAGAGACGCGGCAAGCCGCGTCTCTACGGCTAATTTTATTCATGAAAATTGCTATCCAAGGTGAACTCGGCGCTTTTAGTCATCAGGCCGCCGAAGCAATGGTGCCGGGCGCGAAGGTGATTTCTTGTGCGCGCTCGCTGGAGGTCTTCGACCGTGTGAGGAAGGGAACGGTAGGAGGAGCGGTAATTCCGATTGAGAATTCGCTGGCTGGATCGGTTGCTGAGCACTTCGATCTGCTGTTGAGCCGCGATGCCCATATTGTCCGTGAATTCCGGCTTCGCATTGTCCACAACCTGATCACTCTTCCAGGTACAAAATTTCGCGATCTGCGGCAGGTTTTCTCTCATCCTGTGGCGCTCGACCAGTGCCGCGACCTTTTTGCGAAGTATCCGAAGCTCGAGCCGGCTCCGTTTTACGACACGGCTGGAAGCGTCAAGCATGTGGTGGGCAATCGTTTGCGCGATGCAGCGGGCATCGCCAGCCGCCGCGCCGCCGAAGTCTACGGAGGAAAGATTCTGAAGGCGGGAATTGAAGACGACAAGAAGAATTTTACGCGCTTCTTTCTGATCCGCCGCGGAAAGGCGCGGGCAACGCGGCAGGCTAGCAAAACGTCTCTCGCTTTCAGCGTGCGGAATATGCCGGGAGCGCTCTTCAAGGCGCTTAGTGTGTTTGCTCTGCGTGATATCAGCCTGGCCAAAATCGAGTCGCGGCCGATGCGCGGACGGCCTTGGGAGTATGTATTTTTTGTGGACTTGCTGCGTGGCGATGACGAGGCTGCCCGAAATGCGCTTCATCACTTGGGAGAAGTGGCGGACCCAGTGAAGGTACTGGGAATCTACCGGGCGGCGGATTAACTGGGCCTATCGACGCCCAGGAAAGATGGAACACGGCTAAGTTCGACAGAGCTGATAGGCACCTGCTAAACGCTAAAGGCTGGCTTTAGGGCAAAAACTTCAGTGTGTTGCAAAAAAGCAAAAAACGTCTAGAATCCAACACCTTACGTCAACGTCCTGCATCTTTTTGGCGGCTCAGGTCATCGAAGTTGAGTGGAACTCACTCAAGGCTTAAAGTATGACGAAATCTGATCAATCCGAAATTACTACATACGATACTTCTGAGCGCTCGTTACCGATACTGCCGGTTCGGGACACAGTTCTGTTCCCACATGCGGTTTTACCGCTCACGGTAGGTCGAGACAGCTCGGTTCAACTCATAAATTCGCTCGGCGAGGACAAGACGATCGTGGTCGTCGCCCAGCGTGAGGCACGTGTAGACGCGCCCCAGCCCACCGATCTCTATAACGTCGGCACGCTGGCGGTCGTGCACAAAGTCGTCAAGATGCCCAACCAGAGCCTGTTCGTTTTTGCGGAAGGGCTGGAGCGCGTAAGGCTGGCGGAGTTCACGCAACTGTCTCCGTTCATGCGGGCGCGGGTTACGACGATTCCGGAGACGATTCCGCCGAAAAATTCTGAGATCGAAGCGCTGCAGCGAAATGTGCTGACACTTTTTCAGCAGATCGTCGCGGGCTCGCCGACGCTATCTGACGAACTTTCGACCGTCGCGATGAATATCGAAGAGCCGGGACGCCTAGTCGACTTTATAGCGTCCTCGCTGCCTTCGCTGTCGACTTCGGATAAGCAGGACACGCTGGAGACGACCGACGTTCGCATCCGCCTGGAAAAGGTGAATCAGCATTTGGCGAAAGAACTGGAAGTTCAGCAACTGCGCAACAAGATCCAGTCTGAAGTGCAGGACCGCGTGCAGCAGACGCAGCGCGAGTACTACCTGCGCGAGCAGATGAAGGCTATCCAGAAAGAACTGGGTGAGCAGGATGAAGGCGCGCGCGACAACGAGGACCTGAAGACGAAGATCGAATCGGCCGGAATGCCGGATGAAGTGAAGAAGGAGGCCCTCAAGGAGTTAGGCCGCTTGTCTCGTATGTCGCCGATGGCTGCCGACTACTCGGTCACGCGGAACTATATCGAGTGGCTGGCGGTTCTGCCGTGGAACAAGACCTCTGGCGGCGAGATTGAGATTCCTAAGGCGAAAGAGATTCTCGACGCCGATCACTACGATTTGCAGAAGGTCAAAGACCGCATCCTGGATTACCTTTCGGTAAAACGTTTAAAGCCGACCATGAAAGGGCCGATCTTGTGTTTTGTCGGACCTCCGGGTGTGGGCAAGACTTCGCTCGGAAAGTCGATTGCTCGCGCGCTGGGACGGAAATTCGTGCGTCTATCCCTAGGCGGCGTGCATGACGAAGCGGAAATTCGCGGACATCGCCGGACTTACATTGGGGCGTTGCCGGGACAGATCATCCAGGGGATTCGGCGTGCAGAGACCAAAGACCCGGTGTTCATGCTCGACGAGATCGACAAGGTCGGTCGGGATTTCCGCGGCGATCCTGCGTCGGCATTGCTGGAAGCTCTCGATCCTGAGCAGAACTCGACGTTCCGCGACAACTATCTCGACGTGACATTCGATCTTTCGAAGGTTCTGTTTATTACGACTGCCAACATGCTCGATCCGATTGCTGAGCCTTTGCGCGATCGCATGGAGATCATCGAGCTTCAGGGTTACACGGAAGAAGAAAAGGTTCACATTTCGTTCCAATACCTGATTCCGCGACAGATCGAAGAGAATGGCATCACACAGGAACAAATTGAATTCCCGCCGGAGTCAGTGAGCTTCATCATCCGTCACTACACACGCGAAGCGGGCGTACGCAACCTGGAGCGTACCATTGGAACGATCTGCCGCAAGCAGGCGCGCCGGTTGGCGGAAGGGAAGAGCCAGAAACTGGTTGTTACAAAGGAAGTCGTTCAGGAATTTCTGGGCGGCATCAAGATCCGCAGCGAAGGCGAGATCGCTGAACGCACGAAACGGCCTGGCGTGGTCGTTGGTTTAGCTTGGACTCCCTCAGGCGGCGACGTGCTGTTCGTCGAAGCGAACCTGATGAAGGGCAAAGGTGGTCTGACGATCACTGGCCAGATTCAGGACGTGATGCGCGAATCCATGCAAGCTGGATTGAGCTGGGTACGCTCGAACGCCGCGCAGCTTGGGATCGACGAAGAATTCTTCGCCACGCATGACATCCACATTCACGTTCCGGCTGGAGCTATTCCGAAAGATGGTCCTTCGGCGGGCGTGACGATCGTGACCGCGCTGGTCTCGTTGCTGACGGGCAGACAGGTTCGTCCGCTGACCGCGATGACTGGGGAAATCACCTTGAGCGGTAATGTATTGCCCGTGGGCGGAATCAAGGAAAAAGTGCTCGCGGCGAAACGTGCGGGAGTGCATGATGTGATTTTGCCGGCGGAAAATAAAACCAACGTCGATGAAGACCTGACGCCGGAACAGCTGGTTGGGCTAACTCCGCACTACGTCAAGACCATTGACGAAGTACTGGAGATTGCACTTCCCAGTTCTCCGAAAGAAGAACGGCTGGACGCTGAGGAGCGCGAAAAGGTGTTGAGCACGCAGGACGCGTAAGAGACGTGGATAGTGGTTAGTGACGAACGGAAGGGTACGGCTTCGGCCGTGCCTTTTCATCGAGAGTCGAAGATCGCCTTTCAGCTGTGCCGACTTTCTATCTGAAAATGTCATCCTTCGGAGCGAAGGAGCGGCGTTCCTCCTCAGCCGAAGAAAGCAGGTCCTTTACTTCGTTCAGGACGACAGTTTTAATGAGCGCTGCATCCCGCATGCAGGTCCCCAGAATGCTGGTTACTCGTTCGCTGGCCGTTTCACTCGATTCTCTACCTGCTTCACCGTTCGCAGATACGCGAATATTGCTTTCAAGTCTTCGTCGTTCATGTGCCTGTACCCGCCCCAAGGCATAATTGGATTTAGTTGTCGTTCCATCACCGATCCGGTGCGGATAGCTTGGATGAACAGATTCTCGTTGTAATAGGAAATGCCTGTTTTATCCGGGGTGATGTTTGCGCTCTCGACTTTGCCCCACACTCCACCGGCGAAGGCCTTGTCGCGTTCTGGTTGGCCATCCACCATGGGGGTGTGGCAGTCTCCGCAGCTTGCGAGGGTGACGAGGTATTCGCCACGCTTTTCGGGAGTAGAAAGATCGGGAGCCGGAACCGGGGCAGTCAACGGTTGCGGCGCGCTGCGGATCAGATATTTCACAGGAGACGCAATCTCAGTCGCCGGCAGAGAATTTCTCACAGCCGGCAACGACCGGATGTAGACCACGGCAGATGCCAGGTCTTCGTCCGACATGCGACTGAAATTTGGATAGGGCATGAGGGGAAACAGGGCGTGTCCATCGTGGCTGATGCCTTCGCGAATGGCCCGCGCGAACTGGTCATCGCTCCAGTTGCCCGTCCCGGTTTCCGGGTCGGGCGTCAGGTTCGTCGCGACGATGCGGCCGGGAAAGCCCTCTCCGGGGAAGATTTGTCCTGCGCCTTCACGGCCGGGCACAGTCGGTGCTCCGGGCGCCTTCCAATCGTGTTCGGAGTGGCAATCGAGGCAACCCAGAACGCCGCGCACCAGATATTCTCCGCGTGCCAGGCGCTTGGGGGTCGCATCGAAATGGCGATTGGTCAGTGGGCGGGAACGCGCTCCTAAAACGGGCCTCCATCCGATTGTGAACGTGACCGCAATTGCCAGAGTGAACACCAAAAAGCCGACTACGTACAGAAAAATCCTCAGCCCTCTAATCATCGTGGATGATTTCTTTCTTTGGAAATTGAATGGGATTTTGCGAGCGCGCGCGTGACCGCTCTGGAAGTATAGCGGCAAACACGCGACAATAGCTTCACCGAGGAAACGAGATTTAATGGCCACGCCTGCAGCCACACTCGCGGCGAAAGCGAAACCCAAGCTCGGGTTGCGCGCATGGATGGAAGCGGTACTCGTAGAGTGCGAACGTGCTGCCGCGGGGTTCGATGCCGATGCTGTGCATGACTTGCGAGTGGCCATCCGCCGCTGCCGATCGCTTGCGGATGGACTCAGGGCGATGGATCCGGATCCATCATGGAAAGAGATGAAGAAGGCAGGGAAGAAAGTTTTTCAGGCTCTTGGTGGTTTGCGCGATATGCAGGTTTTGCAATACTGGGTCGAAAAACTGAGTGGTGGAGACGATCCGGTTGCGATCAAGTTGCTTGATCACGTGCGCTCGCGCGAAGTTGAGTGTAAGCAGGAAGCCTTAAAAGAACTGGAGCAGTTTGACCGCAAACAGTGGCGACAATGGAGCCGTAGTTTGCCTCGCCGCGCGGCTTGCGTACGTCCTGGAAGTGTCGTGTTCAAACATCTCGCGCTTGAAAAATGGACGGCCGCCTATGAGCTCCATAAGCGTGCATTACATACGCGGTCGCATACTGCGTTCCACGAACTGCGAATTGGCATCAAGCATCTTCGATATACCGTGGAAAACTTTCTGCCTCGCGAACATGCGGCGTGGGGTGGCGATCTGAAAGAGCTGCAGGATCTTCTTGGAGAGGTACACGATCTGGATGTGTTGTGGAACACGGCCATCCACATCAGTGCGTTCCCCGATGTCGAAAGCCGCAACAGATGGCGTCAGAAGCTGACGGAAGAACGCTCGAAACGGCTGGACCGGTATCGCGAAAAGATGGTGGGCAGACAATCGCTTTGGCCCGTGTGGCGAACTGGGTTGCCTTCCGGACCTGAACTGCGCTCGGCTGCAATGGCCCGGCTGCGGATTTTGGCCAGTTATCTCGATCCTGATTTTCTGCATTCTCAGCGCGTGACTCAGTTATCGCTCTCGCTCTACGACGGGCTCAAGCAGGCAGGTCTGATGGCGCAAAATTCGGAGCACGACTCGCGCGCCGTCCTCCATGCGGCGGCACTGCTGCATGACGTGGGCAAGGCCAAGGGGGACAAGGGGCATCACAAGGATTCTTTCAAAATGGTCCGCGACCTTACTCCACCCCTGGGATGGAGCGCGAAAGAGTTACAACTGGTAGCAGTAGTCGTGCGTTATCATCGCGGCGCATTGCCGCGCCCGCGCAAGAAGAGTGTGCAGCTTGTGGAACTTCCAGACCGGCGCACCGTGTTGCAACTGGCGGGTGTTTTGCGTTTGGCCAATTCGCTCGATACGCGGAACGGTACCCAACCGCAACTCAAAGTGGCACTCGACGACAAGGTGGTTCTGGTGCAGACGGCGGGATACTCTTCGCTCGACCGGTCGGCGGAAGAGATTGCTGCTGCGAGACATTTGCTCGAAGTGGTACTGCGGCGGCCGGTGCTGGTGCGCAGGCTGAGCGAGACTGCTGGGTCGAAGCCTGCAGCCCGCAACTCGTAGCTACCCTGCCACTTTTCAAAACGCCTATCTCGCTTCATTCTTAGTTCGTGAATCACTCAAAGCTCGTATCGCTTGCCGTGGCCTGGTTGCGGCGCTATCGCTGCGGAGTTGTGCTGTCGGAACAAGCTTGTGTCAGTGGTGAAATGCCCGACGCGATCGGTTGGAAAAAAGCGTGCCACTCGGTGTTGGTGGAATGCAAGGTGTCTCGCGCCGATTTTCTGGCGGACCGCGAAAAGCCATTTCGTCAGAAGCCCGAGAACGGCGTCGGCTGTGAGCGGTACTACCTGGCGGCGAGAGGGCTGATCCGCGTGGAGGAGTTGCCGAACGGATGGGGGTTGCTCGAAGTTTTCGGACGAGAATTCGAGAAGGTGAAGGCCTCGGCAAAGAACCTGCGCACGCCAACCGGCTTTGGTTACGAGATGAACTTGCTGCTTGCAAGCTTGCGGCGAGTAGAAGTGCGCATCGAGCCGCAGAGCATTACAGATTTTCTGAAGTGGAAGAACCGCATGGCGGAATACAACCGCGGGACGCTGCCCGAGGGAATTGTGGCGGTGGAAAATGAGTCCAACCTTTTTATCGAGCGCGTGACTGGTGACTGAGTTGTCCGAGCGAATGATCCCCCAAAAAAAGAAACCGGACTGGTTGGTCCGGTTTCGTTAGCGTCGGTTGGATGCGGTTACATCACAGCACGGCGCGCTGGCCTTGGAGACTGCCGGCGTGTGTGGCGCCAGTTGTCCTCCTCGCCAGCAAAAGTGTTCAGAGAGAGCGAGGATGCAGACGACCAGTTAGATGCATCTGGCTTGCCAGGATGGTGGCTGAAGGTAAAGTTCCACCATTTGTCGCAACATATTGATGTGTAATGAGTTAGTGATTTGATGCGGATCGCTTTCTGCGGCGGATTGCGACCGGGATTTAAGAGTGTTCAAAGTATTGCACAAGTTTGTGTGCGAAGCGACCTGGTAAACAAAGCACTGTTCTCTACCGATGAGTTCTTGAGGAATTTACACTTCCCGGCGACCTTCCATGGCTTTCAGCATGGTGACTTCGTCGGTATATTCGATGTCGCTTCCGACGGGAATTCCCATCGCGATGCGTGTAACGCGGAGTCCATGACGCCGCAACTGTTGCGCGAGATAGGTCGCGGTGGCCTCACCTTCAACCGTGGGATTAGTGGCGAGGATGACTTCTTCGATCTGACCGCCTGCAACTCGCGTTAAGAGATTTCCGATGCGCAGCTGTTCCGGCCCGACTCCGTGCAAGGGAGAGATTGATCCGTGCAGAACGTGATACACGCCGTTGAAGTGCCGGGTCTTTTCGACTGCGGCAATGTTGGTGGGTTCTTCGACTACGCAGACCAGTTTCTGATTGCGAGTAGGACTGATGCAGTAGACGCAGGGATCGACGTCGGTGATGTTGTTACAGACTGAGCACAGCCGCAGGTTCGCCTTGACGTCGCGCACGGCGGCGGCCAGCGCCTCGGCATCGTCGTCGCTGGAGCGGAGGATGTGAAACGCCAGCCGCTGCGCGGTTTTGCTGCCGATGCCGGGCAGTTTTTTGAGTTCGTCGATGAGCCGGGTCATGGGCTCTGCAAACTTGGACATTGGGTAATTTTGTAGTCGGGTAATTTGGTAATTTGAAAACCCGGTGAATGCTCTGCCGCGGGTTCGAAATTATCAAATTACAAAATTACCAAATTACAAAATTCCTCCCAGTCCGCCTAACATTCCGCCCACGCTGGCCTGCATGGCTTCGTCCACTTTGCGGCCGGCTTCGTTGACTGCAGCCATTACGAGGTCTTGCAGCATCTCGATGTCGCCCGACTTCACGGCTTCGGGATCGATTACGATACCGAGCACTTGTTTGCGACCGTCCATTTTGACCGTGACGGTGCCGCCGCCCGCGGAAGCTTCAACAGTAGTCTCCTGCATTTTCTTCTGCAGCGTTTCATACTGCTGCTTAGCTTGCGACATCAAATCTTGCAAGTTGAATCCTGACATAACCCCTTTTTACCGCCGAGACGCAGAGTTCGCGGAGAAGAGTCTTGAGCGAATTTTTCCCGGCAATACTGCGTCTCCGGGTGAAACCTCTATGATTTCTCCCGATAGTCGATCACTGTTCTGATCTCGGCACCGAATTTCTCCTGCATGCTGCGGACGACCGGGTCCTGTTCGGCGCGGCTGCGCGCAGTTCCATTTGACGATGGACGTCGTACGGGCGATGCCGCTTGCGCGGTTCCACCGGGGAGCACTTGCATCTTCACAGGTCTGCCGGCGGCGCCGCTGGCTGCGGCCGAAGCAATGCGGCGCGCGTCAGCGGTGAAGGACATATCGATCATCGTGCTCGACAATGATACCCGCGCCACAAGTGAATTTCCTTCGATGGTCCATTGGGCGGCTTCGAGCATTGAGATCAGCATGGGCTGTCCGCTTAGCGCGTTGAGCACAACTTCGCGCAGGGATTCGGGGCTGACTTCACTCTTAGCCGCTTGTGGTTCGGGCGCGATTTCGGCGACTGCGGGGGCCGCCGCTCCCATGATCACCACCGTTCCGCCTGAACTTGCCGGTCGCATGCCGTTCCCCGTGCTCTCGTTCGAGGCTTCCGCCTTTGGCGTGTTCTTGCGCGCGGAGTCGGCGGCAAATGGAGACACGTAGTTCGGGCGAGCAGGCGACTGCGGCTCGGTCCGCCGGGCTTCACTTGGCGCAGCCAGGACCGGTCTGCCCACAGCTCGGGGAGTCGTTGAGGACGAAGGAGTCACTTCGCTGAGTAATTGCTCCAGCGGCAATAGGCGTTGCGCGTGCGCCATCTTGAGGAGACCGAGTTCCAAATGGAAGCGCTGGTCCTGACGGTAGCCAAGCTCACCATGGGTACGCAGCATGATCTGCAAATGCCGCGCCAGGTCTTCCTCGCTGAAGAGATCAGCAATTCGACCAGCGCGGGCGCGTTCGTCTTCGGAGATCTGAAGCAGAGGCGAATCCTTGCCGGCAATCTTCGCGACGGTAACATTCCGTAAAAAGCGGACCAGTTGCCGGGCGAAGTGGGCGGGACTGTGTCCTTCGCTGATCAGTTCATCCACGAGCAGAAGAATTTTTTCGCTGGTGCTCTCTGCTACGCCTTGCATGACGGTTTCGAGGGCGCCCGCCGGAGCTGCGCCAATCAGGCGACGAACGGAATCGAGCGTGAGATGATCTGCCGTCGAAGCGATGGCCTGGTCGAGAATCGAGAGCGCGTCGCGGATCGAACCATCGCCTGCTTCGGCGAGCAACGCCAGCGCATCTTCGTCGGCGGGAATGTTTTCGCGGCTTGCCAGGTCGCGAAGCTGACCCAAAATGTCCGCAAACTTGACTGCTCGAAAGCTGAAGTGCTGGCAGCGCGAGCGAATGGTCTGCGGAATGTCTTCGGGCTGGGTTGTGGCCAGCATGAATACGACGTGCGAGGGCGGCTCCTCGAGCGTCTTCAGCAACGCATTGAAAGCGGCGTCGGTGATCTGATGCGCCTCGTCGAGGATGTAAATCTTGTAGCGATCGCGAGCGGGTAGGTACCGGGCGGCCTCGCGCAATTCGCGGATCTCGTCGATCCCGCGATTGGTGGCGGCGTCGATCTCAATGACATCCACAGAATTGCCGGCCCGGATCTCCGTGCACGACTCACATACGCCGCATGGCTCTGGCACGGGCTTCGCGCTCGACCGGCAATTCAAAGCCATGGCCAGGATGCGCGCCACGGTCGTTTTGCCGATCCCGCGATGTCCGCTGAAGATGTAGCCATGAGCGATCCGCTCCTGCTCGATGGCATTTTTCAGGGTCTGGGTAACGTGCTCCTGGCCGATGACATCGGAGAATTTCTGCGGACGATACTTACGGGCCAGGACCTGATAGCTCATGAGGAATCTCTGATTATACAGGCTCTGGAAGAGTCGTCCGCGGCCCGAAAATGGCGGATCTCTGTGCCGAAATTTGCGCATGGTCCTTGCGCAGAGAGTCTTGGCGCGGTAGGCTTTTGGACTTGAGTTTATAGTGGTCCGAACAAGGAGCGATTTATGCAATTGCGATTGAGCACCCGAACCGTGGAAGGCGTACTGGTAGTGGACTGCAGCGGCCGCATCGTGTTTGGCGAAGAGTCCGCCAGCCTGCGGGACGCTGTCAAGAAACTGCTGGGCGAAAGTCCGAAGGTCGTGCTCAATCTGCGCGACGTTACCTACATCGATTCGGGCGGGCTGGGCACGCTGGTGTCGCTCTATACGACGGCTCGCAATGCCGGCGGCGCTTTGAAACTTGCCAGTCTCACGCAGCGAGTGGACGACCTGTTGCAAGTGACTAAACTGGTGACGATCTTTGAAGTGTTCGAGAACGAGCAGGCCGCGGTGCAATCCTTTAAGTCAGGCGTGGCCGCGTAGGTTTTCTTCCGGGCCTCGCTCGAGGCCTGGCTTCTTTCATGATCCCGACAATATTGTTTCTGTTGGCGCTGGGGTTTGCCGCGAGCGGATGGGCTTCTCCGCCTTTGGCTCTGGCCATCGGGCTGGTGTTTGGATTGTTGTTCAAGAATCCGTTCGCGGCGTCGGCCACGAAATGGTCGCGTTGGCTGCTTCAGGCAAGCGTGGTGGGGCTGGGTTTTGGTATGAACCTGCACGAAGTAGTGCGTGCGGGGCGTAGTGGATTCGTCTACACGTTGCTTGGGATAGTCTTCGCCATGACAGCTGGGATGGCGCTGGGTGCGCTACTCGGAGTTCAGCGCGCGGCCGCATTTTTGATTTCGACTGGGACTGCGATCTGCGGTGGAAGCGCGATTGCCGCAGTTGGGCCGGTAGCCGGAGCCAGTGATGAAGAGATGGCGGTTTCGCTGGGGACAATTTTTGTTTTGAACTCGCTGGCGCTGCTTACCTTTCCATTTATCGGCGCGTCGTTCGATCTCAGCCAGTCACAGTTTGGTCTCTGGGCGGCACTTGCGATCCACGACACCAGTTCGGTGGTTGGAGCGGCTGCCAAGTACGGAGCTGTCGCGCTGGCGGTTGGCACTACGGTTAAGCTGGCGCGCGCGCTGTGGATTGTGCCGATGACGTTGATCACGGCACTAGCTCGTCGTACGAAAGCGAAAATCCATTGGCCGTGGTTCATCGCGCTGTTTTGCCTGGCGGCTGTTTTCAATACTTACGTTAGCGCGGGGGCGGCGGTATATCTATGGATCAGCAGGGCCGCACGGATCGGCATGGCGGCCACGCTTTTTTTGATCGGGAGCGGGATTTCGGTTGCTACGCTGAAGCAAGTGGGCCCGCGTCCGCTGCTGCAAGGGATTCTGCTGTGGTTGGTGGTATCGATGACGTCGTTGTGGCTGATCCGGATGGGATGGATCAGGCTTTAGCTACGCTGCGACTAATTGAGATCAGATAATTTCAGTGGCGTATCGGACATCGCGGTCCCATCTGGAGTATCGAGAGTCACCAGAGTGCGAATCTGCCCGGCGGTCAGGCTGTATTGCTGATCCACAATTCTGGTCCCGTGCGTGAGATCGGTAGAATTCGTCATGATGACCTCATACGTGCCAGCTGCAAGATTCTGATAGTCGCTCGCTTGCTGATAGGCCAAGGAGGCAATCGTAGGCGTCGCATCAGTGATGTCAGTGCCGGGTGCCACTACGAAGATGTCGATGTGCGCAGGGCCATCCTCGGAGGCGTGAATCACACGCAGCTTGATGTTGCCTGATGTCGGCGCTGAGTTGTCATCCGTCTTGAGCAAGGCCGCGATCGTGGACGGAGGGGGAGGATCCGGAGGCGGAAGATTGACCTTCCCTACCGCGAGCAAAGTGTATTCCTTTTTGCTGGCGAAGGCGACGTTGGAATTGATGCGGTCGGTGGTGGTGCCCGTATCTCGAAATTCCACGGTGTGATTGCCGGCTGTCACCGTCAGATAGCTGTTCGCCGGCGAAATACCTGCAAAGACCACATCCGTGACAACCGTCTTTCCATCTACCGCGACATCGAGGCCACCGGCATCTGGTGAAACATTGACTACCCGCACTTTCGAGTGGTCATTGCCACAATTTGTGGCAAAGATGATGAGCGCGGCCAGCGGAATCGAGAGGAGAATTTTGACGGGGCGAAGCATTGCGATCTCCGAAAATTGGCGAATCAAATCTATGATGCTGCCTGATGTTGGGGTTTGTCGAACTTTATAATCAGTAATCTTGGAGTCAGTTCTCTCCGTGAAGAAACCACGCCAATCGAAATCTAACTCGAAGACCGAAGCCAATCGCGCGCGGATCGTAAGTTGCATCCGCGCGGTACCTAAGGGAAAAGTGTCCACCTACGGCGCGATCGCACGAGCCGCGGGCTGGGCCGGGGCGGCACGTCAAGTCGTGCACATTCTGCGGCAAGTTCCGGGATTGCCTTGGCAGCGGGTGGTTGGTTCAGGCGGAGCGATTAAGTTGCCAGGGGAAAAGGGCGCAGAGCAGAGATTTCGGCTACGCATGGAAGGCGTTACTTTTCGTGGAGTTCGGGTGAATATGAAATTGCACGAGTACAAGTTCCCGAAGCCCCGGCGCGCGTGATGCGAGTCAGACAGCCGCTTCGGCATGCTTCGGTAGCTGACCTTCCAGCAGTTGATGCAAACGATCTGCCGGGCAGCGTAACCCCACGTAGAAGCTTCCAAACAGCGCGTACACGGCACTGACGTGGTCGAAGCGCATCTCATAGATCAACTTCTTGAACACCAGCGGATCGTCGGCAAACAGGTCGACTCCCCACTCCCAGTCATCGAAGCCAATCGATCCGGTGATGATCTGCTTCACCTCTCCCGCATAGCGGCGGCCTACCAGTCCATGGTCGTTCATTTGCCGCTGACGTTCTTCCATGGGCAACATGTACCAGTTTTTATCCTCGCCGCGCTTCCGGTCCATTGGATAGAAGCAGGCGTAGCGATGCGGGGGGATCGAGGGAAAGAGACGTGGTTTCATCGCTTCTTTTTGGCGTGCGAGGGTTTCCTGGATGACCTTGTTCCATTCCTCAGAGTGCGGATCGGCACCCTGATCCGCCAACGCGCGGTAGGTCTTCAGAGTCGATTCGTAGAGACCGAGTTCGATGACAGACAAGTATGACGTGGTCGGTTCCATGAAGTCGCTTAGGCGCAGGCGTCCCAGATCCAGTTCCGCCTGATTGAGTTCGTCGAAACTCTCGCGGAAGTGAATGAGCATCAGGTCGCCTTTGTGCCCCAGCAGCGAGAACAGTGCGGACTGACCGTTTGTTCGGGACTCCATCTGCTGCAGTACTTTGGCCGCTTCGTCCGCGATTAGACGGCGGTCGCTCTCAGTCACCGCGCGCCATGCAGTCCAGCGAAAGCGCATCATCTGATGAAGGGTGGCGTAGCCTTCGACAGTCAGGGGAACGGCCGGGAGTTGCCCAGCAGCCACGGGCGCGCTCACAGAATGAGTGGGGTTCATAATGCGATCAATTGTAACTGCCAATGAGCGTGTTATGCCCACGTGAAAAAGGGGAACTTCGCGGGCTAGGTATCCCAGCCGCCACCGTAAGCGATTGCGGCGCAATGCACCGATATGCTACAAGCCCTGTATGCGTAAATGGATGCGCGAGCGCATGACGCGCCGCAAAAAGGGCGACGGCACTACACCCAAGGACCAGGCCAATGCGCCTGTCCCCCTCCAACCCAAGTATTTTGAAGCTTCAGAACCGGCACCCGAACCACCAACCGCTGAGCCACAAGCGGATGGCGAACCCGCGCCGAGACCAGAAGCCGATCTGCAAGCCGCCGCCACTCCCACGCCGGAAGGGCGCCCAGAAGCGCGTCCGTCGCGTCGCCGCCGTGGTCGCGGAGGGCGTGGTCGCGGCGTTCGTCCAAAACCGGGCGATGCAGGCGCTCGGCCGTCGGCGACTGTTGGGGCTTCCGAAGCAGCCGAACCGACGGTTGTCCCCTCAATGGGCGCGCCTTCGGCTGCGCCTGTCCAGGCGAGCAAGGGAACAGTTGTTCTGGCCATTGGCTTGCCTGGATCGGGCAAGAGTTCATGGTTCAAGCGTCACAACATTCGACCGCTCTCAAGCGATCTGCTGCGCGAATTACTGTTCGACGACGCGACGGAGCAACGCTTTCAGGATCTGGTCTTCTCGAACTTGCGCTCGATGCTGAAAGCACGGCTCGTTGCACGTCGGCCCGTTAACTACGTCGACGCTACCAATCTCACCCCTCATGACCGCCACAGCTGGATCAAATTGGCGAAAGACTACGGCTACGATGTGCAGGGAGTCTACTTCGATGTCCCGGTGGATGTTTGCCTCGAACGCAACCAGAAGAGGGAACGTATCGTCCCAGAGGACATTATGCGCAAGATGGCCGGCAAGTTGAAGGCGCCGACTTTTGACGAAGGCTTCTCAAAAATTACGGTCGTACGGGTGAAGCAGAAAGAAGCGTAGTTCGAGAGAGACGGCGCTACGACTCTATCTGCGGCGTCTCGGCCCGCTTGACCTTTCAACTCACCGTGCAAGGAAGCGTCCCACCAGAATTTGTTGCTCTTCATTGCCTGTACCCTCTATACTTCCCGGTTCCTTTCCACGGATGAGTGACCCCTCGGCTAGCTTCACAAGATTTTCATGAAAATCGAATCCATCACGCTGCGTGAAATCCACATGCCGCTCGTGAATTTTTTTGAAACGAGCTTTGGGCGTGTTTACGGCCGACGCATTTTGCTGGTGAGCATTCAAGCTGACGGGGTGCGCGGCTGGGCGGAGTGTGTTGCGGGGGAAGACCCGTTCTACAGTTCGGAGTGGATTGAATCCGCCTGGCCGACGATCAAGCACTATCTTGCGCCGGTTTTGCTGGCGGGCGATGTGAGTTCCGGTCGCGACTGCCCAGCGCTGTTTGCCAAGGTGCGTGGCAACAACATGGCGAAGGGCGCTCTCGAAAATGCAGTCTGGGACGCGGAGGCGCAGCTTCGGCAGCAGCCGCTCTGGAAATTACTGGGAGGAACACGGCGCGACATTGCGTGTGGAGTGTCCATTGGGATCCAGGACTCGCTTGAACAACTGATGGAGAAGATCGCGACCGAACTGGCGGCGGGCTATCGGCGCATCAAGCTCAAGGTCAAGCCGGGATGGGATTTAAATGTCGTCGAAAAAGTGCGGGCGCGCTGGCCTGACATTCTGCTCAGCGTCGATGCCAACTCCGTGTACACACTCGGCCATGTCGAGCATCTCCGGAAATTCGACGCATTCAACTTGCTGATGATCGAACAGCCGCTTTGGAACGATGAGATCTATCTTCACGCGCGGCTGCAGAAAACGCTAAAGACGGATATTTGTCTGGACGAATCCATTCGACATGCGCGCGACGCCGATTTTGCGCTGGAATCGGGCGCGTGCCGCATCATCAACGTGAAGGTGGGGCGCTTGGGCGGCTTTTCAGAGGCGAAAAAAGTTCATGATGTGGCTTTGCGGCACAATGCGCCGGTGTGGTGCGGAGGGATGCTGGAGTCGGGGATAGGACGCAGTCACAATGTCGCATTGTCGACACTGGAGAACTTCCGGCTGCCTGGAGACGTCAGCGCGTCTCAGCGGTATTGGAAGGAAGACATCATCGAACCTGCAGTCGAGGTGAGTGCTGACGGAATGATTGCGGTCGGCGATGCGGTGGGTACCGGTTATCGGGTGCAAGAAGATCTGATCCAGAAGTTAACGGTGCGGACTGAAACGCTAACGGCGCGGTGAAGCTAGCGAGCTGCGCGGTCTGCTATCTTGCCGACTGTGGAATTTTCAGCGGCGACCGATTCTTCTTTGGTCAGCAAGTCGATGGCCTGCGCGAAGGTGATGTCTTTCGGCATCGGCTTGAAGTCACTGAATACCTCGGTCATGTTGAAAACAAGACTTTTGACCAGCAGAATTTTTCCAGTGATGTCGAGCTTCATCGATGAGATAGTCCAGTACTGATCCACGGCCTCCTGCTGCTGTACCAGAAAGTGGCCGCCTTTATCCAGATGGCCCAGTATCCCCCAACCGAAACCGACCTCCCGGAAGAGTGTGCCGTCAATGGATGCCAGCCGGTTGCACTGCGCGTCCACCATCAACAGCCCCTGCATTCCGGTGAGCACCTGCTCCACGCGCGAAGGTGGTTCATAACTGGGATTGGGATGGAACTTCAATACGACTAAAGAGTCGCCAGGCCTCCCCACACCCGGCGATGCGGGTTGTGTGCCTGCGTATTCGTATAGGAAAGCATCGGGCAAGGCGCGGACGATGCGCAGAGTGCGGTCGGCGTCCTGTTGTTCCTGACGTCGTTTCTTTTCGAGTTCAGCAGGGCTCTTGACGAAGCGTTGGATACGCTCAATTTCGGCCTGACGTTGTTCCGGAGTCAATGGTTTTCCGTCGTATGCGACAACCATGCCGACGGTGGCTTCCTTGGTTTCGATGTAAATCTTGGTGACGGATCCCTTGGGGGTTGTCCGGGTGCCGCGGAACATCAGGCGGGCGTTCTCATCCTTGGAGGCCTTGATTTCATTTGCAACTACTTTCCGTACCAACTCGGCCGGCTCAGGAGGAGGAGAAGAGATCGACGATTGCTGGTCTTGCTGCTGGGAAAAGCTCGCTGCCGTAAGGAGAAGAGTCGCCGCGACGGACCGAATCGAGCTACGAGCAGACATAATTGAGCCGATCATCTATTGCGTTAGACGATGGTAGCAAGACCCGGTGTTGCATCCTACTGAATTTAGGGGATGCGGCGCGGGCGAATCCCATGCCAAATCAGGGGTTCGTGGGACGGATTGCGGCATCGATACCGTCTGATGATTTACAATCTCAGTCTTCGCGGCATTTACGGAAGCGCGACGAGATCGAGGCCAAACGCATGGACACTCCGAAAACGGGCGATTTTGCTCATATCGGCAAGTCAGTGGTGATCAAGGGGGAGCTTTCGGGCTCCGAGGACTTGTACGTGGATGGGAATGTCGAGGGCAGCATCGAGCTGCGCAATAACAGCCTGATCGTTGGGCCGAATGGGAAAATAAANCGGTCACCGCCAAGGCCGTCATGATTCAGGGGAACGTCGAGGGCGCCATCACCGCGTCGGATCGGGTGGAGCTGAAAAAAACGGCGGTGCTCAATGGCGACATCACCACACAGCGAGTTGCCATTGAAGAAGGCGCTGCGTTCCGCGGAAAAGTTGATATCCAGAGAGAAGCCGGAAAGGCTGCGTCCTCGTAGACGCCGCATGTAGTTTATTGTGCGTAGTGATTGATGGTATTGGTTTCTAACAACGTGATGAGATTTTTTCGGGGTTCTTCGGTTCAGCCTTCGGCTCCCGCAGTTCCACAAAAGCGGAGTCGCCGCTCCAGCGGCATGGCGGAAATTTCACGGCTGCTCAACTCCGAGGATCCTTTGTGTGTCCTCGACCTGGGCTCCACCTCAGCAAATAACATCCGCTTTCTCACGGCCAAAGGACATAAGAACTACAGCGAAGATCTGCTGCAGGCTTCGCTCGATCCCGTGATTTTGGCAAAGAACGATGAAGGCAAGCTGGTTCCGGACGACAAGAAATTTCTGGACGAAAATCTAACGTACTCCAACGGATTGTTCGACGTCGTGTTGTGCTGGAACCTGCCCGACTACATGGAAGAGAGCCTGGTCAAGCCGACCATTGACCGGCTGTGGTCGGTGATGAAGCCCGGTGGGCTGTTACTGGTTTTTTTTCATACCCGGGACGCCGGACCGGACGCGCCCTGCTATCGCTTCCACATCACCGGCACCGACATGCTGGAAATGCAGGAAGTGCGGTTGGCGGTAAAGGGTGATAAACAAAATCCGCGGTTGCAAAGGGTCTTCAATAATCGGAATATCGAAAATTTGTTTCGCGATTTTGCTTCGATTAAATTCTTCCTGGCGCGCGACGCGATTCGGGAAGTGCTGCTGGTACGGTAAGGCTTCCGCTTCCGAACTCTCAGCTTTCCTGATGCAACTCTGTGGGCAAATCCATAGCCTTTGAGCGGGTCGCCGCTACGAGATAGCGGGCGACGCCTGGGCTGTTTTCGCACGCGGTCAAGACGGCTACTCGCAAGGCACGTGGGACTCCGAGGAATCTCCGGAGAAGAGAAGAGTTGCGGTACACAGGCCGCAAAAAGCGGCGATAGGTTTGAGCATACGCCTCAAGTGATTGTTTAAGGGTAGCGGCATTGTTTAGGTAGGGCAGGAGCTTGCTAGCCGCCAGGTGTCCTCCCCGGAGAGCGAGAGAAATGCCGTCGCCGACGAACGGGTCGACGAATCCAGCAGCGTCTCCGACGTTGAGTACGCTTCCGGAAACGGGAGCGGGATCTCGCAAGATCACCGGAAACGTGGAAACCGGTGGAAATGCGGCGGTCCAGGAACGGCTGCGGGACTTGAGCAGTGGATGACGAGATAGAACCTCATCAAGAGTAGATGCTTCGCCCGGGCGAACCAAGGCGCATGCATTGAGGACTGTCGATCCATCCGGCGCGCGAACCGGCTGCACGCCGCAGTATCCGTCGTCAAAAAAGTAGAGATCGACGCTCCGGTCAGTGTCTGCTTCTGAGCTGTAGAAATGAGCCTTCAATCCGAGCCATCGGGTGCCGCTGGAATCGCTTTCGGCCAACTTTAGGTTCGACCAGCGGCCGGTGGCATTGATCACGGATCGTCCACAGAACTCACCGGCGGAGGTCATCACGCGGAATGAGCTTACATCCTGGATGTGCTGCACGGTTGTTTCCTGAAGGCAGGTCACGCCCCAGTTCTCGGCGGCATTCCAGAGCGCGAAGTCGAGATCGTAGCGGGCGATACTCACGGCCGGAGGATCGACGGGGACGCGAACCATGCGCCCGTCGAGAAATAATCTCGACTCCGACAGCTGCAATGAACGTTCAAGCAAGTCTTGTTGTGAATCGCGGAGCAGCCACTTGAGCAAATCGAGGGATTCGGTGGAGACGAATTCTCCGCAAACTTTGTGACGTGGGAAACGGCCTCGTTCGAGCAGGAGGACGCGAGAGCCCTCACGCGCCGCAGTGATCGCAGCCGATGTCCCGCCTGGGCCGCCGCCGATCACGATCAGATCGTAGGAGCCCGTTACGCCTGCTTCCACGCGATGATCCCCATTCGATAAAGATAGTGTCTTGAGATTTGAACTGGTCCGCTGGCTAAAGGTTGCAGGAGTTCCTGCATTTCCGCGGGCGTATAGGCTTGCCACACTGATGCGGGAGCGTCGTTGCGGGTAATTCGGCTACGGTAAAGAGGAAAACCGGCGTAGGTCAACGCCAAATGCATGGGATCGCGGACGACATCGTTGATGATAAAGGCCACGCGACAGACGCGTAGTGCCTCGCGGGCGAATTGCTGTAATTCGTCAGGCGCAAGATGGTGTACGAAGAGATTGCAGCTCACGAGATCGAAAGAGTTGTCGGCAAAGGGCAAAGCGCAAGCATCCCCGGCGACCGCTCGTTTACTGCCGTTCAAGTGGGTACGGGCGCGAGAAGAGTAATTTTCAGGTCGAGGTACGGGGAGAGCCGCTCTCTGATTTTCGCGGGAACAAATCCCGCCCCAGCAGCGACTTCGAGCAGGGAAGCGCTCTGCTTGTGATTGTTGGCGAGCGCTCGACGTACCAGCTTCTGGGTTGTGCGGACGCCGCCAAACCATTGGTTAAACATTTGCAGATCGCGGAGCGATCCGGCGACTTCGCTCTGCGTGCCGGCATCGGAATCCAGTAGCTCGAGGGTGGGGCGGCGTTTCATAGACAACAGTTACTTGTTCTCGTCCATCGTTCCTTCTGAGAATGTGAACAACCATTTCTTCGGAAAGTCTTCGTCCGTGAATCTGCGCTGATCCCGATGTGGCCCTCGCCCTAGCCCCAAGGCGGCATCGCCACACAGGATCTCGTACCCAGTGATTTCACCACTCGTTTCCGAGACGCATACCGAGAACGAGCACGGCTCGCAATACTGTTGGGACTGT
>WNFL01374601.1_pt1 | contig 20618 bp, 24 predicted proteins | sample 5400361 | NCBI WGS metagenome assembly WNFL01 (sample SAMN13153351, study PRJNA577476) | soil metagenome | isolation source: 40 cm soil on Douglas fir-dominated hillslope | place: USA:California | collected 2013-09-17
CCGCATCCCGTTCGCGCCGGATTTCCGCGCTTTCGCCGGGGCCGGACAGCAGTTAGCCGACCTGCATCTAAATTACGAGAAGGCCACGCCCTACAAACTCCAGTGGATCGAATCGAAGGATATGCCGCTGTCCTATCGCGTCGAGAAGATGCGGCTCTCCAAAGACAAGACCGCCCTCAAGGTCAACGAGTTCCTGACTCTGGCAGGCATCCCGCCGGAAGCATTCCAGTACCGGCTCGGCAACCGCTCGGCGCTCGAATGGGTCATCGATCAGTATCAGGTGAGCGAAGATAAACGCAGCGGCATCAAATCCGATCCGAATCGTGCGGATGAGCCGCGCTACATTGTCGATCTGGTGGGGCGAGTCATCACGGTCAGTCTGGAAACGGTCAAAATCGTGGCATCCCTGCCCGATCAGTACAGCGATCAGCCAACGCCCGACGATAAATCATCGGGCTGAAGCGCACGAAGCCCGCTAAAGCAGGCTGCATTCGCGGTATTGTGTCGCGTGTAGCCATCTTCAGATGGCTTGGTGATCCTCAGCCCGCTGGCTTTAGCCACGGGCGATGTGGTGCCACAAACAAATTGCCACGAATCTTCGCGCGTCTACGCCCCGACGATAAATCATCGGGCTGAGGCGCACGAAGCCCGCTAAAGCAGGCTGCATTCGCGGTATCGTGTCGCGTGTAGCCATCTTCAGATGGCTTTGTGATCCTCAGCCCGTTGGCTTTAACCACGGGCGACTGCCAAGCGATAACGGTCCATCCATAGGTCCATCCATATCTTAGTCAGGCTCCGCGTCAGGCGGACTGGATAATTCCAGGCGGGCATCAAGTGTATGCTCAGTGTGGTGTTTTTGCTGATTTTCGACATAGCGAACAACGGTTGCTACGTGGGATTCAGAGATCGAGAGTACCCCATATTCACCCTGCCACCCGAAGTCACCTTTATCCGTCAAACTTCGCGCTAGATGAGAGGAAACACCCTTGATCTGACCGATGAAATCGGACAACTTGAGCGAGGGTGGAACACTGGCGACCAAATGCACGTGATCCGACATTCCGTTTAGCGCATGGACAATACCATTCAGCGCGACAACCTTCTCCTGGATAACAGCAAATATCGCCTTCTGATTAGATGCGGTGATAATCGGTGCACGGTTTTTGGTAGTCCAGATGAAATGGTAGTACAAACGATAATATGGCATTGATTACTCTGCGGTCTGAAAAACACTCGTGTAGAAGTATAGCGCCGTCCACGCCCGGCGATAAATCACCGGGCTGAAGTACACGAAGCCCGCTAAAGCAGGCTGCATTCACATTGTCGTGCCACGTGTAGCCATCTTCAGATGGCTTTGTGATTCTCAGCCCGTTGGCTTTAGCCACGGGCGATGTGCTATCACAAATTGGCGGCGAAGATTCGCCGGTCCACGCCCGGCGATAAATCACCGGGCTGAAGTACACTCAAGTTCTCAATTTATAGCGATAAATAGGTTTCCGAGTCGCAGTTCTGTCTATATGAAGTCAGCAATTGAGAGGCGACTTCTGGTAATAGCGGAACATTGGGCAAATCTTTGAGGGGAATCCAATATACACCTATTTGATGCGGATCGGGATTATCGGGTAAACGAGCAATCGGATTTTCTTTCAAGCGGCAATCGAAAAACAGGACCAGTTTATGCAGTGTACCGTAGCGTTCTGTATTGCGAGTTGGCTCGTATTCTGTGACGAGCACAAGTCTGCCTACTTCAACCTCCGCACAAGTCTCTTCACGCACTTCTCGCGTCAATGCTTCGGGAATCGTTTCATTGACTTCTACTCCTCCGCCCGGCAGATTGTAATGAAAGCCAGCGTCTTCATCCTCGAAGGCAATCAGCAATATCGATCCGTCATTGATAATGACTGCGTTAGCGCCAACACGCATGTTATAAAGTCTGCATGTGAGTTAGCCTACCTTGTGAATATGAAAACGTAGTGGTCGCTTACGGCGTTGGCGGTGTAACCAGCCCAAATCGGCGTTCACGCTCGTTGTACTGGATCAGTGCCTTGCGCAGTTCTTCCTTGTCGAAGTCAGGCCAATACGTCGGTGTAGCGTAATATTCGGCATATGCGCCCTGCCAGATCAGGAAGTTGCTGACGCGCAACTCGCCGCTTGTCCGCACAATCAGATCAGGGTCAGGCGCGCCACCTGTGTACAGGTAGTAGCTAAACAGCACATCGTCAATATCTTCGACCTTGACGCCATCCTCGACAATGCGCCGGACTGCGTGAATAATCTCCTCGCGCCCGCCATAGTTGAAGGCCACGTTTAGCGTCAAGCGATCATTGTTTCTTGTCCGCTCCACCGCCTCCGTGATCTTGCGCTTTAGCAGCGGCGACACCCCGTTGAATGTGCCGAGATGGCGCAGTTGCACGCCGTTGGCGTCCAGATCGTCCAGTTCATGATCGATCACCGTTTCGAGGATATTCATGAGACCGCGCACTTCGGTTTCCGGGCGGCCCCAGTTTTCCGTAGAAAAGGCGTAAATCGTCAGGATTCGGATGCCGAACTCAGTACAGGCCCGCAGGATACGTCGCAAATTTTCCACGCCAGCTTTGTGACCTGCCAGACGTGGCATTCCGCGTGAACGCGCCCAGCGTCCGTTACCGTCCATGATGATCGCCAAATGATAAGGCACGCGAGTGGGCCGTCCGTTGTCTGTCATAGTGCTATACTGCCTGCTAGCTGTTAAACAGCCATAATTTCCTGTTCTTTGCGCTTGCCTGTCTCGTCAATCTGCTCTGTGTATTTGTCGATGAGCTTCTGGACTTCTTCCTGTCCATGCCGGGCATCATCTTCAGAGATCAGGCTTTCCTTCTCGAATTCGCGGATATCGTCGATGGCACTGCGCCGGATGTTACGCAGCGCAACCTTTGATTCTTCTATACGGGTGTGGACCACCTTGACCAGTTCGCGGCGGCGCTCAGTGGTCAGGGGCGGCAGCGCCAGCCGAATAATCGAACCGTCGTTGTTCGGGTTCAGGCCCAGGTCCGAAGTCTGGATCGCCTTTTCAATGTTGTGCAGCGAGCCTTTATCGAATGGCTTGATCGTCAGGAGCATCGCCTCCGGCGCATTAATCGTCGCCATCTGGTACAGCGGCGTTTGCGTACCGTAATACTCGACCATGAGCTTCTCGACAAGCGACGGATTCGCTCGCCCGGTGCGGATAGTTTGTAAATTTTCGTCTAAAGCGTGGAGCGTGCTCTTCATTCGGGATTCTGTATCTTTAAGTACATCGTTGATCATGGCTCAAATAGCCTCTTAGGTAGAGAGGAATTAACAATTCAATCAGATTCTTACGCAATCACAGTCTGTTTGTCAACCTTACACGCCAAGATGCTGTTTTCCTCAGACCGTCACCAACGTTCCAACTCGTTCACCCATCACGGCGGCCTCTAGCGCACCCTCTGCCCAGAAGTTGACGACAAGTATAGGCTGGTTGTTGTCCATACACAGCGTGAATGCTGTCATATCCATCACTTCAAGCCGCTGAGCGATGGCATCCATAAAAGTGATCGTTTCATAGCGCTGCGCATTCGGGTTCTTCTTGGGGTCGCTGTCGTAGATGCCATCGACTTTTGTGGCTTTGATGACGAGTTCGGCGTCGATCTCCATAGCACGGAGGGCTGCCGCCGTATCCGTCGTGAAGTACGGGTTGCCCGTCCCGCCGCCGATAATCACGACCCGGCCTTTTTCCAGGTGGCGAATGGCACGCAGACGGATATAGGGTTCGGCAACTTTGTTCATCTCAATCGCCGTCTGGACGCGGGTATCAACCCCTTCGCGTTCCAGGGCGTCGCGTAACGCCAGCGCGTTCATCACGGTGGCAATCATGCCCATATGATCCGCAGTGGATTGATCCATGCCACGTTCGGCGGCATCGCGGCCCCGCCACAGATTGCCTGCGCCGATGACCACACCGATCTGTACGCCTAGTGCGTGGACGGCTTTCACGCGGTGGGCAATAAATGCCGTCTGGTCAAGATCAATGCCAGTGCCGCCCTGCCCGGAAAGTGCCTCACCGCTCAGTTTCAGCAGAACACGCTTATAATGTGCGCGCTTGCCTTTACCATTTGATGGGGGGGTAGGTATCTGAGTGTTCATCAGGCTCACTCCTTAACTTGCGGTATGCATAAAAAAAGGGATCAGGTTTTGCCTGATCCCTAGCAAAGTCACGACCAAATCACTCGCTCTCAGTCGCTTCCGAGCCGTCCGCTTCGCCCAGAGCGAAGCGTGCAAATCGCCGGATAACGAGGTTCTCTTTGATTTCAGCGATAAGCTGAGTCAGCACTTCGCCGACCTTGAGTTTGTCATCATGCAGCCAGGGCTGGTCGAGCAGCACGACTTCTTCGTACCACTTTTCCATACGCCCGTCCACGATCTTGTCTACGACGGCCTCTTTCTTGCCCTCGTTCAGCGTCTTTTCGCGCTGCTTGGCCTGCTCAGCCTCAAGCTCCTGCTGTGGAATATCCTCACGCTTGACGTAGCGGGGCGCAATGCTGGCGATATGCAGGGCCAATTCCTTGGCGAACTTCTTGAACTGATCGTTGCGGGCCACAAAATCCGTTTCAGAGTTTACTTCGACCAGCACGCCGAGCCGTCCGGTGTGGTGCATATACGATTGAACGATGCCCTCTTTGGCGACGCGATCCGCTTTCTTGGCGGCAGTTGCCATGCCCTTCTTGCGAAGAAACTCGGTTGCCTTCGCGATGTCGCCTTCATTCTCGATAAGCGCTTTGCGGCAATCCTGGAAACCCGCGCCAGTTGCGTCGCGAAGCTCTTTGACTTGTTGGGCGGTTACTTCAACAGCCACTGATTACTCCTTACTTCTTCCTTGTTCCACGCGCCGCGTCATCTGCCTCTTCGTCAAACGATACCTCGCCGCCACGCAGTTTGGCGAGGGTCGCTTCACCCAAATAAGTCTCGTCTTCCTCTTCCGGCTCCTCGTAGTCGTAATCCTCTTCCAGCGTGTCATCATACTTGGAGAGGTCAACACTACTCATTGGACGGCGAGCCTCTTCTTCGGTCCCTTCAAGATCACCGTGTGCCTTGCGCATCGCGATACCTTCGAGGGCCGCATCAGCGATCTTGCCAGCCAGCAATTTAATCGCGCGAATGGCATCATCGTTTGCCGGGATAACGTAATCGATCTGATCTGGGTCACAGTTAGTATCGACCAACGCGACAATCGGGATGTTGAGCGAGTTCGCTTCTTTCACGGCAGTGTGTTCGCGGCGCACATCAACGATAAACAGCATATCGGGCAGGCGGTTCATATAACGCAGACCACCCAGGCGAATCTGCAATTTCTCGATGATACGGTCACGGATCAGGCGTTCTTTCTTGGTAAGCAGGCTCATCTCGCCGCTCTCGCGGTCCGCCTCGAAGCGCTTAAGCTGCTCAATACGCTTCTTGATCGTTGTCCAGTTGGTCAACGTGCCACCCAGCCAACGCTGGTTGACGTAGGGCATTGACGCGCGTTCGGCTTCCTGCTGGATCGTTTCCTGCGCCTGGCGCTTGGTACCGACAAATAGGACGTTTCCGCCGTTTGCTACGGAATTGCGAACCAGTTCGTAGGCGTCTTCAAGGCTGGTCAGGGTCTGCTGAAGATCGATAATGTGGATGCCGTTACGCTCGGTGAAGATGTACGGCTTCATCTTGGGATTCCACTTCTTGGCGCGATGCCCGAAGTGAACACCCGTCTCCAAAAGTGACTTCATGGAGACAACAGTCATGATATTCGGTTCCTCCTAAAACGTGTTTGAACGTCCACGCCCTTCACCCCCCGCCATCACCCCAGCTTTGAGCGAGGCACACGGGCAGAGTCCAGACGTGTGATGAGTTTGGGTCAAGTTCGACCCAATGTAGGATTCTACCACACGGAATAGGCTCCTTCAAGGCTCAATTCATCTTGAATGAGCGTTTTTTAGCCTTCCGTGTAACCGAAACTCCCCTTCTTCATTGCAGAGAAGGGGTTAATGTTGGACGTAACGGAGGGGGTTTAGGCGTGCGCCAGATCAGCTTTACCTAAAGCCTCGTAATGTATACCTGTGAGTTGTTCCGAAACCTGCCATAGACGCGCAGCCTTCACAGTATCTTTCCCCTGCGCATTCAGTTCTACACGCACGACATTGCCCCACAGTCCGCGCCTCGGGCCGTAGTATTCGCCGCCGTGCACACTTGGAGCAGTCGCCGCGTAAAGCTGAGACGTTGCGCCACGTTCGGCGGACTGCGCCAGGAGGAAATTACCGGTTTGCATGAATATATGTTGTAGGCGGTTATTGCTTGTTTGCAAATTGGTAGCAGCCCAACCAGGATGGCTGGCAACACTGATAACGTCTGCGCGTGCGACCTCTAACTTGCGTTGAAGCTCTTCTGTGAACAGAATATTGGCAAGTTTGCTTTGACTGTAGGCAGCCCAGGGGCTATAGTGTTTTTCGCTCTGTAAGTCATCGAAATTGATATGCCCGTTCAAATATACACCGCTACTTACAGTCACGACTCTGCTTTGAGGTGTCTCAAGTAGTTTGGGCATCAGAAGTCCTGTCAGTGCGAAATGTCCCAGATGATTCGTTCCAAATTGTGTTTCGAAGCCATCGGTTGTCTTCCCATAAGGCGGTGCCATGATGCCAGCATTGTTCATCAGAATGTCGAGGCGGTCATAATTCGCGTTGAAAGACTCCGCAAAGGCTCGGATCGATTTCAAGTCCCCCAGATCAAGCCGTTGTATTTCCAGGGATGCACCCGGCACAAGCTTGAGTAAGTCCTGGCGGGCACGCTCAGCTTTGTCAATGCTGCGGCAAGCCATAACTACCTTCGCTCGCTTCCGCGCGAAGGCAATTGCGCTCTCGTATCCAATGCCACTATTAGCACCTGTGATGATAACCACGCGCCCACTTTGATCGGGCATATCTTTGGCTGTCCATCCGTTCATTTTACTTTCTCCTTATTTATGCTGTACAGGATTACGTTGTTTTGTAAATGACTGAGTAATCAATCATCCGCGAATAAAAATTTTTAGCTGCTGACGCCGTTCCACAAAATATCGAAGCCGATTTCGATGAAATCAACCTCCCTGGCCTCACTCCTTGTCATAAATTGGATAGTTATGAAGGCCTGACTTTCCAGGAGGGAAGCAAGATATTCGACAGGGTAATCACGAATCTCGCCTTTTGCGACGCTTTCCCGTGCTATGCGTTCAAACTCGACAAAAGGTTCATTGGCTTGCTCTTTAACTGCTTCATCCAATTCATAAGACTCGCCAATTTGCCGAAGCACCTTGAACTTTTCTGGATATTGAATGCCCCACTTGATATATTGGCTCCAAATGTGACGCATCTTATCCTTCAGGGATAATGTGGTTGGCAACCCGGCTAGCAAATGCGCAGCCAGTTCTTTTTTGATCTCCAAATAGACTTCATTGATCAGGTCATCCTTTGTTGCAAAGTAGTTAAACAGCGTTCCGTCCGCCACACCAGCAGTCTTAGAAATAAGCGACGTCGGCGTGTTCCAAAACCCGCGCGCTGAAAAGACCGCTATTGCTGACTCCAGTATCGCTTTTTGCTTGTCCACGACTTTTTGATCGGCCATAATTTTATCGGAAAATGAGTGATTACTCAATCAATATAAACCTGCTCTGAAAAATTGTCAAGGCACAATTGCTTCTTCGGCACTGTGTCGAATATGCCAGAAGTCTCCTGTGATGTCGCATCTGCTGGCCTTTATTTTGCTTTTACGCTAGTTGAAAGTTGGTTCAAGACAGGGCAATTATCATGTTCCCAGATCATAAGACTGCCGAAATTTCTGCTCACGCATACGCAACGACACTTGAAGGCACAACACCTTTTACCGGAGCTTTGCCACCAGACACCGTTATATTTATTGTAGGAACCACCAGGGTATATCTGATGCTCCGTAAAGGCCATGAATTAATCGTGGGACGGCACCATCTCACCAATACACAGCAACCAGAACTGGACCTCTCGACCTTTGGTGCCGCAGAAGCTGGCACATCGCGCTTACATGCTGCGCTGAGCCATCAGAAGAATGGCTGGTGGCTCATTGATATGCACAGCTCGAACGGAACCTGGGTCAACGATCAGCGTCTCGCGCCGTTTGCGCCATACGCCTTAATTGAAACGACGAATCACATATTCCTGGGCAACCTTGAACTCACAATCATACTGCCAGAGGAACGCTATTCGCCGCTCGTAGCGTAATGTTGCGCTACACTACACGTTGAAATTCGAGTGTAGATGGGGTATAGCGTGAGCACTACTCAAATTGACCATATCCTTACCTTTGCCAACGTTAACAATATTGATGAATACGTGGCAGAATATCGCACGATTGGCTTTGTTGTGAATGAGGCAACTTACCGTTACAAGCCAGGGCTGCGCAACCGCTTTATTACGCTGGGCTGTGAATACATTGAACTCGTCTGGGTTGAAGATGAAGCTGCATTTGCCGAAAGCAGCCCCGAAGAGTTTGCGCGGATGTTTCCCGACCTACCTGCCTTACGAGAGGTTGCTCACCCTTTTAGCATTGGGTTCCAAACGGCCAGCGTGAATGCACTCCATGATACATGGACCAGTCAAGGATACGACTTGCCGTCAATATGGTCATTTGCGCCGCCGGAGATGCCGCCCGTGTTGAGCTTTCAAACTATTCCTCGCACCCTGCTGCCGGGGGTGAGCGGTTTTGCGTTGACGTATCACAACGCCGCTGAAAATCAGGTACATGAGGCGCAAATGGGTCCGAATACCATCTATGCCCTGGAAGGCATCACCATGGTATGTGCTACCCCCGCGACGGATGCCGCCCTCTGGCGCGATCTATTAGCACCCGACCTGGCCGTTCAAGATCAGGGTAGTGTTTGTACAGTTAACGTCGGTGCTCACACAGTACATTGGATGACCCCGGAACAATATCATGCCCGGTATGGTTTGGATCAAATAGAAACACCGCATGACTCCGGCAATATCGCTGCGCTTCATTTACTGGCGTCTGATCTCGATAAAGCTAAAGCAATGCTTGGCAGCGGTGGCAATTCCGCCCCCAGCGCTGAAAATAGTGAGCAGTCCCATGTGAAAATGTCTGATCCACGCGATGGCCTGACTTTCATCATTCGTGAATATCCAATTGACCGATGGTGCAATGAACGTATGGCACTGACAGGAGAAAGAATCGCGGTTGACCCGCAATAACTGATTGGGATTTAGGTCACGCTGCCTACCTGCATCATTATTTTTCCATGCTACAATGCGAGTCTATCGCTGAATCGCTGTAGGCAATACGAATTGTGAGCTATTATTTTCGCGGTAATGATAAAATAAATTTTGAGCCAGATCAGATGATCGGTGCCTACCGACTCACCGAAAGAGTCGGCAAGGGAGGCTTCTCCGAGGTCTGGTCAGCCTGGGATACACATCTCCATCGCCTTGTTGCCATAAAATTGGTCCCACGCGCTGGCAATGATGCGCATTCCACGATTCAATTCGGACGCGAAGCCACCATCGTTACGCGCCTGGAACATCCGCATATTTTGCCTCTGTTCGATTTCGGTGAAACGCCCGAAATACGGTACCTGGTGATGCGCTATGTAACCGGAGGGTCGCTAGCGGACCGATTAGCGCATGGGCCACTCTCGCCGAGCGAATTAGTTCGTTATATGATGCCCGTCGCCGAAACCCTGGATTACATCCACGAACAGCATATCGTTCACCGGGATTTGAAGCCCAGTAACATCTTACTTGATGCGCAAGATTTGCCGTATGTTACGGACTTCGGACTGGCAAAGATTCTCAGTGATGAAACACAGGGAATGCACTCCGGGTCGGGCACGCTTACCTATATGCCCCCGGAGCAGTTCATCGGCGGTGCTCTGTCCGCCCGCTCAGATATCTACAGTTTTGGCATTCTGCTCTATGAGCTATTTACGGGAAGTCAACCCTACGAAGGCCGGGTCGCACTGGGGATGCGCCAGATTTCTCACCGCGAACACATTCCGGATATTTTCGCCACGGATGCCAGGTTCCCTTCCCGGATTAACGCGTTCTTGCGACAGCTAACCGACCCTGAGCCACGGGTTCGCCCACCGAGCGCTCGCCAGGCCATGGAGGAGATTGCTAAGCTGTTACACGGCACCGAGGAGAGCAATGCCTCTACTGGCACGGGCATTTCGTACGCGCTTGAGTCCGCAGAATATCGCCAGCGCGAGGCAAAAAGCCTTCTGGAACAGAGCCTCGGCCTCTGGCAACAGGGCGAGTTTTCGCTCAGCATGACCCATTTTGTGCTCCTTGATATTCTGCTGCGCGATTTGCCAGAACTTGCCGAAAGTGACGTAAATTCGCTCATGTTACGGGGCGCACTTGAATATAATCAGCAAATCGACACCTGGTGGAAACAGAGCAATGACAAGGAACGGCAGCGTGCCGTGTGGCACGCCGTCGCGCATGGGGATGATCCAGTACGTCTACATGCCATTGGCCTTTCTGTCACGACTTCCTGGGTACACGACGTCAGCCTCGAAACTATCAATAATGTGGGTAAACGCGTGATGCCTGTCTCGGAGTTCACGCCCACAGGCTTGGAATTTCTGGAACGGGCGCTGCCAACACGCGATACCTGGCAGATCGACGACGCACTCATCCAAACAGACGACAATCTACTGGCGCTTGCCGTTAGTAGTTCGCCCCTGGCAGATCGCGCCGCAGCACTGATCGGAACAGGGCACCGGACCCGCGCGATGCTTGCCTTGCCCAAAGGTTTTAACCAGGCACATCCGATCCTCGTGGCCTACGAACAGGCAGGCAATCTTCCGGGCCAGATGCGATTTGCTGATCAATTGAAATTGATACTGCTTTTAGCAGGCCAGCAATTGACGCGCAATCCGGTTGAGGCGTTGAGTCACTACGGATGGGCCGCGCTAGGTAATAGCCTGGCACTTGGCCTGATGATTTATGTGACATTCCGTGCTGCCGATCCCAACAATGTTTTGAGCAATGCACGGTTGTTGAATACCCTCGGTCTGGGGCTGCTGTTTGGCATGATCTTTGGTGCTGGCGTGTGGACTGTGCGGCATATCGGTCAGCGCTTGCAGGTCGCACCGTTCGAGATACGGGCTATCCTTGCTGTGCTGATCGGGGGTGCTATTGTCGCTGCGGCGATTGGATTGTTCCAACAGCTTGTCTATGATGACATCATTGAGCCGGGGGTGAGCATTACCAGCGGGATACTATATGTGCTAGGTTTTGCCATCAGCGTGGAGATGCCCGATATTTTGCAAGTCCTGCTAGGAGCGGCAGGCGTAATAGCAGCGTTTCTCATACCCTGGCAAAGTTATCTGGCAGATAATGATATGCGTCCGCCATTTGTTTTTGACGAAACACAGCCCGGTCGGGCAATAGTATTGATTATTGCAGCATCGCTAATTCTTGCACTTACTGTAAAGGGATACCGTTGGCGGGAAGTACTGCATCGCAGCCTCCCGCCAGAGCTTGCGGGGAAATGACCTGTCATCCTTGAAGGATTTCGGTCACGTCTTTCGCGGTTCGTGCTGCGGCGTAAAGTACAGGGCCGAGTTTCTGTTCCTTATCAACAAGTACGGCTAATGTAGCCCGCCCAGCCGGGTAAACCACCATTACGCCATCTTCGCCTTCCATAAGGAGACGTTCCAATTCGCCCTGTTCCAGGCGTCCGAGCGTACGTTCGGCAAGACCGATCAACGTTGCCGACATGGCCGCTACCTGTGGACTGCTTGTTGGATTTGCCAGTGGGTCCTCTTCGTCGCCGGGAGGGAATGAAGCAACTAGCAAACCGTCGCGGTTGACCACGACTGATGCCTTAATACCCTGCACTGCCGAATGGAGCTTGCGGAGTGTGTCGTCAATTAGCTCTTGTCTGAACTTTGGCCTGCCCATGCAACTCTCTCTTTTCGCTGGCGATAGTAGTATAGCGCTACCAGAAGCTTGATACCAATTGTAGCAGCATGTGAAATTTCGCGCGGGTCATTTCACGAAAAATTCAGCAATCAGTTGATTGTAGCATAAACCGTTTGTCTTGCAGGCCCATTCTCGGTAGACTCCAACACGGGCTGTATAACTCAACAAAGTCGATTGAGGTACATCATGAGCAAGGCGACAAAGTTCCTCACACTCGCCGGACACAAAAACCCCACCGCTTACTGGCAAAGCGGACATTATGAACTGAACCTGAGTTTCGATTTGCTGCGCGATAAACAATGGCAGCGAATCATGCAGACCATTTGGGAACAACCTGCCTTGCACGGGCCGTTTGACGAGCGATATACGCCCGGCGAGCCGATCCCAGAGCAAATACCGGTCCAAACGCCGCCACCCACCGCCGCGATGACACAGCACGGGCTGTTGAAGGTTGGCGAGGCTATCGTTGGCTGCGATATTCAGGCGACCCGCTCCTTGTTCGAGTGTGTATCACTGCTCGTTCCAATTGCAATGTTTCGCGATCTAACGGCGAGTCCCAATTTGCGACAGGAACACCCGGAATTGCAGACCCTGGACAATTTGTTTTACGATATTGCGTTACATGTCTATGATGCCATGCCATTCAAGATCGCGGCGATTGGCTACGAGCGCGAGTGCCAATTGCCCTCGGAACTTCGCAATGACGCTCAAGCTCGCCATGCGTTTCTGGTAAGTGGCAACTTCCTGGCGCAAGAGGACGTACTGGCTTCGCTTGAACCTGATCTCTCGCGTTACCAGCAAGTACGCGCTAATTTGCGCTGGCTTGCGCCTACAACCCTAACCTAGACGGATATCACATGAAATATTTGACAACTATCAATGGTAAAACCTATACCATCGACATTAATCAGGATGGGCAAATTACCATTGACGGCAAAGATCACGATGTTAACTTTACGACGATCTCGGAGGCGCTCTATTCCGCGATCATCGACCATGCCAGTCTTGAAGCGTTGGTCGAGCAGCGTGACGGGCGCTTTAACGTGCTGATCTCCGGCGAGCAATACGAGGTCGAAGTTGCGGATGAACGTCAGCAGCGGTTGCTTCGTTCGTCAGGTGGTTTTGAGGCGGCACAAGGGGAACTCTCGATCCGTTCACCCATGCCTGGACTGATCGTTGCCGTGAAAGTGACCGAAGGCCAAATCATCGAAAAGGGAGATGCGGTGTGCGTCCTCGAATCCATGAAAATGGAAAACGAGATCAAAGCGCCACGGGCTGGCACAGTAGGTCGCGTATACATCGCCGCTGGGGATCGTGTCGAGCAAAACAAGGTCATGATCACGATCATTTGATTCGACAACATCTGGGCGAAAAGTCGCAACAATAGATGACAAACGATTGAGGGCAATGGCGGATTTGCTCGTCAAGGTCAATGCTGCCTGTTAATGAACACTCCAAACGTGCCTTCAGTGATTTAAGGATAATCGGGGCAAAACAACCCCTCACAGCGGATCAGACTTTGCTTTTAACGCTAGCAAAATCAGGGCAGCGAAATTCAGAGCGGCGATGGCTGAATTAGAGATAGTTACCGATCCTGTCGAGGCAGCAATAGAAGCGCAACTTCGTTATGTCAATGTAAGCGAGCTTGAAGCAGGCATAACACGGCGAAAAACTGGCAAAGGCTTTGCATATTTCGATGCACAGGGTAATCGTATGCGGGATAAAGCCATATTGGACCGCATTCGTTCGCTGGCGATTCCACCCGCCTGGACCGATGTATGGATTTGCCCGACAGCTGACGGGCATATTCAGGCGGTGGGCCGCGACGCCAGGGGCCGTAAACAGTATCGCTACCATCCTCGTTGGCGTGAAATCCGTGATCAGACGAAATATAACCGAATGCTGGCGTTTGGCGAGGCACTGCCGCAAATGCGCGACGATATTGCGCGAGACCTCAAATTGCCGGGATTGCCCAGTACCAAGGTGTTAGCGTTGGTGGTGAGCCTGCTGGAAACCACGTATATTCGCATAGGCAATGCGGAATATGCTCGCCACAACAAGCATTTTGGGCTGACGACGCTGCGTGATAAACATGTCGATGTCGAAGGCGCGACGATCCGCTTTGAATTTATGGGCAAGAGCGGCAAAAATTACAGCGTCGAATTACACGACAGGCGATTAGCGAGACTTATTCGGCAATGCAAAGAGCTGCCGGGTCAGGATTTGTTCCAATATGTGGATCAGGACGGCATTCGCCAGCATATCACCTCCACCCATGTAAATGCCTACCTGCGTGAAATCAGCGGTGAAGACTTCACGGCCAAAGATTTCCGCACGTGGGGTGGCACTGCGCTGTCGGTCCTGGCGTTGCAGGAGATCAGTCCCGCTGCAAATCAAACTCAAGCGAAGAAGACCATTACACAGGCCACGAAGCAGGTGGCAGCACGGTTGAACAATACGCCTGCCGTCTGTAGCAAATATTATATGCATCCCGCCGTCATAGAGGCATACATGGATGGCACACTGTTCGAGGTATTGGAAGCAGTAGGCAAAAAGCCAGAATCTGCCTCGCCAAATGCACTTAGATTCGAAGAGCGCGTCGTCATGGCACTATTGCGTCGTCAGCTAAGCTAATCCTCAGTGTTCGATTCCGATTCGATGGGTTCTTCCGGATCATCGGAAACGTTCACCTCGACATCAATGTGCGACAACGCTCGCTTCAAAGTATGCCGCGTCAGGTTCATGACGTGTTCCTGAAATTCGCGTCCGATATCATTGATATCATGCGCACTTGGCGCGGTATGTGTTTGCTGCTCAGATTTGAGCGTATTCTGTAGATAGTCTGTTAGTTGATCGCTTAGCAGCATCACCTGTGACACTTTCTGTTCTTCGGATGTTTCCGGTGAAACGTCAAGAACAAGACTCTCATTGACATAAAAGTCGTCCACCAGTAATTGGCCGACCTTGCCGTGCAGTGTCCGATACTGCCTGATCATCAGGTCAGTCGTACCCTCGTACATACCGTGATGGAAACTCTTCTCCACCGATCTCGAAAAAGCCCTGAGTGCCAGGACCAATTGATTGAGTGAGGCATTTGTCTTCTCGTCCATTGTCGATTCTCCTCATGTAGAATGGGTGTTATTGCAAATCATGTAAGGTTTGCCGTTTTAATATTCGGAGAAGTGTCTACTTTATAGGCCGATTTTAACCTCATGCCAGCAGCAATCAGCAAATCGCCTGTCCAGATAATCAGCCGCGCTGAAAGCATGTTGCGGGAGCCACGTTTGTTTAATAGCCGTGCAACCTCCGCCTCTTTTAATAATTCCTGCTGATGGGTAACAACATAAGCGCAAGCTTTACGATAGTCTAACATTTGACTCTCCTCGCTGAAGTTCAGCTTCAAGTACCTGTAGCGTTTGCGGCCTGAGCAACCGGCGCAGTGTTTTCTTGGCATGGTGCAGGCGCGATTTGACAGTGCCGATATTCGTGTCCATGACCATTGCAATTTCTGCATAGGAAAGGTCTTCTTCAGCGAACAGGATCAGCGTTTGCCGTTGAAGTTCAGGCAGACGGTCAATCGCCTCTTTGACTTCGAGATGAAGTAGCAACCAGTGGGCAGCTTCTTCCGGCTGCGAATCAATGTCTGAAGCTGAAGTAAACGATAGGCGTGGTTCATCGTCCAGCGAAACGATTTCGTAACGGCGCTGACGTCGCAGTTCGTCATAGCAGCGGTTGCGGACCATTCTGAAAACATAAGGTCGCAAATTTTCAACCGGATCGATGTGTCGCATGTTGTAGTAGAGTGCTATGAACACGCTCTGAACGATATCATCCTCGGAATCCTGTGTACCAATGAGGCGTCGGATAAACCTCCGGATCGAACTCTCCAACCGCGTGTGCAATTGCTCAAATGCATCGGGGTCGCCATCCTGTGCCTGTTGCAGCAGCCGATGTTCGAGCGGGTCGGTCACGCGATGTTTCCTCCTTCGCTACTAATTACGCAGCAAGGTAGAAGTTTGTTCAAAATTGGATTCAGCGCCACTGAGTGCGAAGAACTGGCAAGGGGCGATTTCCCGTAACGTTAACGTCAGTTCGGGAGAACGTTTAAATCTTGTGTTAGGTCGCTCTCTGGGCGAGGGATTGAGGGCCAGGAGTCGTCACAAATCCCTACCACGTAATTCACGTCAACCTATGTAGCGACAATGTGAGCAAGTTCGGTGAATTGCTCAGTATGAGCCGGGTCTGTAAAATACTGGATATTACTGATCGGCTATTCGTGCTGGTGATCGTACTCCATTTGGGCGACAACAACGGCTTCGATGTGAGCCTCGGACCACTCGCGCAGTGCCGCCAATGGCTCAATCAGCGTTTCACCTAATGGGGTAAGCGCATACTCGACTCGCGGCGGCACTTCAGGGTAGACCGTGCGTGTCAGCAGACCGTCACGCTCCAGGCTGCGGAGCGTTTGTGTCAACACTTTCTGTGAGATGCCCGTAATCATCCGCTGCAATTCACTAAAACGTCGCGGAGTGTCTTGTAAGAAAACCATCACCAAAACGGTGTACTTGTCAGCAATCCGATCCAACATATGTCGAGTCGGACAGTTTTTGTCGTAAACATCATGTATTTTGATGACAGTTTCCATAAGGTAACTAACCCCCCTCTAAGGTGCCTACTTGCCATTTGATACCAATGAGTTTATCGTAATATACATTCGCCGTAAACACAAATAATTGCGTGATCCGGCGAAAGTGCGGCCCTTAGAGTGTCGGGTTCAAACCAGATAGCGATCAATCCACCTTTTCAGCAGTCGCGTATTAACCAAAGTTTCCATTGAAGGAGATATCCCTGTGACAACTCATACCATCACCCTGTCCACCGACAACCAGATTGATATTACTGTTGACGAGTACGGTACCGGTCATCCGTTTCTGCTGCTGCACGGCGGCGCTGGTTCCCAGTCTGTGACTGGTCTCGCTCAACAGTTGGCAACTTCAGATCACGCCCATACATACGTCCCGACTCACCCTGGTTTCGGTGGCACCACCCGCCCCGATTGGCTGAATAGCGTGCGTATACTTGCCGAGACCTATGTTGCGCTCATTGAGCAGCTTGATCTGCGTGATGTAACCGTTATTGGCAGTTCTATCGGCGGTTGGATCGCGGCAGAAATGGCCTTACAGGGCAGTTCTCGCATCCGCAGTTTCATCCTCATAGATGCCGCCGGAATTACTGTTGAGGGTCAACCTGTCGTAGATATCTTTCCACTGACAATGGATGAGCTGGCTAAGCTTAGCTATCATAACCCAGCCGCGTTCCGCATCGATCTGGCAGCAATGCCTGACACTCAGAAACGCATTATGGCGGCTAATCGCCAGGCCCTCGCCGTCTATGGCGGACAACCCTCAATGACTGACCCCACACTACGTAAGAGACTGGGCGCAATCACTACCCCCCCCTTAGTGCTCTGGGGTGACAGCGATGGTATCGTTCCTCCTGACTATGGACGTGCCTACGCCGCTGCTATCCCTACCGCCACGTTTCAGCTACTCTCTAACGCTGGTCACCTCCCCCAAATCGAAACGCCAGATCAAGTGCTGACCGCAATCCGAAACTTCGTCAACGTACCGGCTGGCAAGCGTCCAAACACCCAATAAAAGTCCTGTCTCATCATTGATGGCTCCCTTGTTTGGCTTTTCCCCGGCCTGAAAGGATAATCCCTTTCTGAAGACGTTTATCAATTTGATGGAGTGAAATGGAATCTCTCAGTCTGATGTTCGGTATCTGGCGTAGTAGCTTCAGGCCCCTACGCCTCGCTAATCTTCGTACTTATCTGGGCGGACAGGCAATCTCACTTGTCGGAACTTGGCTGCAAACAACAGCGCAAAGTCTACTGGTCTACCAACTCAGCCACGGCTCAGCGGCAGCACTTGGCGTCGTCGCGGTTGCCGGTGCTTTCCCCATGCTGGTGTTCAGCCTGTGGGTCGGCAACTTCGCTGATCGCTTTGATCGTCGCAAGCTGCTAATTGCCACACAGATTGGCGAAATGTTGCTGGCCTTTATCCTGGCATGGCTCGCGCAATCAGGACAGGCGCAACTCTGGCATGTGTACGTGCTCGCCTTCTGTCTCGGTACACTGGAGTCCATCGTTTTCCCAACCCAACAGGCATTTCTATCAGATGTGGTTGGCATTGGTGAGATTCGGCAAGCGGTAACCATCAACGCGATGGTCATCAATGTGAGCCGTGCCGTTGGTCCAGCCATCGCGGGTTTTATCGCGGGCCGGTTTGGACTGCCCCTTACGTTTTGGCTGAACGGCTTGAGTTTCCTCGCTGTGATCCTGAGCCTGCTGGTTATCCGCGTCACGTCGAGCAGACCGGGCACGGCGCAGCACAACGCGTCTGCAAGTCTGGGCGATGGGTTGCGATTCATTCGGCGTCATCCGCAGGTGCGTAATATCGTGCTTGCTGTGGCGGTGCTAAATGCGTTCGGGCTGTCTATTTATGCGATTGCGCCAGCCATCGTCGTCGGCAATGCAGTGAACACCGGATTTCTGCTTGGCGCGGCAGGCGCAGGATCGTTGTTTTGCATATTTTTTATCATGCCATTTGTTAACAACATCCGGCGTATGGGCGTTGTGCTCTCCGGCGGCCTGATCTGGATAGGCGTATGGCTGATGCTGCTCTCGCGGAGTACATGGTTTCCATTCAGCATTTTTGCCATTTTCCTGGCAGGCATCGCGACAACTGTTGTCTGGGTTGGTTCGCTCGGCTTGTTGCAAGTGATCCCACCGCTGAATATGCGGGCGCGGATGCTGGCTATGTTCAGCATCGCGAGTTTTGGGGTGCAGCCCATTGCTGCGCTGCTGCTCGGCTCACTGGCTGACCGAATTTCGCCGCCTTCCGCAGTTCTGTTGAGCAGCCTGATCATGACCCTAATTGGCGCGGTGATGCTGTTGCAACCGTCATGGCGCAATTGGCGAGTCCAGCCGACGGCAGTTAATACGGAAAAACTGACGACTGAAGTGCCAGCCGAACTCAGCCAGATATAGCGCCGAATTATCCCTTTAGCGGCAGTACCAGATCATGCGGGAAATCGGTGAGCGTTTGCAGCTTGCCATCAGCATCAAAGTAAACCGTATCTTCGATACGGACACCGTAGCCGCCACTGTCTGGGTAATACAGCCCCGGCTCGATGGTAAAGACGTTGCCCCGTTGAAGTGTCTCGTCGCTGCTGTACAGGCCCAGGAGCGGCGCTTCGTGGATGTTCAGGCCCAAGCCATGTCCCAGGCTGTGAACGTAGCCCTCAACCGTGCCCGGCTGAGATCGCAGCGTGGGATGTTCCTTCGACTCGAAGTAATCGCACACTATCTCTTGATAAAGAGAAGCTTTCTCGCCCACCTTGTAAGCGTCGCACACCTGCTGAAAAGCCCACATCACATCATCATAGGCGGCCTGGACCTTTGCCGGGGCATAACCGATGCACCATGTTCGGGTCATGTCGTGGAAGTAGCCACTTTTCATTAGCTTGGGGTAGTAATCGAAGACGATACTCTGACCGAGCAGCAGCGTTTCCTCATCGTTGCCCTCGCTGTGAGGTATTCCGGAGTCGCGCCCCTGAGCGAAGATGACGCCTTCTGGCTCTTCGAGGCCCAATTCGAGTTCGCGGAGTCGAATGAACGCTTTCACCTTACCTATGGTGAGCGGGTCGCCCATAGAATCAACAACGCGCTCACCGTCGGCGCGATGCCCCGCGACAAAATCCCACGTCTGGCGCACGACCTGACTGCTCAACTGTGCGGCCTTATTCATCTTTGGTCAGGTAAGCCTTGTCAAAAATGCGTGCTACGTCTCCACCCGCAACCACTTCAAGATCGGGCAAGCACTCTTCGAGCACGGAAAGCTGTAACAGTGCCCGGTTCACATCCATCACGCCGAAGAAGGCCACCCGTCCCACGATCTCTAATTGTCGCAGGATATTGCAGAACAGTTCCCGCGTGACCAGATCGCGCTGCCCATCGTACTTCTGAAGCAGTTCGGATTGACCGAAATCATGGAGCGTGTATAGCTTGAGTCCGCTACTGGCTGCCTCACCGCGTTCCATACCACTGTTGAGTATGAATACACCGTCCTCGCCACGCTTTTTGATCACGCTGCCGTTGGCTTTGGAGCGGTTTGTCAGATAATCGCGGTAGGCATTCGGTGAACTATCCCCAAGCACAACAATCGCATCGAGTCCCGCGTCTGCCATCAGGCGGTCAAGATCAGATTTCATTAAAGGCCAACCCCTCTATTTCATATGCTCCGCGCACTCGCGACAGATACCTGATAGCGCCAGATGTTTCAAATCGGCGTGAAAACCGTGTTGCGTCAACAGCCGCCCGGATAACTCCTTGACCATCTCGTCCGGGATTTGCTGGACGCCGTGACAGTGCGTACACACCAGATGATGATGTGGCACGCTGTCCGCCAGTTCCCATTCCAGCGGTTGCCCCGGCAATGCTGTGACCGTCAGAATGCCATATTCCCGCAGCATATCCAGATTGCGGTAGATCGTCGCTATATTTACAGATGGGCTGTGCTGGTGGACTTTTTCGAGGATTTGCTCGGCGGTCATGTGACTGTGGCCTTCGCTGAA
>WNFL01260930.1_pt2 | contig 20616 bp, 20 predicted proteins | sample 5400361 | NCBI WGS metagenome assembly WNFL01 (sample SAMN13153351, study PRJNA577476) | soil metagenome | isolation source: 40 cm soil on Douglas fir-dominated hillslope | place: USA:California | collected 2013-09-17
TCTCTGGATACCAGTACCTTGAACACGTGACACTACGGGAGGCGAATTACAATCCCATCTTTAGCAATTTTGACCATCCAAACGTTGAGATCTCCCAAACATTCTTTCACTACTTCTTACAAACAATCTTAAACGCACATGCGTCTCGCCTACGGACACTCCAGTTATATACACTCCTCCCCCTTCGCGCACCCGTTTATATCAAGATCCGAGACAAAGCGCCAAAGCTCCAGGCGTTAACCCTGACCACTAACATCGATGTAGCACTACGGGAGCTCTTCGAAGACTCGACGCCCTGGGCGAGCGGGCAAACCGGTTCGCTCGAGTGCCTCACATTTCACGAGTGTGGTGGCGCACATGTGGGGAATTTTGCACGTAACGTCCTGCGAGGTGTGTACGGCCCAAACCTGAAGGAGGTCAACATCATAGCGTGCGGCGACAACAGCGATATGCCGTATATCCCGCCTTCCTCCACTCCCATCTATGCTTCGATCGAACGAATGCAGGTCGACCATCTGGGTCCTTGGGAACTCTCCGCACTTTCTCTTATCCCAACCCAGGATATCTCATTCACCCGCATGCCGCCGGAGAGCGTCATCGAGTTGACTGCTCTCCTCACTAGCGGGCCGCCTGATTCTGACGGGCGGCGGGCCGGCTTCCCAAGTTGCAGGAGAATACGTATGAACCCCAACTTGGCGCCTGGACAATCGATGGAGGGTTTCACAGAGGACGTGAAAAGCGCATACGAGGGGCTCAAACAGATATGCCAGCGACGCGAGGTTCAATGCACTTGGGACGCAGTTGTATGGGGCAACTGCCTCTGTCATTCGAATGTATGAGTTCATCAGGGCACTGAGCGTCTGAGGGATCCCCTTGAGTGCACGCTTTGCCGCTTTCCTATCTTGTTATGTCACCATATGCAGGACTCTCACTGTATGGACCTAATATGATCAATGGGAATATATGATACATTGGTGTAAATAGTGCATACAGTTGGTTGCCGTGCCATAAGGCGAGAACCAAATTAGGGAATGAAGGGAATCCACGTGCGAACACCCTTGCGATATGCTAAATAGTCTTTGCCAAAGAATTTTATAAGCTGCATTTCTTCATCTGGAAACGTGTAACTTTCAGTTCGAGCATGAATAAGGGGCGGTGGGACTTACAACGAATCCTTCGCGAGAAGAATCGATGAAGAGCCCAGGTGAAGCCGATAGTGCTCGCTGGGTTCTGAAGGGCTATTTGAGAACCTATGCTATAGTAGAAGAAGCCTGCATAGGAGGGGTGACGGAAAACACTGGAAGTGGAATGAGCTAATGAAAACCAAGCACCTTGGATGTACTCACCTGTATACACCATGCGTAACTAGAGCATGGTCTTCACGCTTTTGGAACTGTACTTTATGGTTAAAGCTTTGTGCCGCGGTGATTATCGCCTTGCACCGTACAAGCATTCCACACAGTGCCACAGTGATACCTGTCCTGCATGTGAGCACCTAAAGGATCTCAATAGACACTACTACTACGTGCCTATAGGGGTCAAATATGCGTGCCTTTTGGCATTAGGCCAGAAATACCAGAAGATCAGGTGTTCCACAACAGCGATGGTGTGAGCGACATGGTATTCTTTCCCGTTCTCCAATAAGTATGCTACCGGTTTGTTTGATGAGCTACCTTGCTGGCTCCTAAGAAACCAAGCTACTTACAATCAACTGTCACCCGAGGCCGATTCCATCCTGCAGTCATTGCAAACTCTCCCCAATGGAATACGGACCAGGTCGTGAGGAAGAAGGAAAGTTGTACAAGGGGTCTATTAAATGCTATAGTCCCTACAGCGACTTTGCCCGTCTTGACAAGGTCATAGAGGGCTGTAGAGAGGCCGAGGTTGACAAACAGCGCCCGTACTGCCAGTGCGAAGATAGATCCGAGCAAAAAGGATATTGTAGCAGATGCCAGAGGTGTGTTTGGAATCCATCCCCTGTGCAAGTCGAGCACAGCTGGTTGAGTCTCAAGCGACCATAACTGAGACTGCAGCTGAGACGAGGATACACGCTCGAAACTTCGTGTCCCGGCTGGTGGTGTTGAGGAGGGCTCTGCTTCGTGCGGGTTTGACGCGTCGACGGAAGGCGGGGAGGACATCTGGATGCCCTTTGTACTTCTTGGATCTGGTCGCCTCATTCGGCGTCATGCTCCGACGGTTACGAATATGGAGGACAAAGATACGAATTGTGCCATGTAGAATATCTATTATTGGCGTACGGTACGCGTCGTGCAACGCGTCGACCGATGGCTCGAAAATCCGGAACATCGCCCTGATGGCGCACATAGGTACACAAGCGTCCCCATTATATTTCACGCGATATTTTGTCGTGGGCCACTCGTTATCCCGAGTTCTGTTTGTTTTAACTGACCAGCTCCTCACAGATTCCGGTAAAACCACATTGACGGAGTCAATCCTGAGCGTCTCCAATTACCTCCAAGTGACAGGTTCTGTTGATACCGGAAGCACAACGACGGATTTCTTGCCTGCCGAACGGGAACGAGGCATCACGATCCAGTCTGCGAGTATTCCAGTCAAGTGGAAGGAGTACATATTCAACCTTATTGATACCCCTGGACATGCGGACTTTGGAATGGAAGTGGAGAGTGCAAGTCGCGTCATCGACGGCGCGGTGGTCCTTATGGACGGCGTTGAAGGAGTGGAGGCCCAAACGAAAGGTGTTTGGGGGCAGCTGGACAGGTAAGCTTCTTGGGTTTTAACATTGATAACCTCTCATCATCTGAAACAGAACGCCTAATTATGCCTTCATCCAGACATAACGTCCCAACTCGCCTCATGTTCATCAACAAACTTGACAGGCCGGGAGCCTCGATGCGAGACTCCCTTCTGTCGCTCCTCTCCCATCGACTTCATCCGACTCCCATTCTCGTTGCGCTGCCGGTCGCCTCTTTTAATCCGGAAAATTACTCAAGAGGTGAACCCGGCATCGAAGGAATAGTAGACCTTGCAAAGTGGGAAGTGTGGAAGTGGGTGTCCGGCTCCAAGGATGCAACCCGGCATCCATTACCTTCGTCCCAGATCGAACTGCAAAATAACAGTGTATTCCCACAAGGACACCCCCTCCTCGGCCACCTAGTCGCAACACGGACCCAATTCATCGATTCCATTGCTCTACTCTCTCCTGATCTTCTGTTGGAGATTGTTGGGGACGACAGTAACGCCGGAGATGCTTACCTTCGCGTTCCCTCCTCGGCAATTTTGTCAAGTTTGCGGGAACTCACTCTGCAAAAGGAAATCCTCCCTGTTTTCTGCGGTTCGGCCCTGAAGCACGTAGGGACGGAACTTCTCATGGACTATGTCGGTGAACTGCTTGCGAGTCCCGCAGATGTAGACAAGCTCGGGCAGCGTGCTGCGACAATCCCGGTAAAGCCGGGCTTGGTGCAGCTACTTGCATGGAAAGTCGGCTGGGACAGGCGCAAGGGATGGATGACCTTCGTTCGGATTTATGCTGGTTCGTAACAAGTACCTATATACATATTACTGATGAACATGTAGGTAAATTAACTCGACAAACAAGCCTTTTGAACACCTCAACACAAAAGAAAGAGCGCATCTCAAAGTTGCTCTTGCCATATGCCTCGGAGCATGAGGAAGTCGATTCTCTTCCTTACGGTTCAGTCGGAATTGTCCTTGGTCTCCAACACACACGGACAGGAGATACGCTCATATCAACCTTCGGCCCCAGTGGAATAGCAGAAAGCCAACCACTCCCCGCAATTTTACCTCCGCCCGCCAGCATCTCCGCATCCATCATTGCTCAGACCCAGTCCGATCTAGATCTAGTGAGAGATGCATTGACAGCTCTCTCAAGAACGGATCCCTCAGCGAGATGGACAGAAGAAGAAGGGCAAATCCTTGTACACGGGCTTGGCGCCTTGCACCTAGAGATTATTGAGGGTCGGCTGAGGGATGAGTTTGGTGTACAATGTCAGATGGGCAAGCGGCAGGTTAGCTACAGAGAAGCGTTCCCCGAGGGCTTGGAAACAGAAGAGGCAATGACTTGGACGAAGGAGATCAACGGGAAACCTTCTCAAGCGTCCGTGACGCTGCTCGTAAGGCCGATGAAAGAAGGAGAACAGCCCGACGAGGGGTGGAATGGGAATGTTGTTGTACGCGCGGAGAATGGAAAGCGCTTACCAGCAACGGTAGCGGAAGCGACTGCACGCTCGCTTTCCCCTGACATCACCTCTATCATTCAAGGCCTTAACGGGCCGCTCTCTGCGTCTCCACATACCCACCTTCCGTTATTCGGCCTTCACGTCAGCGTGGAGAAGTTCTCAAATGTACCCGGCTCCCCGCCTGCTGCATTAGCGGCCGCATCCTCCACCCTCCTCCGCAAGATACTACACGGAGCTGGACCGGGAGATGTGATGGAGCCGTACATCCGCGTGAAGGTGATCGTACCTGAAACTGCAATGGGTAAGGTTGTCAAGGACCTCACAGGGCACAATGGGGAAATTCTCGAGCTAGAATCTGGTGCATCTGCTGCGACCGACTCGATAGATGGCGATGTAGAGTGCACATCCTATTCGGCGGATATGATTTACGTTCCCCCGCGATGGGTGAGCCCATGTGCCATTGCACAGATGGCTCAACTAGTTGATGTTGCACGGCTGAGAAGGAGCATCCATGCGGTGGCCCCGCTTAGCAAGATGCTTGATTATTCCACGCGGTTGCGGGCTGTCAGCGGTGGGCAGGCAACGTTTACTATGAGTACACTTGGGTTCAGGAGGGTTGGGGCAGTACGACGATTAGAGGTGTTGAAAGAATTGGGAAGAGCGTAGCCCGGGAACCACGAAAGCAAAGCAGCGTGCACTTATCAATATCACTGGCCTGTTGGGTATCCAAAAGGGTCGTTCTTGAACTTGTCTTTTCCCAGGAAGCCCCCCAATCATGCTTGCTCTCTCGATATGGCGCAGCTCCGCCTCGTAACAAATTTGAGTTTCCTGAAGACGATCGAAGTGTTAAGACGTTACTCCACTATGTTGTCTCACTGAGCTCAGTTGGGTTGGAGTTCTGGATAGTCCTCTGAAAGTACTTCAACGATGATCTAGAACAGCAAAGCGACCTGCATCTCGCAACCAACGGCCAATGACATACTGAGAAGCAAGAATGAAATGGTCCTTGGTGATCTTACCAATAAGTTGAAAGCCCTTTTTCACGCCGATGAATGGATCACGTGGCTATTGGTACGAGGGTTGTGCTGACGCAAGGAATCCGGCCGGTCCAGTCCAACTCAGCCTACCGGTGGGTCGCTGGCTTCCATACGTTATCAAGTGACCTCGTTACGTGTCAAGCTGGACAGGACTTAGATATTGGACAGAAATGAGCGCTTATGTTCTGCCTCCTAGAATTTCTATACTCGCATCGTGACTTTCCAGTGGTACTTTACACTATTGTAGCAGCTTGAATATCAATCTGCAGACAACCGTGAATTGCCTGGTGGCTGCTTGACACTCATGTTATCTCGTCTAGAAATTTTTTATATGTCGCTGCTGCTTATACCTGAGGAAAGTAATACGGTGAATTATTATAATAATTGTGGGTGTCAGGCTGCTTTCATTCGTAACTCAGGAATTTCGCGTCCAAGCCAGTAAATTATTTCAATCTGCGGCTCGAAGTCTCTTGGTCAACCTATTCCCATAGGAACTTTGAATCGGTAGTGACTCACTCCAAACCCTTTTCGGCTTCCCAGGCTCGAGCTATTAACTACTGAAGGTCAAAGCGATGCGGACAAAGCAAGTCGTATCTTTGCCGCGCAAACTCCTTGCTCTTGGTTACCGCTAATCATGAGCGAGAACGAGAATGAAGAAATGATGCAGGAAGAAGGTCCGGAGCAGGAGCCATCCGTACCGGCCCAGTCAACGTTCTATCCGGGGGGCTATCCGGAGGTCGAGCCAGGGCAGCCAATGACTCTCGATTCCTTGCAGGATCCGCCCCCTGGTACTAAGCCACGCTATCCATATAGCACTTTAATCCGGTTCGCGTCTCCATGGCCCTCGTCGCGCACCAGAGCGCCTAGTTTTCTATGGATTACTTATGCCGCTGCAGGTATGCGATCAAAGGATCACCGCATGGCAAGTTACTCCTTGAGGATATATACTTTGCACTAGGTACGCGTTCGTCATTGACCGTGTACGGGCACCAACTTATTGAGCCCACGTTGCACAGAGGCTCGGTAGGTCTCACCGTCGCGGCTCGTCGTGACATTCGCTCACGGCAGCACGAAATTTGTAGTTTTCCATATTTTCGGACTGCTCCTAGTGGATGGAAAGTGCGTATTTGTACGCTCCCAACAACAACAAATATAAATTTGTTGTTTCTTGTTTGACACCTCCGCGTGTCTGGTTCTATTTCGAACCTTTCCTTGAATACTCTACAAGCATCGGATATTGACCATGATTCTCAGAACTCGGTTCGCCACAACTTGTCGCTCAACCCTTGTTTCGTCAAGGTTCCTCGTCCCTTGACAGATCGTGGAAAGGGCTCTTACTGGGCACTGGACGAAACAGTCGATCCCAGGTACGCTCCAGGCTTTGGTGGCGTGGAGTTTAGACCAGGCTCACTCAATATTTCCAGAACGGGTGTTCATCGCGTGCGCAAAAAGCGCAACGAGCGAGGCGTTGAAGCGAGTGGAACCTCTGCTGCCACTGCAGATCAATACTCGAGCGGCCACTACCCGTACATGTCCGGCATGGTCATGCAGCCCGAACAGGCACCTGCGACCTACGGTTATGGGTGAGTCCTTATCTACATTTTGACCGTCTCCTCCTCACTGGTGTGTCTACATAGCTTCCACACTACTTTCATGCCACCTGAAATGAGAATGGCTATGGGTGGAGACCCCAATGATCCGAATGCTGCTCAGCATGATTGGCGTGCACTTTGGCTCGCGGAAATCACTCAAATTGAAGATTTCATAAAGGAGCATGAGGAGAAGGGAGATATCGGCCCCGAATGGTACAAAATGATGTACCACCGAACGGTTCGTGCATTTGCACCAGAGTATCATCCAGCAATGTACGGGGCACACCCGCCGCATGGAATGCCCGGCCACCCACCGCCCACCATGGATGGTAACGAAGCTGGGCCGAGCGGAGAAAAGCATGGCGAGGCCGACGAACGTGACGAGGACCTGGAGGAAGAAGACGGTAATTAGGTTTTCTCTTTGATGTGGAACTGCTTGTTCTTTCTCCAATCTGTATACTAGGTGCACGGTCCTATGAGTAGTGAATTGCTTCTTTTTTCTTCAGACTATTTCCATGGACACACGATAGATATCAAGCGGGGCAGAGTGAGAATATGCTGAGACTCGATACAGAAAAACTAGCCTATCTAGTGCTTCTTCCCTTCCTTCTGTTGCGCTGCCTCCTTATCGACTTGTTTCTGCACCTCAAGCTTGTACCTCCTGATCGAGGGGTACGCTACGGCAAGTGACGCAACCTGCCAGTATCGTTTGACCTTTCCGTGCGTTCGATGTCGCCTGAGGAGTGGGTTCATGATAAAAATAGTCTCGAGCACATGCACCAAAGGTGGGGCGATGAGAAGAATATACTGAAGAATGGGAGGGGTATGCCGGCGGAAAAAGATTTCAAAGGGTGTCAAAGGTTTGGGTGTGAGGAAAGTCCATAAGTTGAGGAGGAAGAGGGCTCCAAGGAGGACCTGTGGAAAATCCAGCACGTACGTGCCGACAGTGTGTCGAGACTGACGGAGGATGCATCAGTGAAAGTTATTGATCATATCGTGCTCATATTATCGTACCATTCCCAGGCCTTCCACTGCCTTCCACATCATGTCAATTAAAGTCTTGCGAGCGTCGGTGGCATCTCTACGCAATACGTGGTGAAAACTTAGATGAGGAAGCAACGCTGTGGTGGTACTTACTCTAGTTTATGGTCGAAATCGATTCGGAGAGTCTCAGATCTGCCGTTGAAGCTGCAATCGATATCCATCCACTCTTCGCCAAGCGCGACCATTTTACAGCTGTCTGGCGCCGGTCTCTTGCCGTAATATTGCACATAGTATCGAACCGCATCCACTGGAGGCGGTGAGGTTGTGTAGGATACCTATGAGGACTGGAGGAGAGGAAACATACGATGATCTATAATGGCAGACTATCGTTAGAAAATCAACCGAAAACGGAGTGCATCAGAGAACCTTGGTTCATGTGACCACAAATTCGCTCCACGACTGCGGGGCTGAAAACGGGAGTCGCGGCCATTGTGGTTGAATGTCAAGCTCTGCGTGACTGGATAATACGACGAAAATACCCGCGTTTGTCGGGGCCCGCTACAAACATGTCGTACGTAAGGATACAAAACACAGGGTTTAAGGCCGCGGACGTTGTCATGTGACACCCCGGGCGTATGATCCGGGAGAGTTCGCAACGCCCTTGAGAAGGTTCGAATAGTTTTGCCATTTATGGATCCAGTGACATCGGGGGAATAATTCGTACAATTGACCGCTTCGGTGTCCAAACTGACAGCGGAGCTCGATGACTAGGGGAAGTTTATTGGACGAGCAACCAAAGACAAATGAGCGAAACCTCAATTCAAGACTGCAATCCGACAGGCAAAATACGATCAGCAAGCCGAGGAAATGGGTCGTTCTTGGCTAGCACGACGGTTTGGGCTTCATGAGATATATATCCCTTCATGAACCCTTTATAAATGGAGTTTGCAACAAGGCATTCGGCCTCATCGATATCCATTTCTTGACCAGCAAGTTTCAAACCCGCATGGAACGCTTGGATCGTCACGCGCGTTCCTGATCCTTGGGCTTTCCACCTTGAGCCAAACTTTGTATCAGTTATGAAAGAAAGGAGTAGAAGGACGGTGCACGTACACCTTCCTGAAGACGCCTCGCAGGGCGATTTCTCGCATCCGGAGAATGATAATCCATATATTGAGCTGTACAAGCCTGCTTTCAAGTGCTTGTAACGCCTCGTCGAATGCTACAATATCGCCTTGCATGATGGCGCGAATGAAGGGGCCGTAGAGGCCGTCAATCGCTGGGTATCGCCCAAGTAGTACAGGAGACGGCCGGGATCCTTTAAGCAAGAGACGTAGAGGCACTATCCATGTTAATATCCGCCTATAATGACACATATCAGCACCCCTCATGACCGACCTCATCGACTCACTCCTGGTTCCGGGGAACCCCATGATGACAGTTGTCAAATGCAAAGGTAAGTTCTATTTCCGCCTATGGTAGCATGAGTCGATATTCCTGACATTCAGTGGGGCTTCTCACCTTCTTATAGTCTTCTTGAAGGAAAGCCAACACACCCATATAGTATCTATATGTCACCTTGCACAAGGCATTAGGAGCGTATTAGGGACATGGGTGGTACTCACCTGTGCGGAAATGGGATAGGCGGTTATTGGTGGAATGTCATCCTTATTCGCGTCGATAGCTCGAATGACATTCTTGCAAAGATTGATCCTGTTGACCTGAGACACCCGATAGGTGAATTGATAAACACGATGTTTGTATTGTATTCGCACCTTAAAATAGCACTTCAGGACCATGCCGATCACTTGGTAGATTCCCCATTTGCGGGAGACATCAACCGGAGATGTTCTATGTAGAGATTACGAGTACTTGTGACTTTCGATCATTTGCACAAGGGGGGCGCGTACCGGTCTGTCACGCAACTCGTAAACGCCTTGTTACACAACCTCGCGGCGTCTTCACAGCAAGTAGGTGCCTTTCCTTGGCTGTCCAGCTCGATGTCTCCCTGAAGAGTATGGCTTTGTGAGTATCGACTTGAGTTGTCCCCCCATGAGGCACAAGTTACGAACTAAAGTAGCCAATTCCCGCAACTCATTGAGCAATTTGTAAAGAGTAGGAAGCGTCCATCCACTCTTCTGTATAAACACCCTCAAAAACGCGCTAAAACGCTCCCGTTTCGTTGGTTAGCGTCGTTCTTTCAGCACCACCCTCAAGTGGACGAAAGGAGACTCACTTAACCAGAGTGGCCTGCTCAGAGTACGCAGAGTACATATTCCCGTCTTTCATGCTCACGAGCACCAAGCAATGGGCGATACAAATCTCGTCCCATGGCGAAGCGAATTTGCCCATGTACCGCCCGTTGAGTCCTTCGCGCTGCAGCACCGTGTCATTATTTCGAAACTAGTAGCGATTGGTAATTTGGAAAAGACACGTACTGTCTTGGAAGGAAGGTTTGCGTATAACGCATCCACATGAATTCCAAATCGCGAGAGGCAGTTAGCTAGTCCCTCGCCATCCTCCATTCCCATTCTTTCTGATATGTTGACAAGGTATTGCTCGAATCGCATAGTGTACAGCGAGATCGAATTTCGAATTTTTACGTCTGAAGTTTCCTTCCAAAAGGTAGAGTCCAATTTGCAGTGAAACTCATCCCTAACGCTTGGAATCTTACAATCACACATGATAATACTGTAAACACAAGTTGGATTGACTACGAGTACTACTATGGGATCATTAGAGGGTCGTGAGGGGATTCGCAAAAACAGGGGTTGACGAAGGGGCATGAAGAAAGCATGGCAACCATAAGACTATCGAGGGGAAAGGACGTCTGCACGAAGCACGATTTGAGCGTGGAGAGGGGTCATCCACTCAAAATGCACAACTGGCACAGACGACCACGGTAGATCTAGCTCAACTACCATCAATGTTTCACAACCCCCCACGCGGCAACCCTCAAAACCCGACGCCCTCTCCTTCTCAACAACCCTGATTAAGCAGGGCAAGAGAAACGGAGGACTCCCGAGAAAACAGTAGCCTCAAATAGGTGTGTTCAGGGGAGAAATGGTGATAATGGGGTTGGGTGGGAAGCAAGGCGATGAAGACGACAGACAACTAAGTTGAGAAAGCAGATGCAGGAGGCCAGCCAGGGTAAGGAGGGGCTACGCAAGAAAGGATGGTGCAATCGACAGGGGTACAAGGGGTACGGAGGGATTTGGAGATTGTATAGGGTTTGAGGTGGGGTGCTATTAGGATACGTTCAACAAGGGGCACCACATGTCGCTGGATCACAGAGGGGATGCAGGATGAGGCAGCCGTTCGTCGCGTCCTCTCTCCATGGTGGAGATTGGGCCGACGACAAGGGCCTGAAAGAAACGAAAGCGTCCGTGGTGAAATGGAGCCGAGATCTTGGTACAATTGCAGGTGCCGGAAAATACCATCGGCGTGAGCATCGGGTGTGGGGGGCGAGATGAATACGATATACCGAAAAACTTGAGACCGAGAAAAGAATCATGGCCGTGGCGGCGTCAGCGTATGCGCCACGACCGGAGCGCGCCGATTGGTGAATATGTTACGTGGGTGGCGAAGAGCAAACTGCCCGCTGGGCAAGAGCTAATACGAGTCGAGATGCTGTCCGGAGGTCGCCAGCACGCCGGACAACGCGACCGGTATGGGTCGCGGCGCGATGCACTGTTCCTTCTACATCGCGCAGTCCATGGCGCGCCTTGATTTTGAAGCAAATCGAGTTTCCGTTCCAACTTCTTTTCTATCACGCTCACCCATCCAAACCAGCTGCTCCACTACACCACAACGAAATTACCCACTATTGCGACCAGCGGGGGAGAAGTCGCAGTGCAATCACTGCTGCCTACTACCGTAGGCCCCTTGAGCGGCCTGAGCGGCGGCGGCGGCTTGCCTGGTCTGACTGCGGAGCCTGGCACATGAGTTAAGACCAGCTACGAGCACAGAAAGCTGCGGTGACTTACATGCGTTGACCTTCAGGCCTGGGCTCCTCCATTTGCTCATCCGTCGCAGGAGTACGCTTGACTGCGGACTGCTTCGCCTTGTCGTCGGTACGCTGCTGAACACTCCAGTCGAAGACGTAGTCATACTGGAAGCCCTCGCGAACGAACAAGTCACGGAAAAGCTTGCGTAGGTAGGAGTAATCCGGCTTGTCATCGAAGCGGAGGGCACGACAATAATTGAGGAAGATACCAAATTCGCTGGGGAAGCCACGGCAGAGCAGATCGGTGGGGGTAGTCATCTTCTTCTCCATGATCCTGTCGTACTTTTGCTTCTTAGTAGCAGCCTTGAGTCCCTGCCAGGGGAGAGCACCACGCAAGAAGTACATCAACACATAAGCCAATGATTCGAGGTCGTCACGACGCGCTTGTTCGACGCCCAAGTGAGTGTTGATGCTAGTGTAACGGGCCGTGCCGGTCAAGTTCTTGTTCTCCCTGTAGGGGATGTGAAGGTGGGTCTTAGGGTCGCGGTACTTCTTGGCAAGACCGAAGTCGATGATATTGACTTGGTTGCCGCGCTTGCCAATACCCATCAAGAAGTTGTCGGGTTTGATATCACGGTGTATAAAGTTGCGGGAGTGGATGTACTCAACACGGGAGATCTATAAACCGCTCTCAGTAATAATATTGCCAAGATTCCAGGAGCACATACCAATTGGTCGGCGAGGAGGAGCACAGTCTTGAGGGTAAACTTGCGGTTGCAGAAGTTGAAAAGGTCTTCAAGTGAAGGGCCGAGGAGATCGAGGACCATGGCATTGTAATCGCATTCGGTACCAAACCACCGAACGAAAGGAACACCAACACCACCAGCGAGTGTCTTGTAGACTTTGGACTCATACTCGAGCTGGGGGTGCTTAGCCTTGACGGACTCGAGCTTGATGGCGACTTCCTCGCCGGAAATGATGTTGATACCGAGGTAGATATCGCCTTGAAAATGGAGTGAATACACGGCACAGCGGTACAGCAGCAACTTGGGGACTCACCGAAGGAACCAGAGCCAATTTTCTTGCCGAGGCGATACTTGCCACCAACACGGAGGTCAATGCGATTGGCGCCAGGAATTTGCTGCTCGGCCATCTTGTTAGATTGGGTGATACGACTGTAGGGAAAACGTGGGTCAGATGCCGGTGATTTAGAAATGGGAACGCAAGCGTGAATGGGAGACGTGTGGGCGCCTCGAGGCCGCTTGAGAGTAAAGCCAAGGGCAACGGGTTGGCTCGCAAACTCAAAGGCCCCGTGGACACAAGTACGGACAGAGTTCCGAACGGGCAGCGAGAGGGACAGGCGTGGTATGGCTGAGTGATGTAAGGGGTCACTCGTGGGAGCGCCGAGTTGCATATCGCCTCGGACGATGGGAAGATGGTTTGCACGGGCGTCTGTAGACAGTCGCACTGGTCTCAGCGAGCAATGCGGCGTGAATCCGCCGACACGCCGAGACTGGCTGTCGACACGAGCGCCACGGTGGTTGCGAGGGAGTTTGGGTGGCAAAACCGGATGAAGAGGCAGGGAAGCATACGCACTTGTAAGGTGACGAAAATGAAACCTGGTCAAGGAGATGCGAGAGGGCGAGAGGACGAGAGGGCGAAAGAGGGAGGGGGAAATCAAAGAGTGCCAGTTTGTTTGGCGCTTTTAAGGCTGGTCCGCGGGCGGACTCGGCGGCTAGCTAGCTGGATAGCTGTGGATATGAGATGTGGATGTGGATATGGATATGGATATCAGCATTCCATCTTCCTCGCTGCGAGCTGGGTCCACGCGCGACCCTCATTCCTGCCACTTGTCCGTCGCTGAGAACGACAGTGGACCCGTCTTCTATCCTTTTCGGTATCACCCACTTGCAAATTTGCGTTTGTCGCCCTTCCGCAGTATGCTGCAAGTTCCCGCCGCAAATCAGCCAAATTAATCTTTTGCCGTTCTGCCAGGTTCTAGCTTACCTCACATCCGACGTCATTACATCTCCGGTTGCTAGCTAGCCCGCTAGCTAACAGCTAACGCCTCACCCCTACCCCCCACCTCGCCACCTCGCCATCACGCTTTTCCGCATTTCCTAAATAGGGCCCTCGCCGCTAATGCCTTCATTCCGCATGCCCATAGTGGGTGAATGCAACACAGTGGCATCTTACATCACATTACATCTGCCAGATGCGCCTTAGCGATTGCTGTGCTGCAATTAAACTTCACGAACCCACATTAACCGGCCCCGCTCTGCTGGCTCCAGACCCGGTTGGCTGCTTTATCTAAATACTCAGGAACATTTTGATGCTGTATTCGTGGTAGCACTGCCTAGGAGCCCAAAACCGACGGGCACGAATAAGAACCCCTCAACAAGCACCTTGTCCGTGTCTAGAAACTAGAAGGTGATCAAGCGAATGACGTGTTCGATTCACCCACCATTGATGCGCCATCTCTCGGAAATTCATCAACTGTTCATCAGCGGAAGTACCGGATCCCCGGGCATCTGAGAAGTCTATCAAGCTCTTTCAGCAGTGTAGTTGGAAGGTCTACTTGATACAAATCAATCGAGCGAAAGGTTGGGCTTTTCTGGGCAGGGACACAACTTATTCGGAGTACCGAAATTTAATATTAATGTATTTTCATTTATGGCAACTCTTCACATACTCGAACAGATCAGGCTCACAATGCATAAATGACCCGTCAGTGTATATCATTTATCGAACACATTACTGAAATTTACAACCACGAATTTGCATTCCATGGTGCCTGCATCATAGTGTTACATCAAAGGTGGCACGCAATGCCATTTAGGTACCCTGTGTAGCGTCTGAGCTCTGAGTTGGGCCCCAGGTATCGACTATCATCCTCTTGTCGTCCCTGACGACACTGGTTTCGGGCAATTCCCCAGGAACAGCTAGCTCATGACGGTGGTGGACGTGCGGTGTTGAACGGGTTGAGATTGTGTTCATCACTGCGCTGGAAATCGAAGCCCACCCTGCACGGCTACCGATGACCTTCTGTAGCCCATCCTTGAGCCAGCTAGGGCCTGAGGTCCATGAACCAGTGCAAGTAATCTCGATACTGCGAAGGTTCGGCAGCCACCGGACGCGTTGTTTCGTCCTCGGCGCGGAAAAGGCGTCAAAGAATGCACCTCCGAGCATGGCGCCCACAGATAGCGTTAAGTGGAGCTGCTCTATTGCCCTCATTTTCCTCAGCATCGTGATCAACGCCAAATCTGTTGCCCCTACTTGGAGGTGAAGGATTCTGGGGTTTAGGCATCGACTATCACTAGTCCATATGAAAGTCAACTGAGGCTTGGCGGGAACTTTCTCGTAGCTCCCTGTGCCGAGAACTAATTCATGCAAAGCGGGGCAATGCAACGCCCGAATGGACGTCCAAAAGCAGGACTTGACTTGAAGAACTTCTAGCTGGGGTAGACTGATGGCAAATTCCTGCGGGTACCTTGGACGAACACTTGTTAATACTAGTTTCTTCAACTTGGGCAACCGCAGAAAGTAGAGTGGTTCGAGGGAAGTGTCCTGAATATCAAGCTCTTGTAAATTATCCACAAGAGTGACCACATCCACGAGCAGCGTTAGGTTGACGTTTATGGACAAGTATTCGAGGTGCTTGACCGACGAAAACCATTTTTGTAATAGTTCATCGTCTGTCGAGCTACCAGCCCACCCAGAGAACGAAAGGCTCTTTAGGTTAAGGAATATCCTCCTATGCTGTCCCAAGGGTTGTAGCCACCGGTTACTTGACACAGTGACACACTCCAAGCCTTGCTTTGAAGTGTCGAGCGCCTTTAAGAGTCTTTCTACTACGGGTTCGACCTTCCAAGTACTCCCAACATTTATTTCCCTAAGGTTCCTTGGAACACCATATCGCAGAGAAACCAGGAATTCCTTCTCTTCATCCGACCCTCGAAGGCCAGGACTCCGGGCCAGGTCTAGGCTCTGGAGTCGGTCCAACGATTCGACGATAAATGATAAAATGTCCTGCCCTGCTTCCCAGTTGTCAATTGTAAGGCGGAGACGGATAGGAACCATGCCCGCCCGCCTCATCGCCCTTTGGAGCTGCCTTCTGGAGGCACACTGCTGGTGGGAAGCACCAGAGTCGCAAAATCGTATACCGGGTATGATGTGGATGGTGCGCCACAGGCGGAACGTGCTAGTCGACACACGCATCCACCAGCGGGAGACCTTCAAAGGAACCCAGGGTGATCCACCCATCCCCACGTGCATAATGAATATTTCTGACAAAATCTCTGGTGGTAGCTTTTTGAGCGGTGCGGCAATCGCCCGCCGCCGTTCAAGGCGGCCTTGGACTCTCTCCTGAGCCTCATTGAATATGTCTTGTCTTTGTTTCGATTTTTTGGTGAGATCCTCGCGTTTAATGCGATAATACTCCGTTATAGTCGCCATGTTCTTGGTTTCGGCCTCTTCCAACGCACGCATCGGTGCGTGGTATAACACTTTCTCGGTATTCTGAAAATGGCTACTCATGACGTCGAGTTCCCGCTCGTCGTCTTGGATGTCAGCCCTCATTCGGACCACCTCATGGTCGTCCAAAAGGCGGTATAAATCCGGGTCATAGCCCTAGAGCAACAATTCACAAGCTGCGTAGCGGGTTGGTGAAAATCGGGATACGCACTGCACGAGTACCCATGATTTGCTGGTTTGGTCGCCTGTGGCCCTCGCCTAGGTGTTCACAGACACGTTCCTGGCGGTATGTGAGCCTCACAAGAGAAGCATAGCTAGAACACTTACTTCAGAGGTAGTTGGACAGAAACTGCAACGCACGGCTATGGATGAGGCAGGCCAATCCACGAATGCTTTGTGTCACCACGTTGTCTACGTTTGCTCAGACCAGTAGCCCACAATATTGCAAGAGACCTATCAGGTGGAACTTTGGACTTGAGCAAACCAGGTGGTGATATGTGTTCTGTGTCTGAGTCATCGGTTATTGCTGTAGAAGCCCCGCAAAGATAGCCTTTCTCCCGAGCCCCTTCCAAGTAGTCGGACTCCAGCCGTCACCTATGTATCCTGCTGCGTAGCATCGTAAAACCCGAGATAGATCAAATGCAGATACCTCGAGAAAGAGAATCGAGCATGACACCACGAACAATTGAGAAGGGAATCTGAAGGGATGGCTAGTCTTTCTGACTGCGAATTATGGTTGGAACTTGTCCAGGTCGCGTCATAGTCCAAGTCAGTCCAAGTCAGATAAGGGGCGAGCTCGCTGGTTTCGTTGTTCCGCCTAAACCCGACGCAACCAGTCTCCTACCAATGGCTGAGCGTGCTCCCTGCAGGGAGTGTAGTTTTATAAACTTTCTCTGGCCGGATGTGCCAATAGACGGACAGGGACAAATCACCATGTCCTTTGTGATCTATGATCGTGATCCCGTGATACTTTCACCTCTCTTCGGTTGCGGTCAAATTCGTCCAGCTTCTCGCAAGTTAGGGTCATGCTCATCGCGTCTATCATGAAGCTAAGTAATAGTTCAGCAAGTGGTGCTCGTAAACTTGATTCGGTAAACGCGTATTGAGGCTGGTATGCATAACCAGCTCATCCTTTAATTCGTCCAAATGAAATCGAAGGTGCCTTTTGAGTAACACACCCCCCTTCAATGACATTAACTATTGTCCTCAGATCCCTCTCCACGAGAGTAACGTGCGAGATGCCTTCGATAGCCAGCTGCTATGTAGGACGATCACGAGATGATGAAGCCATCGTCACGACCAGAATGACACTGGCTAGTGACGACTCTGAACAAGCGGCCTCGTAATCCGTGTCAGCATTGACACTCTCTTCGGAGATACAATCAATCTCAATGACGAAGAACCTGGAAGCACCATGCTATATTTACCGAGCATCCGGCCCCTTTCTCTTCAAATACAGTGGGCTTAGCTTCTTGAATAGTTCTATGACGTTTGTTGAGTGAAGCGAAGTGCACTACGCTTATGGTCATCGTTCATAATGCTTCCAGTTGGGGCTTTTTGCACGCCACATCGCGAAGAGTCAGCCATGTAGTGATGAGCCGTGATCGAACACAGTTGATGGGTGATTAATTTGCATGCAGCCCCTATAATTGAACAATCCATTCGAAGAACTCTTTACATACCTTTGATTGTTGAGATCAAGGGTAACTGGGAGGGAGCAATGGGCAAGTGATAGCGTTTGATCATGGGCGACGGACGAACTTGATCCTCATCAACCCCAGTTCTGGTGGTGGGTGACGGATTGACAGGCACGGGGTGGCAGTTGACAGTGGGTACAGGTGTTTTTTGTTTTATTTTATATATATACAGTCAATATGCTCATAATGCAAACGGTCGGTCAACGCCCAAAAGCTATGCATCATCAAGATTATGCATTATGAGGGCTGCAACTGAATGGAAATGAATTGGTCAGCAAAACTCCCTCAACACCTGAAGCTATGCATTATGTGGGATGATGCATTATGAGCATATTGCCTGTAAATTCAATTTATCATACTTATATCTATGTTACATGTACCATCGGATGCGTGGATTTGGGGTTGTGCCGTTGCACGTCCATTTACTGTCCCTACTCTTGCTGGGACTCTGGCCGTTTCGCGTTTCCGGGTTTGGCTTGGGGTGCAATTAGGAGGATTTTGTCTACAACTACTAGCTAAAATATGTAATGTTTCGGTTCTTCTTCGACCTTGTTTCTTACTGTCCGAGTACAATCGATTCCCTATATATTGAAGGAGACTACAGTAGTTGAATGTGCGTGGTAAGAATTTTGTGGTAGAGGAGTAAAATCGAATATATGGGTACAGGATTCGCAAGCGACAGGGTTAAATTGGAGTGGGAAGTATTATGAAATAGTAAATGAAATAGCCGCAAGCGAGTCCTTACACAGACTCCTTAAGTCAGCTTAGTGCGCTTCCGCTCCTACAAAAGTAAGTGGTGTGCACAAGACTAGGTGAGGACAAATGGCTCACCCTGCTCCCTTCCGACTCAGATTGCCCTGCCATAGTACTATGAGAACGCTTCGCAGAGGGACGAGTAAATTGCTTCTCTGCATGCCGACGGATCTGGTCCTCTATCTCCCGATCTTGAAGGGGGACCTTCTCCAACCGCATGAAGGGTTTCATTTTGTTCTCCATCATGAAGTTGAAGATGATGCGCTGCAGAGCCTCGTGGAGAAACTCTGGATCAGTCGTCTCTACAGTATCACCATATTTCGCCTAGTACAGGTCACCCGTGAGCTGCCAGGCCATCTGCACGAATAGGGACTCCAACTCTTGATATTTCGGGTCCAGCCAAGGTGTCCTGTTGCCGTTGGCGAGCATTTGCATAAACGCCATCCGGCGATCCATCCCCTTCGCTAGATCGATATCGGTCAGAAATCCAAACATGGCACTGTCTATCTTTGATAACGACAGAGATCTGGGGCGAAGGTGGATGGCCCACCACACGAGCAACCAGAACACAGATTCGCCATCATGCCGAAGTTTGTGGGTCCATGGAAGCGACCGGAGGCCCTCCCCATCAATCCTGGCCCCTCTAGGAATCGGGACTGAATAACACTCTTGGTCTACCTGTGGCTGGGGAAATTTCTGGAGGCGGTCGCGCAAATGCGTCGAATAAACCGCAAGAGCAACCGGCGAAAGGAGAGGTAGACCGCGTAACCAACATTCAGGGGTAATCGGATGACCCGCAACCACTGACCGGGCCATGAAGATGACCGGGCCATGAAGATGAGTGTCCCCTGTTGGGTCGTGAGCTAGGCCCAGCACGGGTAGATAGCAGGAACAAACTACTATTTGGCGGTTTTTGCTATTATCGCCTTCGTCTTTGCTCTTGTCATTCTTGTCCTGATCTCCGCGTGGTCGAAGTCGATTACGAGTGCAGGAGTGTCGTCGACTGAGTCGCTATGGCGATCCAACAGCATCAGTCATGACGCGGGTCATTCATGTGGTTGCAATTATACGTGCCTTTCGCCCAACAGATGTAGAACCGTGCAAAACCCCTGGGTCTTGGCAGTTCCCGTTGACGGCGTCCTAGACTCCCTGAACAAAACGTTGCCTTTACTAATATTTCTATGGAGGACCCCTCGCTCCCTGAAAAGACAACGAGTGACTAATTCTCGCGCGTCAGCCGTGATTCACACATCAGGTAACGTCACTTACCTTCCAGCGCGTCCCAAGTGGTCACCAACGCATGGTAGGGCGTTGAGATCGTCATAAATAAGGCGCCTGCATCTCGCAGGACAACGCGGACCTTTTGACGCCTGCGATCACCCATTCCGCATTCTATGCTGGTCCCATCGGCTCGCTCGAGGTATCCAGACCAGAGGACCCGGACCACGCCAGGCATATCCCCACACTCGTGTACCACCCCGAGTATGGTCGTTTCCGGAATCTCGGCCCCGGTGGCATCGATGGGGCGGCGCAAGTATTGTTCTTTGATCACCGGGCCACCGGGTTCCCCGGACTGAAAGACCACAGTCCTACGCCCGATGGGGTGGTCACACGACATCAGCGTGCAACCCTCGTAATCCTCGCCTTTAATGTTGATTGTAAAGGTCCCATCCTTGCGGATAATTGTCGGATCCATCATCGATCCAGGAGGCTTCTCGCTGGTTCGTCGTTCCAGCGGTGATACACGTCGGTAGCGTCCATAAGAACGAGCGAGAAGTACCGTAATGAAATGTAGAGGCCGAGGACAGCGACCCGATCGGGACGTTGCTGGAGCAGGTACGAAGTATACGCAACAACTTGCTTGGCTCCTTCAAGCGTCGCCGTTCCTGTCGAGTAAAACTCTACAACTGTTTCCATTTCGACCCAGGAGACCGCCTGCGCCTGAGGTGATTTAGA
>WNFL01272646.1_pt1 | contig 20602 bp, 22 predicted proteins | sample 5400361 | NCBI WGS metagenome assembly WNFL01 (sample SAMN13153351, study PRJNA577476) | soil metagenome | isolation source: 40 cm soil on Douglas fir-dominated hillslope | place: USA:California | collected 2013-09-17
CGCTCACGCGCGAGATGCTCCGGGCGGAGCGTCAGGCAGCCATAAAATTACGGAATGAAGGGCGCATCAACGACGAGGTCTTGCGAAAGGTCGAACACGAGCTGGACCTGAACGAGAAGCGGCTGTCGCTCATGCAATAGGCGCGAAAACTCAAACAAATCTGATTATTTGGTGGAGCCGATGGGATTCGAACCCACGACCTCCTCGATGCCATCGAGGCGCGCTCCCAACTGCGCCACGGCCCCACCGATTAAGAATCAACGACCTTCCCGGTTTCACCGGGACGCACTGCAAACTGCGCCACAGCCCACCGGCTCACAGCTTAATAATATTATCATCGGAAGATTGCGCACGTCCATTGACTCGCTCCAGGTATTTCCGCATCCTTCTGCCGCCAAACGAACCTGAAGATCGTGCAGGTCAAGCGTCGCGAAGATGAGCCAGGAAAGCGCGGTGCGCACGGGTAAGAGAGCGGCCACGCAGCACAACCATGCCGATCGTTCGAACAGCTTGTTCATCGGCGATGCGCACGTAGCGGCACTGAGATTTCTTCTCGACGGCCATTTCGGGAACAATGGAGACGCCCATGCCAGCGCCGACCATGCTGAGAAGGCTGCTGAACTGGCCGCTTTCAAAAACGATTTGCGGATGGAGACGCGCTCGGTCACAGGCAGCAACGGCGGTGTCGCGGAAACAGTGACCATCGCGCAGGAGCAGGAAAGGTTCGGCGCGGAGATCCTTGAGGGAAAGAGACGAGCGCGAGTTGAGTTTGTGTTTTTTGGGGAGCGCTGCGAAGAGCCGCTCCGTCAGTAGAGGAACAGCCTCGAACTCGTGACCCCGAAGAGGGAGCGCCAGGATGGCGACGTCGATGGTGCCGGCTCGAAGGCGGTCGAGAAGGACTGGCGTAATCTCTTCGACCACCGTGAGTCGAACCTGGGGGAATTTGCGCGAGAAAGCAGTCAGGTGCGGAGGAAGGAAATAAGGAGCGACGGTGGGAATGACGCCGACAGCGATAGGACCGCCGATGAATTCTTTGCCTTCGACGACGTCACCCTTGGCAGCTTCCAGTTCACGAAGGACGGCGTGAGCTCGCGGAAGAAACGTCTTGCCAAGCTCGGTGAGCCGGACGGAGCGGCCGAGGCGGTCGAAGAGACGCGCGCCGAGGTCATCCTCCAGCTTGAGGATTTGCTGGGAAAGCGACGGCTGGGATACGTGAGATTGTTCCGCGGCGCGGCTGAACGAACCGGTCTCAGCCACGGCGCAGAAGTAGCGGAGTTGGTGGAGTTCCATCGGCGGACCAGTAATCAGTGGTCAATAATTGATAATCAGTAATAGTATGCCTTACCTTGATCCAATTTTCCTGTATAAGGAATAAACAGAAAACAGGAATCGTGGAATCTGCCATAGGCTGTGCCTATTCATTGTATCCGAAGTAGATATTGGAACAATAGGTGGGCGAAGCATACCATAAGCCTTGGCTGGGTCTCGTCCCTCCGCGATATGAGGCTGGCCAAGCGGTTGTATTCGTTTTTCAAGGTCGGATGATTCTTAGTCTACGAAACGTGAAAAAGCGAAGGACGATTGGAGAGAAACATGGCAACTGAAACGAAGTGCCCATTCGCGGGAACTCCCGCACACACAAACCGGGAGTGGTGGCCGAACCAGCTCGACGTTCAAGTTCTCCATCAGCACTCCACGCTGTCCAATCCGATGGGCGAAGAGTTCGATTACGCCAAGGAGTTCAAGACTCTTGACCTGAATGCCGTGATCAAGGACCTGAATGCCGTGATGACCGACTCGCAGGATTGGTGGCCGGCCGACTTCGGGCACTACGGCGGGCTGTTTATTCGCATGGCGTGGCACAGCGCGGGCACGTACCGCATACACGACGGGCGGGGCGGCGCCGGCGCCGGCCAGCAACGATTCGCTCCGCTGAATAGCTGGCCGGACAACGTGAACCTGGACAAGGCTCGCCGCTTGCTGTGGCCGATCAAGCAGAAGTACGGCCGCAAGATCTCCTGGGCCGACCTGATGATTCTTGCCGGAAACGTCGCTCTGGAGTCCATGGGCTTCAAAACCTTCGGCTTTGGCGGAGGCCGCGCGGACGTGTGGGAGCCCGAAGAAGTCAACTGGGGCCCGGAAGGCAAGTGGCTGGGCGACGAGCGCTACACCGGCGACCGCGAGCTTCAGAAACCCCTAGGTGCCGTGCAAATGGGCCTGATCTACGTAAATCCGGAAGGACCGAACGGCAAGCCGGATCCCATCGCGGCGGCCAGGGATATCCGCGAAACGTTCCGCCGAATGGCGATGAATGACGAAGAAACCGTCGCGCTAATTGCCGGCGGCCACACATTTGGCAAGACGCACGGCGCCGGCGACGCGGCAAACGTGGGCGCGGAGCCCGAAGCGGCCGGCATCGAGGAGCAGGGCCTCGGCTGGAAGAGCAAGTTCCGCTCCGGCAAGGGAGGCGACGCGATCGGCAGCGGCCTGGAAGTGATTTGGACCGAGACGCCGACCAAGTGGAGCAACAATTTCTTCGCGAACCTCTTCGGCTACGAATGGGAACTCACGAAGAGCCCGGCCGGTGCGCATCAGTGGACACCGAAGAATGGCGCAGGCGCCGGTAAGATGCCGGATGCGCACGACCTGTCGAAGCGTCACGCGCCATCCATGCTGACCACGGACCTCTCCTTGCGCTTGGACCCTGCTTACGAAAAAATTTCACGGCGCTTCTACGAGCATCCGGATCAATTCGCCGATGCGTTTGCCCGAGCGTGGTTCAAACTGACGCACCGTGACATGGGCCCGATCGTGCGTTATCTCGGCCCGCTCGTTCCGAAGGAGACGCTGCCCTGGCAAGACCCGATTCCCGCGGTGAATCATCCGTTGATCGGGGAGCAGGAAATTGCCGGTCTGAAAGCGAAAATCCTTGCGTCTGGGCTGTCCATTTCCCAACTGGTGTCGACGGCGTGGGCATCGGCGTCGACGTTCCGCGGCTCTGATAAGCGCGGCGGAGCGAACGGCGCGCGCATTCGGCTCGCGCCGCAAAAGGACTGGGCCGTCAACCAGCCGGCTCAGTTGGCGAAGGTGTTGCAGACGCTTGAAGGCATCCAGAAGGAGTTCAACGTGTCTGCATCTAACGGGAAAAAGATTTCGGTTGCTGACTTGATCGTTCTCGGCGGCTGTGCGGCAATCGAGAAGGCCGCAAAAGCCGGCGGGCACGATGTGAAACTCCCTTTCACACCGGGGCGCATGGACGCGTCGCAAGAACAAACCGACGCCGACTCCTTCGCGCCGCTGGAACCAGCGGCAGATGGGTTCCGCAACTATGTCAGCGGCAAGCAGCGCGTGTCGGAGGCGGAGCAGCTGGTGGATCGGGCGCAATTACTGAGGCTTACGGCTCCGGAGATGACGGTTCTCGTAGGCGGCCTACGCGTGCTGGGAGCGAACGCCGGGAACTCCAAACACGGCGTCTTCACCAGGCGGCCGGAAACCCTGACGAACGACTTCTTCGTCAACCTCCTGGACATGGGGACGGTCTGGCAGCCATCCAACGAATCCAACGGCTCCGGAGCGGTCTACGAAGGCCGCGACCGCAAGACGAACGAGGTGAAGTGGAGCGGCACGCGTGTGGACCTGATCTTCGGTTCGCACTCCCAGCTGCGCGCTTTCGCGGAAGTCTATGCGTCCGCGGACTCGAAGGAGAAGTTTGTGAAGGACTTCGCGGTGGCGTGGACCAAAGTGATGAATCACGATCGCTTCGACCTCGCCTGAGATCAGCGGATTGAGCGCTATTTTGGTTGTACATTTTTTTGAGCAGGTGCCAAGATTCAACGGCGGAACATGAACAGATTCTGTAGAATGGCCGCCTATGGCAAGACTCACTTTTCTGGGCGCGGCGGGGAGCGTTACCGGTTCAAAGTATCTGGTCGAAGCGGCGGGCAAGCGTTTGCTGGTGGACTGCGGAATTTTTCAGGGCTCGCAGGAACTGCAGGATCGCAACTACAAGCCGCTTCCGGTCGACCCCAAGACGATTGACTATCTCGTGCTCACGCACGCGCACTTGGACCACACCGGATGGCTGCCGGTGCTCGTGAAATCCGGCTATCGCGGGCCCATCTTCGCGAATCCCGCAACGATTGAACTTACGACCATCCTGCTGAAGGACTCGGCCCACCTGCAACAAGAAGACACGCTGCACGCGCGCATTCATAAGGACAGCCGTCATGCCAATCCCGAGCCGCTCTACACGGCCGAGGATGTGGATCCCACATTGAAGTTGATCAAGACGATGCCCCGCAGCGGCGGCTTCGATATCAGTCCGGAGTTTCGTGTGACGTCTTATGACGCGGGACATATCCTCGGGTCTTCCAGCCTGGAGCTAACAATCACCGAAGGCGGCAAGAAAACTGTCGTGGTGTTCTCCGGCGACATCGGGCGATACGACCAGGTGATTTTGAAGGATCCAACAACACCGCCATCAACGGCGGACGTGCTGATCTGCGAATCGACCTACGGCGATCGAGACCATCCGAACGATGACCCTGCGGAATCGCTCGCGCAAATCGTAAACCGCGTGGTGAAGCGCGGCGGGTCGATTGTGATTCCGTCCTTTGCCATCGGGCGAACGCAGACGTTTATGTACTACCTGCGGCAGTTGGAGGACCAGCAAAGGATCCCGCACCTGCCGGTCTACGTGGACAGCCCGATGGCGCTCAGCGCAACGGATTTGTATGTGAAACACCGAGAAGATCACGACCTCGATTTTGCGCGCCTGGAAGGGAGCGACGGAAAAGGCGATCCCCTAAATGTGCATGAATTTCACCTCACACGGTCCGTGGAGGAATCCAAGGCGATCAATAACGTCAAGACGCCCTGCATCATTATTTCGGCGAGCGGGATGGTCAGCGGCGGCCGGGTGCTGCATCACCTCGTACAGCGGCTGCCGGATGCGCGCAATGCGGTCATCCTGGCGGGATTTCAGGCGGAGGGCACGCGCGGCCGCGCTTTACAAGAAGGCGCAAAATCGCTCAAGCTCTACGGCCAGGATGTGCCGGTGGCCGCGGAGATTGCGGCTATGGGGCAATTTTCCGCGCACGCCGGAAAGAGCGAGCTGTTGCGCTGGCTGACGGCCCTGCCTGCTCCTCCCAAGCAGACCTATCTGACCCACGGCGAACCGGTCGCGGCGCAGGCGCTTCAGGCAGCCATCTCTCAAAAGTTCCAGTGGAAGGCTGCAGTGGCCCGATACTTGGATTCCGTGCCTGTGGGTGAATAGTTCCCAGGAGAGCCGCAAAATTATTTTGCTCAGGTCAGGAAACTATTTGCGGCTTCACCTCGTCTATACAGGCAAGACCACTCGCGGGGTAGGGGGCTAACCACCACAGGGCAACCGACCGTCAGTCTCCTACCCCTAAAAAGCCTCGGATCGCTTGAAACTACACAGTTTATCTAGAATTTAGAAGCAAGAAAGCACCGCTGGCAATGCCAGGAGCGGACTTCCCCCTACGCGCCAAGTTCCTGCCTAGCTGACTATTTTGTGGCAAGCGCAATTCTTGTTGTCGGGGTCTCGCGGGACATGGGCGGGATCTGCTCGAGTTCCAAGCCGGCGACAAACATCGGCGTCGGGGCGACTCTGCCCCAGCGGAACAACTCCCAACGAGCACGAATGAATTTGGTCTCTGCACGAAGAGACAGATCGAGGATCAACTTGGTCGAGCCCCGGTAGAACTGCTGCGGCAGCATGAGGAGCGGCTTCTTCGACCAGGTTTCCCCGTCGGCAGAACCCCAAATCGAGACATCGAGCGATTCCTGCTCAATCTGCTCTGTAACAGTGAGACGGCAGAGAAACGTGCGCGTGGCGCTCGCCGAAATGTCGAACGCCGCGCCTTCGCCGTTAGCTTCCATGCGAGTGTTTTCGGGGATCAGTTGCAAGTGATTTGTCATGAACTCCCAACCAACTATTTGGACGGCGATGATTCTATCACAGGAAAAAAGCCCGGTTGAGCGCTTGCTTTGAGAGTCGGCTTGGTGCTCGACCGTTTCGGCTGAGCCGTTCTACACTGCCATACATGCTCAACCGCTCACGGCGAATGGCGCAAGTTGGAATCGTAATCCAGTTCGCCGCGCTGATTCGCTGCCTCGGCGAATACTTCCGCCTGAAGTATTTCGTCGCCGAAAGGTTTTCAATCGCCAGTATCGAGCCATTCATTATTGGGGCAGTGGTGACAGCCATTCTCGTGCTGGTTGGAGTTCTTTTCTATTTTGCTGAGAAATATCGACTAACCACGATCACCGCAGCATTAAACATATCCATTCTATTTGTTCTGAGATTCACACTGCTATGAAACACAGCCCTCTTGCCCTCGCATCGCTTTCAACAACCATTCGATTAAGCACGCAGTTTTGATAACCGCTCCTCCGCGGCAGCGAGCGTACTTTCCTTTTTGCAGAATGTGAAACGCACCTGAGAGGCGCCGTCCTGCGCGTTGTTGTAGAAGCTTGATCCGGGTACGACGGCCACCCCGATGGTCTCGACGAGATACTTTGCGAAGCGCACGTCTTTCGTATCCGCCTGAAACCGAACGGGATCGGGATCCGCGAAGCGCGCAATGTCCGTCATGATGTAATACGCGCCGCGTGGCTTGAACACCGTGAAGCCTGCGCTCGTGAGTATTTTCAGCAAACGCTCGCGCTTTGCTGTATACGAACTCGCAAGCTTGTCGTAATAGCTTTGCGGAAAGTGCAGCGCGCTCGCGCCTGCCTGCTGAAGCGGTGCCGCAGCGCCGACGGTCAGGAAATCGTGGACCTTGCGAATCGGTTGCGTCGGCTCCGGCGGCGCCAGCACCCAGCCCACGCGCCATCCCGTGACGCTGTAGGTTTTCGACAAGCCATTGATGACGATGGTGCGATCGCGCATCCCGTCGATTCGCGCCATGGAGATGTGTTCAGCGCCGTCGTACAGGATGTGCTCGTAGATTTCGTCGGTGATGCAATAGGCGTTCCACCGCACGCAAAGGTCGCGGATGAATTCGAGCTCGGCTCGCGTAAACACTTTGCCCGTTGGATTGTTCGGCGTGTTCAGAATGATCGCTTTAGTGTGCGGACCAAAGGCGGACGCAAGTTCTTTTTCGTCGAACGACCAATCGGGAGTTCGGAGCTTGACGAAGCGCGGCTTAGCCCCGCTCAGAATCGCGTCTGGCCCATAGTTTTCGTAAAAAGGCTCGAAGACCACGATTTCATCGCCGGGATTGATAATCGCCATCATGGCGGACATCATTGCCTCGGTCGAGCCGCAGCAGATGGTGATTTCTCGCTCGGGGTCATACTTGACCCCCTGCGCACGCTCAAATTTTTCGACAATGGCATCACGCAGCGGCTTCGCGCCCCAGGTGATAGCGTACTGATTGATGTCATCCGCGATGGCTTTGCGCGCCGCTTCCTTGATTTCCTCTGGCGCGGCAAAATCCGGAAATCCCTGGGACAGGTTGACCGCACCGTGCTTCAACGCCAGCCGCGTCATTTCCCGAATAACCGATTCCGTGAATTGCTCGGCCTTCGCCGAAAGCATTCGGCGCGAGATTTGTGCTATCGAGAGGTCGGGAGCAGTCATTGCACCTTCTTATCTTATATAAGGAGAAATTGTATCAGCAGGGGAGACTGCCGAGGCAAGCTGCATCTTTACACGCAAATATTATTGTAACCGGACAATTCCTCAGCGGGCGTGGCCAGTGGCAGTCTGCGTGGCTACACTCGGCTGCCCATAAATCATGCGGTAGAGTTCGGTGTTGCGCAAGACGACTTGCACGTATTCGCGGGTTTCCGTGAATGGTATGGACTCGACGAGCTCCGGGATCTCCTCGTAGTTGCGCTCGCCTTTCCAGGCGGCGATACGGTCTTCGCCGGCGTTATAAGCCGCGGCCGCGTATTCCAGCGCACCCGTCTGCCGCACGAGGCTGGAAATATAAACCATTCCAAGTTCGATGTTGAAGTCCGGCTCGAAAAGTTTGTTCTTCGTGTAACGGACTTTGAGCTGCCTCGCCAGAAGCTTCCCTGTTTTCGGAAGTACCTGCATTAGGCCGATGGCATTGGCGTGCGAAACGGCGTCCGCCTGAAACGTGGACTCCTGGCGAATGAGGCCGGCGGCAAACATGGGATCGAAATCGTTTTTGGCAGCCTCCCGGCGCAAGGAGGCTTCGTAGGGGAGCGGAAATAGCGCCTTCCATGCGGCGACCGGAACCTCACTGACCTTGCGCGAATCGAAATTCGGCACGATGATGCGCCCGTAAGCCATGCCGGCCCCGTAGTGGCCTTGATCGAAAGCCGCCTGGGCGGCTTCCAGCAGAAACCGCGGCGAAGAGGTTGCGAAGTAAGCGTTCTTCAGTTCCTGTTCCGCGGAGGAATCGAAAGCAATGGCGCGAAGCGCCTGCGCGCGCCCCCAGCGGTCTGCGGCGGCAACTGGGATAGGCTCATCAAAAGAACGAAGCGCCGGCGGCGGCGGGATTTTCTCCAGAACGTCAGGAGGATTCTCTTCGCCGGGGCCGAGTTTCGCGAGGCGCGCCGCCGCGGCATTGCCAAAATATGTTTGCGGGAACCGCTCGGAGGCCTTGCCGTACAAGCTGCGCGCTCGCGCAGCATTCCCGGCGCGCTCGGCGTTGCGTCCAAGCCAATAGAGCGCATCGACGGAATTAGACGACACGGGATACTTCAACAAAAATGTCGTAAGCCGGTCGTCGGCATCCGGATGGCGATCCAGATAAGCGACCCAAGCGATCCGCCATTCGCAGTTGAAAGCGTATTTTCCGTTCGGAAAGGTATCCAGGACGCGCTGGTAGGCCACGACAGCTTTCTCGCGTTCCAGCTCCACCCAATGGTAATTCCCCGCCGCCATCAGCCCATCTTCGTTCCATTTGCTCACCGGATAGCTCTGCGCCAGCGCGTTCAGCGCGTTAAACATCTCCGCTTCCTTTTTTGCGGTCCGGTAGGCCTGAGAAAGTGCGTAGAGTCGTTCGGCGTCCACTTCAAGGTCCGGCGTCTTCACTGCAGCAATCAAAGAAGGCGAGCCCTTCAACTGCACGCGGCATTCCGCGACGCGAAGCTGCGCGCGCTGGCGTGTGGGATTCGCGGGATCTTTGAGCATGGTCAGAAGCTTTTCATACTCAGAGCGCGCTTCCTTCCACTTGTGCGCGTCGTAAAAAGCCTGGGCGCGCTGTTCCTGCATTTCCACGCCGGGATAGACGTATTCTTTTCCGAGCGCGTGCATCACCTGCGACAAAGCGGAACCGGCGGGCTTGGCCTCATCGGCTAGAGGGTATTTGTAGAAGACTGTCTGATAATCCTTCGCGGCGCGGGCAAGCTGATGCGCGGCCTGATAAGCATGACCGCGTTCATAAAGAAGTGTGGACTTGGAGCCCGTGGCGGGATAAGCCTCGAGCGAGTCGATGGCTTCCTGCGCGTGTCCGAGCAGCACGGCAGTTGGTGCAAAGGCTTCCAGCAACGTTTCGCGCATGGCGGTATTCGGATATTCGTGCAAAATCGTTTGCAAAGCCTTATAGGCTTCTGCGTATCTTCCCAACGCACGCTGCGCCTGTGCCGTCCAGTACAACGCATATTCCCTGAGCAGCGTATCGTTTTGCGCTTTGACAAACCAGCCGACAGCCTGCCCCGATTTATTCTTCATGTAGTCGTCGTAGCCAAGCGCAAGCGCGGCACGCGAACCCCAGACGTTCGCGGCGTTCTTGACAGCGAAGGCCGATAGCTTTTCGTACGCTCCGGGCGTCCCGTTGTGGACAGCACGGGCGACTTCGGAGAGTTCTTTTTGCGCCGCCTCGTCTTCCGGTGTATCAGCCGCAACCTGAGGCGCGGAAGTTTCCGGCTTGCATCCGGTCCGGCAAGGCGGAGACTTGGGCTTCTTTGATTTGCGCTGGTGCTTGGACGATTGCGCGGCGGCGTCCAACGCGCCGCCAAACGACAATCCGAAAATCAGCATCCATGCGACGAAAGTCCGTGACATAGAGAAACAGAATAATACGGTCTTCGAGGAATCGCTAAAAAAGTGCGCGGCCTGCGTTCGATTAGTGATGGCGCGCGGGCGTGGCGTAAGGGTAATCGCCGAGAGCGTGGGCATCCCCTTCGGCAAGGATTTCGACCATCCAGCGATAAAAGTAGTCCACCGGGTGGTCCATGATTGGTTTGAAGCGGCGGTCGTATTCTCGATGAGCTTTTTCAATGTCGTCTTTCAATCGGATGCAGATATCTCTGTTTTGGCGGCCGAGGCGCACCTGCTCCGGTCGGAGCATCTTAATGTCCTGCATCGAAACTTTGGCTACGCGATTTGCGCGGCGGTGCAATTCCTGTTCTTCAGTAGAAAGCCGGTTGACGTCAAATTCATCGCCGAACTCAGATTCAGTGCCGGCAACTCCAGTCGCCGGCTCGATCAGTTCGAGCGGCTCCATCTCGGGATGGAGTTCAAGCTCGGCTATCGGCTCCTCAACGACAGGTGCAGGCCGCGGAGGAGCTGCCGGACGTGCCGGCGCAGCTTGCGTCGCCTTCGGAACTGGCTGCGAAGGCGTCAGCCGCTGCGGCGCCGGAGGCGCCTCAGGAGCAACTCTACCGACTAAGTCGGAGACTTGCGCTTCGATCGGCGACCGCGCGCCGGTCTGCATCGATGAAGCCACGAATCTGGAGAGTACTTCCAGCGTAGCCGCAAGCGAAGCTGCCGAAGTTTGCGCACGGAGCAGTGACGGCAGCGCGTTGGTAGGTTTGTTGCTCGCGCAGGCGGAAACCACGTCACTCACCGCATGATGCAGCTCATCCGCGGTCCGCTTGACGTTCTCAAGGTTGTCGCGAAGCGCTCTTACGATTGCTTGTTCCACGACGCTGGGTTCCTGTGCCATACCGTTTCCGGGGTCTTTCGCTCGAAATTCCCCGTCTTGGCATTTTGGAAGCTAGGTGCTTGGGAGTCAACGTCCCAGCCGTACCAGTGTGCCCAATCGTTGCTTAACTCTCCCCGCGCTCCCTCTCCTCCGTCATTCCCTTCTCTACGACTGTCATCCCGAGCGCAGCGAGGGATCTGCTTTTCTTCCCTCCGCCGCTCGTCATTTCGAGCGAAGCCAGAACTCTGCGGACGGGTGGCCCGGACAATAAATCCTAGACGACTTCGGGTGCCCAACACGCCGGGTTTGCGCGTGAGGCTTTTGACTTTGCTTTCTTTCTTGCTCGTCTCCCGTCTGCCGGAACCGTTCAACCCACCTCCGCTACCGTTCAACTCTCAATTTCGACTATTCACTATTCTCTCCCGTGTATATCGAATCCCATCCCTGCCGATCACCCCGTTCCTCCAGAGTTCCGTACACTCTTCCAAGTTCCGTATCCCGTAAGTCCTGCAGTTGCCACTCTTACGAAGACTGCCGGGGGGTGTACCAACAATTCCCATTCTGGAACTCTCTCCTATCTCTCGTCAGCCTGCCCTTCAACTACTCCGATCGTGCTGCCAGTCGTTTCTTTCGCTCCGTGCACGGCGCCTGCCCCGACCGGGTCGGGACCACCTACGACTCTCTTAAGTCCTTTAACTGCAACACTTATGGATCTCCCCGCAAGTGTTGCAAACAAAAGACTTACGTCCTGGCTAAGCCCTTTAGATGCAATACTTACAAAAAACAGGGGGGTACCCCCAGCGACGTTGGGACGTTCAGACCTGCGGACGTTCCGACGTGTTTCCACCGGTCCCATTGCAGCCAAAAGCCTTTGGTGTAACAATTTGCAAAGGCGCGAGATTTCTTCACGGTCCGGGGAAACAACTCCGCTCCCCTCGGTGTCTAAGATTACGAGAGCGGACATCGGGGACTGTTCGAGTTGGTCCCCTTTGCAAGTCGTGCCTGGGTCCAGCGTTCTAAGGCGGGTTTCAGGGTTGTACTTGCGAACCCTGAGCAACTTTGGACCGATCAGCAGGGTGGCTCGCTTTACCGCATCCGGGGTCGACCGTCTTACGGTCGCCATAGAAGAGGATGCTGATAAACGTCGGGTCGGAAAGGCCGGCAGTGTCCGATTGGGCTAGTGCCCTTTCTTGGGGCCGCGATGAAGCCGAACTCGTCCATGAGCTGCAAGCTGGCTCGGAGACGGCATTCGACTGGCTCGTCACTCACTATCATGCGCCGGTCTATAACCTCATCCTCGGCATGCTTGGCGATACTTCCGATGCCGCCGACGGCGCCCAGGAAGTTTTCTTGAAAGCCTTTCGCGGCATTCGCAATTTCCGCCAGGGCAGCTCTTTGAAAACGTGGCTCTACCGCATCGCCATTCGCGAAGCGCTGAATCATAAGCGCTGGTTCAAGCGTCATCTGCAGAAAAATGTTTCTATCGACGCCCAACCGGAAGAAGGGCAATCGCCCATCGAAATCGAGGATCTCTGCGCCACGCCTTTTGAGCAGTTGGCCGCGCTGGAAATTCAAGTCGTCGTCCACGACGCGCTGCAGCAGATTCCCGACGTTTTTCGCAGCGCGGTGATTTTGCGCGACCTCGAAGGCCTGAGTTACGAAGAAGTCGCCGAAGTTCTGGAGTGCAGCGTCGGCACGGTGAAGTCCCGCATCCTTCGCGGGCGCCGCGCGCTGAGAGAAATTCTTGAGCCGCTGTTGGGGGCGCAGCAGATTCATGCGAGCCGCGCGCAATCGTCTTCGCATGGCAATGTTTCCGAAGCGCAGCCGTCGCCTTTCGGGGATGCGTTTTCGGCCGCGCGGCGAGTCACGCTTTCTTCCGAACGGTTGACGGATTTGCAAGCATCAGAAACGTTGACCGCTTCGCGGTCACCGGAATCGAAGTCCCCGCGGGCAAGTTCCACGGGCGAGGGTCTCCCATGAAGTGCACTACGGTACGAACTAAACTGGCTGGTTATCTTGACGATGCCATCACCGGCGGAGCGCGTGTTGCAGAGCGCGTTCAGATTCGGCAGCACCTCGAAGCGTGCAACGTTTGCCGCGAGGAATTGGAACGCTTTCGCAAGCTGGCTGTTATGCTTTCGCGTGTCCCCAAAAACATTCCTCCTGCCGATCTCGCTATCCGCATTAAAGTCGCCGCCGCTCAGGCGCAGCATTCGCGGGATTGGCCCAGCCGTATTCGCCGCATCAAGGATCGCGCCGAGATTTTGCTCGACAACGTTCTCCGGCCGCTGACGGTTCCAGCCACCGGCGGATTCTTCTCCGCCATTCTCGTTTTTGTACTGGTGCTCCAGATCATGATGCCGGGTACCATCGTGCGCGCCGTCCAGAACGACGTGGATCTCAATCTCATGCGCCCCGCCGAATTGGTTACTCTTTCGGATTATCCGCAATCCTGGGCGCCCGAGCAGCAGGACCTCGAACTTTCTTTGCCCCACGGCCTGCTGATTGATGTCACTGTGGATTCGCACGGCCAGATGACCGACTACCAGATTCTCTCCGGGCCGACGAGCTCGGAACTCCGGCACCATCTCGACCAGATCCTGCTTTTCTCGCGCTTCAGCCCCATGCTGAGTTTCGGCCGTCCCACTTCCGGTGGCCACGTGGTGCTCAGCTTCAGCGCCGTCCGCGTTCGCGGCTGATCCCCATCGGCATGAGAAATTTAAAATTTCTCCTCGCCGCAGCAATTCTCTTTTTCTTTTCTCCGCGCGCCAACGCGCAACTTCAGCAGAACGACTCGGAGCGCCAGCTCTTCGAAGCCCTCAACCGCGAACGCACCGCGCAAGGACTCTTTGCCCTCCAGTGGGACGCCGCTCTTTTCAAGGCCGCGCGCCTCCACGCTCTGCGCATGGCCAATCTGAATATGCTCGAGCACCAGCTCCCCAGCGAAGCCAATCTCGAAACTCGTCTCGCGGAAGCGGGGGCGCGGTTCAGCGCCATCGCCGAAAACATCGCCGTCGGTTCGACTCCTCCAATCATTCATGCCGGCTGGATGGATTCACCGGGGCACCGGAAAAACATTCTGGATTCGCGGCTCACCTCCGTTGGAATCGCAGCAGTGCACGGGCAGGGTGGCCTCTTTGCCGTCGAGGATTTTTCTCAGTCAGTTCCGGAATTGAGCGTGGAGCAGCAAGAACAGAAAGTGGTTTCTTTGCTCGCAACGAAGGGATTCCGCTCTGCGAGCGCCACGGAGGAAGCGCGGAGAACGTGCCAAAGCGATGTAGGACTCACGGGAAATTCCGCAAAATTGATGATCCGCTTTGAAGCGTCTGACCTGAACAAATTGCCGGAAGACATCGAGCGAAAGATTCGCAGCGGCCCTTACAGCAAAGTAGCAGTGGGGGCGTGCCGCGCGAATGCGGCGACAGGATTCTCGCATTATCGCATTGCGGTATTGCTTTTCTGAGTACGGAGCGAAATTCAGCGGCGGGCTGAGCACGCAAAGAAATTGTTGAATCCGGGAACGAGAAGAAATACACTATGCGCACCATGAACGTTGCTCCCGCCAACTTTTATCGCTGGTATCGATTTACTTGGAATCCATCCAGGCGGCGGGGGGCGTTTCTGTAAGCGAATAAACAGAAAAAAGTTTCGACCCACTCGCCAGCCGAGTGGGTTTTTTTGTTTTAGGGGACAAAAATAAATTGAGAGGGCCGGAAAGATGATCATCTCCATGAAACTGCACGCAACGCGGCAAGAGATCGATGAAGTACGCAAACAGGTGGAGCACTTCGGATACAAGGTGCATTCCATCGAAGGAGAAGAGCGCGTGGTGATCGGCGTCGTTGGGGTAGGGGATGTAACGGCGTGCATGGAATCGATCGAAGCCATGCCGCAAGTGGACAACGTGGTGCGGATTTCGGCGCCGTACAAATTCGTGAGCAAGGAGTTTCGCGCGGGCAAAACCAAAATAAAAGTAAATGGAACGGAGATCGGCGGCGCGGAATTCGTGGTGATGGCCGGGCCGTGCTCGGTCGAATCGGAGAAACAAATCATGCAAGCGGCGGAAGGCGTGGCGAAAGCGGGCGCAAAAATGTTGCGCGGCGGCGCGTTCAAGCCGCGGACTTCGCCCTACGATTTTCAAGGGATGGAAGAAGAGGGCTTGAAGCTGTTGAAGAAAGCAAAAGACGCGACGGGGCTTGCGATTATTACGGAAGTGATGAGCGACCGCGACGTGGATTTGGTGGCGAAATATGCCGACGTGATGCAGGTGGGTGCGCGAAACATGCAAAATTTCATGCTGCTGAAAGAGTTGGGAAAATGCGGGCGTCCGGTGCTACTGAAGCGCGGATTGAGCAGCACGGTAAAAGAGCTTTTGATGTCCGCGGAATATGTTACGGCGCATGGGAATGCCGATGTGATTTTGTGCGAGCGGGGAATTCGCACGTTTGAAACGGTGACCCGCAACACATGCGACATTGCGGCGATACCCGCGCTGAATGAATTGACGCACCTGCCGGTGGTTCTGGATCCGAGCCACGCAACAGGGAAGCGGAGCCTCGTGCCGGCGCTCTCTCGCGCAGGCGTGGCGATTGGCGCCGACGGATTAATCGTAGAAGTGCATCCCGCGCCGGAAAAGGCCATCAGCGACGGCGCACAATCGCTGGACATTGCGCAGTTCCAAAAGATGATGAAAGACCTGGAGCCGTACATTCAGCTGTGGAACGAGTCGAGAAAGAAAGAAGTTGCCACCGCGGCAAGTCGTTAGCGGCGACGAATAACGCATTTGATCGCCGGCCGTCAGAAGAAGAATTTCGTGCATAGCTGGACGATCCTAGGGTTGTTGCTTGTCGAGATGATGCGGCCGAAGTTGCCTGCGTTGAGGACCTGTCCAGTTGAGGGATCAATCTTACCACCTGAACCAAAGGCAGCATTTAGGTTGCTCTTGCTTATCCGGTTGTTTCAGGTCGCCGCCAGCCCTGGCTGTGCATGCCCCGGCGAAGCCCAAGATGTCGTGGTTTGCTGAAGCAACCGGATAAGGAGAAGGTTGCTAATCGGATTGGCGAAGTTTGGGCGATTGAATGCGTTGAAGAATTCATTGTTGAGCATTTCATGGGCCTCGCACCGAGGCGAATCTACAGCGAACATTTATGGTCGGCTTCGGCGATTTGTGCCCGAAAGGTAACCTTTCGTTACACGGCCTCAGGGTTTTGAGGTTGGCAATTCCTTTCCTGTTCATTGAAAACAAATGACTTGCGGTATGCAAAGAGGTGGCGAGGCAATTGCCGCTACTTCACCTAGCATTCCCCTGAAGTACGCCACATCGCACGTCAAGTCGGCGCAAAGAAGCTGACCCGCGAGAAGCGTCAAGGAGGACTCGATGAACCAGCCCAGCAAGGTTCTTAGGATAACCAGGATAGTTTGGATGACAGTGTTGACCGCAGCGCTTTTGCTGATGTCCGGCAGAGCACGGGCGGAGGAAGAAGAGCACGGCAGGTTAAGAGTGACTTCGTTTCCGACGAACGCCCACGTCTCTGTGGACGGCGCGGACACCGGTAAAGTGACGCCCATGAGCATTAGGGTTTCTGTGGGCAAGCACAGGGTCGTGGTTTCCATGCCGAACTCGGGCTGGAACTCGGACACGCGAACCGTGGAGGTGGGTGAAGGCAACAACGACCTCAGCGTGACGTTGTTGCCCAACGTGGCGGTTGGCGCAATGGGCCCGCAGGGGCCGGCCGGCGCCCAAGGGCCCATCGGCCCTCCTGGACCTCAAGGTCCAGCTGGTTCACAAGGGCCTAAAGGCGACACTGGTGCAACTGGCGCTGCTGGGCCTGCCGGTCCCGCTGGCCCGCAAGGATCTAAAGGAGACACAGGCGCAACCGGCTCTGTTGGACCCACGGGCCCAACTGGACCCCAAGGCACTACTGGTCCACAAGGATCTAAAGGGGACACCGGAGCAACCGGCCTAACAGGAGCTGCGGGTGCAACTGGTCCCGCAGGTCCGACTGGACTCCAAGGCCCCGCTGGCTCACAAGGACCTAAGGGAGACACTGGTGCAACCGGCCCAGCTGGAGCTACGGGCGCCACTGGTCCGGCGGGACCTACCGGCCCCACTGGGCCAACCGGGCCGCAAGGCCTTACGGGAGCTGCTGGCCCGACGGGAGGGCTTCTTGGCAGGCAGGAATTTCAAAACAGCGGTACATTCGTCGTGCCTGCTGGAGTCCGACGCCTGAGCGTAGAGCTGTATGGTGCAGGAGGAGGCGGTACGGTTCTGCGATGCAATAACGGAGGCGGTGGAGGTGGCGGCGCATATACGAGCACGGTCGTGGCGGTCCAAGAAGGTCAAACCTTAACAATTAACGTGGGTGTAGGAGGTCCTGCTGGGGCACTCTCTGCGCCTGGAGGCAATGGAGGCGATACTCAGGTCATAGACGCCAATAACACGATGCTTGCTGTTGCCCATGGCGGTGGCGGAGGTCAACCCGACTCTTGGCCGTGTGGCCCGCCGCCTACCAATGGGGCTGCTGGCGGGGCATCCGACTCAAATGCCATGGTCAGCCATGGTGGGGCTTCCGCCCCGGGGTACTCTCCCCAAAACAGCGGAGCAACGGGCTATCTGGTCTCCGGTTTTGCCTTCCAACCCAATGGGCAGTTTGGAGGAGGTGGCGCTGGGGCGATTAATTCACCGCCCGCCCATCCTGGCCAGGGAGGTTATGCTTTGCTCGCTTGGTAACGAGACAGCACTGGCGTAGACCGATACAAAGACCTCTCCGAAGAGGAACAATCAGGGGATGCGACGAGGACGAGATGCCCTCGACTCGATCGCATCCCCTTCTTTACTTCTCAGCGCTATTCGGACTCCTCGCCGACGCGTGTCCGTGCTACGGATGCGGGTGTCAGCACGGGGGTGAGTCATGGGGTGGACCAAGCAAGATGTTTTCACGATGGCGCAATAGCTGACCTCTTTAAGGTGTTACCGCGAAGCGGTCGACGCACAATTCCAAAAAATTGATGAAAGAATTGGAACCCTACATTCGGCTTTGGAATGACTTCAGGAAAGCGCAGGCCGTGGCCGCCGCAAATGGATGATTTGCGGGTGTCCACGCCGCGGGGGCGAGCCGCTAAATCTCTAGCTACCCCAGGCTCGAATGGTGATGCTTAAACATAGAATCAATTAAATATAATAATAAGTATCAATCGCGCGGCGCGATTGCCACTCGTATTTGTGGAAAACAAATGGCTTAGGTAAGGTGCGGCAATAGCGCGGCAGTTGCCCTGACTCCATCCAGGTATCCCCTCGAGATAAGCCACAGCCGCGTCAGGATTGCTCAAGGTTGAGCGCAAGAAGCGCGTTCAAGGAGGACTCGATGACGCACCCTAGCAGGATTGTTTGCTTGATAGTGTTGATCGGTGCGGTTTTGCTGGTGCCCAGCAAAGCGGGGGCGCAGAACGGCGTGTTGAAGGTGACTTCGTCTCCGACGGGCGCCAACGTCTCGGTCAACGGAAATGACACCGGCAAAGTTACGCCGATGAGTATTGTCCTTCCTGCGGGCTCGTACACAGTGGTAGTTTCCGTTGCGGACCCAAGTTGGAAGCCGGACACGCGAAGCGTGGATGTGGAACCAGGCAACAACGACCTCAGCGTGACGTTGCTGCCCACGTTGACCAAAGGCGACACTGGCCCACAAGGCCCTATCGGTCCAATTGGACCTCCAGGACCTATCGGCCCGCAAGGACCGAAAGGAGACCCTGGGGCCCCTGGCCAGCCGGGCGCTCCCGGAGCTGCCGGCGCCACTGGTGCTGCGGGGGCGGCGGCCACGATTCAAGTGGGAACCACCATGACTGTCGCCGCAGGCATGTCGGCTTCGGTTCTCAATGGCGGGACGGCGAATGCCGCGGTTCTCAACTTTTTGATTCCGCAGGGGCCGCAAGGACTCAAGGGCGACACGGGTGCGACTGGCCCGACCGGAGGGATTATCGGCAGGCAGGAATTTCAGAGCAGCGGCACTTTCGTCGTGCCCATGGGAGTCACCCGACTGAGTGTAGAACTGTACGGCGCCGGAGGAGGCGGTACGTTTATGGTATGCAATAACGGCGGGGGTGGAGGTGCTGGCGCTTATACGAGCACGATCCTGGCAGTTCAAGAGGGTCAGACCTTAACTATTAACGTGGGTATCGGAGGTTCTGCCGGAGCAGCTTCTACGCCTGGAGGCAATGGAGGCGATACTCAAGTCTCAGACGCCAATAACACCACGCTCGCCGTTGCCCACGGCGGTGGCGGAGGTCAACCAGACTCTGTGCGATGTGTCCAGCCCCCCAGTGGCGCTGCTGGCGGTGCATCGGACCCTAGCGCGATGATCAGCCACAATGGGGCTTCCGCCCCAGCGTTCTCTCCCCTTAACAGTGGAGGAACGGGCTATCTGGTCACAGGCTTTGCCTTCCAAACGAATGGGCAGTTTGGCGGTGGTGGGGCCGGGTCAATTTCCTCTCCCCCTCCGCAACCCGGCCAAGCAGGCTATGCTTTGCTGAGTTGGTGAGCGGGCCCCGCACCAGCGTAGAACAATTCAAAGACCTCTTCGAAGAGGAATAAGAATGGGATGCGACAAGACTTGATCACATCCCATTCTTTTTTTCAGTGCTATTCGGATTCCTCGCCTACGCTTGTGTGTACCACGTTCGATGGAACTGAGAGAGCAGTGCCTGAGCGCAGCAGCGCTGCGGCCGTGAGCCCAGCGCCAGCCGCGGCACTGACATGAGTTTGGATGTGCACGACGGCGCTGCCGCCACCATCGAGACGCCCAATCGTAACAACGATCTGGTTGCCCGCCTGCGTCGCGGTGCCATCAGGAGAGGCGATGAATGTCACACCGCTGGGAATCTGGAAGACAGCTTGCGTGCCGTTGAGGCCGTGCGAGTAACCATTCTGGATTTTCAAGGTGTAGGTGAGCTGCCCGCCCACGACGACAGAATGAGGAGCGGAAAGGTGAACACGCAAGTCCTCGGAAAGGTCCGGCTTGGTTACGACGAACTTGTCGAGAAGGGCGGAAGCTCCTGTCGCTGACGCGGTGACAACGTTGCCTGTCGTCGGATCAACCAGCGTGTCTGGGATGGGGTCATTTAGCGGCGTTCCATTCACGTCCGTCCCGAAAGGGGCTGGATTAGACGGGGTTGCGGAGGACGACGAAGTCAGTGGTTCCGTGATTTGGTAGAGCGTAAGTTTGTTGCCTCTCACGATCACATCCGCGAAGGAAAACACTTTGGCCTTGAACTTAGCCGTGATTTTCGGACCGTTGCCGGCGCCGGTGAGAACCGGCGAAAAGGCTGCGCTGGTGAGATTGGTGTCCAGCCAGGAGGCGGGCCCGTTGGGGAACGAGGACGTAACTCCAGGCAGTGTGGTCGTGCCGGTCGCGGAATCATCTTGATCAATGCCGAGGCCAGAGCCGCGCGCAGGGCCCAAGTCTCCGTCAAAATCACGGTTTCCGCCGGCACCTTCCACCAGGTAGAGCACGCCATCCGGGACAGTTTGATTCACGCCATCAAATGCGGTGTCGATGTTCACTAGTGGGCCTCCAGTTGTCACAGGTGTGGCCGCCGCATTCAGAGCGCGGATGGGATGAGTCCGCTGATAGTTGTGCTCATGGCCATTGAAAACCATGTTGACGCCGTGGTCCTCGAGGAACTTGGCGACGGCACGCATCTGCGAATTGCGCACGGTGGCGTCGCCAGAGGAAAAC
>WNFL01205316.1_pt1 | contig 20599 bp, 14 predicted proteins | sample 5400361 | NCBI WGS metagenome assembly WNFL01 (sample SAMN13153351, study PRJNA577476) | soil metagenome | isolation source: 40 cm soil on Douglas fir-dominated hillslope | place: USA:California | collected 2013-09-17
CGTCACGAAGCGCGCATTCTCCTCGAAGCCTTGCAGCGCAGCGGTTTCGGTCAACTCGACCGTCATGCGTTCGGCCACCGCGCGATTTTCGCGCACGTAACTGATGAAGGACTGCAGCCAGGAATGATCGCCTGCCGTAGTGCCCGAGACGTTGATCGAGAGCTTGACGTTCTCGTGCCGATAGAGCTGGGCGACCGCCATCTCCAGCGCGCGGCGGTCGAGCAGACGCACCAGGCCAAGCGTCTCGGCGGCGGGGATGAATTCGCCCGCGGGCGCGATCGTGCCGTCCTTGCGCTGCAAGCGCAGCAGACATTCATGATGCTCGGCCTTGCGGGAGACCGCGCCCACGATCGGCTGGTAAGCGAGGATGAGACGGTGCTCGGTGAGCGCCTCCATGATCTCGTCCCCGATCCCGATGAGTTTTCGGCGCGCGGATTCGCGCTGCGGCGAAACGGTGTACATGGCAAAGCCGTTACGGCCCGTGCCCTTCGCCTGTTCCAAAGCTTCCTCGGCACGGAGCATTGCTTCCTGGCTCGTGCTGGCCCCGCGCGGCAACCACACGGCGCCGACCGAGACGCTGGCCGAGACGCTGCCGGCTCGCGTTTCGATGATCTCGCCGCGCACCGCGGCGTGCAGCCGCTCGGATACGACGGCCATCTCGCGCTCGCCGCATTCGGCCAGGATCAGGCCGAATTTGTTGCCGGCGGTGCGCCCGATCAGATCGGAGGTCCGCAGCGCTTGGGCGAGTCTTTGCCCTGTCGCGACGATCACCTCGTCGGCGACATCGAAGCCATAGGTCTCGTTGATCACGGCAAGATCATCGATCGCCGCCACGACAAAGGCGCAGGAGCGGCCTTCGCCCGTGGCGCGCAATATCACGCGCGAAAGCTCTTCGCGCAGCCGCGTGCGGTTCAGATGTCCGGTGAGCTCGTCGCGCGTGGCGAGATAGGACAGCCGGGTGAAAGCCTGCTTCTGTTGGGTGATCTCCCGCACCACACCGGTAACGCGTTCGGCGCGGCCGTCGGCGCCGGCGGTCCTGACGCCGGAGATCTCGAACCATTCGCGCGACGCCTTGCTAGAGGCTTCGAATTCTATGGTGAAGGTGGGATCGACCGGCGAGACTTCGTCAATCAGCCCCAGCACACGCCCTCTGGCGTGCGGACCGAGCCAAGTCTGGAGAAGAACGCCCGACGTCAAACGCTCGAGCTCCGAATGATGGCGAAGCGCGGCCGGACCGCCATCCCAACGGATCCGATTGTCGGGAATTGTCCAGTCGAAGGCGGATGCCTTGGCGCCGATCAGCGCCAGCCGCAGCCGCTCGGCATCCGCGCTCTGGCCGAGCGCTTCCAGCCGATTTTTTAACGCGTGTTTCGTGGATTCGCCCCGCACCACAGACCCTTTTGTTTCGCGTTTCTTTGCCGCGCTTGATTTCTGCGACGCTACCGGGAGGGGCTTAAAAAACTCGAAATTTTGAGGGCTTGGCAAGCTCGCTAGCCGACCGGTCTGGGACTTGCTTAAGCTCTGGTTATGAAATTAGACCGCATCCAACCGGGCAGTTATGCGACAGGCCGCGCGCTTGTGGCTCGACGCGTGGAAAAATCCGGTGGCTCCAGCGGCTTGCACGGAAAACACGAACGCCGCGCGGCGCAGACTCTGACATATTCGGCGCGAGGCGGCCGAGCCGGACTGTCCCGATTTGAGACAAATAACGCGTCCGGACCGGCCCGAAATGGCATGCAGGCGGGCTTTGTGGCGCAGGTCCTGGGCCAGGCGCTGGAAACCAAACCCGAGAGTCCGGTGCTTGCAGCGCGCCTCTATGCGCGAAGCGCTCGCGGCCCAAAAGGCGGGCGCCTCATTCGCGTTTTGTGAAATACCGAGTTGGTCGCATTTCCTGCGGCGAACCGCGAAGGCACTTCGCCTGAAAATGCTTATTCGCTAACGCGGAGCCGCGACGCGATCGGCGGTGGGAAACTGCAGAGTCGCCGCACCAAGCACCGGGCCGTAATCCCTCGCCTGCAGGATGACCACCACGCCATCATGCTTGGTCTTCGCGAGGTTGAGCGGCAGGTCGATCTTCATCGCTTCGCCATTCCACTCGCCCGCGCGTTGCAGATCGCGCACGACATTGGTGTAGGTGAGCAGATGATTGCGGTTCTCGCCCTGCTCCACATTGACCGCACCCTGCGACAAGGTCCGCATCACCCAGATCGTCGCGAGAGCCTTCGATTTCGACTTTGCGGCGGGGATGGCAATTTCCACCCGCCCGGAGGCGGTGCCGATGAAAATGGGGATATCCGCGTCCTCGCTGCCGCGCGACATCACAGCGGACAGCACGCGATCGCGTTGGTTGCCCACCACGTCGAGTCTGCCGTCGATGATCATTTGCGGCGTGTAAATGCCCGAGCGGTTCATCGCCCTGGCATAGGATTTCTGGCGCTGCGTGTTGGCGTCGGTGGCGTAGGTGTCCTTCCAGCCCAGCATGTCCCAATAGGTGATGGGCAAAGACAGAGCGATGACGTCCTCGCGTTTTGCGAGCTCGGTCACCAGGCGATCGGCCGCCGGACAGTCGCTGCATCCCTGGCTGGTGAAAAGCTCGACCACGACCGGGCGCTGCCTGTGCTGCCCCGCCCACGCGCCGGTGACGACGGCGATAGCAAAGAAAGCCCCCAGGGAGACAGTGCGTGCGCGCATGGCAAAACCATAGGCTCAACGCACAAATTGCCCAAGAGGTTCGTGAATCACGTTGGGTTGACCATTTTCCGCCGTCCGAAAGCCAGGCGAGAGGGCGCAACCTGTCCGACCGTATATAGCCGGTTGGACACGCCGAATTGACCGATCGGGGCGGTCGGCTGGGCCCGGGGCCGCAACTCAGGAACGAGTTGCGTCCCCTAGGCGGCCAGCAGGTTTCTCAGCACGTGCTGGAGGATGCCGCCGCTCTTGAAGTATGCGATCTCATCGACCGTATCGATACGGGCAACCAGCGGCATGGCGACGGTTCGCCCATCGGGATAGGTCACCCGCGCGGTCACCTTCTTTCGCGTGCCGCTGGCGGCTTCCTGCACCGGGATGTCGATCGCTTCCTTGCCCGTCAAGGCGTAGTCGCGCCGCGTCTTGCCATCCGCGAATTCCAGCGGCATCACGCCCATGCCCACGAGATTGGACCGGTGGATGCGCTCATAGCTTTCGGCGATGACGGCGCGCACACCCAAGAGCCGCGGGCCCTTCGCCGCCCAATCGCGTGATGAGCCGGCGCCATATTCCTTGCCGGCCACGACAATCGTCGGCGTCCCGGCGGATTGATATTTCATGGCCGCGTCATAGATCGACATTTCCTCGCCGGACGGGGTCGCCGCAGAATAGTAGATCGTGTTGCCGCCTTCCTTGCCGCCCAGCATCTCGTTCTTGATACGGATGTTCGCGAACGTGCCGCGCATCATCACCTCGTGGTTGCCGCGCCGTGCGCCATAAGAGTTGAAGTCCACGGGCTGCACGCCGTGCTCCATCAAATATTTGCCGGCCGGCGAATCCTTCTTGATGGAGCCGGCCGGGCTGATGTGATCGGTGGTGATGGAATCGCCGAAGATTCCAAGGATGCGCCCCTTGGAAATATCCGTGATCGCCGAAGGCTTGTTCCCCATGCCTTCGAAATAGGGTGGGTTTTTCACATAGGTCGAATCTGTCGGCCAGCGATAGGTCTTGCCGGCATCGACTTTGATCTTCTTCCACGATTTGTCGCCGGTGAAGACATCGGCATAGCGGGCCCGGAACATCGCGGGCGTCACCGACTTTCTCACGGTCTCGGCGATCTCTTTCGGGCTGGGCCAGATCTCGTTGAGATAGACCGGCTCATTGTCGTCATCATAGCCGATCGGCTCCTTGTTCAGATCGCCGTTCAAATTGCCGGCAAGCGCGTAAGCGACGACGAGCATCGGCGAAGCAAGATAGTTCGCCCGCACCTGGGGATGGACGCGGCCCTCGAAATTCCGATTGCCCGAGAGCACCGCCCCGACCACGAGGTCGCCATCGGTCACCGCCTTGGCGATCGGATCGGCAAGCGGTCCAGAATTGCCGATGCAGGTGGTGCAACCATAGCCGACCAGGTTGAAGCCCAATTTGTTGAGCGGCTTATCGAGGCCCGAGCGGGCAAGATAATCCGTCACCACCTGGCTTCCGGGCGCCAGCGACGTCTTCACCCAGGGCCGCACCTGCAGCCCGCGCTTGACCGCATTCCTGGCGAGCAGACCAGCGCCCAGCATCACATAAGGATTGGATGTGTTGGTGCAGGACGTGATGGCGGCGATCACGACATCGCCATGGCCGATGGTCAGCTCCGTGCCTTCGATCTTCACCCGTTTCATGGCGTCGTCTTCCTTCTTGAAGACGTCGATCAGGGCCGAAGCGAATTCCTCTCCCACCCTGGAAAGCGACACGCGGTCCTGGGGACGGCGCGGTCCTGCCAGAGAAGGCTCCACGTCGGAAAGATCGAGGTGCAGCGTGTCGGTGAAGGCGGGTTCTTCGCTTTTCGCGGTATGGAACATGCCCTGCGCCTTGGCGTATTTTTCCACCAGCGCGATGCGCGGGGCTTTGCGTGCCGTTGCTTTGAGAAAGCGCAGCGTTTCCTCATCGATGGGGAAGAAGCCGCAGGTTGCTCCATATTCCGGCGCCATATTTCCGATTGTGGCGCGATCTTCGAGCGGCATGTCGGCAAGCCCTTCGCCGTAGAATTCGACGAATTTGCCGACAACACCCTTCTTGCGCAGCATTTGCGTAACGGTGAGAACCAGGTCGGTCGCGGTGCAGCCGGGACGAAGCTTGCCTGTGAAGCGCATGCCGATGACTTCAGGGATCAGCATGGAGATGGGCTGGCCCAACATGGCCGCTTCCGCTTCGATGCCGCCGACACCCCAGCCGAGCACCGAGAGACCGTTGATCATCGTGGTGTGGGAATCGGTGCCGACCAGCGTGTCGGGATAGGCGTATTCGACCGAGGTCTTCCCCTCCTTGACCTTATCGGTCCACACCGTCTGCGCCAGATATTCGAGATTGACCTGATGGCAGATGCCCGTTCCCGGCGGCACGACACGGAAACGGTTGAAGCCCTGCTGGCCCCAACGCAGGAAGGAATAGCGCTCGCCGTTGCGCTCATATTCCATGGCCACATTCTTCTTGAACGCGCCCTGGCCGGCGGAGAAATCCACCTGCACCGAATGATCGATGATGAGATCAACGGGCGCGAGCGGATTGATCTTTTCCGGATCGCCGTTCAGCGCTTTCATCGCGTCCCGCATCGCGGCGAGATCGACCACCGCAGGCACGCCGGTGAAATCCTGCATCAGCACCCGCGCCGGCCGGTAGGCGATTTCGCGGTCCGAGGTGCGCGCCTTCAGCCAGCCCGCGATGGCCTTGATGTCGGCCGCCGTGACGGTACGGCCATCTTCATGCCGCAGCAGATTCTCAAGCAGTATCTTGAGCTTCTTCTCCGCCGCCTTGAGGCTGAAATAGGTGTAGCTCTTGGTGCCGACGCTGAGCTTGCGCCGCGCTTTGAAACTGTCGAGGCTGGGCACGCTATTCCCCCGCTGCTGGCCGATATGGTGAATCGGGCGCGGACATTAGGTCCATTTGTGAGCCAACGCCACCCGCGAAGTCGCTTGAGGATTAACCGTTCGTATCGTGGACGTGCTTTGCGTCCATATTCTTGCCACCTTCAAAGGGTTCACTCCTCCACGGGGAACGATTCTGGCGGGGGCGGAGTGGCCAATGGGCCGACTCGGAAATCTACTTGCGCGAGATAGAGCCGTGAGGCTGCTGATTCCATTCGTCATCGCTTTGGTGCTGTTCAGCGGCGCCAGTTCCTCCGTCGCCGCGCAAGGCAGCCCGCCCTCGCGTCTGATCGGCGCTCCGCAGGCTCTTCCCCGTGACGGAACCTATGTGGTGGCCGACGACAGCCTGATCTTCATGGTCGACCGGCGTGGGGAGTCGGTCAGGCTGCGCTTCGGCGGCGGCGATGAGGTGTTCTATCTCTCGAGCGAAGCCGCCCCGATGGGCGGGCGGGTGCTGAAATACGACACCGGCGCGGTCGCTCTCAAAGTGGCCGGATGGGGCGGCGTCACCCTCTACACCGCAGCGGCCAAGGGCGGCCTCCCCGCCGGGTATAGCGACATGGTTGAGAGTGTCGATCTGCCGCCGATCAGCGAGAAGGAGGTAAAGCCCTTCGCCGCCAAATTGGCGCAGGAACTTTCGGCGCGCGAGGATTTCGCCTTGGGCTTCGCCGCCGATTGGGACGCGGTGGGGAAATCCGACGTGTTGCGCGCTCTGCTTTGCGACGCCATGCGCAACGCAACCTATGCGCTGGAAAGCGTGGCAAAGAGTCCCAAGCGCATGTTGTTGTTCGATCGCATCCACATTGTCAGGGTGATTCAGGGTCCCAAGGCCGGTGTGGTGGTGCAAAAAGGGATTCTGTTGATCACCATCGCGCCCCAAATAGGGTTGTCGGCGCGGCCCTCATCTCTTGCTATAGCGCGGGCCGTGCAGGCGGCGTTCTAACCCGGCTAACCCGGCATCAAATCTCCTTTTGCGATCTCGAACCCGGAAAACTCGAAGCCAGGCGCCACCGTACAGCCGGCAAGCGTGTAGGCTCCCAAGACTCGGGCGCTTTGCCAATGTTGCGCCGGCACCACCGCTTGCGGCCGCATCCCGCGTGCCAAATCCGGGCCCAGCACGATCCGTTCCAGGCCGGCATCCCCAGCGATGGAAAGCTCCAGCGGATCACCGGCATACCAATGCCAGACCTCGGCCGCATCCACACGATGCCAGCGAGAGCTCTCCCCGGCGCGCAGCAGATAATAGATCGCGGTCGAATATGCGCGGCCCGATGGCGCCGCAGAATCGCGAAAGGTCTCGCGGTAAAATCCGCCCTCAGGGTGGGGCTTCAGATCGAGCGATTTGGCGATCTCCTCCGCGGTCATTGGGACCTCCCGTTTTCGAGGAAGGGATTGGGGGAGCCCTTGCCGATCATCGCCGTGAACCCGGCCGCCACACCGCGTGCATCGGCCAGCGCATCGTGCTTGCGACCCTCGAAGATGGCGCCGGCAGCCTCCGCCACGTCGCAAGCGCGCTTGCCCTTGAGGTCGATGCCTTGCGCCGTGAACCAGGGAACCGCATTGGAATAGGAAAGCATCGGAAGCGCGCCCTCCCAGCCGTAGAGCTTCAAATTGCCCGAGAGGATCAAATCGTCGCGTCCGTGCGCCCAGGCATGGCTCGCAGCCGTGAAATCGAGGAAGGCACGATAGGCCGCGATGAAATCGACCCCCCGTGCCGCGAGCTGCTTATTGTCAATTCCGGTGAGCGCCACCAGATAATCGGACAGAATGGGATTCACCCGCGGCTTCACCAGCATCTCGAAGGCGTCCACCTCTTTGAGGCTTCCCGGATCGAGCTTGACGGCACCGATCTGGACCACCTCGGTAAGCTCGCCGGGCCGCGTCCACCGCGACTCCATCGAGCCTTCCCAGGCGGTAAATTCGAGGTCGAAGATCACCACATGGATAGGCTTCCCGATTCTCACCGTCCCATCCCATAACTCCGTAACCGATACATGCTAGAATTCATTCGTCTTTCCCGACGTCGTCCGATTTCCCGCGAGTGTGCACACCCTTTCCTAAGTTCTTAAAGGTTTAATTGCCCCCCAATCGCAAGATCGCAGAGAGGGGCTGACATGGCTCGGACATCCCGCATGAACGAGACTGCGCAAAGCCCTGTGCTTGACGAGGCGAATCTGGATGCGGCCGAAGCGGCCGCCCATCTTGCCGTGAGCACCCAGCTGATCGGCACCGGCGATGCCGAGCTCGCCGCCTTCTTCACCGGCTTCACGCGCTATGCCTCCCCCGAGGATCTGATCCACTACACCGGCGCGGAATTGGCGGCCCTGGTGAAGCTGGTCTTTGCGCGCACGGCACGCCGAACGTCCGGGACTTCGTTGGTCGAGATTTTCGACCCCGCCTCCGAGGACGCCGTGTTCACGCGTAGTGAGACCGTCATCGTCGCGGTGAATGACGACATCCCGTTCCTCTACGATTCCTGCATCGCCGAAATTCGCAATCAGGGTTTTCGCATCGCCGCCGCCTTTCACCCCGTCATTGCGACGGCCCGCGACGACGCGGGCGCGCGAAGCCCAAAGGGAGCCGCACTCAAGGAAAGCGTGATGGTGCTCGCCCTGGATTGCGAGGTCGACACGGCGCTAGCCGAAGGTCTGCGCACCGGGCTCCTCAAGATCTTCGGTGACGTTCGCGCGGTGGTGCGCGACTGGAAGCCGATGCTGGCGCGCCTCACCGAGACCGTCGCCGGCCTGAAACGCAATCCTCCGCCCGTCTCCGCCGAGGAGCTCAGCGAAAATATCGCCTTTCTCGACTGGCTCGCGGCGGCGCATTTCACCTTTCTGGGCTGCCGCGATTATGTCTTCTCGCCGGATGGCGAAGGACGGCTCGATCCCGATTATGCCAGCGGACTGGGTCTGCTCGCCGATCCCGATATGCGGATCGTCCGCCGCGGCGCCGACCGCTCCACCCTTACGCCCGACGTGCGCGACTTCCTGACTCGTCCCGCGCCTCTCATCATCGCCAAATCGGCCCTGCGCTCGAGCGTTCACCGCCGGGTGCACATGGATTACGTCGGCGTGAAGACCTTCGATGCAAAGGGCCAGCTCATCGGCGAGCGCCGCTTCGTCGGTCTCTTCACCTCCACCGCTTACAGCCAATTGCCGGCGGAGATTCCGCTCCTGCGCCGCAAGACCGCGCAGGTCTTGGCGGGATCGGGCTTGCCCGTTTCGAGCCATGACGGCAAGGCGCTGCAGCACATTCTCGACACGTTCCCACGCGACGAATTGTTCCAGATTTCCGAGAATGAGCTTCTCGCCACGGGCCTTGGGATTCTCAATCTCGGCGAGCGGCCGAAGGTGCGGTTGTTCCTGCGCTTCGACCGCTTCGACCGCTACGTTTCCGCCCTCGTCTATGTGCCACGCGAGCGCTACAGCGGCGCGGTGCGGGAAAAAATCCACGGCATCCTCGCCTGCGCCTTCGACGCAAGGAAGTCTGCCGCGACCCCGATGCTGGACGACGAAGCACTGGCGCGCGTTCATTATATCGTCGGCCGCAATCCCGGCCGCCGCCCGGAAGTGGACGTCAAGGAGCTCGAAAGAGAAATCCGCACCGCGATCCGCAACTGGGACGACGGTTTGGCCGATGCCATGCGGCTCGAATATGGCGAGACGATGAGTGGCCTCGCGCTGCGCTATGCCGACGCCTTTCCTGCCGGCTACCGCGAACGCTTCACGCCCGAGGAGGCCGTCGAGGACATCGGCCGCATCGAAGCGGTGCTCAACGGGCGTGGCGCGGGCGGTGCACTGGCCGCGCACGCCTACGGGCATCTCGATGATTCCGTCGACGCATTGCGCTTGAAGCTCTTTGTGCGAGGAGATTTTATTCCACTCTCCGAATGCCTGCCGGTATTCGAAGATCTCGGCCTTAAGGTCATTGCCGAAGATGCTTTTGCGCTGACCCCGTTCGCCCAGGACGGCGAACCTAAGCAAACCGCGCTGCAGAATATTCTGATGGTTCGAGCCGACGGCAAAACTGTCGAGATCGAACGCTTGAAGCCGCTTCTGGAAGACGCGTTCCACGCGGTATGGGCCGGACACGCCGAATCGGACGGTTTCAACAAACTTGTGGTGTCGGCCGAGCTTCCCTGGCGCGATATCACGATCCTGCGCGGCGTCGCGAAGTTCCTGCGCCAGGCCGGGCTAGCCCTCAGCCAGACCTATATGGAAAGCGCGCTGGTGCGCAATCCCGCCATTGCCATGCTGCTCGTGCATCTTTTCCGCAGCGCCCACGATCCGGAACGCTTTGGCGATAACGCGAGACGCACGCAGGCGGCCGAAGAAATCCGGGCTCAGATCGCAGTGGCGCTGGACAGCGTGCCGAGCGCCGATGACGACCGCATCATCCGGGCGATGCAGTCGGTCATCGACGCCATGCTGCGGGTGAGCTTTTTTCAGATGGATTCGGACGGGAATCCAAAACCCTATCTCGTCTTCAAGCTGGACAGCCGCCGCCTCGACATGCTGCCAGCGCCAAAACCGCTTTGCGAGATGTTCCTCTATTCGCCGGAAGTGGAAGGCGTGCATTTGCGCTTCGGCAGAATCGCCCGCGGCGGCCTGCGGTGGTCGGACCGAGCCGAAGATTTCCGCACGGAAGTCTTGAGCCTTGCCAAGGCGCAGCAGGTGAAGAACGCCGTCATCGTTCCGGTCGGTGCCAAGGGCGGCTTTTATCCCAAGCGCATCCCGGCGGGGGCGCCACGCGAGATTGTGCAGGCCACGGGCATCGCCGCATACAAGACCTTTGTCGGTGCGCTGCTCGACCTGACCGACAATATCGGACCGGACGGCAACGTGATCCCGCCTGCCGATGTGATCCGTTATGACGAGGATGATCCTTATCTTGTGGTCGCCGCCGACAAGGGCACGGCGACATTTTCGGACATCGCCAATGAGATTGCGCTTGGCCGCGGCTTCTGGCTTGGCGATGCCTTCGCCTCGGGCGGAAGCCAGGGCTACGACCACAAAAAGATGGGCATCACCGCGCGCGGCGCCTGGGAGGCGGTGAAGCGTCATTTCCGCGAGCTGAACCGCGATATTCAGACGCAGGCGTTCACCTGCGTCGGCGTGGGCGACATGTCGGGCGACGTCTTCGGCAATGCGATGCTGTGCTCTAAAGAGACCCAGCTCCTCGCCGCGTTCGACCATCGCCATATCTTCATCGATCCTTCCCCGGAGCCGCATGCCGCCTGGAACGAACGCATGCGTCTGTTCGACCTGCCGCGTTCATCCTGGGCCGATTACGATGCGACGCTGATCTCCAAAGGCGGCGGCATCTTTCCGCGCACCGCCAAGGAGATCGTCCTGTCCGACGAGATGAAGCGCTTGAGCGGTCTCGCCAAGGATCGGGTGGCCCCCGCCGAATTCATCCGCGCGCTGTTGAGCGCGGAAATCGATCTGCTCTTCTTTGGCGGCATCGGCACCTTCATCAAATCTTCCGCCCAGAGTCACGCCGATGCCGGTGACCGCACCAGCGACTTGCTGCGGGTCAATGGGCGCGACGTGAGAGCGCGCGTCATCGGGGAAGGCGCCAATCTCGGCGTGACCCAGCTCGGCCGTATCGAATATGCGCGCGAAGGAGGGCCCGAAGCCAAGGGCGGGCGCATCGACACCGACGCCATCGACAATTCCGCCGGCGTCGACACTTCGGACCACGAGGTCAACATCAAGATCCTGATGAGCGGCCCGTTGCGCCGCGGCGAGCTCTCCGCTGCCGAGCGCCTATCCATGCTCACCGCCATGACCGAAGACGTGGCGCGTCTCGTGCTCAAGAACAATTACGATCAGACCCTGGCGCTGTCCGTTGCCGAATCCACCGCACCCCGCGATCTCGATGCCGCCGCGCGGTTCATGCGCGAGCTCGAGCGTAGCGGGACACTTGACCGGGAGGTGGAATATCTTCCGTCGGACGAAGCGATACGGACGCTTGTTCGCGATGGGCGGGGCCTGGCGAGACCGGAGCTGGCAGTGCTGCTTGCCTATGCGAAGCTCGACCTGTCGCGTGCCATCGAACAAAGCGAGCTTGCCGGCGATGCGCATTTTGATGCGTTGCTCAGGGATTATTTTCCGCCGCTTGCTGCGGAGCATTTCGGAAAAGAACTCAAAAATCATCGCCTAGCCCGCGAGATCGTCGCGACAGAGCTCGCCAATAGGACGGTCAACCTTGCGGGGCCGCTTTTCGCCCATCGCATGCGCGAGCTTTCCAGCGCGCCGCTATGGTCCGCGGCCCGCGCTTTCGCGCTCGCCGACGGTGTGTTCGACCTTTCGGGTCTCAAGGCGCGCATCTGTGCGCTCGATCTCAAAATACCCGCGCAAACCCAAAACGCCATGATGGCCGACATTGCCGAGCTTTTGCGCCGGATCGGGCTCTGGTTCATCGTGCAATTGCCCGCGGGCGATATGAACGAAACGGTCCGAACCTACGGCGCGGAATTTGCCGCCCTCAAGGGCCGTTTCTCGACCCTTGTTTCTCCCTTGGAAGCGGAAGCCGCGGAGTCACGGATCGCAGCGCTAAAGACCGCCGGGGTACCGCTCGATGTCGCCGAAGATGTCGCCGTTCTTCCGCTTCTCGGCGCCGTCCCGGAGATCGTGCTTCTGGCGCAGACGCGAGGCGTGTCGGCCTCGGATGCCGCGCGCGTCTATTTCGCCATGGGTGCGCTCGTCGGTTTGGACCGCTTGCGCGTGCTCGCGGCCCGCATCGTGACCGCCGATCATTGGGACAGGCTTGCTCTGCGCCGTATCGTCGATGACCTTTATTCGGCACAGCGGCTGCTGGCCGGGGATGCGCTTCTGCGCGCCGCGCGCCTTTCCCCGGGCGCGGATGCTACGCAGGCCTGGGCCAAACTCCGCAGCCAGGAGATAGAACGCACGGCGAGCTTTCTTTCCGAGCTTGCCGAGGGCGGCGATGCTTCGATTGCAAAACTGGCGCTCGCCAACAGCCAAATTCAGAAGCTCGCGACGATCGGCGCGCCCTAAATTCAGGTACGGAACGGGAACAAGAGACGCGATTGCTAGCGGGTGCCGATTGCGGCAATCATCTCCCCCCTTTTGCGCGTTTCTGCTCCATGCCTCAGGAAATCGAAATCCGCTTTGCCGGCCCTGAGCGTGATCTCGCGCGCGTCGCCAAGAGCTCGGCATTGCATGGTTTCCTGGTGGGGCGCGCTGCGACGCGGCGACTCAATGCCATCTATTACGACACGCCGAAACTCGCTTTCGCGAAGGCGGGGCTTTCGCTCCGCGTGCGCAAGAACGGTCGCGGCTACATTCAGACGGTCAAGGACGAAAATTTCGGCGCGCTGGTGTCGCAGCGCCACGAATATGAATGCAAGGTCCCGTCGGCGCAGCCCGATCTCGATTGCATTCCCGACGAGCAAGTTCGCGAACGGATCCAGGCGCTCGTCGACGGGGGCGAAATCAAGCCCGTGATCGAAACCGACATCCTGCGCACCACGCGACATGTCAAAAGCCCGGCCGGCGATGAGATCGAACTTGCAGTGGATCGCGGTCAAATCCGCACGCTCGTCAACGGCCACGCGGCGCTAGCGGTGAGCGAGCTCGAACTCGAGCTGAAACAAGGCACGCCGGTCGCGTTATTCGACGTAGCGCGACGGCTGTCGCGCAAGATGCCCCTCGCCGTCAATCCCGAAAGCAAATCGGAGCGCGGGATGCGCGCGCTCGAAGGCCAAGAGATCTCAGCCCACAAAGCGGGCCGCACGGAGCTGTCGCCTGATTGCACCGCGGAGGAAGCCTTCCGCGCGACGCTGCTGCACTGTCTGCGTCACATTGCGCGCAATGTGCCTGCGGTCGCCGAGGCTCGGCTCCCCGAAGGCGTGCACCAGATCCGGGTCGGGCTGCGCCGCCTGCGCGCGGCGCTCTCCGCTTCCGGCGGCGAGTTTCGCGTCCGCGCGCTGGAAACCTTGCGCGAGCGGGCCAGCACGCTGGCCGATGTTTTCGGCGAAACGCGTGAGCTCGACGTCTTCGCCTCCGAGCTTCTCGCGCCGGTGGAGGAAGCGACGAACAAACCCGGCCTTCCGCAACTGCGCCTGATCCTCGAAGAGCTGCGCCGGGAATCCTGGGACCGGACGGTGGAGCTGGTGCATTCCGACGATTTCACCGGGTTCCTCCTGGACCTCGCCACCGCCATCGAAACCCGCGTCTGGCGGGAATCGGCATCGCACGAACAATTGTTCGCCTTCTTCAGGCCTGCCCATGATCTTGCGGCGGAGACGCTCGATAAGAGACTCAAGCAGGCCTGCAAACGCGCCAAGCATCTTTCCTCGCTCAACGTGCAGCAACGCCACCGCTTGCGCATCGCGCTCAAGAAACTGCGCTACTCCGCGGAATTCTTCGCGCCGATTTTTCCCGCCAAGGTGGTCTCGGCATTTCTCGAAAGCTTGAGCAAGTTGCAGGATCTCTTCGGCACGCTGAACGATGCCGCGATGGCCGAGACGATATTGCGCCGCATCAACGGCCATGCGGGCGATCGAAGCGGAATGGAGCTGGTGGAAGCTTCCGCTTTTGTCGATGGCTGGCATCAGAGCCGTGTCGAGCCCACTTGGGAAAAGGCGAAGAAGCGCTGGAAGCGTTTCATCAAGACCGATCCGTTCTGGCGGAAATAACCCTCTCGATCTCGTTCAAAAATTTATCGTCGCGATCACCGGCACATGGTCTGACGGGCGGAGCCAACCGCGCGCATCCTTTAGGATCGCATGTTCCGTGACGCCATCGCGCAACGGACGGGTGACCCAGATATGGTCCAGCCTTCGTCCGCGGTCCGAAGCCTGCCAATCTCGCGCGCGATAGCTCCACCAGGAATAGATTTTCTCGTCATGCGGCACGAAGCCCCGCGTCACGTCGTGCCATTCGAACGCCTCTTTCGCAGCCCCAAGAAGTTCGGTCTCGATCGGAGTATGGCTGACCACGTCCAGAAGTTGCTTGTGGCTCCAGACGTCGTTCTCCAACGGTGCGACGTTCAAATCGCCTACCAGGGCAATGGCATCGCTTCGCTGGCTGCCCTGTCTGGCAAAACATGTTTCCATCTCGCGCAGAAAATCGAGCTTGTGGGCGAATTTCGGATTCTTCGCGGGATCGGGAATGTCGCCGCCGGCCGGCACGTAGAAATTGTGCAGCTCCAGCCCGGCCTCGAATTGGACGGAGACATGACGGGTGTCGTCCTTGCCGCAGAACGACAGAGCTTCGGTCTTGCGCAACGGAAGCCGTGAGAGGGTGGCTACGCCGTGATAGCCCTTCTGCCCGTTGATCGCCTGATGGACATATCCAAGCGTGTGGAATACATCGGCCGGGAAGAGTTCGTCCCGCACCTTGGTCTCCTGCAGGCAAAGCACGTCGGGGGCGTGGGTTTTGAGGAATTGGCCGACCAGCTCGGCGCGCAGGCGAACCGAATTGATGTTCCAGGTGGCGAGCTTGATGGAGGCCATCGGTTCTTATTGTTTCCTTAACTATCGATCCCTATATTGCACTTGCACAGTAAATGGTGCGGTGCAGTATGGAGCGTAAAATGACAGAGTTGAGTTTGCGTAGCGTCAGACCGGTTGCCCCTAAAGAGACAGCGTCCTTGAGTGCCCGTGTCCTGACTTCGGTAGTGATTGCCTTTGCTGGGATTCTCTGCCTCCTTCCCTTCGTGGTCTATTTCGGCGGCTAAAAAGCCGCTCCGCCAGCGCGGATCCGATTGTCCTGAGATTCCAAGGGCCAACGGGCTCGCGGGGCGACATCTAGCCCATCGGACGCACCCAGCGCCAGGCGCTCGAGCCCGGCCCAGGCCACCATCGCGCCATTGTCGGTGCAGAGTGCCGGCGGGGCTAAGGATAGTATGAACCCCTCCGCGGTGACGAGCCGGTTCAAGCCCTGCCGGATGGGCCCGTTTGCTGCTACGCCACCGGCTGCCACAAGATTTAGCCGATCGGTCACATTACCGAACGACGTTCGAAATTGCTGCATCGCAGTACGAACCCGGTCGATGAGCACATCGACGATTGCACATTGGAAGGACGCCGCGAGATCCGCCTTGTCCTGATCGCTCAGCGGCGCCTTCGCCCGGGCGATTTGGCGGACCGCCGTCTTCAGGCCGGAGAACGAGAAATCGGAGCCTTCCCGTCCTATCATCGGGCGCGGCAGGGAGAATCGCTTGGGGATGCCTTGCTTCGCGAGCCGCTCGATCTCGGGGCCGCCGGGGTATGGGAGACCCAGAAGCTTGGCGGTCTTGTCGAAAGCCTCCCCCACGGCATCATCGATCGTCGCGCCATAGAGCCGGAAGGACCCGACCCCCTCCGCCGCCATCAACTGGCAATGGCCTCCGGAGATCAGCAGCAGCAAAAACGGGAACTGGGTCCCTTCGGAAAGCCGCGCGGAAAGCGCGTGGGCTTCGAGATGATTCACCGCAATCAAGGGTTTCCCGCAAGCCAGCGCCAAGGCTTTGGCGGAGACCAGCCCAACCATGACACCGCCGATGAGGCCTGGACCGGCCGTCGCTGCCACCGCATCGACGTCGCCAAGCCCGATACCGGCTTCATCGAGCGCCCGCGCTATGACGCCGTCCAAAAGCTCGACATGGGCGCGGGCGGCAATTTCGGGCACCACGCCGCCATAGGGCCGATGTTCGGCCACCTGGCTGAACATCACATTGGACAGGATTTCGCCCGGCCCCGGCGGAACCCCGCGCACGACAGCCGCCGCGGTTTCGTCGCAGCTCGTTTCCAGACCCAGAACGATCAAAGGCTTTGGCGGCATGGCTCCGATCTATGATAGAGGGCGTGTCAAAGTCCAACCCCATATAAACCTATGAGCACACCGATCCTGCGTCTGGCCACCCGCGGCTCGCCTTTGGCGCTGGCGCAAGCCCATCTCGTGAGGGCTTCACTCGCCGATGCGCATGGCTGGGACGAGAGCGAGCTTGACGACCTCTGTCCGATCATGATTTTCCGCACGACCGGCGACCGGATTCAGGATCGGCCGCTTGCGGAAGCCGGGGGCAAGGGACTCTTCGTCAAGGAAATCGAGGAGGCACTCCTTGGCGACGACGCGGATATTGCCGTCCATTCGATGAAGGACATGCCGGCCAGGCAACCAGCGGGGCTTTCGATCGCCGCCGTGCTGCCGCGCGAAGATCCGCATGATCTCTTCATCGCCAAGGACGGCGCGCCCTTCGACAAGCTCGACGAGAATTCCCGGCTCGGCACCAGTTCCGTGCGCCGTCAGGCCCAGGCGCTGAGGCTGCGTCCGGATCTCAAGATCGTGCCAATGCGGGGCAATGTCGAGACGCGCCTGTTGAAGCTCGCCCGCGGCGAAGCCGATGCGATCATGCTGGCGCGGGCCGGCGTCGCCAGACTAAAGCTCGTCCTTCCCGACGCCGAAATTCTGGATTCTCCCGAATGGCTGCCGGCTCTCTGTCAGGGCGCCATCGGCATCGAAATCCGCAGCGACGATGATGCGGCCCACGGACTTGTGTCGGCAATCGACGACGTGGAAACGCATTTCGCGATTTCCTGCGAGCGTGGCTTCCTTGCGGCGCTGGATGGTTCCTGCCGCACGCCCATCGCGGGTCTCGCCGAAATGGACGGCGCCAATCTTCTCTTTCGCGGCGAAGTGCTGACGCTGGACGGGCGGAATTCCTGGACCGCCTCGCGTCAGGTCCATTGCGAAGATCCCGGAAGCGAACATTCGCGCGCCCGCGCCTTCGCCGCCGGCGCGGACGCCGCCCGAGAGATTCGCGACCGCGCGGGTTCTAAACTCCCGCGCTTCTAAGGAGCGGATGGTCATGCGCCTTGTGGTGACCCGGCCTCGCGAGGACGCGGAAGCGTTCGCGAAAGCGTTACGCGCGCGCGGCCATGAGGCCGTCGTCGCGCCGGTCATGGAGGTGCACATCATGGCCGGTGCGCCGATTGCGCTGGAGGGCGTTCAAGCCGTGCTCGCGACCAGCGCCAACGGCGTGCGTGCGCTGGCTGCAGGCAGCAAGCGGCGTGATTTGACGATCTATGCCGTCGGCCCACAAACCGCGGAGGCGGCGCGCGATGCCGGCTTCACCATCGTCATCAGCGCCGAAGGGGATTCCACCGATCTCATCGAGACGGTGGCGCGCAAGACTGACCCGGCCAAGGGCGCGCTTTTGCACGCCGCCGGCGCAGAGACCGCAGGACGCTTGCGCCAAGGCTTGCAGGCGCGCGGTTTCAGGATCGAAACCGCCGTGCTTTACGAAGCGGTGCCGGCCGCGAAATTGCCCGCCGAAGCGGACGAAGCATTGCGCAATGGATCGGTGGACGGCGTCTTCCTGTTCTCACCGCGCAGCGCCAAGATTTTTGCGACGCTTGTCGGCGAAGCCGGCTTGGCGGCGCAATGCGCCAAGCTGACGGCCTTCTGCATCAGTGCTGCCACCGCCGCCGCGCTCAGCCCGTTGAGCTTCGCGCGAGTCGCGGTCGCCGGCATGCCCAATCAGGACGCCATCCTGGACCTCGTGCCGCCGCCGGACGCGGCACAACAAAATCGCTGAAGAACGCGACGCCGCAGCCCATGGAACGAAATTCAATGCTAAGAGGGCATTTGTCGCGGGTTTCTTCCGGCTGCTAAGCTAATCCCTCCAATCAAGATTCGGTCCTTCATGAACATTCACGAATATCAGGCGAAAGAGGTGCTGCGCGCCTATGGGGCACCGACGCCGCGCGGCTTTCCCGCCTTCTCCGTCGACGAAGCGGTTGCGGCGGCGCGTCAGCTCCCCGGCCCCGTGTGGGTGGTCAAGGCGCAGATCCACGCCGGTGGCCGCGGCAAAGGCGGCGGCGTCAAGGTCGTCCGCTCGATCGAGGAGGTTCAGCGCGAAGCGACGCGGATGCTGGGCATGACCCTGGTGACGCACCAGACGGGGCCGCACGGTCGCATGGTGCGCCGGCTTTACATCGAAGACGGCTCGGACATCGCGCGTGAGCTTTATCTCTCCGCCCTGGTCGATCGCGAAACCTCGCGCGTCGCCTTCATCGCCTCGACCGAAGGCGGAATGGACATCGAAGAGGTGGCCAAGAAAACCCCCGAGAAAATCCACACCTTCCGGATCGATCCCGCCGCCGGCTATAGCGCCCATACGGGACGCGCCATTGCGGCGGTCCTGAATCTTTCGGGGGATCAGGCCAAGCAGATCGGCGCGGTCATCAGCAGCCTCAACAATGCTTTCGTCGACAAGGATATGAGTCTTCTCGAGATCAATCCGCTGGTTGTCACCAAGGCCGGTCAGGTGATCTGCCTCGATGCCAAGGTCAATTTCGACGACAACTCGCTGTACCGTCACCCCGATGTCCAGGCGCTGCGCGATCCGGACGAGGAAGACCCGACCGAGCGCGAAGCGGCCAAATATGATCTCAACTACATCAAGCTCGACGGCTCGATCGGCTGCATGGTCAATGGTGCCGGCCTTGCCATGGCCACGATGGACATCATCAAGCTCTATGGTTCGGAGCCGGCGAATTTTCTCGATGTCGGCGGCGGCGCCTCGAAGGAAAAAGTCACCGCGGCGCTGAAAATCATCCTCTCCGATCCGAACGTGAAAGGAATCCTGGTCAACATCTTCGGCGGCATCATGCGTTGCGACATCATCGCCAACGGCATCGTTGCGGCGGCGAAGGAAGTGTCGCTCTCGGTGCCCGTCGTGGTGCGCCTCGAAGGCACCAATGTCGAGCAGGGCAAGGAGATCTTGGCGAAGTCCGGGCTCTCCATCATCTCGGCCAGCGACCTCGCCGACGCCGCCCAAAAAATCGTCGCTGCGGTGAAGAAAAGATGAGGCGTGCAGCTTTCTATCGCCTCCCCCTGAAAGGGGGAGGTCGAATGCGGCATACCGCATTCGGGTGGGGGTCATATCCCAATGCCTCACAGCGTTGCCGACTAGAAGCAATTCCGGACCCCCACCCTTCCCTCCCCCTTTCAGGGGGAGGCGGGATAGGCCTCAGATGACTCGATTCAATCGCGCGCTACTCAAGACGGAACGCGCCCGACAATTGCGGGCCGACGCGACGACCTCCGAGCGGAAATTGTGGGCCCATCTGCGTGGTTCGCAAATGAATGGGTTTGCTTTTCGCCGTCAGCATCCGGTTGGCCCCTATGTTCTGGACTTCTATTGCGCAGCGGCCAGATTGGCGATTGAACTCGACGGCGATCAGCATGGGACGGAAGCAGGCCTTGCCTACGATGGCGCGCGGACGGGATTTCTGAATCAAAAGCGCGTTCGAGTTATCCGCTTCGGAAATCACGAATTGAATGAGAATTTTGACGGTGTCCGCGACGAGATCTGTCGCGCGCTCCAACCGACCCCCACCCGCCAGAGCTGAAACATGTCCATTCTTGTCGACAAGAATACCAAGGTCATCTGCCAGGGCTTCACCGGCGCCCAAGGCACCTTCCATTCCGAACAGGCGATCGCCTACGGGACCCAGATGGTCGGCGGCGTCACGCCGGGCAAGGGCGGCACCAAGCATCTCGACCTGCCGGTGTTCGACACGGTCGAGGCGGCGGTCAAGAAGACCAAGGCCGATACCTCGGTGATCTACGTGCCGCCGCCGTTCGCGGCCGATGCGATCCTCGAGGCGATCGACGCCAAGCTCAAGCTCGTGGTCTGCATCACCGAAGGCATCCCGGTGATCGACATGGTCTCGGTCAAGCGCGCGCTGCAGGGCTCCAAGACCCGCCTGATCGGGCCCAACTGCCCGGGCGTCATCACGCCCGACGAATGCAAGATCGGCATCATGCCCGGGCATATCCATCGCCGCGGCAAGATCGGCATCGTCTCCCGCTCGGGCACGCTGACCTATGAGGCGGTGGCGCAGACTACCGCGGCCGGGCTCGGCCAGACGAGCTGCGTCGGCATCGGCGGCGATCCGATCAACGGCACCAACTTCATCGACGTGCTCGACCTGTTCCTGAAGGACGACGAGACCGTCGGTATCATCATGATCGGCGAGA
>WNFL01407142.1_pt2 | contig 20597 bp, 21 predicted proteins | sample 5400361 | NCBI WGS metagenome assembly WNFL01 (sample SAMN13153351, study PRJNA577476) | soil metagenome | isolation source: 40 cm soil on Douglas fir-dominated hillslope | place: USA:California | collected 2013-09-17
CATGGACGCCTCGTGCGCCGGCTCTACATCGAGGAGGGCTCGGACATCGCGCGCGAGCTTTATCTCTCCGCCCTTGTCGATCGCGAAACCTCGCGCGTCGCCTTCATCGCTTCGACCGAAGGGGGCATGGACATCGAAGAGGTGGCCAAGAAGACGCCGGAGAAAATCCAGACCTTCCGGATCGATCCCGCCGCCGGCTACAGCGCCCATACAGGGCGTTCCATCGCGGCGACGCTGAATCTTTCGGGTGATCAGGCCAAGCAGATCGGCGCAGTGATCGACAGTCTCAGCAGAGCTTTCGTCGACAAGGACATGAGCCTGCTCGAGATCAATCCTCTGGTCGTCACCAAAGCCGGCCAAGTGGTCTGTCTCGATGCCAAGATCAATTTCGACGACAACGCGCTCTATCGCCACCCCGAGGTCCAAGCGCTGCGCGATCCGGATGAGGAAGATCCGACCGAACGGGAAGCGGCCAAATACGATCTCAACTACATCAAGCTCGACGGCTCGATCGGCTGCATGGTCAACGGCGCCGGCCTTGCCATGGCCACGATGGACATCATCAAGCTCTATGGTTCGGAGCCGGCGAATTTTCTCGACGTCGGCGGCGGCGCCTCGAAAGAGAAGGTGACGGCGGCGTTGAAGATCATCCTCTCCGATCCGAATGTGAAAGGGATTCTCGTCAACATTTTCGGCGGCATCATGCGCTGCGATATCATCGCCAACGGCATCGTCGCAGCGGCGACGGAAGTGTCGCTTTCCGTGCCGGTGGTGGTGCGTCTGGAAGGCACCAATGTCGAGCAGGGCAAGGAGATCTTGGCCAAATCGGGCCTCTCCATCATCTCCGCCAACGATCTTTCCGACGCCGCCAAGAAGATCGTCGCTGCAGTGAAGGCGCGCTGAACATGTCCATTCTTGTCGACAAGAATACCAAGGTCATCTGTCAGGGCTTCACTGGCGCCCAGGGCACGTTCCATTCCGAGCAGGCGATCGCCTACGGCACCAAGATGGTCGGCGGCGTCTCGCCCGGCAAAGGCGGCCGCACGCATCTGAACCTGCCCGTGTTCGAAACCGTGCATGAGGCGAAACAAACAACCGGCGCCACCGCCAGCGCGATCTATGTGCCACCGCCCTTTGCTGCCGACGCCATCCTGGAAGCGATCGATGCCGGCATCGCTCTGATCGTCTGCATCACCGAAGGCATCCCGGTGCTCGACATGGTGCGCGTCAAGCGGGCGCTGTGCGGCTCGGGCTCGCGCCTCATCGGCCCGAATTGTCCCGGAGTGATCACGCCGAACGAATGCAAGATCGGCATCATGCCCGGACATATCCATCGCCGGGGTTCGGTCGGCATCGTGTCGCGCTCCGGAACGCTCACCTATGAAGCGGTGGCGCAGACGACGGCCGCGGGGCTTGGACAGACCACCTGCGTCGGCATCGGCGGCGATCCGGTCAAAGGGACCGAGTTCATCGACGTGCTGGAACTGTTCCTTGCCGATCCCGAAACCAAATCCCTGATCATGATCGGCGAGATCGGCGGGGCCGCCGAGGAGGACGCAGCCGACTTCCTGAAACGCTCGAAGACCAAAAAGCCCACCGTCGGCTTCATTGCGGGAGTCACCGCGCCGCCCGGTCGCCGTATGGGGCATGCCGGCGCCATCATCTCTGGAGGCAAGGGCGATGCCGCCTCCAAGATCGAGGCGATGAAATCGGCCGGCATTCGCGTGTCGCCGAACCCCGCCGCGCTCGGCACCACCCTGGCAGAACTGCTCAAGACTTCCTAACTCATGGATGCTGGCTGCCGGCGTGGATGCCGGGACATGGAGCATGGTATCTTAAGCAAACTGCGCTACGCCTTGGCCTCTTTGGAGCGTTGTCCTTCAGGAGCAGGGCGTAAGGAACCGCGCCCGACATTGGCCCCCGCAACTTAGAACTAGCAAGTATTTGAAATGACTGCGGAATCAAAAGAAAATCGGACCCCAAAAGGGACCTCGCCCAACGAGGTTCTCGACGCCACATCCTTTCTGTTCGGCACCAATGCCGCGTTCATCGAAGGGCTGTACGCGCAATATCTGGCTGATCCCAATTCCGTCGATGGGACCTGGCAGGCCTTTTTCGAGGCACTTGGCGATCGTGGACTGACACCGGCGCAATTGGGCCGCGGTCCCACCTGGCGACGCGACAGCAAGCTGCCGCCGGGACCCGGCGAGTTCATTTCCGCCCTGACCGGCGATCCCGGCCCGGCCCCGAAGAAGGCCGTCGCCACGCCGATACCCCCTGCGGTCCGACCCGAAGCTGCCGAAGCCGAAGCCCAGGCGTCTATCCGCGCCATCCAGCTGGTGCGGGCCTATCGGGTCATCGGCCATCTCGAAGCCAGCCTCGATCCTCTGGACCTGGAGAAACGCAAGTCCCTGCCGCAATTGCAGCCTTCGTTCTACGGCTTTCACGAGGCCGATCTCGACCGGCCCATTTTCATCGATGGCGTCACGATGGGAATGGAAACGGCCACTCCTCGCCAGCTCGTTCAGATCCTGCGGCGCATCTATTGCGGCTCGATCGGCTATGAGTTCATGCACATCAACGATCCCGAGCAGCGCGATTGGCTTCAGCGGCGCATCGAAGGACCCGACAAGGCCATCAGCTTCACGCTGCAAGGCAAGCGCGCGATCCTGAACAAGCTCATCGAGGCGGAGGCCTTCGAAAGATTCTGCGCCGTCAAATTCGTCGGCACCAAACGCTTCGGCCTCGACGGCGGCGAATCGATGATCCCGGGCATGGAGCAGATCATCAAACGCGGCGGGCAGCTCGGCGTCAAAGACATCGTGCTCGGCATGCCCCATCGCGGCCGCCTCAACGTGCTGGCGAATGTGATGGCCAAACCCTATCGCCAGCTCTTCCACGAGTTCCAAGGCGGGTCCGCCAAGCCCTCCGATGTGCAGGGTTCGGGCGATGTCAAATATCACCTCGGCGCTTCATCGGATCGCGCTTTCGACGGCAACAATGTGCATCTCTCGCTGACCGCCAACCCCTCGCATCTCGAAGCGGTGGACCCGGTGGTGTTGGGAAAATCGCGGGCCAAGCAATTTCAATATGGCGACAAGGTCACGCGCACCTCGGTGATGCCGCTGCTCTTGCACGGGGATGCCGCTTTCGCCGGCCAGGGCGTCGTCGCCGAATGCTTCGCGATGTCGGGCGTCAAGGGCTTCCGCACCGGCGGCACGATCCACTTCATCGTCAACAACCAGATCGGCTTCACCACGGCGCCGGCCTATGCGCGCTCCTCGCCCTACCCGTCCGATGTTGCGTTGATGGTGCAGGCGCCGATTTTCCACGTGAACGGCGACGACCCCGAAGCCGTGGTGCATTGCGCCCGCATCGCGACCGAGTTCCGGCAATTGTTCCATAAGGACGTCGTCATCGACATGTTCTGCTATCGCCGCTTCGGTCACAACGAAAGCGACGAGCCGTTCTTCACGCAGCCTTTGATGTATCGCGCCATCAAGGATCATCCGACGACGCTCGAGATCTATTCGAAAAGGCTCATCCAAGAGAGCGTCGTCACGGAAACCGAGGTCGCCGAGATGATCGCCGCTTTCCAGAAGCGGCTCGAGGACGAACTCGCAATCGCGCAATCGCATTTGCCCAACAAGGCCGATTGGCTGGACGGCGCCTGGACAGGGCTCGAGACGGCGCCGCGCGGCGACCGCCGCGGAACGACCGAGGTCGACTTCGAGACATTGAAGAATGTCGGCTTTGCCATCTCGCACGTTCCCGAGAATCTGGGCGTCCACAAAACCATCGCGCGCCTGATGCAGGCCAAGCGCAAGATGATCGAGACAGGCGAGGGGCTCGACTGGTCGACCGGCGAAGCGCTCGCCTTCGGCACGCTGCTGGACGATGGATTTCCGGTGCGCCTTTCGGGTCAGGATTCCTCGCGCGGGACCTTCTCGCAGCGCCATGCGGTGCTGGTCGATCAGGAAACCGAAGAGCGTTATGTGCCGCTCAACCACATCCGTGGCGGGCAGCCGGAGTTCGAAGTGGTCGATTCGCTGCTCTCGGAAGAGGCGGTGGTCGGCTTCGAATATGGCTACAGCCTCGCCGAGCCCAAGACGCTCGTGCTCTGGGAGGCGCAGTTCGGCGACTTCGCCAACAGCGCGCAAGTGATCATCGATCAGTTCATCGCTTCGGGCGAGATGAAATGGCTGCGCATGTCGGGCCTGGTGCTGTTACTGCCGCATGGCTATGAGGGCCAGGGACCGGAGCACTCCTCCGCGCGGCTCGAGCGTTATTTGCAGCTTTGTGCCGACGACAATATGCAGGTCGCTTGCTGCACCACGCCGGCAAATTACTTCCATGCGCTGCGGCGGCAGATGCATCGCAATTTCCGCAAGCCACTCGTGTTGATGACGCCCAAGTCGCTTCTCCGGCATAAGCGCGCCGTGTCCAAATTGTCCGAATTCGGACCGGGCTCGTCGTTTCACCGGGTGCTCTGGGACGATGCCGTCTCGTCTCCCGATACGACGACCATCAAGCCGGTTCCCAATGAAGAGGTCGCGCGAGTCGTGCTGTGCAGCGGCAAGGTCTATTACGACCTCTTTGAGGAGCGTGAGAAACGCGGTGAGAATCGCATCCAGCTGTTGCGCGTCGAGCAGCTTTATCCCTTCCCCGGTCTTGCTCTGACCGACGAGCTGACGCGTTTTCCCAAAGCCGAGATCATCTGGTGCCAGGAGGAGCCCAAGAATCAGGGCGCCTGGACGTTCATCGCGCCCTTTATCGAGAGCGTCATGGAAGAATTGGGACGCAAAGGACCGCTTCGCTATACTGGACGCAAAGCCTCCGCGTCGCCCGCTGCGGGCCAGATGAGCAAACATCAAGCCGAACTCAAAGACTTCCTCAACGACGCGCTGTCGCTGTGATCAACCGGCAGAAGAGATCCCAAGATGAGCATTGAAATCAAAGTGCCGGCGATGGGGGAATCCGTCACCGAAGCCACCATCGCCCGCTGGCTCAAGAAGGAAGGCGATGCGGTCAAGCAGGATGAAACGATCGTCGAGCTTGAAACCGACAAGGTGAGCGTCGAAGTTCCGTCGCCCGCCGCGGGCGTGCTCGAACATATCGAAATTCCGCAAGGCGGCACCGTGAACGTCGGCACTGTGATCGGCCAGGTCAGTCAAGGCGCGGCTGCGGCGACAAAGCCGGCGAAATCCGATGCGAAGCCTGCCGCGACGCCCGCGCCCAAGATCGAAAAGACCGAGGCCAAAGCAGCCGCCCCAATCGCCGCTCCGGTTCCCGCGCCGCCGCCTTCGGTACGGCGCATTGCCGAAGAGGAGAAGCTCGACACCAGCGCCATCCAGGGCTCCGGCAAACGCGGGCAGGTAACGAAAGCCGACGCACTCGCCGCACTTGAAGCGGTCAAGCCGGCTGCGATCGCCCGGCCCGCGCCCGCGCCCTCCGGCTCCCGTGCGCGGTCCGACCGCCAAGAGCGCGTGCCGATGTCGCGGCTGCGCAAAACGATTGCGCTGCGCCTCAAGGAGAGCCAGGAGATCGCTGCCCAGCTCACCACCTTCAACGAAGCGGACATGTCCAAGGTGATCGCGGCGCGCGCGACCTATAAGGACAGTTTCGAAAAGAAGCATGGCATCAAGCTCGGCTTCATGGGCTTCTTCGTGAAAGCCTGCGTCGCGGCGCTAAAGGAAATCCCCTCGGTCAATGCCGAGATCGACGGCGACGACATCGTCTACAAGAACTATTACGACATCGGCGTCGCGGTTTCGACCGAACGCGGGCTGGTGGTGCCGGTGGTGCGCAACGCCGATCAGCTCTCGCTGGCCGATATAGAAAAACAGATCGGCGACTTCGCGGTGCGAGCGCGCGACAACAAATTGAAGCTCGAAGAGTTGCTGGGCGGCACCTTCACCATCACCAATGGCGGCGTGTTCGGCTCGCTGATGTCGACCCCGATTCTCAACCTGCCGCAGACCGGCATCCTGGGCATGCACAAGATTCAGAGCCGCCCGGTCGCGGTCAGCGACAAGGGCGGCGACAAAATCGAGATCCGCCCGATGATGTATCTGGCTTTATCCTACGACCACCGACTGGTGGACGGACGCGAAGCCGTCACCTTCCTTGTGCGCGTGAAGGAAAATATCGAGGACCCGCAGCGCCTGCTGCTGGATCTGTAAATCATGGCGGATACATTTGACGTCGTCGTCATCGGGGGCGGCCCCGGCGGCTACAATTGCGCGATCAGGCTGGGCCAACTCGGACTTTCGGTGGCTTGCGTTGACAGTCGCGGCTCGTTCGGCGGCACGTGCCTGAATATCGGCTGCATCCCTTCCAAAGCACTGCTGCATGCAAGCGACCTCTACGAGCTAGCGCGTCACGATTTTCCGCGCTTTGGCATCACCGGCACGCCCGGCATCGATCTTCCCGCCATGATGGCGCAGAAGGACAAGGTCGTCGGCGAGCTCACCAAGGGCGTCGAATTCCTGTTCAAGAAGAACAAAGTCGAAGGGATTGTCGGGGAGGCGAAGATCACAGCACCCGGCAAGGTCATCGTGCGAACCAAGGAAGGCACGCGCGAGATTTCCGCCAAGCACATCGTCATTGCGACCGGCTCCGACGTTGCTCCGCTTCCCGGCGTCGCCATCGACGAGAAACGGATCGTATCCTCCACCGGTGCGCTTTCGCTCAACCCCGTTCCCAAGCGCCTGCTGGTGGTGGGCGCGGGCGTGATCGGGCTCGAGCTCGGCTCGGTCTGGCGCCGACTCGGTTCCGAGGTGCTGGTGGTCGAATTCCTCGACCGCATCGTGCCGGGTGTGGATGGCGAAGTGGCAAGACAGTTCCAGCGCCTGCTCGAGCGCCAGGGCATGAAATTCAAGCTGGCGAGCAAAGTGGTGGGAGTCGAGCAGACCGGCGAACGGCTCAGCGTTTCCGTCGAGCCCGCAAAGGGCGGCGCCAGAGAGAATTTCGACGCCGACGTGATGTTGGTGGCCATCGGTCGCCGTCCGTATACGGATGGACTCGGATTGGACGAGGCCGGCGTCAAGCGCGATTCGCGCGGGCGCGTCGTCACCGACGATCATTTCCGCACCAGCGTGCCCGGCATCTGGGCCATAGGCGATGTGCGCGAAGGCGCGATGCTGGCGCATAAGGCCGAAGACGAAGCGGTCGCCTGCGCCGAACGCATCGCGGGGCGCGCCGGCCATGTGAATTACGACGCGATCCCTTCCGTCATCTACACCTATCCAGAAGTCGCCGTGGTGGGAAAGACCGAAGAGGAATTGAAGGCGGCGGGCGTCGCCTACAAGGTCGGCAAGTTCCCGTTCACGGCGAATGCGCGGGCCAAGACCATTCTCTCCACCGAAGGTTTCGTGAAGATTCTCGCGGACGCGGCTACCGACCGCGTGCTCGGCGTGCACATGATCGGGCCTGATGTCGGCAATATGGTCGGCGAAGCCTCGCTCGCGATCGAGTTCTCCGCCTCATCCGAAGACATCGCGCGCACCAGCCACGCGCATCCGACGCTGACGGAAGCCATCCGTCAAGCCGCCATGGGCGTTGGCGGCTGGACCATGCAAATGTGACAGCCGTTGGCTTGTCATTCATGCGGACCTACGAGAAAAGCCCCGCGGTTTCCCGCGGGGCTTTCCAAGAGAGAGGCTATCCAGATCTTCGCAATCAGCCTCTCTCAATTGATATTCAACCCCTGTCGAACTTCAGGTTGAGAGCACCGATACCGGCCGCAACATTCAAACCGGTGTTTCCTTCGATGCTGACAGGTTGCAGCGCAATCGACTTGTCGAAGCCGCCGAGCAGCACGTTGGCGCCGACGCCGGCACCCACGGTCGCGCTGGCCGTCACACCGCCATAGCCGCCTTCCAATGCGCCGGGCCTTAAGTCAGAGGCCGGAGCGACCACGTCCCAGATGAGGACACCGCCCCTGGTGTAACCGACATCTACGCCGACCTTGGAAATGCTGCCGACGTAATGTTCGCCGATGCCCTTATTCGGTACGAAATTGCAGCGCACATCCTTGGACGAGCCAAGGATGTAGCCCCAGCCGCTGTCCACGTTGCACGTCAGTACGCCAATCTTCACGCCGGCTGCTTCGGCCGGCGCCGCAAGCCAAGCTCCAGCCGCAAGTACGGCTAAGCCGATCGTCATGCCAATCTTCTTCGACATTTTAGCCTCCTAGTTCCCCTATCTAAGGAAAACAGCCGCAAACCATTCGCCGCGACGCAAAGCGCGCGTCCGGCACTGGGTTGGAAACGTACCCGTGCGGCGGTGGTTCCGGTTCCCGGGCGGCTCTTACGATCCTGTCACCCAAGGGTCATAGGTACTGGTCCAGATTTCCTTAAGTTAGATAGGACTCCCGGGGAGATGCTCGGGCGTGTGAACATGTTCCGGCCGGAAGCCGATGCCGACAATTCGCGCGGGAATACGCCGCAAGAAGGCATACCGATTGAGCAACTTCACTGCGAAAGGCGGCTTGGGGTCGCGCTTCAGCGCGAGAACACGCGTCATGACGCGATCCTGCACGATCATTTGAAGCTTTTGCGTGAGGTAAGTCGGAAGCGCTCTTCGCTTCTGGACTCTTTCAAGATCGGCAACGGACGGCGCGCCATTCACAAGAGGCGCGGCGAGAATATTTGCCGCCGCCACGGCGTCCTGGACCGCGAGATTGATTCCGACCCCGGCAATCGGCGACATGGCATGCGCGCAATCGCCGATGCACAGAAGTCCGGGCCTCCACCATTTTTCCAAGCGGTCGACCGCGACGGTGAGGAGCTTGATCTGGTCCCAATCCGTCAGCTCCGCGACACGGTCGGCGAATTCCGGCGCCACGCGCACGATCAGCTTGCGGAACGACTCCAGCCCCGCCTGGCGCGCGGTTTCCGCGCTGCCTTTGGGAATCACGAAAGCGCATTGCCAATAATCGCCGCGGTCCAGCGTCACGAAGATCGCACCGGCCGCGATGCGGCCCAGCGTCGTGGCGGAATCGCTATCCTTCTTAGAGAGCCGCATCCAGAACACGTCGATGGGGACGCCGAACGCTTTGCGTGGAAGCTGCGCTTGATCGCGTATGGTGGAATGGCGCCCATCGGCGCCCACCACGAGATCGGCCTCGACGGTGAGCAGCCCTTGCGGCGTCTTCGCTTGAACGCCGGTGACGCGCGCGCTGTCGGTGAGCAGTCCTATGACTTCGGCTTCCATCAGCAGATGAAAATTGGGATAGCGCCTCGCACACGCGGCGAGAAAATCGAGAAAGTCCCACTGCGGCATCAGAGCGATGAATTTGCACTGCGCCGGCACATGGGAGAAATCGGCGAGCCGAACCGGCACGCCACCGATCACGCCGGAGAGCTCCTTCAGCTCCTGATGCGGCCGCTTCAACAATTCCTCGAGCAGGCCGAGCTCGTGGAGGATTTGCAGCGTGGAGGGATGCACCGTGTCGCCGCGGAAATCGCGCAGGAAATCGGCGTGCTTTTCGAGCACGATGACATCCACCCCCGCCCGCGCGAGGAGCAGACCGAGCACCATGCCCGCCGGACCGCCGCCTGCAATGCAGCAGGAGGTCCGCTTGGTCTTAAGGAGCGGAGCCTGGGCCAGACTGGCACCTTTCGAGGATTCGCGGCCTACACCATCGCACGGCAAGCTTCGGCGCAAGACCGGCAGGCGGCAACGCAGTCTTCCATGCCCATAAGCGCTTCGCAGTCGCGGGCGCAGGTCTCGCAGACCTCTGCGCAGAGCGCGCAAGTCTGGCGGTGGAATTGGCTCTTATGCGCCATCAGATCGGCGGCCAATTGGCAGACCGCCACGCAATCCATCATCAGACGGAAATGCTGCGGCCGAACGTGGTCGCCACCCATCTCAAGGCATTCGGTCATCGCGCTGGCCAGGCAGATCGCATGGCAGTTCAGGCATTGCTCGATGCAGTGAAGCGTCTCATGGGAAAATTGATTCATCGGGAGAAACCTCGCAGAAAACCTCAGGCAATAGGCAAACCTCGCGGGAACCCTTCCGTTCCGCTGAGGCGGTTTTGTGCACTGTCCCTCTGTCTTGCTATCGGCAGAAGCCGTCTTTTTCGCTAGGTTGGGGCAACGAGCGGGAACGCTTGAAAAATCGGGAGGCCATCATGTCGGACGACACACCGCATCGGTTGGAACGGCGCGCCTTTCTCAACCGGATGGCGCTGACCGCTGGCGCGGCCCGCTTTTCGCCGGCGCTTCTCGCGGCGGCGGCTCCAGCCGTGCTCGCGGCCGGGTCCGTCGAGGCCGCCGATAGCGCCGCGCCCAAGGGCGAAAGCGGCTACACCACGAAGCTCGCGGCTTATGCGGCGGCGCTGCGCTACGAAGAGGTTCCCGCGGAAGTAAAGCAGCGCGTCAAGGACTGCATCACCGATACGGTTGCGGTGATCCTCTATGGCGGAAAACTGCCATGGAGCCAGATCGTCATCGCCCATGCGAAGCGCACGGGGCCCGGCGGGAAGAGCCACATTCTGGGCACCGGCGGAGTGATGGTGCACGCGCCGTCGGCGGCGCTAGCGCATGGCGCCATGACGCATGCCTTCGAGCTCGACAATCTCACCGACCCGGATTCCGGATCGCACCCCGGCGCCAGCATGTTCTCGTCCGGCCTTGCGGTAGCGCAGGATCGCGGGCTCGGCGGGCGCGATCTGATCACCGGAATGGCGGCCGGCGCCGAAGTGATGATCCGCATCGGGCACGCGGCCAAAGGGACGCTGGAGCCGCGCGGGTTTCATGCACCGGGCACGACCGGCCCCTTCGGGGGTGCGGTGACGGTGGGCAGAATGCTGCAACTCGATGCCGGCAAGATGACCAACGCGATCGGCATTGCCGGATCGCTCTCCGGCGGCTTGTTGGAATTTGCGCATTCCAACACCGGCGCGATGGTCAAGAAGCTGCATCTCGGGCGGGCCGCGGAATCCGGCGTGCTCGCGGCGAGCCTTGCTTCCGACGGATTCACCGGACCCGAGACCGTTCTGGAAGGCGAAGCGGGATATCTGCACGCCTTCTGCAACGATCGCGACACAACCGAGCTGACGCGCGGCCTCGGCCAGGACTACGCCGCGATGTCCATCATGATGAAGCGCTTCGCCTGCCACATCACAGCGCATCGACCGGTGGAAGCGATGCTCGATCTCAAGAACGAATACAAATTCTCCGCTGCCGATGTGGAATCGATCAGCGTCACCGGCAATCAACGCATGGCGACCACCAACAATATCCCAGCGCCGCCCGACGTGCTCCTGGCGCAATACAGCATTCCGTTCTCCGTGGCGCTATCGCTCTACCGCAATCCGATCGATCCCGATTCCTTCGACGAGAATGTCATGCGCGATCCGCAGATTTTGGCGATGGCCGCGCGGGTGAAGATGATCACCGCGCCGGGCCAGAGCAGGGAGGATCTCGCCAGCACTGTCGCGGTCACATTGAAAGGTGGCCGCACCGTGACGCAGCGTGTCACCGCCTTCATGGGAACGCCGTCACGGCCGCTCGACCGCGCCGGCATGCGCGAGAAATTCATGCTGTTGACCAAGCGTTTCCCGGCCGCCGATATGGCCCGTTTGTTCGACCGCCTGCAGGGGCTGGAAAACGAAAAGACGCTGGACTGGATCAGCGTCTAAAGCGCCGAGCACACGCTTGAAACTTGCGACCTTCGCGAACGTTAGGTTTCTGACTCCTCAGCTAGGAGAGGACCAATGTTCGCAAAAACAACGCTCAAGCGTTCGGCCGTATCGGCAGCCCTGGCGACGGCTTTGGCGCTATCGGCTTGCGGCACCACCCCCGGTGACCGCGCGGTTTCCGGCGGGTTGCTGGGAGCCGGCGCCGGTGCGGCGATCGGCTCGGTGACAGGAAGCGCGGGACGAGGGGCGCTGATCGGCGGCCTTGGCGGCGCGGCCGTCGGCGCCTTGACGAGTCCCAATCAGCTCAATCTCGGCAATCCGCCATGGCGGCGCCAAGCCAGCGTCTATCATCGTTGCGTGCGCTATTCGTCCTACACCGGACGCTGCATCCGCACGACTTAAGCAGCATGCCTTGCGTTCGAGACATCACCGCGGCAGCGGCGATGTCTCGCGCGCGCAAGCGGCCGCACGGTCCAGCAAGAGCGCGCGCTCGCGCGCGTTGCGCGTGAGCGATGCGGCGCGCTCGAACTCCGCACGTGCTTCCTGGTGCCGGGCAAGCTTGGCGAGCAGGTCGCCGCGCACGCTCGGCAAGAGATGATACGCCTTGAGAGATGGTTCGCCGGTCAGCGTATCGACGAGTTCAAGTCCCGCGGCCGGACCGAATGCCATTGCAAGCGCGACGGCGCGATTGAGTTCCACGACGGGTGAGGGAAGAAGATGCGCGAGCGCTTCGTAAAGCGCGGCGATGCGCCTCCAGTCGGTCTCGGCGCCGGTGCGCGCGCGGGCGTGACAGGCGGCGATCGCGGCTTGCAACGCATAAGGCCCCTCTTCACCGCCCAGCGCTTCGGCGCGTGCGAGCGCGGCGAGACCGCGGCGGATCAGCATCTGATCCCAGCGCGCACGGTTCTGATCGAGCAGCAGCACGGGCTCCCCCGACGGACCGACCCGAGCCCGGGCGCGTGACGCCTGGATTTCCATCAGCGCAACGAGGCCGTGGACTTCCGGCTCTTTTGGCGCAAGCTCGGCGAGGATGCGTCCCAAGCGAAGCGCTTCCTCGCAGAGCTGAGGCCGCAGCCAATCATCGCCCGCCGTTGCCGAATAACCTTCATTGAAAACGAGGTAGAGGACTTCGAGCACCGACGACAGACGCGCGGCGAGGTCCGCACCGCGGGGTACTTCGAACGGAATCTGCTCCTTGGCGAGAGTCCGTTTGGCCCGGACGATGCGTTGGGCGATGGTCGGCTCCGGAACGAGAAAGGCGCGCGCGATCTCCTCGGTCGTCAGGCCCCCGATCAGGCGAAGCGTGAGCGCCAGGCGCGCCTCGGTCGAGAGCACCGGATGGCAGGACGCGAACATCAGACGCAGGAGGTCATCGCCGACGTCGTCGTCCAATGCAGCATCGGGATCGGGCGCGGCCATCTCGTGTTGGGCCTCGATCTCGCGGCCGAGCTCTTCGTGCTTGCGCTCGAACCGCTTTCTCCTGCGCAGCAGGTCAAAGGCGCGATGCTTCGCGGTCGCCATCAACCACGCACCCGGGTTGTGCGGTACACCGGAATCCGGCCATTGCTTGAGCGCGGCGACGAGGGCGTCCTGGGCGAGCTCCTCGGCAACGCCGACATCGCGCACGATACGCGCAAGCCCGGCGATGAGCCTGGCGGATTCGATCCTCCAGACCGCGTCGATGGTGCGATGTGTGTCGGCAGCCGTCACCGGCTACCGACTAGAGCATCTTCCTCCGCTCACGCAAGCCGAGGGCGCGACCCCGCGGCAATAGCATCATCCCTGTTTGCGCCGTCCAGCCTGCTCCTGAATGTCGGCGAACCCGGCGGCGGCCTTCTGAACCTCGGCCGGGAAATCCGACATCTCCTGAACCTGGCGGACCTCGACGATTTCATTTTCCGAGCCAGGAATGCGCTTGGCCCATTCGATGGCTTCGTCCTTCGACTTCACATCGATCATCCAATAGCCGCCGAGCACCTCTTTCGCTTCGCTGAAAGGCCCGTCGGTCACTTTGGGCTTGCCGCCGGGAAATGTGACGCGCACGCCCATCGATGGCGGGTGAAGCCCATCGAGCGCGAGCAGCACGCCGGCCTTTTGCAGGGATTCATTGTACTTCATCATGGCTTCGACGGCCTTGGGGTCGGGCATGGTGCCGGGCGAGGCCTTTTCGTAGCCCTTGGGAATCATCAGCATCATGAAACGCATGGTTCTATCTCCTTCCGTTTGCGAGCGGAGCGTTTTCGAGGGTCTAAACTGGCTCCACTCTCACGTCGAACAACGGCTCATCGGATCGACATCGGCGCTGGATTTTTTTGACCGAGCCGATCAGCCGTTATCGTCAAAACAAACTCCCACCTCGCGCACCTCGACGGTTGCCCACTCGGCCGCGGGGCACTGATTGGCGATCTCCACAGCTTGTTCCTTCGTCCGGCAATCGATGAGGAAGAACCCTCCGACGATTTCCTTGGATTCCGCGAAGGGGCCATCGACGATGCTACGCTTGCCGCCTCGGTTTTCGATCCGCACCCCCTCGGCATCGGACCTCAGCGCGTCGCTGGCCTTGAGCACGCCGCGCGCCTTCAAATCTTCGGTGAAACCGAGCATGCGCGCATAGGCGAGGCGCCCTTCTTCCGTCGGTCGGGTTCGCCTTTTTTCGCCCGGCTCCAGGATCAACAGCATATACGCCATGACACCTCTCTTCAGTGATCGATCCTAACGATAATGCTGTGTCATCGGCCTCGCCAAGTAAGCGCCCAATCCAGGGGGAAGCCGACCGGGCCGCCCCCCGGAACAGACATCAGCTCCTCTTTTCCTCGCAATTGATCATCCAGGGAATGCCGAAGCGATCCACAAGCATGCCGAAGCGGATCGCCCAGAAGGTTTTCTGAAGGGCCATCTTCACCGTGCCGTTTTCCGCCAAAGCGGGGAAGATGCGCTCGGCCTCCTCGGGCTCATCGACGATCAGGCTCACCGAGAAGCCTTGCGGTTGTTGAAAGTGACCCGGCGGTGCGTCGGAACCCATCAGCAACTGATCGCCGATGGCCATGCGCGCGTGGATGATTTTTGCGCGCCATTCCGGCGGCACCTGGTTCTCTGCCGGCGTGCCGGCATGGGTCATCATGGCAACGATCTTGCCGCCGAGAAGCTGCTCGTAGAACTTGAACGCAGCCTCGCACTGGCCGTTGAAGAAAAGATAGGGATTGAGTTGCATGGCATTTCTCCTTCGATTGCTTAAGCAAAGTCCGTTGCTTCGTATACTTGACGAAGCTCACATTCACCGTCACCCGCCGCTTTGAGGAAACGCTTGGTCAACTCGATCGCCTCTACCTTGGATTTCGCCTGCAGCAGCGCGAAACCACCAATCACCTCCTTCGCTTCAGTGAAGGGTCCGTCGGTGACGGTAAGCTTCTCCCCGGTACGGCGAACGCGTGCACCCAGTGAACTTGGCAGGCAGCCCTCGGTCGCGAGCAGAGCGCCGGCCTTCGTCATCTCCTCGATGAGTTGACCCATCTCCGCCATGCGTTGCGGGCTAGGGGGCTCGTTGGTCTCTTTTGTCCTGTAGATCGATAGAAATCGCATTGTCGTGTTCCTTTATGTTCCAACTAATGTGTCGCGGACACTTGCGCCCGCAGCTTCTCTTCGGCCTGCTTGAGTTCGGGGGTGAGCGCTTCGCCGAAATCATCGGCTTCAAACACCTGGCGAATTTCGATTTCGGTTTCGGTGCCGGGCATCGGATTGGGAGCGCGCTTGACCCACTCGATCGCTTCTTGCTTGGACTTCACCTGGATCAGCCAGAAGCCGGCGATCAACTCTTTGGTTTCGGAGAAAGGGCCGTCGATCACGGTCCGCTTGGACCCCGAGAATTTGACGCGCGCACCTTTCGAACTCGGCTGAAGGCCCTCGCCGGCGAGCAGCACGCCCGCTTTCACCAGCCCGCCTCGGAATCCTTGTCGGCCTTGACTATGATCATGAACCGCATCGTCTTTCTCCTTCGGTTGGAGCGGGGTTAGCCGCGGCCTTGGCCAGATGCGAACCCCTCGCTCTACACTGACGTCGAACGAGGACCCGCGAGATCGACACGCGGCTGAAATTATTTTGGTGAGGATAGATTTCGGGCGACGAACTGGTGCGGGCGGAGGGACTCGAACCCCCACAGGCCTTTCGGCCCTACGGATTTTCGTACCAACTACGGCTTTCGCCGCCCGTGCCTTAGCCCATTCGGGCGAAGGTGCGGTTTGTGGTCTGGACTATCCCTTCACCTTAGCGAAACGCCTTAGGTGCTGCCCGTCTAGTCTCTACGCCTTCCCCAAGTGAAGCATTCCAGGGGCTTGGCTCGGGATTGCCATGCAAAAGGTTTCCCCGAATTTGAGCAGTTCTGCATCGGCGGTTTCCCGCCGAGCACTCAACCGATTAAGTCCGTTGCGTCTACCATTCCGCCACGCCCGCATGCGATAGCCACCTATATCCGAGACGCCGCGGAGTTTTAAGGGCGTTGCGTGCGGCGGTCGTCATCCGCGATGTTGTATTCGTGATGGATGCGGATGAGTGACGAAGCTGTCGCTCCGTGCTAGGCGTCTGGCCCCATGATCGTCGTGCTTATCCTCATTTTCAGCCTGGTCGCACTTGGCGCTGCGGCTTTCGTGGTGCTGCCCTTCTTGCGGGCGGCGCCCCAAACCGGCGAAAGCAAAAGCCGCCGGCCGTTTGTGGCCGCCATGGCGGGCCTCGCCACCATGGCGCTGGGTCTAGGCGCCTATGCCGCGCTCGGTCAGCCGGCGATTGCGCTTTCCTCGCTGACCGGCCCGTCCCGAACCGACTATCCGGCACTGATCACCATGCTGGCGCGTCGCATGCCCGATCGGCCCGGCGACATCGAGGGCTGGACGCTTTTGGGGCGGGGCTATCTCTCCCTGGGCAACGCCGCCCAAGCCGAGAAGGCGCTCTTCCGGGCTGTCACGATTGCCAAGGAAAGACAGGGATTCGCGCCACCGCAGTTGCTGTCGAGTTACGGCGAAGCGATGGCGGAGGCAGACGGCCAGGTGACCAAAGAGGCCGAAGCGGTGTTCAGCCAGGCCCTGGAGGAAGACCCGAAAGACCTGATGTCGCGATATTATATGGGCCTGGCCCTTTCCAACCGGGGCCAGAAGGACGCCGCGCTGCAACTCTGGGAAGGGCTTCTCGCCGATGCGCCGCCCAATAGCCCCTGGCGTGGGGCGCTGGTGGACCAGGTGGCGGCTCTGCGGGCGCAAAGCGGTGGGGCGGCTCCCAATCCGATGGCCATGGTCCAGCAATTGGCCCAAAGGCTGGAGAGCAACCCAAACGACCTCGAAGGCTGGCTGAGGCTGATCCGGGCCTATTCCGTGCTGGGCGACAAGCCCAAGGCGGTGGCGGCACTGACGCGAGCTCGGGATGTCTTTGCCAAAGAGGCGCCGGCTCAGGCCGCCCTCGCCAAAGCCGCCCAGGAAAACGCCCTCAATTGAACCCGCAGCCGATGGCTGCCAAACGAAAAACGGCGGCCAAAGGCCGCCGTTTGCGAAAGCCGGAGCGAGGGACCGGCTAGCTGCCTGCGACGCGCCCCTGCCAAACCGGCCAGCAGGAGGTCTTTCCCGAGCCCTTGGCGGCCTGATAGAGCTTCATTTGCGCCTCTTCGGCATTGGCACCTTCGGCGGTGGCGACATAATCGCTTGTCCCTGAACACCAAACATAGAATTGGTGGGTGCCTTTGGCGAAGAAATCGACCTGACGATCCGAGGAGAAATTGCCCGCGGCAGCAACCCCTGCCGCCGCAAAAAGCACTCCCCCAAGAGCCGCGACCAAGACGCGCTTTATGATCATCGCTCTGCTCCTCCCGGTTGGACGGATCCCATCGATGGTTAAGCTGCCATAGGCGCCGCTACGCGGCAACCCTTAATCCGTTCCGCTGCGGCGAAAACATCTCATTCAAATTATGGGACAAATTGAATGAAGTTCGGTTAAGCCGCGCATCATTGGCTTGAAGCCGAGGGTTACCGGGAATCCCTAATTTTTTCCGGCTGGACCCCGAACGACAGCGCCAAGTCCAGGATTTCGCGTTCCGCTGCGTCCACCTCAAGACCATCCCTCCCTCTGATCACAAGTGTGGTACCTGCCGGCCCGCCCGCATCGGCGAAGAAGGGATAGCTCCCGATACTCACGGCCGGATGCGACTTTTGTATGGTGGCGAGGGCCTCGGCGATCCGTCCCTCCACCAGCCGAACCGTCACGGTTCGCGCGATGACCGGCACGCCTTGAGCCAGTCTCGGCACAATATCCTCAAGCATTGCCGCCATGATCTTGGGCACGCCGGCAAGAACGAAGACATTGCCGATCTGAAAGCCGGGCGCGACCGATATGGGATTCTTGATCAGGCTCGCGCCTTTGGGCACGCGGGCCATGCGCTGCCGGCTTTCATTGAATTCCCCCGGCCTGTAGCGCGCGGCGAGCATCGCCATGGCCTCGGGGTGGTGCTCCACGGCGAGGCCAAAAGCCGCACCGATGGAATCGGCGGTGATGTCGTCATGGGTCGGACCGATGCCGCCCGTGGTGAAAACATAGCTGTAGCGCGTGCGCAGCGTGTTGACCGCGGTCACGATCTCAGCCTCGACATCGCGCACGAAACGCGCCTCGGCAAGGTCGATGCCAAAGGGCGCCAGGAACTTCGCAATGGTCGCGACATTGAGGTCCTGGGTCCTGCCCGACAGGATCTCATCGCCAATGACCAGGACGGCGGCGGTGATCAATGGGGTCTCGTCCGTCATTTCATCCCTGGAAGTTGATCCTTCAAGCTGGCGCCCTGGGGTGGGCAAGTGTAAAACCGATAGCAATCTATTCGTCGTAATGAGTCTAGAAGCCGCTGGGCCTGTCCAGGCCCTCGCGGCCAGAAACGAAGCAAGATGTCCGAACCCGACTCCGATCTCACCACCGATATGGTCCTCGACCGCGATGCCATCGAAGTGGCGCGGCGTTCCGCCTTCGCGGTGGCGACACACCGGCCGGAGGATTTCGAGGGCATGCGCCGGGCCGGTCGGCTTGCGGCGGAGGTGCTGGATCTTCTGGTCCCCGAAGTGATGCCGGGCGTGACCACGGCGGCGCTCGACAGATTGGCCTTCGAATATACGCTCGACCACGGCGCCCTGCCCGCGTGCCTAGGCTATCGCGGCTATCGCCATACGCTCTGCACCTCGATCAATCACGTCGTCTGCCACGGCATTCCCAGCGACCGGCCCCTGAAGGAGGGCGACATCATCAATATCGATGTCACGGTGATCCTTGATGGTTGGCATGGCGACACCAGCCGCATGTATTACGTCGGCGAGGTGAAGCGCAAAGCCCAGCGCCTGGTCGAGATCACCTATGAATCCATGATGCGCGGCATCGCCGTGGTGAAGCCGGGCGCGACAACCGGTGACATCGGCTACGCCATCCAGTCCTTCGCCGAAGAGCAGGAGCGCTGTGCGGTGGTGCGCGATTTCTGCGGCCACGGCCTTGGGCGCATCTTCCACGCCCTTCCCAACATCGTGCATTACGGGCGGCCCGGCCAGGGCGTGGTCTTGAAGCCCGGCATGTTCTTCACCGTCGAGCCGATGATCAATCTCGGGGGCTATGCGGTAAAAGTGTTGAGCGATGGCTGGACAGCGGTGACGCGCGACCGCTCGATGTCCGCGCAGTTCGAGCACAGCATCGGCGTGACCGAGAATGGCTTCGAAATCTTCACGCTCTCCCCCAAAGGATGGCACGCGCCGCCCTACGTCTGACGGCAAAGCTTCTGGCGCGGTCCAGGGGGGCAGCGAAGTTCCACATTATCACGGCCATCGTCAGAGGCTGCGGCAGCGCTTTGTCGCCGGCGGCGCCGATGCGCTTCCCGATTACGAACTGCTCGAGCTTCTGCTCTTCATGGCGATTCCCCAACGCGACACCAAGCCCTTGGCGAAAGCGCTGATCGAAGAATTCGGAAGCTTCGCCGACGTCATCGCCGCGCCCGCCGAGCGGCTGATGGAAGTGGACGGCGTGAAGGAAGGAACCGTCGCAGCGCTGAAGATCGTAGAGGCCGCGGCACTGCGTCTCGCCAAAGCGAAGGTGATCGGCAAGCCGGCCCTGTCCTCATGGGAGGCGCTGCTCGATTACTGCGCCGCCGCGATGAGCCGCACGCAGACCGAAGAATTCCGCGTGCTCTTTCTCGACCGCAAGAATGTGCTTCTGGCCGAGGAAGTGCATCAACGCGGTACGGTGGATCACACGCCGGTCTATCCGCGCGAAGTGGTGAAACGCGCCTTGGAGCTTGGCGCCTCGGCGCTGATCCTCGTGCACAACCATCCGAGCGGCGATCCGACGCCGAGCCGCGCGGACATCGCCATGACGCGCGAGATCGCGGCGGCGGCCAAGACCCTGAAGATCGAGCTGCACGATCATCTGGTGATCGGCCGCGGCAAGCATGCCAGCTTCAAGGCGCTTGGACTGTTGTAATCGATTCTAGGTCAATCCTGCGGCGACCCGTTCCAGCCCTGCGACCATGCGCTGCCAGCCATAGCTCGCGCCTTGGTGGAAGGACTCGTCTTCGGGCCGGAAGCCGGACTGCTCCATGCGCACGAGCGTTCCGCCTTTCGTCGGCGTCAGCGTCCAAGTGACGATGGTCTTCAGTCCATTCACTGCCTCTTCGCCCGAAGCGTTCCAGCTATAGGAAAGCCGCCATTGCGGCATCGGCGTGGCGCGGAAGGTGAACCGATGGCCCACGATCGGCTGGAAGTCGTTCTTCATCAGCCATTCCTCGATCAGCGGGCCTTGGGTGAGGGCACGCCAGATTTTCTCCGGCGGATGCGGCATGACCCGTTCGACCACGAGGGAACGGGTGGCGTCAGCGAGTTCGGTCATTGGTCCATCCTCTTCAACAGGGTTTCAAGGCGATCGAACCTCTCGTGCCAGAAGGCGCCGTAAA
>WNFL01052802.1_pt1 | contig 20581 bp, 22 predicted proteins | sample 5400361 | NCBI WGS metagenome assembly WNFL01 (sample SAMN13153351, study PRJNA577476) | soil metagenome | isolation source: 40 cm soil on Douglas fir-dominated hillslope | place: USA:California | collected 2013-09-17
CGCCGCCCCGCCTTGCGCGAGCGCAGCTGATGGATGTCACACCACTGCGGCCGCCGCGCCGCCTCGAGCGCGTTCGCAAGGCGCACGAGCAGCCCGAAGTCCGCCTCGTCGAGCAGCCCCGTGAGTGAGCGGCGCACCACGCGCGCCCCCGCCCAGGCGAGGTTCCCGGCGACCAGGATCGCGACGATCGGGTCGATCATCCCGACACCGGAGAGTGTCACCGCGACCAGCGCCGCGATGCTCGCCGCGGTGGTGAGCGTGTCGGACAGCACGTGCACGGCGTCGGCGCGCAGCGCCTCGGAGCTCTCGCGCCGCCCCGCGCGCAGCAAGTACAGACCGAGCACGAGGTTCCCGCCGCCCGCGACCGCGGAGATCGCCATGCCGGTGCCCAAGTGGCCGAGCTCGCTTCCGACGAAGAGCCGCCGCATCGCCTCGACCGCGATGAACAGCGCCGCGCCCGCGATCAGCGCCCCCTCGACCGCGGCCGAGAGCGGCTCCGCCTTCCCGTGTCCGTAGGGGTGATCTGCATCGGGCGGCCGCCGGGACACCGCAACGCTGAACGTCATCACCGACGCCGCGATCACGTTCACGCTCGACTCCGCCGCATCCGCCAAGAGCGCCATCGAGCCCGTGTACAGATACGCCGCGAGCTTCACCGCGAGAATCACGATGCCGGCCCCGAGCGAAACGAACCCCGCCCGCACCGCGGGGCTGGCTCGCCCGACCCTGGAGCTCGGCTGGCTCATCCCGACACCTTAGCGCTATGCTGCCGCCCGCTTCGTCGGGGCGTAGCGCAGCTTGGTAGCGCGCTTGGTTCGGGACCAAGAGGTCGGCGGTTCAAATCCGCCCGCCCCGACCACGTGGGCCTTTGGCTGACCCAGGACTTACGAGGCGCGCTGCCTGCCGGAGCACGCTCCCCCGAGTCACGCGAGTGACTGGCAGCGCGCGCAATCGGAATGCGGTGCGGGGCTGTCGGATCGCGAGTCACTCATGAGTCGAGGCTCTGCCGGCGCGGCCGGACGAGGTCCCAGAACTGCCCGGCCCTCTCCGGACCCAGGGCTTCGATGTCGGACTCGCGCAGGATCAGCGGCCCGCGCTGGTCCGCGTCTGATCGCATCGCCTCGGCCAGCTCGAGCACGTCGGAGAGGTCAACGCGACGGGGATGGTTGTCGGGCACTCGGATCCTCCCCGGGAGGACAACGCCCAGGGGCACGGCTGGCTCACACCCCGGGCGGTGTGCCCTCTGGCGGGGCACACGTCGAGGATCGATCGCGAGCTTCTTTGGACCCTCGAAGGTGGACTGGAGAACCGGGCAAGTGGCCGGTGCGGATCGCGAAACTTCGAGCCACACGGTGCCCCGGCGCGATCCCCCGACGCGGCGCTATCCTGCGGCGCCCGAGCCGTTCGTGGGTAGGTCGAAAGCCCACGACACACAGGGAGAAACCGACATGAGCTCCATCGTGGTCCAGGCGTTCATGACCCTCGACGGCGTCGTCCAGTCGGGCGGCGGCCCAGATGAGGACCGGGAGGGAGGCTTCGAGCACGGCGGCTGGCAGGACAGGTCCGTCGGCGGCGAGATCGTCGGGGAGTGGGAGAGCAAGACCGAGGCGTTGCTGCTCGGCCGCAAGACGTACGAGATCTTCGCCGCCTCGTGGGGCGTGTGGGACGAGAACGCAGAGGGCCTGCAGGGAGAGCTGACCAGGAGGTACAACCGCATCCCCAAGTACGTCGCATCGCGCACGCTGACCGAGGTCGGCTGGCAGAACACGCGGCTCCTCGGCACCGACGTGCCGGCTGCGGTAGAGAAGCTGCGTGCGGAGCCGGGGGGCGAGATCCGGGTGTGGGGGAGCACCGAGCTGATCAGGACGCTGGCCGAGCACGACCTGGTCGACGAGTACCGGCTCGTCCTCTACCCGATCGTGCTGGGCACGGGCAAGAAGCTGTTCTCCGACGGGTTCCCGGTCTCCAGACTCGCCCTGGTCGAGACCCGCGCCCTGCCCTCGGGCGGAGTGGTGGTCAACACCTACCGGCGCTCCGACGCCGGCTGAGCTGAGGGACATCGGCAATCGAGCTCTGCAAGGCCGCGACTTCGCCGCGCCGCTGGCGGGGGGACGCCCAGGGAGCGGGCGGGGCGGCGATCCCGGCGCGGGCTCAGTCAGCGACGATGTCGATCAACACATTATAGTGTCGGGCCTTCGGCGCAACTCAGTGACGCGCGGAGCGATCTAGTCACTCGCCCGGCCGGCACGTCGCGCGAGGTCGCGCGCTCGGCGGTCGGTGTCGTCGTCCAGGTCCCGTGCGCGGCGATCGGTCTCTTCCTTGTCGCGCTCGCCCTGCCGCTTCTCGGCCTGGTCTCGATGAACAGAGGCCTGGGCAATGCGGGCGAGGATTCCGAACAGGCAGGCCAACCCGACGATGCCGACGCCCGCCGTAGCCTCGGTCAGGGTCGCGGCTCCGACAAGGGCGAGAGCGAATGCCACGAGCACCAAGAGGGTGACCATCGCGACCAGCGTATCACCCCAGGTCATCCGCCGCATCGCGCGCGAGTTACTCGCGGAGGCGTTCTCGACGGCCCGCTAGCGTCGGCAGTGCCAGTGATCCCCGTGTTGCCAACAGTCGCCGCCGCGTCCCGGGTTCGTGTAGTAGATCACGATGTTCAGGTCGTGGTGCTCCTCCTCGAAGTTGTGTCGCGGGGCGGGCACGGTTACGGGGACCGGGAAGCACGCCGCCGATCCCAATGTCACGGAGAGGACGGCCGCCAGCAAAGCGCTTCGCATCTCACGACTCCTTCCGGGCTGGATGTGAGCAAGGCGCGGGCCAGCCTCGGAGGGACGGACTTGTGGATGGGCCTGCGCGCCGCGCGCTCCACGGTGGCTTGTAGAATCTCCAGTGTGCCGTTCGCACACGCTTGGGTCGTGTCACTCACCGGCGGTGCCCGCCCCGACCGGCACCACCCCCGCGATTCGGACTGTCGCGAAGACGGTGCCGGGCGAGGCGGGACTTCGGAGGTCCGTCTAATTCGCGCTGGGCGCGAAGTCCGTGAAGCCGGTGACGGAGGCGAGGCGGCCGTCGGGAGAGACGAGGGCGAAGTCGGTGCCGCCGAAGTGGAGCGGGGCCTCGGCGGTGCCGCCGGCTTCCCAGCGGAAGCGCAGGCGGTCGTTGTGTGACTCGACGTCGCTCGCGAGCCGGAAGCGGTAGGCCTCGCTGAAGCGCTCGTGCACGGCGGCGATCATCGCCGAGAGTGACTCGTGGCCGTCGCCGCGGCGATGCGGGTCGATGTAGGTCGCGTCCTCCGTCCAGGTCTTCGCGATCAAGTCGCGGCGCTTGCGCGTGTCGCGCTCGTTCCAGGCGGCCAGGTAGCGCTCGACGAGCTCGGTGGGGTTGCTCATGACTCGTTCCTTTCGTTGCGATCCGGCCTTGGGCCGTCCGCGTTTTCCGGACGAATACGGCGGGCGCGGAGGCGAGTCGATTACCTCGCGGGTAATGGGCACGCCGAGGCGTGTCGGATATCGTCGCGGGCATGGCTGCCAGAATCCCCGTCGGCAACTTGCTCCGCGAATGGCGCCAGCGGCGGCGCAAGAGTCAGCTCGCGCTCGCGTGCGACGCGGACATCTCGACGCGGCACCTCTCGTTCATCGAGACCGGCCGCGCGCAGCCGAGCCGCGAGATGGTGCTGCACCTGGCGGAGCGACTCGAGGTGCCGCTGCGCGAGCGGAACGTGCTGCTCACCGCGGCGGGCTTCGCGCCGGTGTTCGAGGCGCGGCCGCTCGACGATCCCACCCTGGGCGCCGCGCGCCAGGCGGTCGACTGGATCCTGGCGGCGCACGAGCCCTTCCCCGCGCTCGCGATCGACGCGCACTGGACGATGCTCGCCGCCAACAAAGCCGTGGCGCCGCTGCTCGCCGGCATCGACGCCGCGCTGCTCGCTCCGCCGCTGAACGTGCTGCGGCTGTCGCTGCACCCCGATGGTCTCGCGCCGCGCATCGCGAACCTGGCCCAGTGGCGGACTCACTTGCTGGCGCGGCTGCAGCGCCAGATCGACGTGACCGCGGACGCGGCGCTGATCGCGCTCTCGAGCGAGCTGCGCGGCTATCCGACACCGATTGGTGTAGGACGCGTCGGCGCGCGCGAGACCGAGCAGGCGCGCGTGGCGGTGCCGCTCCAGCTGCGCACGGAGCGGGGCGTGCTGTCGTTCCTCAGCACGACGACGGTGTTCGGAACGCCCGTCGACATCACCCTCGCGGAGCTCGCGCTCGAGTCGTTCTTCCCGGCCGACGCCGCGACCGCGGCGGCGCTGCGCGGCGAGGCGGGCTAGCGCCGGTTCTGGTCGGGGCTCGCGGGCGGGTCACCCGGCATGCGGCTGCCGCCGGTCGGGTCGACCTTGACCTTCACCTTCGGCCACATCGACGGCGACGCGTCGCGCGCGGGGTCGCGCGTCAACAGGCCGCGGCAGATGCCCTCTTCGAGCTGGCCGGTCGCGGAGAGCGCGCCGGGCAGCGACAAGGTCCGCGCGCCGGTCGGTGACTTCACCGCACCCAGCACCAGCGCCTGGCGCACTGCCCACGGCTCGAGGTCGGGGCGCGAGCCGGTGACGAGCACCGCGGCGCCGGCGGCGAGACCGACGGCGCCGGCGGAGCCCGTGACTGGCGCCGTGCGCTTGTCGGGGATCGTGGTGCCGTCGTTCCAGGGATTCGAGACCGCGCCGTCGAGCTGCACGCGGTTGCCGCCGGGCTCGGGCAGTACGAGATCCGCGTCGGTGCCCGGGGTCGGCGCGATCTCCGCTACCAGGGTCGCGCGCAGCGGGCGCAAGAGGACGCTCGAGAGCTCAACGCCCGTCCACGGGTCGTACACCACGCCGGTGTCGCCGCCGCGATTGCGCAGCCAGGACTCGCGCCAGTGCGCCGGGTAGGCGCCGGAAGCACCCGGCTCGTCGCCCGGGCCGCAGACGGGGATCGCGCAGTTGTCCTCGGCGAACAGGAGCGCGTCGTGCAGGATCCAGTTCGCCTCCTGGCCGGGCCATGCGCAGGTGAGCACGCGCGCGCGCTCACCGACGGCGTAGGCGATGCCCGCGGCGCGCGTCCACGTCGAGACCGGGCGGAGCGGGCGCACCGGTCCGTCGGCGTTGCGCATGCGCGGGTCGTCGCCGCTGCGCTGCGTGAGGCTGGTGCGCAGGTTCTCCTGCACGTCGACGGCCAGGATCTGCGCGCGCGGGGCGACACCGATCCGTGTACCCGTGAGGCCGGTGCCCGCGGCGATCGACGCAACCTCGGTGCCGTGGCCGAAGGAGCGGCGCGTGCGCTCTTCCGCGCCGGCCCAGTCGGATACGACCGTGGGAATGCCGAGCGCGAGGCGCGTCTCGCCGTTGCCGTGGGCGATCGCCAGGTTCGCGAGGTTCAGGCCGAACTCGTCGCCGGGGATGCCGTTGCCGTCGAAGTCGTCGCCCGCGCGCTCGTTCGTCTTGTCGACGAGGTTCGGACGCAGCGCGGCGTGGTCGACGTCGATGCCGGTGTCGATCACCGCCAGGCGCACGCCTTCGCCCTGCTCCTGATTCCAGACCTGCGGCGCGCCGATCGCCGACAGGTCGGGCGTCGCCTGCGTCGGCATCACGCGCTTCTGACTCGCGAGCCGTACCGTCTTCTGGTACGCCTCCGCATCGGCGTCGACCACCCGCGTGACCGGCGTGAACGAGGTCGGCCACGACGCCGTGGCCGCCACGCGCAGGAAGCTGGCGTCCTCGGGCAAGTAACTCTCGGGATGGACGTCCGGATCGCTGCGCAGCCAGCTCACCGCCTGGTAGAAGTTCACGCCGGGCGGCAGATCGACGACCACCCAGAGTCCCATGCCGACGGCGTCGCGCGCGCCGCGGCGGTCGAAGGGGAACGCGGGCATCACCACGGCGCCGAGCAACGCGAGCTTCGCGTCGAGTGACTCGAGGCCGAGTGACTTGCGCGCCACCGCGCTCGTGAACGGCTTGGGCAGCTCGCGCAGCTTGAACAGCACGACCCCGCCCGCGTACGGATCGGCGACCGGGAAGGTCTTGGAGTCCGTGAACGTGACCTGCGCGCGCGCCCGCGCCTCACCCGCCTGACACACGACTTCGACGGGCGCGGGAACCGGCGGAGACGGAACCACCAGCATGTCGCCGTCGCCGGAGAGAGGCTCACCGTCGGCGGTCTGACAGCTGACGGCCGCGTCGAGCCGCGTGAGCACGCGCAGACGCGCGCCCTCGCCCAGGTGGGCGACGCCGTTCAGCGGCTCGATCCGCAGCTTGTCCGCGTCGGCCGTCGCCGTCGCGGCGCGCCACAGCGGCGACAGCTTGGAGGCCGGGCCGATGCCGGTCGCACAGGCGCACAGGCAAGCCGCGGCGACCGCGCCGAGTCCCCCGATGAATCCCTTTTTCATACAGGGATCTTCGGGCATCTCCGCGCGCGCCTTAAGGGTTCAGTCGACGAAGGCTCGGAGCACCCGGGCGCGGCTCGGATGGCGCAGCTTGCGCAGCGCCTTGGCCTCGATCTGGCGGATGCGTTCGCGCGTGACGGCGAAGTCCTGGCCGACCTCTTCGAGGGTGTGATTCGACCGCTCGCCGATCCCGAAGCGCATCTTCAGCACCTTCTCCTCGCGCGGCGTGAGGGTCGAGAGAACCTTACGCGTGTGGGCGGCGAGGTTGCGCTGAATGACTTCGTCGGTGATCGAGGGTCGCTTCTTGTCCTCCAGGAAGTCGCCGAGGTGCGAGTCTTCGTCCTCGCCGATCGGCGTCTCGAGGGAGATGGGCTCCTTCGCGATCTTGAGCACCATCTGCACCTTCTCGAGCGGCATCTCCATTTCCTCCGCGATCTCCTCCGGAGCGGGCTCGCGGCCGAGCTTCTGAACCAGATAGCGCTGCGCGCGCACCAGCTTGTTCATCGTCTCGATCATGTGGACGGGGATGCGGATGGTGCGCGCCTGGTCGGCGATCGCGCGCGTGATCGCCTGGCGGATCCACCACGTGGCGTAGGTCGAGAACTTGTAGCCGCGCTGATACTCGAACTTGTCGACGGCCTTCATCAGGCCGATGTTGCCCTCCTGGATCAGGTCCAGGAACTGCAGCCCGCGATTCGTGTACTTCTTCGCGATCGATACCACGAGACGCAGGTTCGCTTCGATCAGCTCGCTCTTCGCCTGAGCCGCGCGCTCCTTCGCGTTCTGGAAGTGCACGAGTGACTGGCGCGCTTCCCCGAGCGTGCAGTGCGCTTCGTGCTCGATGCTCTCGACCTTGCGCTGGACCGCGAGCACGTCCTTCTCGGCGATCAGCACGGCTTCGGCGTTGCCGCCGAGCTGCGCGAGCGCCTTCTTGCCGGGGATCGAGCGGCGCCGCGACTGCGCCACGAGCGAGAGGAACTCGTCCGCGCGCACGCCGAAGGGCGCGAGGACTCCCGCGACCACGTTGTTCTGCGCTTCGATTGCGGCGATGAAGGTGCGGATCTCCTCGGCGAGCGAGTAGATCGACTCCTTCAGGATGCCGGTCTCGCGGATGCGCTGCGCGTTGCGCAGGCGGATCTCGTCGACTTCGGCCTCGAGGCGACTGCGGGTGTCGCGGCTGGTGCGCGGATTCGAGAGCACGCGCACCCGGCGCGAGACGTCGGTGTGCGAGCGGCGCAGCGCGGTGAGCGCCTGCAGCAGCTTCTGCTTCTTGTCGTCGAGCGTCTCGACCTCGCCGTCGGCGATCGGCGGGAACAGGTCCTTCACTTCGCGCTTGCCGCGGCGGATCTCGTCGCCGAAGCCGAGCAGCTTCTCGGCCGCGACCGGCGACTTCAGGATCTCGGCCAGCGCTGCGTTCTCACCCGACTCGATGCGCTTGGCGATCTCGACCTCGCCCTCGCGAGTGAGCAGTGACACCGCGCCCATCTCGCGCAGATACACGCGGACGGGATCGTTCGAGCGGAAGCCCTCGACTTCCTCGGGGCCCGACGGGCGCCGGCGCGTCTCGGGCTTGCGCATCATCACGGGCGGCTGCCACTGGCGCACCGCGACCGAGTGACGCCGGAAGAGCTCGAGCACCTCTTCGAGGCGCTCGGGCGCCGCGAGCAGATGGTCGGGCAGCACCTTCAGGAGCTCGGAGCCGTCGACGAAGCCGACTTCCTTGCTCTTGCGCAGGAGCTGCCGGAAGCTCGGCTGGCCCGCGCCTCCTACACCGTTGTGCGTAGCCCGGCCGTTGCGCTTCGCGGCTCCGTTCAGCGGCTTGCGCTCGGGCCTGGCGGCCACGGGGCGCAGCGCGGTCGGCACGGGCGACGAAGCTGCGCGTCCGCTGCGCTTCGACGAGGGGGTCTTGGGAGTCTTGGTTGGCGTCATTGGGGGGGAACTCCTCGGCCGGATCTAGGAAAAAAAAGTTAGAGCTGCCTCTTCCGCTTCTGCAGATCGTGCCTCCGCGACATGATCCGCTGAAGTTCTTCGTCGATCTCGAGCTGCTGCGCGCGGTCGGTGCAGGAACCGCGCCGCGCTTCGAGCGCGCGCTTCTCTCGGTCGAGCGCCGCGATCTCGAGCGTCGCGATGCAGTCGGAGACGCTGCGCGCTGCTGCGTGAGCATCTTCCACGCCGGGTTCCGAGGACAGGCGCAACAGTAGCGCACGTTGGTCCTCGGGGAGCGGCTCGGAGTCTGCGGCGAGGAGACTCGCGACCGCGCCGCGGCCGTGCGTGGCGCTGGCCTCTTGCAGGCGCGCCAGGAGCTCTCGTCCGGGACCCGGCGCGAGCCACGCGGGCTCGAGCTCGTCGAATCGGGACACCAGCTCGGGGTGCGCTGCGAGCGCCGCGATGAGGCCGCGCACCGCGGGCTCGAGCTCGCGCGCGGCTGCTGGGGCGCCCGCGCGCGCCCTCGCGCCATTTGCCGGGGCCGCATTCCCCTGGCGCAGCGCCTCGTCGAGCGCGGCGGGTGGAATCTCGAGCTGGCTGGAGAGCTGGCGCACGTACGCCGCGCGCTCGACCGGGTCGCCGATCGCGCGCAGGTAGGGAGCGAGGCTGCGCGCGGCGTCGGCCGCGCCCCAGGCGTTGCTCGCGGCATCCTTCAGCGCGCGCTCGATCAGGTGGTCGAGCAGCGGGACCGCGCTGTCGACGCAGGCGCGCAGCGCCGCGATCCCGGACTTCGCGAGCAGCGTGTCGGGATCCTCGCCCAGCGGCAGAAACGCCGCGCGCACGCGCAGGCCCTCGGACAACAGGATCGGCAGCGCGCGTTCGGCCGCCGCTTGTCCGGCGGCGTCACCGTCGAACAGGAGAATGACTTCCTCGGCGTAGCGCCGGATGCGGTGCGCGTGACTCTGCGTGAGCGCCGTAGCAGATCGAAGTAGCCCTCGACCACGATCACGCGACCGCGCTCGCGAATCGCGTCGAGCGCCTGGCCGAGACCGAAGAGCACGCGGCTCTTCTTGTATACGGGCGACTCCGGCGAATTGAGATACTTCGGCGTGTCGTCGCCCATCGCGCGCCCGCCGAAGCCGGAGATCTGCCCGCTCGGGTCCGAGATGGGAAATACGACGCGCGCGCGGAAGCGGTCGTAGTGACCGTCGCCGGTCTGACGCCGCGCGATCAGGCCTGCGAGCTCCGCGTCGGACGCCGACAGGTTCGCGCGGCGCAGATGCGAGACCAGCCCGTCCCAGCCCGCGGGCGCGAAGCCGATCCGGAAGCGCTCGATCAGGTCTTCGGTCACTCCGCGCTCGCGGAGGTAGTCGCGCGCCGAGCCGCCGTTGGGGCCGCGCAGCTCGGACCGGAAGTACGTGCACGCTGCGTCGTTGGCGCGGTAGATCGCGGAGGTCTGGCCCTCATCGCTGCCCGATTCCGGAATCGCGATGCCGAGCTCGCGCGCCAGCGCGCGCACGCAGTCCGGGAAGTCGAGCCCATCCTGCTTCATGCGGAACGCGAACACGTCGCCGCCCGCGCCGCAGCCGAAGCAGTAGAAGATCTGCTTGTCCTCATGGACCTGGAAGGAGGCGCTCTTCTCGTCGTGAAACGGGCAGAGCCCCCAGTGGCGGCTTCCGGCCTTCCGCAGCGTCACCTGGCGTGCGACGACCGACACGATGTCGGCGCGCTCGCGGATCTCCGCCACGACCTGCTCGGGGATTCGACCCACTCCGTCCCTCGCTCCGAGTGTGATTCCCAGACTGAACAAAAAGGGCCCGGGAATCCCCGGGCCCTTTGAAATCTAGTAGGCGGCCTTCAGCTTCTTCAGCGCACGCTTGCGAGCGGCCATCGCCTTCTTCTTGCGGCGGACGCTGGGCTTCTCGTAGTGCTCGCGCTTGCGGAGCTCGTACATGAGGCCGGCCTTCTCGCACTGCTTTTTGAAGCGCTTGAGCGCGCTCTCGAAGGACTCGTTCTCCTTCAGCTTCACACCGGGCAAACGATCTCCCTCATTCGCTTCGACCTGTAGACCGCGGGAGCCGAAGCTCGGCGATCACCGGGGGGGTACCTAGCTGCATCAGTCGTCGCGCTTCCATCGATCGGGGAATACCGTTGTGGTTCAGGCACTTACGGGACAACTGAACGGGATGCAGAACCTAGCACACGGTTTTCGCCGAGCGCAACAGAGGCACTGCTACGGATTCGAATAGAACGATTGGTCGGGCCAATCTTCCACAGGCTAGGGCGAGAACGGTCGGACCAAGACACCGCGAGAGGCGAGATACTCCTTGGCCTCGGGCACGCTGTACACAGCAAAGTGGAAGATGCTCGCGGCCAGGACTGCCGCGGCGCCGCCGCCCTCGGGTGAGTCGTCGAGTCCGGCGCGCAGATGCTCGAGCGTGCCGGCTCCGCCCGAGGCGATCACCGGAATGCGCACGCTGTGACTCACCGCGCGAGTGAGTTCGAGGTCGTAGCCGTCGCGCGTTCCGTCGCGGTCCATGCTGGTGAGCAGGATCTCGCCCGCGCCGAGCGACTCGACGCGCACCGCCCAGGCGACGGCGTCGAGGCCGGTGGGACGCCGGCCGCCGTGGCTGTGCACTTCCCAGCCCCGCGACGGATCGCCCGCAGCTCGCCGGCGCGCGTCGATCGCGACGATCAAATTCGCCGAGCCGAGGCGATCGGCGGTCTCGGCGACCAGCTCGGGTCGCGCGAGCGCCGCGGAGTTCAGCGACACTTTGTCCGCGCCCGCGAGCAGCAAGGTGCGCACGTCCTCGAGCGAGCGGACGCCGCCGCCGACGGAGAACGGAACCGTGAGTCGGTCGGCGGTGCGCGAGACCAGGTCGACGAGCGTGCCGCGGTTCTCGTGCGAGGCGTTGATGTCGAGGAAGCAGACCTCGTCGGCGCCCTGGGCGTCGTACGCGGCCGCGACCTCGACCGGGTCGCCGGCGTCGGCGAGATCGGCGAACTGCACGCCCTTCACGACCCGGCCGTCCTTCACGTCGAGACAGGGAATGATGCGCTTGGTCAGCATGCCGCCAGCCTCGCGAGCGCCGCCTCGAGCCCGATCGCGCCGGAGTACAGCGCGCGCCCGACGATCGCCGCAGCGATGACGCGCGTGTTCGCAAGCCGCTCGAGATCGGCGAGCTTGCCCACGCCGCCCGACGCGATCACGGGGATCCTGGTGCGCCGCGCGAGCGCGGCGGTCCCCTCGACGTCCGGCCCCGCGAGCAAGCCGTCGCGGCCGATCTCGGTATAGAGAAGCGCGGCGAACGGCACCCCGCGGAACTGCGCGAGCACGTCGTCCTGCGTCAGGGTCGAGACCTCGCGCCAGCCGCGAGTCGCGACGCGCCCGTCGCGTGTGTCGAGACCCAGTACGATCCTATCCGGGTACCGCTCTCCGGCGCTGCGCACGAAGTCGGGCTGCTCGAGCGCGGCGGTGCCGATCACGACGCGACTCGCGCCGGCGTCGAAGGCCGTCGCGACGCGCTCCAGCGAGCGGATGCCGCCCGCGACCTGGACTGCGGTTCCGCGGCAGGCGGCGAGGATCTCGCGGATCACGGCTTCGTTGCCGGTTCCGCCGTCGCGAGCCGCGTCGAGGTCCACGACGTGGATGCGCGTGACGCCGGCAGCCGCGAAGCGCTTCGCTTGCTCCACGGGGTCCGCGTCGAAGACCGTCTCGCGCGCGTAGTCGCCCTGCTCGAGGCGCACGACCCTGCCGCCGCGCAAATCGATCGATGGAATCAGCTCCATGTCTCGATCTCGTCCGCCAGCGCGCGCACCAGTTGACGCACGCCGTAGTCGGCCAGCTCCTCGGCCGTCACCCAGCGGAAGCCGCGCTCCCAGGCGCGCGGGAGCGAGCCGACGTCCTCGGAGAGCGGTGCCTGAGTCTCTTCGTACGTGCCGGTCCAGATCGGCCGACCCGTGTCGTTGCGCAGCTCGAGCGCGAGCCATACCGACGCGGGATGACGCACCCCGCTTGCGCTGCCGTCGCGTTCGACCCAGCGGCGAACGACCCCGGTCAGAATCGCGTTCGCTTCCGCCGGATCCACGACCCGGAACTTCGTCTCGGTGGCGAGCGCGACCAGCAGCCGCGCGTTGAGCACCGACGCCGCCTCGGAGGGTACGTCATAGCCGAGCAGCGGGTCGATGCGCACCGGCACGACGGCGATCTTCTGGATCGCCCCCGGCTCGTCCTCGAGGTCGAGCTCGGTGCGAATCGGCGCGGCGCAGGCGAGCGCGAGCAGCGCGGCAAGTGCCGCGGCGAGCCGCGTCACGGGCGCCAAGCGCAGAAACGCTCCAGCAGCTCGAGGCCGGCGCGCTGGCTCTTCTCCGGGTGGTACTGCACGGCAACGCACGAGTCTCGACCGATGGCCGACGCGAATTTCTCGCCGTAGTCGGTGCGCGCGAGCGTGTGCTGCGGCCCGACGCGCGTCGCCCGGTAGCTGTGCACGAAGTAGTAGTAGTCCTCCGCGAGCACCGGGTGCGGGCGCTCGAGCTTCACCAGATTCCAACCCATGTGCGGCACCGCCAGATCGAGGGAATCCGGAAAGCGTTCGACGCGGCCTGGAATGACGCCGAGGCACGGCCCGACTCCGCCTTCGTCCGCCTCGTCGAGCAGCACCTGCAGGCCGAGGCAGATACCGAGATAGGGACGGCCCGCGGCGATGTGGGCGCGGAGTGCGTCATCGAGCCCGTGGGCGGCAAGCGCCGCCATCGTGTCGCGCGCCGAGCCGACGCCCGGGAGCACGACGCGGTCCGCCGCGCTCACGTCTTCGGCTCGGGGAGACAGCCGCACCTCGCGCCCCACGCGCTCGAACGCGCGCGCGACGCTGCGCAGGTTGCCCATCCCGTAGTCGACGAGCGCGATGCGCTCGCTCTTCCCGCTCACAACGACCCCTTGGTCGAGAGCGCGCCACGGATGCGCGGGTCGCGCGTCGTGGCCTCGTCGAGCGCGCGGCCGAGCCCCTTGAACACGCCTTCGACGATGTGGTGCACGTTGTGGCCGTACGAGCGCTCGACGTGCAGGTCGACGCCGCCGTTGATGCAGAACGCGTACAGGAAGTCCTCGACCAGCGCCGCGTCGAAGTCGGCGACCCAGTCGCGCGGCAGCTCGACGCGGTAGACGAGATAGGGGCGATTCGACAGGTCGAGGTCGACGAGGATGCGCGCGTCGGCCATCGGAATGCGCGCGGAGCCGAAGCGGCGCAGACCCGCGCCATCGCCGACCGCCTTGCGCAGCGCCTGGCCCATCACGATGCCGACGTCCTCGACCGTGTGGTGTTGGTCGACGTGCAGATCGCCCTTGGCGCGGACGCGCAGATCGAACAAGCCGTGGCGCGTGAACGAGTCCAGCAGGTGGTCGAAGAAGGGGATGCCGGTCTCGATCGCCGCCTCCCCCTTGCCATCGAGGCGCAGCTCCACGGCGATGTCCGTCTCGCGCGTCTTCCGGGAGATGCTCGCTTCCCTGTCCATCACTTCTCCTTAGGTTCGCAGACGCGAATCTCGAGCGCCCGGGCGTGCGCGTCGAGGCCCTCGAGGCGAGCCAGGCGCGCAGCGGCCGGGGCGATGCGCCCGAATGCCGCCTGCGAGAGGTCGATCAGGCTGATCCGGTGCTGGAAGTCCTCGACCCCGATTCCCGAGAAGAACCGAGCCGTTCCGCCGGTGGGCAGGACGTGACTCGGCCCCGCGGCGTAGTCGCCGATCGGCACCGGGCTGTAGGCGCCGACGAAGATCGCGCCGGCGCACTCGATGCGCGGGAGCCAGCGCTCCGGGTCGGCGACGACGAGCTGCAGATGCTCTGCGCCGTAGCGATTGGCGAGCGCGCAGGCCTCCTCGAGGTCGCGCGTCACGATCAAGAGGCTGCGGTCCGCGAGTGACTTCCGGGCCGTGACCTCGCGGGAGAGCGCGGGCAGCTGGCGAGCGATCTCCGCCCGCACGGCGCCCGCGAGCTCCGCGCTCGGCGTCGCCAGCACGACGCTCGCGAGCACGTCGTGCTCGGCCTGCGCCAACAGGTCGGCGGCCACGAAGTCGGCGCGCGCGTTCGCGTCGGCCACGATGAAGACCTCGCTCGGACCGGCCTCGGAGTCGATCGCGACCTGCCCGAAAACCTGACGCTTGGCCTCTTGGGTGTGCGCCGTTCCCGGGCCGACGATCTTGTCCACCCGCGCGATGCGCTCGGTGCCGTACGCCAGCGCGGCAATCGCCTGCACGCCGCCGACCCGGTAGACGCGGGTCACGCGCGCGAGCCGCGCCGCGGCGACGATCGCGGGGTTCAGCACCTTGCCGGGGCTACACATCGCGCGTTCGGGCACGCCCGCGACCTCGGCCGGGATGCCGAGCATGAGCGTCGTCGAGGCGAGCGGCGCGACGCCGCCCGGAACGTAGATGCCGACGCGCGCCAGCGGCCGGATCACTTGACCGAGGCGCTCGTCGGCCGCGTCATGGCGCCAGCTCGCGGCGACGTGCAGGCTGTGAAAGCGGCGCACCCGCTCGGCGGCGAGCTCGAGCGCGGCGAGATCCTCGCGCGCGAGCTGGGAGATACCCGCGTCGATCTCCGCCTCCTCCAACGCGAGCTCGTCCGGGCGCAGCCGGTAGCCGTCGAAGCGCTCGATCGCGTCGAGCACCGCGTCATCGCCGCGCGCGCGCACGTCGTCGATGATTGCCGCGACGCGCTCCTGCAGCTGCGCGCGCTCGACCGAACGGCGCTCTTCGAGCGCGCGAAAACGCAGCGGGAACGCCGCGTCGCGTGAGTCGAGGAGCGCGATCTCGAGGGCTTCGGCCATGGAAGCTATTCCGCCTCGCGCCGGATCCGGCCACCCAGCCGCGCGATCTTCTCCTCGATCCGTTCGTAGCCGCGGTCGATGTGATACACGCGGCGCACGCGCGTCTCGCCCGATGCGGCCAGACCCGCGAGGACGAGTGACGCGCTCGCACGCAAATCGGTCGCCATGACGGGCGCGCCCGAGAGTCTTGACGCGCCGTTGACCACGGCGGTCTTGCCCTCGATCTCGATGTCGGCGCCGAGCCGCACGAGCTCGGGCACGTGCATGAAGCGGTTCTCGAAGATGTTCTCGCTGATCGCCGACACCCCATCCGCCTGCGTGAGCAGTGCCATGATCTGCGCCTGCATGTCGGTCGGGAAGCCGGGCCATGACGCGGTCTTGACGCGCAGGCCGCGGAAGCTCCCGCCGCGCCGCACGCGCGCCCAGTCGCTACCGATCTCCACGTCGAGGCCCGCCTCGCGCAGCTTCTCGAGCACGACGCTGCTGTGCTCGGGAATGATGCCCGTGACCTTCACGTCGCCCCCCGGCAGAACCGCGCCACAGGCGAGCAGGGTGCCGGTCTCGATGCGGTCGCCCGCCACGTGGTGGCGCACGCCCGAGAGACTCGTGACGCCCTGCACGATCAGGTGCTCGGAGCTCGCCTGGTCGATGCGCGCGCCCATCGCGCGCAGGACCGTGATCATCTCCTGCACCTCGGGCTCGCACGCGGCGTTCTCGAGCTCCGACACGCCGTCCGCGAGACAGGCCGCCATGAGCACGTTCTGCGTGCCGTTCACGGTGCGCACGTCGAAGGTCACGCGCGCGCCGCGCAGCCGTTCGCAGCGGGCTTCGACGTAGCCGCCCTCGAGCTCGATCTTCGCCCCCAGCGCCGCCATGCCCTTCAGGTGTTGGTCGACCGGGCGCGCGCCGATCGCGCAGCCACCGGGCAGGGACACCCGCGCGTGACCGCAGCGCGCGAGCAAGGGGCCGAGCACCATGAACGAGGCGCGCATGGTGCGCACCAGGTCGTAGGGCGCCTCGATCTGCGTTGGCGTCCCGCCGTCGATGCGCAGTGTGTCGGCCGATTCCCAGCCGCCGCGCACGCCGAGCGCCTCGAGGATCAAGAGCATCGTGTCCAGGTCGCGGACGTGCGGCGTGTTCGCGAGCGTCACCGGCTGGTCGGTGAGCAGCGCCGCCGCCATCAGCGCGAGCGCCGAGTTCTTCGAGCCGCTGGCCGCGACCTCGCCGCGCAGGGGCACTCCGCCTTCGATCCGGAATTGGTCCATCAGGTGCTCTCCACATACAGGCCGAGAACCACGCGCGTGATTCCGGCCAGGTCGGCAAACGTCTCCACTTCGGCAGCGCCGGTCGCGCGCAAGAGCTCGACGACGGCGGCAGACTGCCCTGCGCCGATCTCGAGCGCGAGCGCGCCCGGTCGCTCGACGCGCGCGGGCGCGTCGGCGCAGATCTGTCGGATCACGTCGAGACCGTCGGGGCCGCCATCGAGCGCGAGCGCCGGCTCGTGGCGCAGCTCCGGCGCGAGCGCCGCGAGCTCGCCGCTCGCGACGTAGGGCGGGTTCGAGAGCACCAGGTCGAAGCTGCCCGCGATCTCGGGCAGGTGGCGCGCCTCGACCAGCGTGACTCGGTCGAGCACGCCCAGCGCGGCGAGATTCTCGCGGGCCAGCTCGAGCGCGCGCGCCGAGACGTCGCTGGCGACGATCTCCAGCGACGGCAGCTCGCGCGCCAGCGCCGCCGCGACGCAGCCCGAGCCGACGCCGATCTCGAGCGCGCGGCGCGGCTTGCGATCGAGCGCGACCCGCACCAAGGTCTCGGTCTCGGGCCGCGGGATCAGCACGTCGGGAGTCACACGGAACGGGAGCGACCAGAACTCGCGCCGCTCCAAGAGGTATGCGACCGGCACGCGCTCCTTGGCGCGGCGCCGGACCAGCTCGCGGAAGCGCGCGCGGTCCGCCTCGCCGAGCGGCTTGTCGAAGCTCATGTAGAGGTCCATGCGCGACCCCCCCAGGACGTGCGCGAGCAAGAGCTCCGCGTCCAGGCGCGCCTGCGGCACGTCGTGCTGCTTGAAGAAGTCCGCCGTCCAGCGCACGAACTCCATGAGCGTCCAATCCGCGCCGCTCACAACTGCTCCCGGAGCGCTTCGCTCTCGAGCTGGGTCGCCACGGCGTCCACCAGCTCGTCGATCTCGCCTTCCATCACGCGGTCCAGCTTGTGCAGAGTGACTCCGGCGCGGTGATCGGTGACGCGGTTCTGCGGGAAGTTGTAGGTGCGGATGCGCTCGCTGCGATCGCCGCTGCCGATCTGTCCCTTGCGCTCCGCGGCGCGCTCCGAGTCGAGCCGACTCTGCTCGAGATCCAGAAGACGCGCGCGCAGCACCTTCAGCGCCTTGGCCTTGTTCTTGTGCTGCGAATTCTCGTCCTGACACTGAACGACCAGTCCGGTCGGCAGATGGGTGATGCGGATCGCCCAGTCGGTGGTGTTGACGCTCTGTCCGCCCGGGCCGCCGCTGCGGAAGCGATCGATGCGCAAGTCCTTCTCGTCGACCACGATGTCGGCGACGTCCGCCTCCGCCAGGACCGCCACGGTCGCCGTGGAGGTGTGGATGCGCCCCTGTGACTCTGTCACCGGCACGCGCTGTACGCGGTGCACGCCGCTCTCGTACTTGAGCCGGCCGAACACGCCCGTGCCGCTGAGGTTCGCGACGACTTCCTTCGCGCCGCCGCCTTCCGTCTCGGTCAGCGACAGCAGCTCGACGGCCCATTTCTGGGATTGGGCGTAGCGCGTGTACATGCGCAACAGGTCGCCGGCGAACAGCGCGGCTTCGTCGCCGCCGGTGCCGGGCCGGATCTCGAGCACGACGCTCTTCTGGTCGCGCGGGTCGCGCGGCTGCAGGAGCTTCTTCAGCGACAGCTCGAGCTGCTCCTTGCGCGCGCGCAGCTCCGGCAGCTCCGCCTTCGCGAGCTCGCGGATCTCCGCGTCGCCGTCGCCCGCGAGCTCCGCGTTCTCGGCCAGCGCGGCGCTGGTGCGCTTCCAGTCGCGGAACGCGCCCACCAGCTCGCGCAGGCTGGCCAGCTCCTGGGTCAGCTCGCGCAGCCTGGTCGGATCGCGGGCGAGCTGCGGCTCGCCGAGGCGATCCTCGAGCTCTTGGTAGCGCGCCTCGATTTCAGCGATCCGCTCGAACATGGGACTTCCAGTCGGGACAGGTTAGCCACGACGGACCCGACGGGGAGGGGACGGCTTTGGCGCGCTCTTAGCTCTTCTTCTCGTAGCGGCGCCGGAAGCGATCCACCTTGCCAGCCGTGTCCACGATCTTCTGCTTGCCGGTGAAGAACGGATGGCAGTTCGAGCAGATCTCCACGCGAATCGAGTTCGCCGTGGAGCGCGTGATGAACTCGTTCCCACAGGCGCAGTGGACGCGAACCAGCTTGTACTCGGGATGGATGTCCGGCTTCATGGGCCGCGCAGGATAGTGCCGGAGCGGCGAGGCGTCAAAAGCGCGCTCTCGGGGCTAATCCGGGACCCGCGCGAAGTGCAGCATCCGCCCGCTCGCCCGGTCGCGGCGGTAGCTCGCGTAGCGAGTCGAGTCACACGCCGTGCAGCCACCGACGCGCTCGATGCAGCGCGCGGGCACGCCCGCGCCGACGAGTTGCAGGCGGTTCAGCGCGAACAGGTCGAGCATGGCGTGACCCGGGCGGGCCGGCCGGAACACGCTGCGCTCCGGAATCGCGGCGAGAACCGGCTCGTCGACCTCGTAGCAGCAGGGGCCGATGTGCGGGCCGATCGCCGCGACCCAGGCGCTCGGCGGCGAGCGCGTCGCCTGCGCCAACGCGCGGACGCTGCGGGCGGCGATGCGCGCAGCCGTCCCGCGCCAGCCGGCGTGGATCGCGCACACGAAGCGGCGCTCGGCCTCGGCGATCAGGATCGGGACGCAGTCGGCGGTGACGACGCCGACCCCCACGCCCGGAGCGGCGCTCCAGACCGCGTCCGCCTCCGGTCGTCCCGCGAACGGCGCGCGGACGAGCGCGACGCCGTGCACCTGGCGCGCGAGCGCGACTCCGCGCGGCGCCGCCTCCGCGGAGCCGAGCATGCCGAAGCCGTGCTCGATGCCGAGCGCCTCCAAGCCGGGCGCGCGCAGGAACGGACGATCCGTCATCGCAGCGCCGCGAGCGCGCGCACCAGGTCGGGCGGCAGCGGCGACTCGAAGCGGCGCGGTGCCCCCGTGCTCGGGTGCGTGAAGCCCAACACCGCGGCGTGTAGCGCCTGGCGGGTGAGGCCGAGCTCGGCGCCGCGCGCGTCCGCGCCGCCGTAGACCGGATCGCCCAGCACCGCCAACCCGATCGAGGCGAGGTGCACGCGCACCTGGTGCGTGCGTCCGGTCTCGAGGCGCACGCGCAAGAGCGAGGCGCCGCGCAGCCGCTCCTCTACACTGTAGTGTGTCACCGCCGCGCGCCCGCGCCGCGTGCGCGTGGACATGCGCTTGCGGTCGGTGGGGTGACGCCCGATCGCCGCCTCGACGCTCCCGCTCGCCGCGCGCGGCGTGCCGCGCACCAGCGCGAGATACTCGCGCAGCACCGAGTGCGCCTTGAACTGCGCGGCCAGCGAGCGGTGCGCCGCGTCGTTCTTCGCCGCGACCAGCACGCCGGACGTGTCCTTGTCGAGGCGATGCACGATTCCCGGGCGGAGCTCGCCGCCGACGCCCGAGAGATCGCGGCAGTGATGCAGCAGCGCGTTTACGAGCGTTCCTCCCCCGTGACCCGGCGCCGGATGGACCACGAGCCCCGCGGGCTTGTCGATCACCACCACGTCTGCGTCCTGGTAGAGGATCGAGAGCGGCAGCGCCTCGGGCTCGAGCGCGGCCGGCTGCGCCTCTGGCACGGCACCGGCGATGCGCTCGCCCGCGCGCAGTCGATGCGCGGGCTTCACGGCGGCACCCGACACGGTGACCGCGCCTTGCTCGATGAGCCGCCGCAGCTGTGCGCGCGACAGAGCGGGCTCGAGCTTCGCGAGCGCCGCGTCGAGTCGCTGGCCTGCGAGCTCCGGCGACACGCGGTGCTCGAAGCTCACCAGATGTGCGTTTGCACGCGCCAGGCGCGCGCGCTCGGCCACGCACGGGTCCACGTGGTAGAGGTAGAACACGCGCGCCTGGGCGATCTCCGGCGCGAGGCGCTCGAAGAGGTCGTCCTTCTCGAGCCCGATCCGCACCTGATCGCCCGCGTATGCGGCGACGTCGGAGATCAGCACGCGCGCCAGCCGGCGCGCGCGGTCTGAGGTGTCGACCGGGTCCATCAGTCTCGCCTGGCGGAGCTCTCACGCATGCGTGCAGTGTAACTGTCGGCGACGTGTCCGCCGTCCAGCGAGAGACATTTGGCGATCTGCTTCAGGAAGCCGCGCAGGTAGACCGGCGGCGGCAGCTGGTCGTAGCGGTTGCTCTCGATGGC
>WNFL01352984.1_pt1 | contig 20574 bp, 21 predicted proteins | sample 5400361 | NCBI WGS metagenome assembly WNFL01 (sample SAMN13153351, study PRJNA577476) | soil metagenome | isolation source: 40 cm soil on Douglas fir-dominated hillslope | place: USA:California | collected 2013-09-17
ATGGTGCCGACGTGATTGAAAAGCATCGGTACTCGAGCACGCTGGCTCAAGTTGAAATTGCTACGATCCTTGTGTTTTGTACCCTTGCGCGTTTGTGGCGTGCCGCAGCAACACGGGTGTATTACCGATCTCTCGGGAATTCCAACACTTCTTGTATGCTTTCCCACTCTCCAGCTCTCTTTTCGTAGATTCCCGGATCCAGGCTTCCGCTTTTCCCATACACAAAGCGCTGTATCCACCCTCCTTCTATTGCATCCCCCCGAGCGGTCGCATAACAGCACACATGACTTCAGCTTGAGCTTCTTTATATTCAATTGGACCTATAGGACGTAGTACCCCACTCCCACTGGCCTTCATGATTGTGCACTGCATGGCAAATATTACAAGGGGTCCACACTATGCACCACGAGCCTTGCTGATTTCAAGGTCCAGGCACAGGTTCTCGACATTCGCCATTATTGGGGTGGAATGACAAGGATCACCTGAAAGGTAACGTGAGCTCCACCTCAAAGCCAACTGAGTCGGCCTTTTTCATGTCATCCTCCTCTAATTCAGTTGGGAGCAAATGAGGGTGGTGTTACTTTTGTCACAGAAACTGCCTGAACCGCCGCAAGCCCGGAGGGCGGAGTCTGGTATATAGGGCGCAGCTTGAAATCTACTTCCCTTGCTCTGTACGCTTCTAATTTGGGGACAGTATTCATCTTAGACCTGGATGTGGAGGTGTACTATACTGGACAAGTTTCAGACTAATATTTTTACCTGTTGACAATGATACATGCAGGCAATGCTTTCAGAAGATTACCAATTAATACCCTAGTGTCCTTTCAATGTATGGTGTATAATAGGGATACTGAAATTATTGCTGGGGGTGGGCTAGGGTGCCGCTAGGATCCAGTGGGCCATTGTCACTCACTGGGCGGGTGCTAGGTGAGGGGGCTCACTCGGAAATTGTGTACGCATGTCTTGTTATAGTGTCAACAAGGTTTACAGTTTTCTCCACAGAACGTGACAAGGGTACGACCAATGGCCCTTGGGTGATGGGAGCAACCGGTTATCCGGTTAAATGTGGCCGGATTTAGAGCTTCAACCCGACTACCACTGCAAGATGGCTGCAGTCATTCTCTATACGTACGTTACGGGCGTCTGTGATACTCGTTGATGTACTAATAGCCTGTACTTAGATGTGAGAAATCCTTTTATCGAAAGCTCCATTGTCGAGAACTTACGGTGATTAGACGATGCTTCTCCCTTTGGAAACAAGGTTAGGAGCATCCTTGATCTCAAAGGGGTTCCCTATGCCATTGTCAAGGTGCGTCGTACACCCCGACTCTCGATAGTTATGTAAACTAGAACATAATTTAACCTAGGTCTCATCGATACCTCCAAGACCGCAACTGATTGACCTCCTTGGGCTCCACTATCGTCGTATCCCAGTCTTAGCCATCGGCCGAGATATTTACTGTGACACGTCCCTCATGGTAGCGAAGCTCGAGGAAAGATACCCTTCTGCCGCGGGATACAAAACCATTTTCCCACCTTTCAAGTCCGGAGGTATGTCTATCCCTGTTGTTCAGCAGCTCTTAGCCCTGGCGTGGACGGATCGAATGCTCTTCTCGACGGCTGTGGCGACAATTCCTTGGTCCAAAGTTCCTAAAGCACTCCTGGAGGATCGCAGCAAAGTATTATCCTGCGTCCTTTGCTGTTTCTCTGATCACTAACACCAGTAACAAGTTCTCTGGACGAAAGATTGACCCCAAAGCCGCCGAGGCACGGTTACCATTCATCCTTAGCTCTTTAGCGGCGCAAGTGGTAACGGTTTTACTCGTGTTGGCTTCGTAATAATGCACTGAGTCCCTCGAAGGAGCTCATCGAAGAGCAGCTTGCTGATGGTCAGGAATGGTTCCTCGACACCACTGAGCCTAGCTTCACAGACATATCTGTACACTCCCCTCTTGCCTTCGCACGTGGCTCAACAGGAAAGCTCAACTTCTTTGATCCGTCCAAGTTCCCTCGTACCATAGAGGTGTGTGACCTATTAAAGTAAATGTACACCATTCTCACACGAGCATGTGTACCATCAGTGGATGAAGCGTGTTGATAACTACATGGCCAATTGCCGCAGGAATGTCGCCGTCCGTGAAATCTCTGGCGAGGAAGCCGTTCAAGCAATCCTGAGTGATGAATCACCTGATGTGGTTCCCGTCACTTGTGATACAGAGCCCTCAAGACTTGGTTTGAAGTTGAACGACACCATCGAGGTTATACCTGACGATACAGGTGTAGTTCATTCGTCCACGCTCCTGAATCACTCTGACAGCTTTGAAGGTAAGGAAGGCGTCACTCTTGGAGCCTTGCTTTGCGTGAACAGGAAAGAAACTGTTGTTCAAATAAGAGGCCCTCACGGATCGATTCGGGTCCACTTCCCGCGGGTTGGGTATGTCGTGAGGAAGTCAATAGCACTTGCTAAGTTGTAAATACATATATACCCCATTGATGTAACGCGTCCGTCTGAACATACTGCTGTTGATGGGCCAAACACATGAGATCCTTTCCACCGCATTGACCACGATATAAAGGCGGTTGCCGCGACGCTCACAACTATGCAACAATCACCACTCAGCCCACTACCTACAGACACCCACTTTGAGAGATTGCAGGCTTCTGCGCCACTGTTGCAGCGTGTGTATCTTCCGTTGCTCGACTTCCTTGAGGAGAATGGTCAAATGGGGCTAGCCGTGATACTTGCACTGCACAGTGAGTCCTTGTCCCATGATTTGTGGCCATGTTTCCCTTTCACACGAGCTCAACGCGTCCTCGCAGCCATCAGCGTCGGCTTGTGCGAATTTCTTCTCGGGTTCATCCTCGCAAGTCCTTTCTGGTTGATGGGACTAGTACCGGTCCACCATTACGCCTCACTTGCAGTGCAGCTTGGGACTTTGGCCTCCTACGGGCTCATGCTAGCCTCAATCCCTTTCCTCCGACTGCTCCACCACTCTCCTGGCTCCCAAGCTGCGATTGCAACTGCAGTGGCTTGGCAATCATTATGTGTGCGCTGGTTCTGTGTTGAAGATGATCCGCGAAGCACGCTCTCCCACTTCCTCACGTACCGACTCGTGCGTGATGCCGTATTTTTCCTTGCCTTCATCGTGATATTTTGGACCGGTGCGTTGGGGTGGAAGTCATTCAGGTCCTCTGGTGTGTGGTCGCAACGATTCTGGCTCCTCATTGTTTTTGGGGAACTCTTCGCAATGCAAGAATTTTACAGAAACGGAGGTGGGCATGTTCGATCGCACTCTAAAAGGAAACCCGTCTCAATGTTTCCCCACCCAGTTTGATATTCTCATTTGTTCTCATTTCGTCTGCCACTCGACCCACCAATTCGATGACAAGTCATCAAAGAAGCCAGTCAGGTCCGAAGATCCGACTTGTCACCTCAGTCAGCGTGACATCGGCCATCACATCGAGTTATTTGAAGAACGATTTGATTTGAGTTGTCGGCCTCGATGTCGGCTTGTCCCCTCCCAAGGTCACTCTACAAAAGGCCCGCCCCTCCAAATAATGTCTTCCGCCACTCTCGCCACTCTCGCCACTCCCGCGATGACTATGCTCGGAGCGCACGAGTCTGACTCCTCCAGTGACGAGGCCACTCCGCTCCTCCACCCCGCCGTTCGATCCTCCAGACGTACACCCCTCCCAATTCGACAACTACTGGTCTTAGCCTGCATACGACTAGCGGAGCCTATAAACTTTACAATCATCTTCCCTTTTATTAACGAGGTGCTTCCCCTCGAAGCGTCGTATACACCGGGATTTAACAACGCCCTAGATGATAGAGCATATGAAAATAACAGACAAGCCGTCCGAGATAGGATTCTATTCTGGCTTGGTGGTATGCACATGTCATGTCGTTAGCTTCCGTTAGCACCAATAACCAAATTAAAATGTTCCAGGACTCAGCCTTTGCCTTTATGCAAATGTTTTTCATATTCCACTGGGGTCGCTTGTGGGCTCCTGCCGTTTTCCTCTATCAGCCGCATTAATATTGGGCCGTGTGACAGGTCGGATCGAGTAGGGCGGCGACCAGTCATCTTCATTGGATTAACAGGCTCCATAGCTTCTATTACATTATTTGGCCTGTCCAAGTCGTTGACCTGGGCCCTTTTGGCTCGAGGCCTTGGTGAGGCTAACCATGTTTGAGGTTGACTTGTCTTGCTAATGTCTGTCCCTCAGCGGGTGCGCTGTCTGGAAATATCGCGTATGCTCTGTCTCCCTATTATTTGATGTGCTCTAACAGAACCGGGTTGCAGTGTGATCCAGTCAATACTTGGAGAGATTACCGATGCGACCAATGAGGCACAAGCTATGCCCCTCACCAGTATAATGTGGAACGTTGGGTGCATCGTTGGACCTATGCTAGGCGGTACCTTGTCCACCCCGGCACGGCAATATCCAAACTCGTTCATCGCGCGGGTGCGGTTATTTCAAGATTACCCGTATGTCCCTCGTGGTCTCTTAAACCAGTCTTACTCAGCTTCTTCTCACTATTAGGTATCTCTTACCCTGCCTTGCGGGAGTTTCGATAGCCCTTGCCGCCCTGATTTTCGGATACTTTAATTTAGAGGAGACGAAATGCTCTAAGGACAAGAAAGTACCAACAGTTCGGGCCCCTCCTCCCCGATCATATAGCACATCAAGACCCGACTCGTTGAAAAAAACCCGTGAGCATCGTACTCATGCGGACTCTGGCACGTCGACTGCATCCTCTAGTGCTCTCTTCGGGGGCGAGGAAGGAAGTCCCTCTATCAAGTCTGCCGAGCCCAGGATAGATAACAACACCTCCACCTCTACCTCCGCTCTCGGACTCCTCAGGCACCCTCCTCTTCAGCGCGTTATCACTTCTTCGTTCATATTGAGCATACTAAGCACGTCGTTTGACGTGGTGTTCTCCTTATTGTGTTACACTCCCATTCACCTGGGTGGCCTCTCGCGCACTGTTCGTTCTCATTCCTGTCCTCTCCGCTATATTCTGACTTACTATATAGCCTCGTGAGATTGGCTACGCGCTTGCAATGGGGGGTATCATTTCCACCATTATGCTGCCCTTCGGCTTTCCGGCGATCCAACGGCGATATGGCACGCGCAAGATGTACTGCACTCTCATGTACTTCTGGCCATTTGTGTACCTCTTATTGCCCATCCTCAATGTCATCGCGCGAATGTCGGTCCAGCCTGTGCGTGACGACGGAGTCGAGCGGTTAACTCCGGCTGGCGATAAAATCCTTTGGCTGGGTATTGGGACAGTTATCTTACTTACTAGAATTGCCTGTATGATGTTCTCGTGAGTACCAATATTCCTCGCCGTAGTTGGATGTCTGCTGACATGCACCTAGCTTGAACATGATGCTCGTCAAATTCGCAGCACCGAATAAGGAGTCTCTGGGTAGCACATATGGCATGAGCCAGACCATTGCTTGCGTCGCCCGTGCCGGAAGCCCGACCTTCGTCAGGTTGGTTTTCTCTTCCTTGAATCGTCAATACCTGATGCTTCGTTCAGTTCACTCTTCGCCCTCTCGATAGAGCGGCAGTTGTTGCATGGCCAAGCAGTTTGGTTGATCATGACGGTCGTTGCATTCCTCGGGGTGTATGCTTCCAGGAACCTGCCAGACCCCGACCAACCTCAGAACTTATCCGCATAAGGGGTTAGATGCGCCAGGGTCTTCAGTATTGTGAAGTCGTGAGACACGAAATGAAGAAGACCACACATATTGTAAATAATAAAAGACGAAATGGGTTAATTGTCGTCAATGCATTTATTGGGCCAAAATGAACCACCCAACAGTGTTGCACCGATGTAGACGCAACTTTGGTGTCACGGTCGTGTCGCGGGCGTGCACTCCTTTCCAACGATTACCTTGGGACGCCCGATTCTAACGGCCTGACGTGGCCTACTCAGATCGCGTGTCTACTGGGCTTCCAATATCAGGCTTCATAACGGTTTACCGTCAAAAAGGAAAGTCGCAGAAAGTGTGACCTCCCCTTGACCTAACAGATTTAAAATCACAATTTTCATACGGACGACACGCTAGCTTGGGGCGCACTAGTAAAGTGATGGGAGCTATTGTAAGCTTCGCGTTTTCTGGGTTTTCAGTGACACTCGACCTAGGCGACGCGTCTCTGGGTGCAACCGACGAAAGAGTGCAGTATGTAATAGCACCGACCAAAGGGCGGGGAGCAAGAACGGTAGGAACGATACGCGAGAGGCAGGCAGCTATGGCGTTTGCTCGCCCCTTCGTAATACTTACGGTACATGTGAAATGTTCCAGGCGCCCGCGTCTCTCTGTTTAACAGTGAATATATCGCATGTTTGTGGGTCTAAACGATATTGGACAGCTGTCTGCAAGGGTGATACGGCCTTGGCGGTGCTGCATCGCCGCAATTATGCTGTTTATTAGAGTCGCTCGTGTGATGTGCTTGACTGAGTTTCATAATACGCATCTGATCAGTCAATCGAACAACTGCTTGACACACCACTTGTCAAACTATACTTATTGCATTTCGCACTGCAGCTCGTATTGCTCGAGCTGCCAGTACTGGGTCTGTGAGGTATTGGCAGCAACTATATCATCGTCCAATCTCCATAGTCCGCTCGTCGCCTTGTCAGTCGAGCAGTAACTCCTTCAGAGGCAGGCAATCTGGTTTATTATGATCTGCGTGGCCTACCTCTACATGACTCTAATCAATCGCAAGAGAATATCCGTATAAACATATGCTGAGGTATACGTCAAAGTCGCGATGACCTATGACATGATGTCCGGGAGATGATTGGTTGCTATATCGCCGTCCGTGGGATGCGCGAGGGAGCGCACTACTCCATACTCTATTCCCCCTATGTCGCTGTTGTTGTGGAAGTCGACGCTGCGGCAGGGGTTATCGGCTCAAGGTTCTGGCCCATCGGCGGAAGGAGATTCGCTCTACCCTCTTTGACCATTGTGAAATAGTCTTGTAGGTCATATGCGGCTGTAGCGTCGTTTGCCGCATCTATTCACATTCATCAGGGTCATTGCCTAGACTTCAAGAATTAAATCGTGATGGAGAACCTACAGGTCATTTGCCTCTCGTTCAGAGTGTTCTCCCAGTTTGACATTTGTATTTTCTTGGGTTTAATATATTTCACTCCCAGATACCGCTCGACCAGCTTCGCGAGTCCAATGGTCTGGCGGTGGTTCGAACCTCGGACGGTGTGCCAGTGAGCGGTATCCAGATCCCATGCAAGGCCGGAGAGGTCTACAACCCCTCGCACTTCGATGTTCCAGTCTCGTCGGAGCTTTGCTATATCGGCTTTCGGTGCTCGGAGGTGAGAAATGAGTAGGAATAGGACGAGCAGAGGGAGACATACTTGTTATACCTACTCCTACTTTTTTTGTGTTCGTATCTCGCAACAGATCTCGGAGAGCCGGTGGGAGTTGGCCTAAGGACCATGTCCAAAGGTTAGAGAGCGCATGATAATGCACCTCAGAGGAAATTACCGACTTACGAGCCTGGGAAATCTGAAATAATAAAACTTCGTCCTTGCTTGCAAGTTGAATGAGGGCAACTCGCGAGGGCGGCGCGTTTCTGACGAAATTGGGGCGCCACTCGACATCAAACCCTAAAAACGGGCCTTGGAGTGCAGAAGCACTCAATCTCGCTTGCTTTTGGGCCTCGTCATACGTTTTTATGTAGCGAATATACCGTTCTGGCTGCCGAACGGTATACGAGTAGTTCAATACAGGCGCCGAGGCACTCGAAGCAGTTGCCATTGCTTTTACCGTTGTTGAGGGGGTTCGTTGCATGTAGAGGCAACGAGGCGCAAGCGATAAAGTTTGGTCAAGGAAGTTGCAGGGACCAAGCTTTTCGTCAGGCTCCGGCTTTCTACGGCAGACTTCCAGTCACTATTGACTCACGATTTCAGGCTATTCGCCGTTGAGGGGCATGGGGATGGTGAGGTTTCAATTAGCCAGGGACTGTGAAAGGGCAATCACAATACTGGACACAAATATCGAGAATCAGCTGCAACCGTGATCTCGGTCAAGCGGTCAAGCGTAATATACATGATATAGCTTCATTACGTCGTTGATGCACATGCTGGTGTCGACGTGGATGCTACGGTGGAGGGTTCAACCTCCACTTTCGGCTCCATTGGGGGAGGAAGTAGAACTCGGCCTTCCTTAACCATCGTAAAGTATTCTTGCAGATCGTACGCTGCTGCAGCGTCATTTGCAGCATCTATGTAACCGTCAGCTCCTACTCCGGCCTTTAAGGATAGAGATAAGCACAATGCTGTTGCCGCTCATTCAATACTTTCTCCCAGTCGGACCTCTGCACTGCCTTGGATTTGTCTAGTCGCAGCACTAAATACCGCTCGACGAGCCTTGCTAGCCCGATGGGGAAGCGTTTCGCCGAAAGTGCTGAATTTCGAGCAGCGTGCCAGTGTTTGGCGTCCAGCTCCCAAGCGAGCTCGGAAAGATCTTCAGCCCCTTTGACATCGATGTTCCAATCCTTGTGGAGTTTTGCGACGTCCGCTGGATTAGTGAAGATTGACCAACCACGAATTCATCGGTCAGGACGTGGCAGTGTGCACCAAAAAAGGAAGAAGTGCCTTTAATATTGACGCCTACTTTCTTTATATCCGGATCCTCAAGTAAAGCCACGAGGATTGATGGGAGTTGGTCTAGCAAGCGTTATGGACAATTCCGTCACACAAGAAGTGAGACTAAACCGGCTCACCGACCCTATATATATGGAAGAGCAATACCTCGTGACGGCTGGCTAGTTGAATTAGGGCGACACGATGTTCTGGCGCGCCTTTGCGCCAGTTGGGTTTCCATTCAATGTCCAAACCCAGAAATGAGCCCTGCAGGGCGGTGGAACTGGCTTGGGATTCCAGTAAAGCCTCGTCAGACGTCTGGATATAACGGATAGTTCGCTCTGGATGGCTGATGTTGTACGAGTAAGTCAGAAGAGACGCCGACATGTCTGCTACAACCGCCATTGTCCTCCGCGTTATGAAGGAAGCTCTTCGCACACGAAGAAAACCAAACAAAAGTGAGGAGACTTGATCGATGGAGAAGCGCGGTCCAAGCACACAAGCGCCAAACACAGAATGCTTCTCCAAAGACTATGAGTGGCAAAGACCCCAGGAGTGAGACCCATTCATACGAAATACGGCAAGTGATAAGTTAGAACATATATGAATTCATGGGACAGGCGGGTTGCAGCGAATCGAGAAGAGACTTGAGGAAATTAAGGGCACAGCACATACTATTACGAATCGCAGGAAACGAACGAGGGGTTGATATTGAATCACCAGTTCGAGACCCCGTTGCTCATCCCTATTTTAGCAAGAGCTGCGCGTTCTTTCTGGAGGTCCTTCTTTGGGAGTAATTCACGATGTGAGTCAAACCACGGATGCCGCTTCATGCGCTTGGCCGAGATACGTTGGGATTGGTTGTATGTCAGGGATTGCTGGGTGAGGTTCTCAGCCAGAAACCCGAAAGGATCATTCAAATGGCCGCACCTGTAATACATCATAGCCGTCTTCACCCAAACGTGGAATAACTGAGGCCAAGGGTTGTGGGCTCCATTGAGGGAAAGTCGGCTTGTAGTCGGGCAGCTCACTGACACCAGGCCATATGTGTTCGTCGGGGGTCCCTAGAACACTACAGGAGGGTGAGCTCTGTCTATATGCAGAAGGAGGGTGGCGCCAACCGGAAGATCTTGAAGATTTGGTCGATTTCTGAGTCACCGTTGAAGAGTGGCATTCCCTTCAAAACCATCTCTGCCATGATGCACCCTACGGACCACATATCAAGGGCCGTAGAGTACTGGCGTGCGCCCAAGAGAACTTCTGGTGCCCGGTACCAGAGTGTCACAACCTACAAATACAGTTCAGTAATGCGTTAAGGCAGTTTCGGTGGTCGTACCTCGTGTGTGTACGTCCGGAGAGGGATCCCAAAGGCTCTTGAGAGACCGAAGTCAGCAATCTTAAGGTTCGCATCGCGGTCAATGAGCAAGTTTTGCGGTTTCAAGTCACGGTGGACGATACGATGAGAGTGGTAGAAAACCAAACCAGAACACAGCTGCCACGTGAATTTCTGAAGGATTGACAGAAGGGTGTGAGAAATCCATGGGGTGCACCATTCGATTTGCCCACCTTGATTAGTGGCGTGTTGAGTGGAGTATGGGCGGCGTTCATGGCCTCCTGGTACCTTTTGAGGTCATTGTCTAAGAACTCAAATACGAGGTAGAGCTTTGAGTCGTAGTGGAGTGTGTCGAGGAGTCTAGCAAAGGGGTCATCGGTGTGGCGGGATAACCACACACGCGTTTGTGAATTGACGTTCTATATATATATGAGGCACCAGGTGGTTCTGAAGCTTACTTCACAATGTTGTCGTCTTGAAGTTCCTTGAGGAGACTGATTTCGCGAATGGCAGTCGATGGCACTCCCTCGTCTTCCGACTCAAGACGAATCTTCTTCATCGCAACAATGGCTCCAGTGCGAGTATCCTTGCCTTTGTACACTACTCCATACGTCCCTGGTTGGCCCTTGATCAGCCTCTGACGCCTCATGTCAAGTGCGCTGCGAGACAACGAGAGCTTTATACTTGCCTTCACCAACCTTCTCGATTTTCGTGTAGTGTCCATATGCTTCTGCCGCCTTCGCCATCGCCCCTTTTGCTTATGGTCGAGAGAAGACACGGGGTGGTCGGAGTCCAACCTTCAACACCCTGACAAGCCCTCCCATCGTCATGATAGACGCAGCGACGCGTCGGCAACGCTCTGAGCGACCTCATTGTGAAGTATGAAATGAGGTACACCTTGTAGTCTTATTCTGGGGTCACCGATCGCGTATTCCGAGAAAGATGTTGTTTACCCAATGGTCATGAACAATAGCTCGTCCAGAGCGCGAGACGCAGAGAGGAACAGGTTTCGCAGAGTAATATCATATTTATTTATCTCTATGCTACATATTGACTTGGGCATCCGCATTGCCACAAAAATGATTTGGAGGAGCAAACTTGACCATCATTCTGAGCTTGCCCAGAAAAGTACGCAAACCGAGTGACTGTAATGACTTGGAACAGAATCGCGTTCATTCCATGTCCACAAAGTCGCCTTGGTCCATGTCCTTAGGCTGCAAGTAAAATGGTAAGTGGATGTCAGGGTACAGGCTAAGGACCTCTACCTCTTTTGGCTCTTCGTCCTCACCATACTGCATGGTGTAGTCTACGTGGCTTATAACCTTTTCGATTGAGTCCGTGTCTGACAGGTCCAATGGAAGGAAGGATACGAGCGGATTTTCGTCGATCTACATAGGCCGAAATTAGGTCCATGTGGAGGGTCATATCATCGAGGCTCCGTACAAGCTGCGCTATCGCTTGGTTGAGGGCGTGGAACTTTTTGTTCAGGGAAGGGTTATCTTCGAGAGCAGAGACAGCCAGGAGGAGTGGATCCGGGTCAAGATACCTGGAAAATGGCATCAGTAGACAATATTGTATCGGAAATAGGTCATCGTATCAAAGCCCCGTTTACCGAGCAATATCCTTTCTGGACCGAATTCCATTGCGGCCACCAGCAGGATCTTTCGTTTTACTGCTCACTAGATCCATCTTGGACATGACGTTGATCCACGGTATTTCTAGATTCACCATGGCTGACATTGCGGAAAGCACGCCGCTGTACTTGCATTCGTGGTCAGGGTGCATGGATTATTAGAGAAAGGAAGGGCCCACACCTAAAGAATTTGTATTTGTCCTCCATAAACTGAGATTCGATTAGATATACAGCCGAGAGCCGCATATTCAGCCTCTGGAAATGGGCGACAAGCGCTGGAAGGATTGGATGGTGGGTGTATAATTCAATTTGACCTGATTGACCCGGTAAAGTTTACACGAGTGCACCAGAGAAACTCTCACTCACCTGGACAATCAATAATTAAATAATCGTCCTCAAACTCCCCGAGCTCTTCATCCAGCCAGTCCATATTCTGCAGTAGGTATCTGTATATATCCTTTCAGGTGATGCGGCCGAATGCCACAGCTACCTTGGCCTACTCGAAGCAATACACCAGCCCACCGTTTGGTCCGTAACCCAGCTCAGCCATTACATCCTCCAACCCGATCAAATTTTTGATGTCAATTGTAGGCTCAAATTCAAACGACTCTGGATCGGCCGCAGGGTCCAGATTCACGAGATGTGCGGTCCGTTTGAGAGTTTGCAAGTGACGAATCGCAGCAGCACAAAAGGTCGATTTGCCCGCACCTGCAGGGCCCGTAACAAAGACTGCGTACCGCATTTTTGATCCAGTTAATGAGCGGTCAGGGAGAAAGGCGACGGACAAATACTTGCTTCGCCACGGCCTGACTTGGATCCTTTTCCCCGCCATTGGATGCTAAGATCCATACGGGCGAGCTTATCTGCACGTAGGCCATACCAGTTCTGTCGCTACATGTCAATCTACGAAAGCTTGTCGCGCGAGGAACTCATCGCGCGTCTCATCGAGCTCGAGGGCGCAAATTTAGATCCTCAATCACCAACAAAAAAACAAGTAACGGGACCCTCAAGGGGGGGGAAACCAAAGAAAGAGGCAAGGGGATTCAACTTTTCAGCGTTACCGCGGCGTAAAATTGCTCTCAAATTCTGTTATCACGGATGGGAGTATAACGGGCTTGCAGTACAGGGCGCACCGACTCCTCTGCCTACGGTTGAGGAGGTTTTGTTTGATGCGCTGTGCGAGTCGCGTCTGGTTGAGAGGGAGAACGGATTTGAAGGGTGCGACTGGTCAAGGTGTGGTAGGACAGATCGGGGAGTTAGTGCTGCGGGTCAAGTAGTGGCTCTGTGGGTCCGTAGTGCGATAATGCCATCTCTAGCAGCGGACAAGGGTGTTGCACCGACTGAAGGGGAGAGCGTGGCCATGGATGGGGAAGTAGCGGAGGGTGTCAGTCCACCAAAGTCTGGAAGCACATCAGTACAACAAGAACTCCGCTATCTCTTAATCCTCAATCGAATCCTCCCGCCAAGCATTCGTGTTCTCGCTTGGTCTCCTGTCTCGGACGACTTCTCAGCCCGCTTCAATTGTAGACAGAGGCACTACAAGTACTTCTTCAACTCCCTCCCTCTTCCAAGTCCGCCTCTTGACCTTGATCGTTTGCGAGATGCAGCATCTCGACTTGTGGGCGAGCACGATTTTCGCAATTTCTGCAAATTGGACGGTTCAAAGCAGATAGAAAGATATGGTAGAAGAGTTGACAGGGCGGAGATTTCAGTCCTACGAAAGGGTGATAAAATCCGAGACGGGACGGTCAATTTGGGAGATTTATACGTTCTCGATTTGGCCGGCTCGGCCTTTTTATGGCACCAAGTCCGGCACATCATGGCTATCCTGTTGTTGATCGGGCACGGTCTCGAACAACCCTCGGTCATTGATGCTCTCTTGAATACCAACCCGGAAAACCCACATCCAGACTCCTCCATACCTCTTGTACCAGCAAGACCAATATATGAGATGGCGGATGGGTTGCCGTTGATCCTATGGGACTGTGGGTTCGACAAAACCGATGCTCAATGGCGAGCGGAGGATGCGTCAACGGATGAGGAATACGCCGTTACCGCATCGGGTTTTCTATGGCAACATATTCACAGGGAGTATAGCCGCTCACTCGTTCATACTGCCTTACACCAACATTTCCTGGAAGCCACCTCCCTCTATCATGACCCACCCACAGACACCAGAGGAATGGCATATGTGAATATTGGGGGAGGTCAGTCGCGGCACACGAGAAAGTATATGCCTCTTTTGAAGAGGAAGCGGGGTGATACTGCTGAGGCTGTGAATGAGCGATGGAGAAATGGCGCCAGGGCAGCGAAGAAGGCGGCCAAGTTCTTGAAATAGAGGGTACAGGTGAATCTTAATAAGGATTTTTCAGTTATCCGAGTCTTTCGATGTCATGGAGGCAATTCTAAATGCACTATCGTACTAGTCCTGCTTCATCAAAGGAGTGTCTTATTCTTATACTATGGATACAGAGGGCAAATATCGCATCACTTCCATTCAACATTCTAAGTCGCACTTTCTGACTCTGTGTTCGCGATCCTCGATCAGGAGGTCAGTAGGTGTAGACACGAGGGTGGTAACCAGCTGCTCGATCACCCAGGAACAGCCTCCTAAGTTTCGTACCCAGACTTTCTTCCCTCTAAATCAATAATTGCAGTAAGTCCCTCTACCCTGTTCCAAAGGTCCAATGTGAAACTCACCACGTTGATTGTCCTCCTAGGCTTGTAGTATCTCGAAGGAGAACCAGAATAATGGGTGTGATGTGAGCGACGAGAGCCACTCCTCGAGTGATGGTGGGAAGAGTGGCGTGGTTGGTACGAGCTGTGCGAATGACTTGGGTAGTAATAATCAACCGATGGCGAACGGTGATGACTGGAGTGGCCCGACTGATAGTAAGGGTCGGCGACGTGTACGGTGTGGTGACGGGGATAAGTACTGTAGTGGTTTCGTGAGTGGTAGGACATAATGGGTCGTTAGGTGTTAAGCTTTGCTCTGCCCATTTTCCGAGGCGCCATAATAAATATGCACAGTTTAAGGTGGGGCTGTCACGCCCACTTCACTAATGGCGGGGTTCTTCCCCTTCTGTGCTCCATACCTTCCAGCGATGAAGTCATCAACTACGTACTCACGTGGGGGTTATCGGTTCGACGTGCTATACCATGTGGCGTGTCGAAAGGAATCTGAACCTGTGTAATATCAAAGCCCACCTGGAGAGAATACCATATCGTATATACCCGCGCCTAGTATCGATACATACGTTATATTCGGTGTGTTCGTTCAGATGCTCCAGTGACTAAATTATACGTCTTGGGCAGCACGATTCCCGCCAGGGTGAAGAGGTTCCTCTTCCTCCGGTATCCGCAGTAGCTCCATAGAATCGCGGTGGTTATCAGTGTACACCTCTCTCGCTGGACTGCCCACTTGTCTGGAGAACCGGAGGAAAGGACTGGTAAAGTAGAGATGGTACGTGAGCCACGCACACGAGAAGCCTATGAAGCTTCCAACGACGACATCTTCCTTGTGATGTCGCTAGTGACAAGGAAATCTTAGCTACTTGTAGCAGGTGCGGTAGGGACAACCAAACGTACATAGTCTTCCAAACGTGTGATTGCTACCCATGATGAAACCGCCAGAGGGGCGAGTGCAATCGACAGGCGGCCAAGAACACTGCTCAGCAAGTCTCTTGGCGGAAATACATGACCTCGCCGGAGCGGATGGATTTTACCTAGAGCAGGAACCTTAAAAGGGAGAAATGGGATATAGGAGTACTCACGTACTGCAAAGGTAAAGAAAAACAAACGTCATGCCGACCCAAGCGCAGCTCGCATGGCCGCTCGGGAAACTCCGACGACCATCCTTCACCCGGTCATGTAGCCTGGGAAATAAATCACAGACGGACCAACACGATTGGAACAAAAGCAAACCCTGTGCAAGTCGTGCCGTCCCACTGACACCGGTCTAGGAAGTCGGGTCTTAGTCTCCCTACGAATAAATCATGAGACTCCAATATGGGCGTGTAATTCACCCATACCAATTCGGTTCTTGAGCGACTGGACTATTAGGTGTTGAAGTGCCCTAGATGCTATCAGACTTTGGCGCCTCGGTGAACCACCCAATACCTAACTCACTTCGCAGACCAGATAGCAAGGAGGCTATGGTGCAGCTCCAATGGACTCCTATGAAAGAAGAACCATACAAGAACGATGATTATGGGTCCCCCCACAGAAATTACCTGTAAGAGGAAGCCTGAAACGCTGTCCAGAAGGGTAAATAGATTGCGGTGCTCGAAGCAGTTCGCCTACCGTTGCTTATGTCGGAACTTGTGGGAGATGGTTGGCTCTGAGTGGTTGATGTCCCGTTCAAAGACGGGTACGGCCTCCCAAATTCGTGCGATGCCGAACCAGAGGAAAGAAACGAGCCTGGTGACCACCGATAAGACCTCACACGCGAGTATGCGGTCTAGTCCTACCAATCTACTAGATACGAGCGGTCCAACCAAGTGAACGTAATCATCGTTGAGGCCCAAGCCTAAGCTTCGCTTTGTTTTACACGACACAAATTGACCCGGAATTGTTAGGGAGTTAAGAGTACTGGGAGCATACAAACCGAATCATGATAACTGGCTAAGGGTAAGCAAAAGGCTGTGCCATAAGTCTGTAAAGGAAAAGGAATCCAGACTTCAAAGGAGCGAGAACCCGCATAAAACTAAACCAATTACAGTGCTTTACCCAGTTTTGAAGCACTTGCAAGCTTGGATAATTACCGGATAGCCTGGAGAAGACGAACCTTTGCTTCGAATACGCCGCCGCATCTCAGTAGGGGAAAACATTCGGAGCTGGCCGTGGAACGACAGCTCTATCAGTGGTATCTCGGTTCGTTGGGGTGCCGTCATGATTCCCACTGTGAGCGAAAATTGTGGGGAAAGTGACGTGCTTTTAGGGCTGTAACCCTTCAGGATACGATGGGTTTGGTGACAGGTCTCGGAATTGAGTCCCGATAAAAACATTTTAGTGTTTGATAGCCGACGAGAACCTCCCGGCGTGCTATGGAGACGGTCGGAGGCTACCAAGCGAACCGATAAGAAAGCCTTCTCGTGCCGCATGGCATTTTCGAATAGTTCATATTCGTATGCGTGTAGGTCAACGTTCGTTCCTCGACAGCTAACGCCGGTCGCCTTTTCCATAGAACACCCATTGGAGATCGCCACTCTCAGACAGTCCATTGTGGTCGGTCATTCGACTCTGAGGCTATCTTCCCAAGGTGGAGTTCCTTGAGTTGTGACAGCTCGAAGTGGGAGATAGGTATCGACGACATTCCGTATTAGCACGAAAGCCCGATTCCGTGGCACGAGAGAGACATTCACCTACACTTGAAACACCTAGTCCGGGAGGTAACAACCAGAGTTGGTATGCGGTGTTCGGACTGTCCACTAACGGTAATAAGTGGTGACATGCCCGGACGGAATCGTGGACCCATGCCAGGCAGGTAGCATAAAGATTGCTTTGAAAGTGAGTTGCAGTAAAGCTCGCTTCGGTATGGCCCACACTCTGGTCACCGTCAGGCGTAACGGCACCGCCAGGTACACCAATGGAGTGAGAAATACAATCGAGCATTGACCATATAAGCCTACATAGTTGATCTAAAAGGAAACCGATATCATTTGCAGCGCTGGGATATGATCGCCTTCCCGTGTTCCTGTGAATGTTCGAGATTGACATCAAAGGTCTTTATCTTTCGGAAAGAAAATCGTACCTGCCACTCCGCACGGCTGATCCACAGCTGATGAAAAGTTCCAAGACTTGCCAAAATACTACCACCCACCCACGCGCCGTATTGGCGCTCTATGTTATTTCCCGGTGCGTACAATTTGGCTTTCTGCAGAGAATAAGAATCATGCGCCAGACTTCCGGGACTGGAAAAGATCGAAGCTCACCCCGGCGAACATCTTGCTCAACTCATTAGAGAGCCTCTCCGCAAATCCCATCATCAACGAGCCACCACCAGTCAGTACCACATTTTGAATAAGATGAGCGCGAAGGTCGGCCTCTGCTCCTGATAGAGAATGTTGTACCAGAACAGGAATGACCGGAGGAAGGTTCGGATTCGCTTGCTGCGAGCGAGATAGTCAATAGAGTGGACCAGACATTGTAAACGGACTAACCGCCATGTGTCTCTGGTCGAAGTATGATTCGCCAATGTAGTATCGTTCTTGTGAAAAACTTGTGTTATACCCTGATGAAAATTCGTATACTTTCGGCGGTCGCATCGCCACGTGCCTACAGATGGTTGGTTTCTGACCCAATTTCAAAGAGTGGACGTACTGGTGGTCTCCCCACCCATTTTCAAGAACAGAACCTACGCTCACTATCCATTCGTCCTTTTCACGGTCCGTTGCCCAGGTTTTCCAACTTTGGGTTGTAAGAGGCGTACGGTCATCTCGGTAGGTGAAATTTGGAGGCTGTTCGGGGTCTACTGGCGTTTTGGTCGCAATCAGTTGATGAGGGACAAGTGGTACAGGATATGGGCGTCGATTGCTTGGGCCAAGGAAACCAGTAGCGTTAAGGCGAGTAAGCATGGGGAGGTTCGACCTCTGTAAACCTGTACGGTGGTCATTACAGATTATGACATGAATTGGAGGCCGCCGTGCCTTTGCGGAGCACAAAGCCGTCGACGACTGGAACGACATTTACGAACTGGCTCCCCACGTCCACGACCAAGGCTGTTCCTTTACCCGCACCAAACCTAAGTGGGCATCAGTGATGGAACTTTGTGTTCAGAACAAGTCACCAACGCAGTTAGCACTCCTGAATTCGCGGTATAGAAAGCAGGAACCTTGAACTCCTCAAAAAGGATTTCCGCCATCCGTTCTCTGTTTGCAGGGGTATTCCAGGCACTCTCAGTGATAAGGACGGGGTGGTCTACGGGATCACACTTCAAATTGTCAACAAATGCGTGTTTGATAATCTCGGAGACGGGATTGAAATCCTCCACTGTGAATCCTATCAGCCAATGGAACCGTATCTGAGCTTGGCTGACTCACAGATGCCATTTTGAAATGGGTTTGCTACTTCCTGGTTGGGTTTCCAAATCGGTGCGCCGCGTTCGCCGATCCAATACTTGCGAGTCGTGTTCGGGAGTGCACTCGGATCTGCACTTGGTGCTTGGCCGTCGCGATACGCGTACGTGGTGGGAAAGACAGCTTTGGGTGCGTCGTCGCCCGCATACCCCGCGCGCACGGTGTGGGCGCCAATGTCCAGAACGAGAGCAGAAACGTCGTCTACAATATATATAAATAAGTATTTGGGTCGGCTAGGCTCAAGTAGGGCGTACCGCCGCCGTAGACAACCATGGAAGGAGCGCGTCGGGTCCAAGTACCAAACCAAATTTCTTGGAAAACTTAATCTCGTCGATGGCTTCCCTCAAGACAAAAATGCGAGTGAACGGTGATGGGAAAAAGCGTAAAAGGGATGTAGAGGACGCAGAGATCATTCACATCCCACCCACCAACCTGGAAGTCGACTCGGACAGTGAATTTTCCGTGAGCAGCGACGACGGGGATGCGGAGCCGTTCCCAGAGCTCGATTCCGGTAGTTCAGACACAAGTTCAGATGAAGAAAAGGGGGAGGGGGAGGAGGAAGAGGGCAGCGCAGACGACACAGAGGAAACCGAGGTCGATGAACTGGACGGCGCGGACAAGGAACCCCCGTTAGACGGGAAAACGGTCATTTCGAATATAACAGGACGTCCCAAGCGCGTATATCCTGAAATAATTCCGGAGTATGATTCAGATTCCTCTACAGAAGAGGTCCGTGAGCCAAGTCTCTTCAGCCTTCCATTGATGCCCTGTGTTAGGACCCCAATCGAGTTGGGAATATCCCAATGCACTGGTATGACGATCTTCCTCATATCGGCTACGATATCGACGGGAAGAAAGTGCTTCGACCGGCGCGCGGAGACGAGCTCGACAAATTCTTGGCGACCGTAGAGGACCCTAGCGCATGGTGCGGTCCATGCTTATGCCCGTGACATATACTGAGCCACCACAGGACGTCTGCTTTCGATAAAAATCTCCAGAGCGAGAAGCCACTGACTGGTGAAGAGCTAGACATTATACGACGCCTTTACGCGGGGGAGAACCCCGATGCAGGGTACAACCCCTACGAACCAACCGTGGAGTGGTTCACAGGCAAGGGCAAAGAGGAAATCATGCCTCTGAGTGCAGCACCTGAGCCGAAGAGACGATTCGTCCCTAGTAAGTGGGAAAAGCAGAAGGTAATCACTTGTTGCCATATGATGCGAACATGCCCTTACACCTCGTTTAGGTCATGAAGATTGTGCGGGCCATCCGACAAGGCCATATTGTCCCTAATCGTCCAAAGGCCGCGGATAACAAACCACAATTTTTTAACCTCTGGTCTACACCTGCCTCCGCCCATCCTGCCCCTCTTGCGGCTCCTAAACCCCGGCTCCCGACGAACGCTGAATCTTACAACCCTCCTGAAGAATATCTCCCTACTCCACAAGAGAAGGAAGAATGGCAGAATACTGACAAGGAGGACAGGGAAAGAGATTATCTCCCTCAAAAGTACTCGGCATTCCGCTTGGTTCCCGCATATCCTGATTTTATCAGCGAACGATTCAACCGCCTTTTGGACCTTTATCTTGCTCCCAGGGTGCAGAGGACAAAGCTCAACATCGATCCTGAGTCGCTCATCCCTTCTCTTCCTGCTCCACAAACATTGCGACCCTTCCCAACATATCTGGCGATCCGAGAAAGGAGGCACGAAGCACGCGTCCGGTGTCTATCCACGAGCCCGGGAGGCGATTGGGTAGTAACAGGGGATGAGTCCGGATTGGTCTCTCTATGGGAGAGTGCCACAGGCCACGAAGCCGCGCACTGGAATCTGAATGGCAAAGTCTCGGCGGTGGCTTGGTGCCCAAGAGAAGACGTGTCGTATTTCATAGTCTGCACGTGAGTGAGG
>WNFL01341122.1_pt2 | contig 20564 bp, 15 predicted proteins | sample 5400361 | NCBI WGS metagenome assembly WNFL01 (sample SAMN13153351, study PRJNA577476) | soil metagenome | isolation source: 40 cm soil on Douglas fir-dominated hillslope | place: USA:California | collected 2013-09-17
CACTCAGCGAAGCAGTGCGGTATTATGTGAACGCACTGTTTGGAGGGAGCGGTTTGGTCGTTTTAGATGCGGATGATCGCTCTTTAAAAAATTTATTCAAGAGCGTGATCCGGGACGATCTGTTCCATCACACCGCCAAGGGATTGGTGGAAAAATGCAGCTCCGCGTTGGAAGCCCAGGGTCATAAGACAAAAGTACATGCACGGGCGATTAATTTGTTTTACATCGATAAGGCGATACGGAACCGGATCGAGACAACACCGGAAGGATTCTCCGTCGTCGACTCTTCTCTGCATTTTTCAAAGGAGCAGATTGAAAAAATGATTGAGGAAGAGCCCGAGAAATTCAGCCCCAATGTTATTCTGCGTCCCGTATATCAGGAAATGATTCTACCCAACCTTGCTTATGTGGGTGGTCCGGCGGAAGTCGTCTACTGGCTGCAACTAAAGGAGGTTTTTGACCACTATGCGTTGCCCTTCCCCATTCTCCAGCCGCGTAATTTTGCTATGATCCTGGATGCCCCCCTCCGGCGCAAGTTTGAAAAGACAGGCTTACACATAAAAGATCTGTTTGAAGACAAGAATTTTCTCTTTAATCACTGGATACTCCGGAACACGAGCCGGGACCTGACCTTGACGCAGTCCATCAACGACGTCCGGGCAATTTTTGACCAGGTGAGAATTAAGGCGGAGAAGATCGACAAAACCCTGGGGCCCCTGGTCAGCGCCCAATCCAAGCAAGTCGTCAACCGCCTTGAAAAAATCGAGACGAAATTCATAAAGGCCGAGAAACGCCTTCGTGCAGACAAATTGAGACAAATCGAAGTGATCAAGGATACTTTGTTCCCCCAGGGAAGTTTGCAGGAGCGAATAGACAATTTCCTGAATTTCTACCAAAAAGATCCGGGTTTCATTCAAACGCTGATCGATCATTTCGATCCGCTTGATTTTCGATTTAACATCTTCATCGCCGATGACTAAGGGCGACTTGCGAAAACGTTATCTGGAAAGGCGCCTTGCTCTGACGGAGCCTGAGTATGCCGACTTTAACGAGCGACTGTGCGATACGTTCTTTTCGCATATTGATCTGACGCCGGTCAGTGTGCTGCATACCTTTCTCCCCATGGAGAAAAAAAAAGAGCCCAATACCTGGCTGATCGTAGATCGCATACGTCGGGATTTTCGACATATCCGGATATCCATTCCCAAGGTCAATTTGCAATCTGCTGAACTGGAACACGTTTATTTTGACAGTCTTCATCGGGTTGAACCTAACGACTGGGGCATTCCGGAACTTCAGGAAGGGGTGCCAACACCGATTGAACAAATTGATATCGTGATTGTACCCCTTCTGGCATTTGATCAATCCGGTCACAGGATCGGATTCGGCATGGGATACTATGATAAGTTCCTGGCAAAATGCAGGAAGGATGCGCGCAAAGTAGGCCTGTCTTTTTTTTCCCCCGAAATTCAGATCGAAGGACTCGATTCACACGACATCGCGCTTGATTGTTGTATTACACCTTACCGGATGTACAACTTCTAACCAAGCACGTAAGAATTAAGAACGATCCCTTTTCCTAATAGCGTTTACTCGGAAGGCTTACTCCCCACCCCTAAGAACTAAGAACCATGAACCAATTGTATTCAAAGCCGGATCAGGGTCGGTCAAGCGATACCGTAAAACGGGTTTCTTTTGAAAACGGGTGGCCATCGTCCGTTATGCCCTCTATCCTTATCACAAACGAGCCTGTGGCATCCCCTGTATAAAAAACAAGCGACGACTTACCCTCTTTATCCAAGGCAATTTGCGGTCTCCAGCAGAGCGCTGCCCGAAGATCAGGAACATGAGAAGGTGCAACCCGGCTGTAGTCGGGTGACAAGAAAGGTAGGGAAGGAGTCACCCCTGTGATCCGGAGTGTTCGCCTACTTAGAGGAACCGGGTGAGTTTTAGCCGGCGCTTTTGACTCTACCACAACGATCCCATTTTTTCCCAAATCACCGAATCTTGCCAACGTTTTCTTACTCCGCAATACTTTGACCCGGGAAATTCGATCCGGATCAAGAGCCAAAAAATAAGCTGTGCTATCGGTTATTACGCCATCGATAAAATACAGGGGGTTTTCGCTTGCAAACATCGCGGACTCCTGCAAGAAGACCCGGACAGCGTCCTGGTTGTTTATGCGTTTGTGCTTTACCGCCGGAACAACTTCCATCAACACCTCCTTCATAGAGCTGAATTTTTTGTACTTCTCGATGTCTGCCACCACATCAACATCGTCAAACCCGGCATAGTCGGATTGATCTGCGCCAGGGTCCATTTTATCTTTGTTCGATTTCGATAAGTAATAGTCAAAGGATTTAAGAATGGGTCTCTTTGATTTTGAGAAAACGGCATACGCATCAGAATTCTCACTACTAACCTTACTCGAAAGTGGCCACGGCGCAGGGGGGTCTCCCGGCAAGGATAAGAAAGCGTCCTTGCATTCTTTCCCTTTATAATGAATCGCATAAAAGATCTCATCGTCGCTGAAATCCATAAACAGTGGGAATTCAAATTCACCATTTCTCCTGGTGTAGAGGACGTAAACAAAGTCATTGCGATTGAGATAAAAGGTTACTGAGGTTGAATCCGGAATCGCCCCACCCTGAACGGATAATACTCTCCCTTTAAAATAGAATGGTGGCGGAGAACCTTTCATGGGTTTTTCCTGACGTTCTGCAAATACTTCATTCCATCGGAAGCTTCCCCATTGCCGCGTGATCAGGTAATCCGATACCTCATCGCCGGAGCTTTTGGCGAACTCCGGAAACGAACCGAAACCGGGAACCAAATTGCCTTCCAAAAGCACACTTTCCTGAAAGTCGGGAATTCGAGCCGAATTGGAGAATAAATCCTCCTTATAAACAGAAAGGGACAGACGAGAAGGAACGGGTAATTCACTGAAATCCTTAAGGCGTATATCTACCTTCACCGGATTTCTAACCTGAAATTGAGTTGCCTCTGGAAATACTTGTACCTCAACAGGCTTTGGTTCAATCCATACGAGTCGCTCGGCCAGAACATCGCCTTTCGGAGTGAAGAGAGTAAGCTGTGCTACTCCTTCCCTGCAATCACTTCGCGGTACGGAGAGGGTAACTAAAGTATCTTTTTCAAATGTTACTGATTTTGAAAAACAAATTGTTCCGCCCGAAGTCAGCACCAGGTATAACTCCTCGCGTCCCCAAATGGAGGCTTTGGGAACCTGAAGCACAACACGGAAAGATTTCTCTTCTGAACTATTCTCGACGTGCAACCCTGTGCCATCAGGTTTAGCTTCCAGTAGTTCCTTTTTGCCCGCCCGGCTCTGGACGTAATAGCGCTCGCCGGATTCAGGAGTGATAAAGAAACTCCCCAAACCCGATGAACGCGTGGTAAATTCTGCTATCCTTTTACCCGAAGAATTCATCACACGAGCCGTACTATCCTTCCCGGGGATTCGAACCACAACCTTTGTTCGAATTCCCGTAACCAGACTACCGCCTTCGGGAAACAACTCAATTCCATTCCCTTTTTTGATGAATTCCGTTTCGCCGCCAATCAGCAGTTCGGTTTGAAAAACAGGCGGCGGAGTCAGGGGATCATCGCCTCCATCGGTATAAGCAATCAACCCGTAACTCCCGGCTTCCAGGTTATCCGGTAAGATCAATTGACCAGCGCCCATGCCTTCCTTGCATACAATCCTTATATGAATCAGGATCTCTTGCATCCTGCTGATTATTTCAAGATTTAAAATACGTTTCCCCGAAGCCGGTCTAAGGTTTTCTCCTTGCACGAGATAGGCGTTAAAATAGGCGGTATCTCCGGCAACGTATTCCGGCTGATTCAGAATGAGATGTATTTTGACCCGGTTTTTATCCTCGTAGAACGCCTTTAGTTTTTCCCGAAGGGTCGCGACAAAGTCTGCCTTGTGGGATACGGCCATCGTTGCGGATAACCCTAACGCCAGGAAGATAACCCCGTAGATCGATTTTCTCATTTTCACCAAAAGGGCGGTTTTTGAAGTGTGCCATTCGACAATGCGTCCCGACAGTCTTCAGGAATTACCCCCAACGAAGGCAACGTAAAAGGTATTTGGCTCGCATCAAAGAAAACTGATTTCCGTGTGACTTCTGAAACCGAAAATATTCCGAGCACTTCCTTATCCGGATCGGTTGTGCATATCAAATTCCCCTTGACTTTTATTGAGTTAGGTTGAAATAAATTTCCCGATCCTCTTTGCTGTTTCTCCACGAGTTTCCAAAATTCATAAACCTCTTCTGACACGCTTAATTGTTCAACTTCAATATAATACTTGTCGTAGAAGCGCAAAGCAGAAGCCGGACGACTTGCGATCTCAACCTTGTTAAATACTTCGACGTGAGCGAAGCGATTGTCAGACACAATGGCATTGCTATTGGATTCCTGGGTCCAGCAAATACAACAGGTGCAATCTGCTATCTTTTTGATTTGGCCTTGCTGTACAACATACCCACTACACGGTGCGGGATCGGGTATAGGTCCGTTCATCGTCATAATTTGTCTCAGTTCCGGATACGTTTTGACTTCGTAGGTACCTGTCCATCGCCACCGGAAGAGATTTGAGTTGCCATTTCCGTGGGCATCGATGAAAACTGAAAACGCATCTACCAGGCTGGTTGTGTTGTTGATAAGCAATGCGTCGTGTTTGAATTCCGCATAAATACTGTCGATGCCTCCAGCCGGTAGCAAGACCTGGAGTGAGGATCGGTATTCAACCCCGGATTTTGTTTTGATTCGCGCATAATAACTTCCGCCCAGTCGTCCTCTTATGCCTGACTCGTTTGTTTGATATACACCCGGGTTGATTTCAGTGAGTAACTCACTTTGGCCCAAGTCATCGATAATCCAGACAGAGGCCCCTTGTTCAAATTCAGGTGACGCCAGAGAGGTATCCAGTTTGCTTGCATAAAATAGTTTTACCTGATATGGCCCCGGGTCATTCGTTATCAAGCCATCCACCACCAGCGCGGAATCACCTGACCGCAAACGGACTACTAAAGGATCGACGCACGAATTGAACAATAAATAAAGAATGCATAGAGACCGTAGCGAGCGCATGTATTTTAGAATTTAAAACTGTAACTGATGGAGGGAATTGCGGAACCAATCAGCGATAACTGATAGGGTTTCAAATTCCCTCCTCCCTGGTCGACAAAGAATACCGAATAAGGATTTTTTCTGCCGTACACATTGTACACCGACAAAACCCACGTTCCTTCCACCCGCTTTTTCCTCTTGTTGCTTCCTTCTATCACCAGGGCGAGATCCAACCGGTGATAATCAGGTATGCGATAATTGTTGCGCGACGCAAAATTGGAAACAGGAACATTCCCGACGATGTAAGCCGATACGGGCAACGAAACAGGTCTGCCGGTGTGGTAGGTGAAAATACCTGTCAAGAAAATTCTCCGGGTAATCTTATAACGCCAATTCATGTTGGCAATACTGGGCTGGTCATAATTGGCAGGGTAAAGTTTCCCCCCGTTTACTTTTTCTATAGTGTAGGTACCGTTGACTTGCCGGAAGGACCGCGAATAGGTATAGTTAAATCCACCAACCAGGCGTCCGGTCTTTTTCTGGATTGAAAACTCTGCACCGTACGCTTTGCCCTTGCCCATAAGTAGTGCAGTTTCTAACTGGGGGTTGAGAATCAGGCTGGCGCCATCTTTGAAATCAAGAATATTTTTCAGTTCCTTGTAGTAAGCCTCGAAATAGAATTCAAATGAATTATTCCTGAAGTCTCTGAAATAGCCGGCCGAAATCTGGTTGGCCACCTGCGGCTTGAAATACGTATTACTCAATTGCCAAATGTCCACCGGCGTAATGGATGCTGTATTAGAAATAAGATGTACGTATTGATACATCCGGTTGTAACCGAATTTAACAGACGATTGCGGGTCCAGGGTGTAGCGAACGGAAAGCCGCGGTTCGGGCCCGAAATACGTTTTCATAATTTGTCCGGCCCCATACCGTGTAGAGTCGGTGATGTTGTGCGGTTCCTTCGGTACACCGGGTTGATAATGATAAACAGTTCCCGGCCCAAGGCGATTGAACACCGACAATCGTAAACCTGCTTCGATTTGAAGTTTCTCGTTCCAATTGAAAACATCGCTACCGTACAAGGCCGACTCAATCGCCTTTTCCGTTGGCATGACAGTTTGTGCTACGAAGGATTCCTCCGACGCAGGTTTCAGTGATCCGGGATTAAAAACATAATACGTCGAATGGAATCCAAACGACTGGCTATTCCGTGCTCCCGTATAATTGAAATCGATTTTCAACGAGGGGTATGTAATTTTGTAATTCAGGTTGAAAGCCTTGACAGGATCCTGGTCCTTCACCCGGTAAGAGTAGCTTCCAAAGTAAAGTCCTGCGTTGTAAAAAAGATTCTTGGTCACAGAATGGTCATAGCGCATTGAGGCCACTATGTTCTGCCATTGATTTGTCGTATCGGTAGCGAGGCTGAACCGATCCTGGCTGGTGTAGGTAGAAAAGGTCAGTTTGCTGCGATTGTCAATTTTATGGCAGTATTTCGCCGAGCCGTCATAAAAGAAAACTGAACCGTTACGGATGCCCTGGTAGCGTGTTTTGAGCAGGTTTAACATCCAATCGGAATAAGAGGACCGAAAAGAGACCATCAACGAACTCGTATCTCTTTTAACAGGCCCGCCAACCGTCACGTTGCTCGAAACAAGACCAATCCCGCCCGTTCCGGTCCATTTCTCATAGTTGCCATCGTTCGTCCGTATGTTCATTACGGAGGAAACGCGGCCGCCAAATTCTGCAGGAATACCACCCTTGTAAAAGGTCACTTCGTTGATGGCGTCCGCATTGAAAGCGGCAAAGAACCCAAGGGCATGCGCCGTATTGAAGATGGGAACACCATCATAAAGCACCAGGTTTTGGTCCACTCCACCACCGCGCACGTTGAAACCCGAAGTGCCTTCACTCACCGTCGTGACTCCCGGTTGCGTTTGTATCTGCTTGATCACATCCACTTGACCCATGAATGCCGGGGCCCTTTTTATTTCCAGCATTCTGATCGTGGTTTCCCCGATGCGTGCATTGGCAATGCGTTGGTCAGAAATTAATACTTCCTCCAACGTAATGGGGATTTCGCTGAGATCGACGTTGACCTGGCCATCTTTGTAAATAGCAAGATTAACCAACTTCTCCTGACGATTTACAAACCGGTAACTGACCACATATTCGCCACCCGCGAGGTTCATATGGTATTGGCCTGTTGCATTGGTTGTAGTCGCCCTGTCAAGCCCGTTGATATACACGGTTGCCCCGGCCAGCGGTGCCTGTTTTTCTTCATCGCGTACAAGACCCGTCAATACGACCGGATTGCCGGGTATAAATTCTTTGCGATCTCCTATCACCACCAGGTCTATTGGCCTTCGTTCGGCCACAGCTTCTTTGATCAAAGCCTCCCGCTCTGATTCATGGGCGGGATCTTTGAAAAAGATCACCGCATAACCGAACATGAATTCAAATCCAACGTCCGAATTCCTCAGCAGGGAGGTCAATGTTTCCCGAAGTGTCATCCCTTCCAATTCCGACCGCATGCGAAACGGTTCAAGCCATTCGTCGATATAAAAGAATTTTACTTTGTTGGCTTGTTCAAACTGCTTTAGAAAACTTAATAATGACTGACCGGGTTTTATGTTTTGAGATTTTACATCCAAAACTGTCTGAGCAAAAATGGTAGCAGAGGTAAAAATAAAGAAGACAACGAGCAGGGTGCGGACCACTTCAAAATTGTTTAACTTCTGGTTCTTGTTGACTCAAACAATGAAATGACCCAAGTCCCCAGATAATATCCCGGGAATCCAGGCCTATCACGTTTCGGTCTGGAAAACAGGATTGAAGCAACTCCAGCGCTTTGTCATCATTCTTATCGCGATAGGTGGGAACAACTACATGGTTGTTGGCGATGTAGAAATTGGCATAGGAGGCCGGCAGCCGTTGGCCCTCGTACACCACCGGCGAGGGCATAGGCATCTCCACCACATGAAGCTGCTTTCCATTTTCAAGGCGCATTTGTTTTAGCAGCTTTAGGTTCTCCTGGAGCGGTCTATAGTTATCGTCCGATTTGGTGGATTCCACAACCGTGACCACAGTGTCTTCGTTCACAAAGCGCGTCAAATCGTCAATGTGTCCGTCGGTATCGTCGCCGACGATGCCGTCACCAAGCCAAAGGATGTGATGGACGCCATAGTAATCGTACAGGTACCGTTCAATATCTCTTCTGCCGAGATGTGGATTCCGGTTGGGGTTCAGCAGGCACGATGTCGTAGTCAGAAGAGTTCCCTTGCCGTTGAATTCCACGGACCCGCCTTCCATGATAATCCCGGGAGACACAACCGGTACGCCATAATGTTTCCCGATCAAGAGAGGGATTTGATTGTCGAGATCGAAGGGAGGGTACTTTCCGCCCCAGGCATTGTACTTCCACTTCACGATCATTTTTTTTTCTTTTGCAGCGGGGTTGACCAAAAATGCCGGCCCGTGATCGCGACACCAGGCATCATCAGTAGGGTGAAAGAAAAACTCAATTCGACCAAAATCGGCTCCGGCCTTTTGAAGGAGAACGACGGCCAGGTCCTTCATCGTTTCGTTTGAAACATTGATGTTGACTTTTTCCCCTTTCGCCAGGTATTTGACGAACTCGGAGTAAACGGGATAAATGGAATCGAGCTTTCCCGGCCAGGAGGCTTCCTTGTGAGGCCAGCTTAGCCAGGTTGCCGAATGTCTTTCAAACTCGGCGGGAAAATAATATCCGAGTTGCTTGGGGGTCAGGTTCAAAGTTACAGGTTGCAGGTTTCAGGTTACCGGTTCAAGTTCAAGGTTTAGGATACTCCAGCCTGAAACTTGAGACTTGATACCTGAAACTAATTTAGTCGTCAATAAATCGCTGTGTGATGGGCTGATACGAATCAATTCTGCGGTCGCGAAGGAAAGGCCAGTGCGTCCGATAATTCTCCGTCTTGTCTAAATCCAATGGGGTGACGCTCACTTCTTCATCATCGTGCGACGCTTGATAGATAATCGAACCAAACGGGTTAGAGATAAAGGAGCCGCCCCAGAATTTCATTGCCCCGTTTTGCTCCAGCCCTACACGGTTTACACTCACGACGTGTATGCCGTTCGCCACGGCATGACTCCGTTGAATGGTTTGCCAGGCGTTGAATTGTTCAATATTGGTTGCCTCGTTTTGTGCGGTGGCCCAACCGATCGCAGTGGGATAAAACAATATTTCAGCTGCCATCAAAGCCGTGATCCGGGCGGCTTCAGGGTACCATTGATCCCAGCAAATCAATACGCCCAGGACACCAAACCTTGTCTTAAAAACTTTATATCCCAGGTCGCCGGGAGTGAAGTAAAACTTCTCATAATAGGCAGGGTCATCGGGGATGTGCATTTTACGGTACTTGCCCAGGTAGGATCCATCGGCATCCAATACCACCGTCGTATTGTGATAAATTCCGTTTGTTCTTTTTTCAAAAAGTGAAGCGATGATCACTACGCCAAGTTCTTTGGCCAGCGCCGATAGCGTTCCGGTCGAAGGCCCGGGGACCGGCTCAGCAAGCTTGAAATTCTCATAATCCTCGACATCGCAAAAGTAAAGGGACGTGAACAACTCCTGCAGGCAGACGATTTGCGCCCCCTTCCTGCCCGCCTCGCGTATCTTCTCCACTGCCCTGCCAAGATTTTTTTCCGGGTCCTTCGTGCAGCTCATCTGCACCGTTCCCACGTTGACAATTCTACTCAATCCTTTCTTAAATTATTGAACGCCAAAAATAAGGAATTTGGGTGGATTAAACTCTGCGCCTTTCTTCGGGACTTCTCTATAACTCAATCTCACATTAGGGCTAAAGCCCTCGTTTACCATCCAGTTTCAAAGCCCTCACCATTTCTTTCTTCCCTGGCGGACCGGACAAGGTCTGCACCTGAAGCCCCAGGGATCTCAAGTCCCGTTTGAGTTGCCCCTTGGCGCAATACGTGACAAAAACAGCACCGGCTTTCATGGATTGCTCTACTTTTCTGAGCATTCCAATCTCCCATAACTCAGGTTGCTTTACGGGCGCAAAGGCGTCAAAATAAACCAGGTCGAATTGTTCTTCGCCCAGGTCTACCTCTTCTAATCTTGCAAGTTGCTTTTTCAAAACGAAGTTGTTGAGAACCGAACCTTCCTGCGTCCAACGAGCTGCATGAAGCTTTTGAAAAAGTTGAACTGCCCCTTCAAAGGCCAGGATTTCAGGGTAATTCAATTGCCGGATCGTTTCCTCTTCGACGGGATAGGCTTCCAGCGAAGTATAATGAAATTGAAGTTTTGATTCCAGAGCATACTTCAAGGTAAGCAGCGCATTGAGCCCGGTTCCGAATCCTACTTCCAGAATCCTTATTTCGGCGGGATGGTTCTGATTTTCGAAATACACGAATCCATTCTTAATAAACACATGAACCGATTCCTGAACGGCTCCGTGAATGGAGTGGTAGGTTTCGTTTAACCTGGTGTTGCGCAGGGAGTGGGAACCGTCGGACGTAATAATTATCTCAATATCCGGCATAGTTGGACCTGGTTTTGAGTTCAAGTTACCGGCTCTTAGTTCCTAGTTCTTGGTGGTTTGGAGTAAACCTTTTGAAAAGATCCCCGTTCGCCCCTTTGAATCCAATCCACCAAGAACTAAGAACTAAGGAATGTCTCTTGAAATCAACGCTACGGCGTATGCATTAACCCCCTCTTCCCTGCCTACGTATCCGAGCGATTCGCCGGTCGTAGCCTTAATGGAGATATCCTCTTCGGTAATATTCATCAAGGGCGCGAGGACTTTCTTTATCTCTGGAATGTAAGGATTGATTTTTGGTTTTTCCAGGGCAAGGGTGCAGTCTGCGTTCTCGATCTTCCATCCTTTTTCAGAAAGCATCCTCGTTACATCGCGTAGAAAGAACTTGCTGTCCATGCCGCTCCATCGCGGATCTTTGTTGGAATAATGAAACCCAATGTCGCGAAGGTTGGCGGCGCCCAGCAAGGCATCACAAAGGGCATGAATCAATACATCGGCATCGGAATGGCCAACAGCACCCCTTGTGGAGGGAATCTTGATCCCGCCGATCCAAAGATCACGTCCTTCTTCAAGAGGATGAACATCAAAGCCAAGGCCTACGCGGATTTTCATGATCAGAATTTAAAAAATTGACAGAATCTACCGGATTCGTTCGCGCACTTATTTCGATTTGTTATTTGACCGGTAATACAGAACGCTTGAATTCTCCTCTTTGAGGATCTCTCCCGCCACCCGTTGAAGTTGTTCTGAAGTCACTGACCGAATGTATTCATTTTCCTTATTCACCAGCCCGGGGTCACCGGACAGGGAAGCAAAAGCAAGATTCATGGCCCGGTTGACTATTTCTACTTCACCAAATTCCAGGGTAGCTTCAGCCTGGTTTTTTACTTTTTCGAGTTCCTTATTGAAGGCGCCCTCCCCGACCATCGTTCCCAGAATTGCATCTACTTCGACCTCGGCATCTTCCAGGGACACACCGTCGTTGACACGCCCATTCACCACCAGCAAGCCCGGATCGACGCTGCTCATCACAAAGGAAGATATAGAATTGAAGACTTCTTTCTTTTTCACAAGCTGCTCGTAAAATCGACTCGATTGGCCCCGGCTCAAAATGTCGCTCATCAAATCAACCGTATAATAATCCGGATGGAATCGTCCCGGCATATGAAAGGTCTTGTACAAGGCATTGGCCGGCACGTCTGCCTCCACCGTCAGGGTGCGCTTGGCGTTCTGTTTTGGCTCCGCCGGAAGTTGACGCTTCAGGGCTTTGCCGGCCGGTATCGGACCAAACCATTTTTCCGAAAGGTTTTTTACCCTATCAGCAGTAACGTTGCCTGCTACCACCAAGATCGCATTATTTGGGATATAATAGCGAAAGAAAAACTCTTTCACGTCGTCCAGAGTGGCTTGCTCAATGTGGCTGATCTCTTTACCGATCGTTGCCCATCGATACGGGTGGGTTTGGTAGGCCAGGGGTCGGAGCTTAAGCCAAACATCGCCATAAGGCTGATTGAGATACCGCTGTTTGAATTCTTCGGTAACTACTTTGCGTTGCACGTCCAGCACTTTTAGATCGAACGAAAGGCTCATCATCCTGTCGCTTTCCAGCCAAAAGCCCGTCTCGAGGTTGGCTGAAGGCACCGTGAGATAATAGTTGGTAATATCGGTGCTGGTAAAGGCATTGTTCTCTCCTCCCACTTTTTGTAACGGCTCATCGTAACTTGGAATGTTTACTGAACCGCCAAACATCAGGTGTTCAAACAGGTGGGCAAAACCTGTTTTATCAGGTCGTTCGTCGCGCGAGCCTACATCGTACAAAATATTCATGACGGCTATTTGAACGGCGTGGTCTTCGTGCACCAATACACGCAGACCGTTGTTTAAAACAAAAGAGCGAAAAGAAATCATGTCCAAAAGTAAGAAAGAAAAGACGCTTACGTCATCCTCCTTGAAATTCGCCCCTCATTTTGTAACTTGGTGGTGAACGGATGTTAAAATCATCAATTATTCTTTTTATTTGCAGCCACTATGCTAACCGCATCTTTTCACCACTCTAACCAACCCGAGCCACATCGTATCCGCACGTTGCAGATCCTTAAGCAATATCCGGAAGTAAAGAAGCTGATGGGTAAAAACCCATTGACGATGTTTGCCATTGTGGGCTTGGTAGGAGGAATGGTCGTTTTGTCCTATTTTATGAAAGATAGCCCCTGGTGGGTTATCCTGTTGGTTGCCTACGGGGTGGGCGCTTTCTTCAATCATGCCTTGTTTGTCATGATCCACGAGTGCTCCCACCACTTGCTTTTCAAAAGCAAGTCAATGAATTATCTCGCTTCCATTCTTGCCAACCTGCCACACACCGTACCTGCCGCCATTTCGTTTGCCCGGTACCACATTAAGCATCATTCTTTTCAGGGGGTACACGAGTTGGACGCCGACCTACCTGACTTTTGGGAAGCAAGAATGATCAACAACTCATTTTTCGGAAAAGCATTCTGGCTTTTACTTTTTCCTATTTTTCAGATCGCACGCACCTTTCGTTTAAAAGAGATCAGACCGGTTGACGGTTGGATAATCGCCAATTGGATCATCCAACTTGCGTTTAACACAGCCCTTTGGATATTTTTCGGACCGAAAGCTTTTTTCTTTATGCTCATCAGTTTCTTTTTTTCAGTGGGCCTGCATCCGCTGGGTGCCCGATGGGTGCAGGAGCATTACCTGACGCTGGATGAAAATCAGGAAACGTACAGTTATTACGGGCCACTGAACGCCGTCGCCTTCAATGTGGGCTACCACAACGAGCACCACGATTTTCCTTCGGTGCCGTGGAATAAGCTTCCGCTGTTGAAGAAAGAAGCCCCGGCTTTTTACGACACCTTGCTCGCGCACCGATCCTGGACGAAACTTTTCGTCCGTTTCCTGTTTGATAAGAGGATTTCCCTTTACGCCCGCACCGTGCGCAACGAACGCGGCAAAGTGAAACTTACCGATGAGTCGAAGCCGGATTTAGAGATCGTCAACGAAAAGCAAATTGCTTAACCGGTTTTCTCGGTCTCCCATTCCTCGTGTTTTCCTCCTTTGCAACGAGATTACCCCTACCTTTGGGAGTTTTCGTTTATGAAATTCAACCGCCAGAAACTCTCCGATACCGACCTCAGGGATCTCTACGAGCAATTGCTTCTGCCCCGAATGATCGAAGAGAAGATGTTGATTTTACTGAGACAGAATAAGATCAGCAAGTGGTTTAGTGGTATCGGACAGGAGGCGATTTCCGTCGGCATTACCCAGGCCCTGGATCCCGATGAATACATTCTCCCCATGCACCGCAACCTCGGAGTATTTACCGGTCGCAAGCTGCCGTTGCACCGGCTCTTTGCCCAGTGGCAAGGAACCTCAATGGGGTACACCCAAGGCCGCGATCGCTCTTTTCATTTTGGTACAAACGAACATCATCTTGTTGGCATGATCTCCCACCTTGGCCCTCAGAATGGTGTTGCTGACGGCATCGCATTAGCAACAAAACTGAAGAAAGAAAAAAAGGTTACCGTCGTCTTCAATGGTGACGGTGGCACCAGCCAGGGTGATTTTCACGAAGCGGTCAACGTAGCGGCGGTGTGGGATCTCCCTGTCATTTTTGTCATTGAAAACAACGGGTATGGATTGTCAACACCCAGTAACGAGCAATTCCGGTGTAAGAGTTTTGTAGACAAGGCGATAGGATACGGCATAGAAGGAGTTCAGGTAGATGGGAACAATATCCTGGAGGTCTACGACACGGTAAAGGCATGGGCTGAAAGCTTGCGCTCAAAACCCAGGCCCATTTTGCTGGAGTGCCTCACGTTCCGGATGCGCGGTCATGAGGAGGCCTCCGGAACAAAATATGTACCCAAAAAACTGATGGACGAATGGGCGCAAAAAGACCCGGCAGAGAATTACGGGAACTACCTGCTCAAAGAAGGTGTGATCGATAAAGCGTGGGTCGAGGACCTCCGTAAAAGAATCAAAAACGAAATTGAATCGGGTCTGGAAGAGGCTTTCAAAGAGACGTATCCCGATCCGGAGAGAAACCATGAGTTGGAAGATGTGTATGCTCCGTTCCAACAGGAGGTGATCAAGCCACAAACTGAAAAAAAATCAGAGAAACGTTTCATAGATGCTATCAGCGATGGATTGCGTCAAAGCATGGAAAAGTATCCCCAGCTTGTTTTGATGGGCCAGGACATTGCGGAGTACGGGGGTGTTTTCAAGATCACCGAAGGCTTCGTCGAAAAATTTGGGAAAGAGCGTGTGCGCAACACACCGTTGTGCGAAGCCGCCATTGTCGGCGCCGGGTTAGGACTTTCCATCAAAGGAATAAAGTCGATGGTTGAGATGCAGTTTGCCGATTTCGTGACCGAGGGTTTTAACCAGATTGTCAATAATCTGGCCAAGACCCACTGGCGGTGGGGCCAGCCGGCCGACGTGGTCATTCGAATGCCCACCGGTGCAGGCGCAGCAGCAGGTCCTTTTCACAGTCAGAGTAACGAAGCCTGGTTTTTTCATACTCCCGGATTGAAGGTAGTGTATCCGTCCAATCCCTTCGACGCTAAAGGATTGCTCAACGCGGCACTGGAAGATCCAAATCCATTCTTGTTCTTCGAACACAAACTCTTATACCGTTCGGTAAAAGAAATTATCCCGGACGATTATTATACTGTAGAAATTGGAAAGGCAAGACTCGTTGAAAAAGGTTCGGATCTCTCCATCATTACCTATGGTATGGGCGTGCCGTGGGCGGTAGAAGCAATGGCTTTGATGCCCAATATAAAAGCAGACATTTTGGATTTGAGAACATTACTTCCGTGGGACGAAGAAGCCGTTGCCGAAACGGTGAAGAAAACGGGCCGGGTGCTCGTCCTTCACGAAGACACACTCACGGGAGGTCTTGGTGGAGAGATCGCCGCCTGGATCGGCGAGCATTGTTTCACCCATCTCGACGCACCCGTGACGCGGGTCGCCAGCCTTGATACGGCCATACCGTTTGCCCCTACTCTGGAGAGAAATTTCTTACCTCACACCAGGTTGAAGACAAGGATTCAAGAACTTTTATCCTATTGAAAGGGTAATCGGTATTCGGTTATAATTGTTGGCCGGAAGATTAGTTTCTTTCGGTCTGGTACCTTTGCAATTTTCAAATCACAGTTACCGAAATCGATAATCGGGCTTCAGGCAGAGCCAAAACCACCGAATACCGAATACTGATTCCCGATTCCTGTCGTTTTCAATGCGTCCGCTCAACCCTCAAAGTGCGACCTATTTACTATCTTAGCTGTTTTGAAGACCTGCCCAGGCCATATTGCCTCCATCATGAAGCGCTCGTGGATGCCCTTCGCGTTCCTTGCCTTTATTTTGTTTTTTGGCGAACGTGCACGGGCCCAAAACACAAAGGGGGACAAGCCTGCTGTCACCAATCCAAGAGGACCCTTCTTTCGCCTTCCTAAAATAATATCCAGGTCAAAAGGTGGAGACCGGGCAAACACGCGGGACGTTTCCGGTCGAAGGAGAATCCGCACAAAGAATGAATCTTCTGCCAACCGGGTTATTTACGAGGCTCCCAACCCCTATAAGGACCGAAAGCGAAAAAGAAGGGGCGATCGGCCTGCCCAGGCCAGAGGGCGTGTCTTCAACAGGCCTCCAAGGGAGGACCAACACGCTTGGCGAGGTACGCACGAAGGATGGGAATTGAGGATCAGATCGACATCTGCTAAAAGGGCCCGGGATAACGTTTATCCCCAAAAGGGGCCCTATGTAAACAATCGTTCAAACCTCCGAAAGAAACCCACGGTTTATACACGGACTTCCACAGGAAAGTCGATCTATAAAAGCAGACCCAATAGAGAACGGGCATCCCGGGCGACAGGAGGTTACGGTACTGCATCTCGTCCCTTTATTACCCGTGGGAGAAAAAATGTGTACTGGGGTAAGTTTTCCAAGGGAGAAAGACCGATAACAAAAGATCTCACGGGAAGACCCTTGCGAAATCGCAATTTCCATTCCGCCGGGATTGGAGTGGGTACTACCGACACGTTGAAATTCGTGGGGAGGCGACCCGGCAGAGATCGTGCCAATGCAGCCAAGGTAAGTGGCGGATTTGTTTCGACCTCGAAGAGAGCCGAGCGGGCCTGGCAGGGAGATGTCTCGGGTCATCGTATAAGAAGGCGGCCACCCAAACGGGGCGAAAGAGCCGGCATCTTTTTTCAGGCCCCGGTATATGCTTTTTCAAATAAGGGGGAACGCGCTGGCAAGAGATTGCGTGGGGGTGGGTATAAGACTTCAAGGAAAAAGGCAGGAAATAAGGCGCCGCTGTCGCCTCGAGCACCCGGGATTGGCGCCAATGGAATTGGAAATTACAAGGGCAAATTTCGGTTAGGAGAACTTTCTCCAGGTTTCGGCAGGGCGGGTGCAGATTTTAGGGGTACCACCAAAGGAAGAAGACCGCCAAAGGGTGGAGGAAGTGTAAGCGGAAAAGTTTGGAACAATGGCCGCCAGCCGATTCCGGTACGATCCGGCGCACCCGGCTTTGACCGGTTGGCCCGGTTTCAAGGAACCTTCAAAAGAGGCGAACTATCTCCGGGCTTTGGGACTCAAGGTTTCGGCTATTCCGGAGACATCAAAGCAAGGAAACCAGCCAAGGGGGGAGGAAGCATCAGTGGAAAACTCTCTAACAACAAAGGACAAGCGCTTGATGGGAAGCCGCCCAGACCGATTGCGGCAAGAGCCGGACGGTTTTCCGGCACGATAAAAGCAAAAAGACCGCAAAAGGGTGGCGGAAGCGTTAGCGGAAAAGTTTTCAACAACAAGGGAGAGGCCCTCATTGGCCGTGTGCCCAGCTCTTGGCAAGCTAAAGCCGACAAGTTTGGCGGAAACATCAAGTCAAAAAGACCTCAGCAAGGAGGAGGCAGCGTTAGCGGAAAAGTTTTCAACAACAAGGGAGAAGCTCTTATTGGCCGTTTGCCAAGCTCTTCGCAAGCTAAAGCCGACAAGTATTCCGGTACTATTCGTTTACCCAGATTGAAGAGAATCTACATTCAAAATCCGAAAGCCTCCAACGAATCTTTAAAGAAGCAAAAACCCAAACCCAACACGTACTTAGTGAATGGCCTTCAGGTGAAGCGCAAGCAGGAGAAATCCAAAATGAACCCACTGTCTGCAAAGGGTGCGTTACCCGGTATCGGAGCCAAGTCGGGATCGGTGAAAGCCAATGAATATGCGCACGCCATGAAAATGTATTGGAGCTACAAGCGCAACCCCAACAGCAGCGAAGAGGCGCTGAAAGGAATTAAGCCGCCACGGGCTTTAGGACGCGTCGTTGCTTTTTCCGGTTATACCCGCCAGTCCAAAGGTTACCGGCACAACCCCAGCAGCAATATCAATGCCTTAAAAGTGTTGGCCCCCGGAAGGGCTTATGCTCGTATCAACGATTACCAGGGCAATGCAAAAATGAAGAAATACAATGACAGGCGGCTTCATCCGGATGCTCAGTTTGCTCATGGCTCGCGCGACAATGTAAAAGAAGACCGGACGATCCTGATGAACTTAAAATTATTCTGGGCAAAGTTGTTTAAGAAGAATGACATCCAGCCCGAGATTGTTAAGGCAAAAGAGCACAAACCACGCTATGACAGAAAAGAAAAAGAGTTGTGGAAGGCGCTCTACGATTAAAGATTTAAAATTCAAAATTTAAGATTATGGGACTTCACAATCTTAAATTCTAGATTCTTGCGGCACCTAAAAATTAAATTGAACGGTTTGCTTTACCGACTCAGACAAACTTAATGCCACGGGGCAAGTCAGGGCCGCTCTCTTTAGTTTTTCTTTCTGAGGGTCGGTAGCAACCAGGCGGGGATGTGAGAAAGTGATTTGAATTTCTTTGATCTTTCGCGGGTCGTTGTCCATTATTTTAACGATCTCTGACGTAAGACCGGTCAATTCAATGCCTTCCCGTTGTGCAAGAATACCCATGATCGTCATCATGCAACTACTAAGGGCGCTGCAGATCAGATCCGTGGGGCTAAAGGCTTCACCCCTGCCGTTGTTATCCAGGGGGGCATCGGTAATGATGGTGCTTCCTGACTTCAGGTGAACGGCTTGAGTCCTCAGGGACCCGGAATATCGGGTAGTAATGGCGGCCATAGAGCAACCTTATTTTTTTACATTTACGCTACTTCAATGAATAAAAGCATAAATTTATTGTAGAATTCCTCAATATGAACTGGATCGGCAAGGTAATCTTGATTTTTCTGATTTGTTCCGGAGCATCGGCCTCGTCTTTGGCGCAAACCAGGGATAGTTACGACTATAATTCCGAGTTCACCTGGGGAATCAACAAAAATACCTCAGGGGGCCTTATTGGAGGTTTTACGTTCAAGAAGGCGCGCAAAATAAATGACAATTTGCTGGGGTCCTACGGACTGGAAATCGTGAATGTGAAACATCCGCAAGAAGTGCGGAAAAACGCCTCGGCAACCGGCAATCCGTTCATTTACGGCAAGAGCAACTACCTGTACGCCCTTCGTTTCCAATATGGCCGGGATTTGATTGTGTTTAAAAAAGCCCCTCAGCAAGGGGTAGAAATAAAACTGGTTACGGCTGTAGGACCTTCCATTGGGATTCTTGCCCCGTATTACATCGAACGCAAAATAACACCCGACAATTTTTATGTAACGGTGAATGAGCAATATGACCCCAACAATCCGTACCACACGTTTGACAATATTCTGGGCACCGGTAACCTCTTTCAGGGAATAGGCAACTCCAAAATTGAATTGGGCGCCAATGCAAAAGTGGGAGCCAACTTTGAATTGGGGACCATTAAAAGCCAGGTCACCGGGTTTGAAGTAGGGTTTTTGGTAGATGCCTATCTTAACAAGATTATTTTAATGCCGACCACTTTCAACCGGTCCATTTTCCCAACGCTTTATTTTACACTTTTCTACGGAAGCCGTAAGTAAAGCAACCGCTCTTCACGCAACGATAAACCCCAGAAAAAGACCTATCACGATAATGGCCCAGGACGGCACGCGCGTAAAAGCGAGCAGGCAAAAAGTGCAAATGGTAAAGCCGAAATTGGTAATTGTATTTTCCAGGGGCTGAAAAAGTAAAATTGCGGCAGTTGCTACTAACCCCGCGTTAGCAGCAAGTATTCCCTCCAGGGAAGCCCGTATAGGTCTGAACTTCTTCAGGCTGTCCCAAATGCGTATCATGAAAAAATTCAAAAATGTTCCGGGTAAGAAAATCCCTGCTCCTGCCATGATGGCGCCGATGATCTGCCCCATTGTGCCAAACCCACGACTGTGCATGGCCAAAGCGCCAATATACGAACTGAAGGAAAATAGGGGACCTGGCAGAGATTGTGTTATGGCGTAGCCGGAGAGAAACTCTTCGGGAATGAGATAGGGTTTAGGCAAGCCGCCCGATAGAGGTTTAGCAAACTGGACAAACTCGGTATACAGCATCGGCGTAAGAACCTGACCACCTCCAAAAATCAAACTTCCATTGCGGTAAAAATTTTCAAAAAGGCGGATAGGCAGGAAGGACGGAATCCCCTTCGTAATGCTACCCAGCACGGCCGCGGAGATCAAAACCCCGGCCCATAACAAAAAGTTAGCCCAGTGTACTTCAAATTTCTTCTTCTCTTCACGGGGATGCGCTTTGTAATTGAGGGCCGTAATGCAGCCGGCTATAATTAAGGTGATGGGAAATACTAACGGAGTCTTAATAAAATAGGAAGCTACCCCCGCTATCACCATCAGTACAATTCCTGTTGTGGTCTTGACAGTCTTAAGGCTGATCTGATACGCGGCATAACTCACAAAGCCCACCGCCATGGGTTGGATGAACCGGGTAAGTTGAAAAACCTGCTTGGGTTCATAGTGCGTCAGTAAAATTGCT
>WNFL01341487.1_pt1 | contig 20562 bp, 20 predicted proteins | sample 5400361 | NCBI WGS metagenome assembly WNFL01 (sample SAMN13153351, study PRJNA577476) | soil metagenome | isolation source: 40 cm soil on Douglas fir-dominated hillslope | place: USA:California | collected 2013-09-17
GCGCGAAGTGCTCGTGGGCCGCCCCGTGGCCTATGCGGGAAGCCGCCCGGACCCGGCGCTCGCGATGCAGCGCTACCAGGCGGCGCTGGCGCCGTTCGGCTTCGAGCACATTCGCCAGGTCTACGAGCCGGTCGCCGCCGCCTTCTTTTATGCGCAATCCCTCGAGCAAAGCGCGACGGTGCTCGTCGCCGACTTCGGCGGCGGGACGTCCGACTATTCCGTCATCGCGTTCGAGCGCGGCGCGCGGGGGCTGCGCGCGAATGCGCTCGGCCATGCAGGCGTCGGCGTCGCCGGCGATCGCTTCGACTACCGCATCATCGACCACGTGATCCTGCCGCAGCTCGGCAAGGGCACCACGTACCGCAGCATGGGCAAGCGACTCGAGCTTCCCCGCTCGTGCTTTTCCAGCTTCGCGAGCTGGCACGAGCTCTCGGTGATGAAGGCCTCGCGCGCGTTCAAGGAGCTCAAGGAGGTGGCGACGTTCAGTGACGCGCCGGAGCTCGTGGGCCGCTTCATCAAGCTGGTCGAATCGGATCAGGGGTATCCGCTCTACAAGGCGGTGTCGGAAGCGAAGGAGGCGCTGTCCCGCGACGAGACGACGCGCTTCTCGTTCCGCGGCCGCGGGGTCGAGATCGACACGGTGATCGCACGCGCCCAATTCGAAGCGTGGATCGAGCCCGAGCTCGAAGCGATCGAGCAGGCGCTGGACGAGGCGCTCGCCAATTCGTCGCTGAACGAACGCGGCATCGACCGTGTTTTCCTCACCGGCGGCAGCTCCTTCGTTCCCGCGGTACGGCGGATCTTCGAGCGACGCTTCGGCGCCGATCGCGTGGACGCCGGCAACGAGTTCGTGTCGATCGCCAACGGGCTCGCGACCATCGGGTTGCGCGAGGACGTCGACGACTGGACCGTGGCGGCGCAGCCCCCGGCACGATGAGCACGCCGACCGTCGCCGAATCGCTCGCGCGCGCGGTGGCGCGCGCGCGCGGCCGTGAGCTGCCTGCGCGCCTGCGTGCCACGCTCGAGCTCCTGCTCGTCGATATCGGCGGGCTCTGCGTCGCGGCGCGCCGTGCCGATTACGTGGGTTCGGCCATCGCCGGATGGGAGGGCGAGGGTCGAGCGACCGCGATCGGCCACGCTCGTGCGCTCGATGCGGCGGGCGCCGCGTTCGTCAACGGGACCGCGGCGCACGGCGAGGATTACGACGACACGTTCGAGGGCGGCCCGGTCCATGCCGGTGCGGTCGTCGTTCCCGCGGTGCTCGCCATCGCGGAGCGCGAGGGACTCTCGGGCGACGCTGCGCTCTTCGGAATCGCCGTCGGTGTCGATGTCGTCTGCCGCGCGAGCCTGGTCGCGCCCAAGCGCATCCACGAGGCGGGCTTCCATCCGACCGCCGTGCTCGGTGCCATGGGTGCGGCCGCCGGAGTGGCGGCGGCGCTCGGCCTCGAGGAGGGGGATTTCGTCTCCGCCCAGGGGATCGCCGGGTCGATGGCGGGTGGCATCATCGAATACCTCGCCGAAGGCGCCTGGACCAAGCGCATGCATCCGGGATGGGCCGCGCAATCGGGCATTCGCGCAGTTGAGCTTGCGCGCGCGGGATTTATCGGCCCGCGCACCGTCTGGGAGGGCACGCACGGGTTGCTGCACGGATTCGCCCACACGACCGAGGGCGCGTGGGAAAGGCTCACGGGGGATTTCGGCGAGCGCTGGGTGGCCGAGACGATCGCATTCAAGCCCTATCCGTGCGGCACGATGATCCATCCCTACATCGATTGCGCGCGCCGGCTCGCGAAGCGCGGCGCGAAGCTCGATGAGATCGACGCGATCACCTGCGACGTGGGCGAGGGCACGGTGCACCGCCTGTGGGAACCGCTCGCGGCGAAGCGCCGCCCGCCGAACGGCTACGCGGCGAAGTTCAGCCAGCCGTGGTGCATCGCCTATGCGCTCGTTCACGGACAGGTCGGCCTCGAGGCTTTCGCCGACGCGCGCATGGCCGACGAGCGCGTGGCCGCGCTCGCCGCAAAGGTGCGCTACCGCGTCGATCCGCAGAATCCCTATCCCGACGAATTCACCGGCCACGTCGAGCTGCGCCTTGCGGACGGCTCGACGATCGAGGAGCGCCAGGCGCACCTGCGCGGCGGCGCGCGCGAACCGTTGACGGCGCGCGACGTCGAGGAGAAGTTTCGCGCCAATAGCGTCTACGGCGGATGGGATGAGGCGCGTGCGCACGGCTGGCTCGCGTTCGTGCGCTCGCTTGCCGGAAATCCGATCGATCTGTCGCCATTCAGGGGATGAGCATGGGTGAAATGCGCGAGCTTGAAGGCCGCGTGGCGCTGGTGACCGGCGCAAGCCGCAACATCGGACGCGCCACGGCGCTCGCCCTCGCCGAGGGCGGCGCGGCGGTGGTGGTGAACGCGCGGGTGTCGGCGGAGGAAGCGAGGGCTGTCGTCGCCGAGATCGAGGCACGCGGCGGCAAGGCGATCGCGCAAATTGCCGATGTCACCGACGAGGCGGGCGTGCGCCGGATGGTCGAGGAGGCGTTGAAGAACTTCGGCCGGCTCGACATCCTCGTGAATAACGCGGCGATTCGCGGCGTGTCCACGATCGACGCGATCGACGCCGCCGAATTTCGCCGCGTCACCGGGATCATTCTCGACGGCGCGTTCATCTGCGTGAAGGCGTGTCTTCCGGCATTGCGTGCGAGCGGGCAGGGCGCGATCGTGAACATCGGCGGCATGTCGGGGCACACCGGCGCCGCGGGCAGGGCGCACGTGGTCGCGGGGAAGATGGGGCTCGTTGGCCTCACGCGCGCGCTCGCCCACGACCTCGCGAGGGACGCCATCACGGTCAACTGCGTGGTGCCGGGCCTCATCGAAACCGTGAGAACCGCGACGAGCGGCGCGCACACCGCGCACTCGCGCGATACCCTTCTCGGCCGCCGCGGCGCGCCCGAAGAGATCGCCGCCGCCATCCGCTTCCTCGCCGGCCCCAACGCGCGCTACGTGACCGGCCAGGACTGGCACATCAACGGCGGCGCCTACCTCGGCTGATACCGGGAGTGTCCCGCGCCTAGCCGGCTTTCTTCCGCAGGCAGTCGAGGTATGTCGCGTTGTCGAAGGGCATGCCGTGGCGCTGCGACTGCCAGATCATCTCCGCGAGGCAATCCATGACGTCGTGGCGCGCATCGTGTTCCGAGTCGTGCGCTCGCGCGAGCGCCTGGACGGCGGCGCGGATCCCCGGCGGTTGGTCGATCGACAGCTGCTCCTCGATCGCGAGGTGCATCGAAAGGTGCAGGAAGGGATTGGTCTCGCCGCCCTCGGGCTTCCAGTCCCGATCGCGGTGGCGCTCAGGATCGTCGAGAACCGCGTGATATTCGGGATGCTCGATGAGGATCGCGAGCGCGAGCGATTCGAGCGCCGTGAGCGGCGCCTTGGCCCGCGACTTCGCCCACAGGTCGAAGAAGAAGTCGCGGGCCTGGTCGCGCGACGGATCGAACATCAGGAGGGCGGGGTGAGCTCGGCGTACTTGCGCTTTTCGGCGAAAGCGCACTGCGCGTACACCGGGCATCTCCCGCAAAGGGGCTTCTTCGCGACGCACGTGTAGCGTCCGTGCAGGATCAACCAATGATGCGCGTTCTGCAGGTACTTCTTCGGCACCACCGCGAGGAGCTTTTCCTCGACCTCGAGCGGATCCTTCCCCGCTGCCAGCCCGGTGCGGTTCGAGACGCGGAAGACGTGCGTGTCGACGGCGATCGTCGGCTCGCCGAAGGCGACATTCAGGACCACGTTCGCGGTCTTGCGGCCGACTCCCGGAAGCTTCTCGAGCGCCTCGCGCGTCTTCGGCACCTTGCCGCCGTGCTCGTCGATCAATAGCCGCGACATCGCGATGACATTCCTCGCCTTGCCGCGAAAGAGCCCGATCGTCTTGATGTATTCGGTGAGGCCCTCGTCGCCGAGCTTGACCATCTTCTGCGGCGTGTTGGCGACGGGAAAGAGCCTCCGGGTGGCGATGTTCACGCCCTTGTCGGTCGCCTGGGCGGAGAGGATCACCGCCACCAGCAGCTCGTAGGAACTCGAGTGTTCGAGCTCGCTCTTCGGCGCCGGCATCGCCTCGGCCAGCGCGTGAAAGAATTCCTCGCGTTTCCTCGGGCTCATTCGTAGGAAGCCAGGCGCGATGCGCGCTCGCGCTCGTCGCGCGCGCGCCGCGCGGTGCGCGCCTCGTAGCGCGAGCGCGAAAGATCCGCCTCGGGAAGTGACTCGACCGCCTCGAGGGCGATGCAATCCACGGGGCAGGGTGGAATGCAAAGCTCGCATCCCGTGCACCAGCTCGCGATGACCGTATGCATGAGCTTCGAGGCGCCGACGATCGCATCCACCGGGCACGCCTGGATGCACTTGGTGCAGCCGATGCAGATCGCCTCGTCGATGACCGCGACCTGCGGAGGACGATAGACGCCGTTCGCGGGGTTGAGCGGGCGCGGCTCGCGCCCCAGCGTGCGCGCGAGGCGGGCGACGGTCTCGTCGCCACCGGGCGGACACTGGTTGATGTCGGCTTGGCCCGCGGCCATCGCCTCGGCATACGGGCGACATCCGGCATAGCCGCACTTCGTGCATTGCGTCTGGGGGAGGAGCGCGTCGAGGCGCTGGGCGAGCGGTTTCAAGCGAGGTCTTCGTCGGTGAGGTCAGTGTAGGGCAGCGCGGCGCTTTCGGCGATGCCGCGATGGGTCACGCGCCCCTTCCACAGCAGGATCCCCGCTCGCAGGCCCGGATCGGCGCGAGCGGCGCCGGCGATGCCATGCGTGGCGAGCGCTATCACGAACGGGAGCAGCGCTTCGGAGAGCGCCCCCGAGCTGGCGACGGGATCCGAGCCGGGGATGTTGCTCACGCAGTAGTGCACCACGCCTTCCTCCTCGAAGGTGGGATCGCCGTGGGTCGTGGCGCGCGACGTTTCCGCAACCCCGCCCGCGTCGATCGAGACGTCCGCGATGACCGCGCCCCGCTTCATGCGGCGGATCAGCGCGCGCGGCAGGAGCTTCGGTGTCGGCCGCCCCGGGTCGAGCACCGCGCCGACCACGAGGTCCGCCGCCAATGCTTCGCGCTCGATCGCCTCGGGCGTGACGATCTCGGCCCAATAGCCGGCGGCACGCGCGGCATTGCGCGAGGCCTTCGAGCGCGTGAGGATCGCGACGGCATGTCCGCACTCGCGCGCGGTGCGCGCCGCGCTCATTCCGGCGTTGCCCGCGCCCAGCACGAGAACGCGCGCGTCCCTCCGCGGAAGAAATTTCGCGACCGCCTCGACCGCCATGCGCCCCGAGATCACCGACATCGGCGCGAGGAGCGGAAACCCGTCGTGCGCGTCGCGCACCATTTCGAATGCGATCGCAGTCGCCTGGCGCTCGGCGAGGGTGCGCGTGCGCCGCGGCTCGCTTGGCAGCTGGTGGAAGCAGAAGATCGCGCGCTGCGGCCGCAGGAAGCGAAAATCCTCGGGCAACATCTCCTTCACCTTGACGATGAGATCGCAGGCCCACACCTGCGATGCCGTGCCGTTGAATGCGCCGCGCTCGGAATACGCGTCGTCGTCGTGGCCGACTGCGGCGCCGGCATGCAACTGCACGATGACCTCGTGATCCTCGGCGGCGAGAGCGGCGACGTGGCGAGGCAGAAGCGCCACGCGGCGCTCGCCTTCCTTGGTCTCGCGCGGGATGCCGATCTTCATCTAGCGAAGCGCCCGCCGCGCCTCGGCGATGAGCGCGGGCCCGCGGTAGATGAAGCCGGTGTACACCTGGACCAAGGCCGCTCCCGCGTCGATCTTCGCGCGCGCGTCGGCAGCCGACAGGATTCCACCGACGCCGATCACCGGAATGCGTCCACCGAGCGCCGTGACCAGCCGCGCGAGCACCGCCGTCGAGCGCTTGAAGAGCGGGCGCCCGCTGAGCCCTCCAGCCTGCGTGGCGAGAGGGTTGCTGGTGACCTCGTCGCGCGCGATAGTGGTATTCGTCGCGATCAACGCGTCCACGCGATGCTCGAGCGCGAGGCGCGCGATCGCCTCGACCTCGGCATCGTCCAAGTCGGGCGCGATCTTCACCGCGATGGGCTTGCGCGCCCCAAGCCGCGCGGCGAGCGCCTCGCGCTTCGCCATGATGGCCGCGAGAAGATCGCCGAGCATCGGGGCCGACTGCAGGTCGCGCAAGCCCTTCGTGTTCGGCGAGGAGATGTTCACGGTCACGTAGCTCGCGCGCGCATAGACCGCATCGAGGCACGCGAGGTAGTCGTCCGCGGCGCGCTCGACAGGCGTATCGAAGTTCTTGCCGATATTGATTCCCAGGATGCCGCGATACTTCGCGCGCGCCACGTTCGCGATGAGGCGCTCCACGCCGTCGTTATTGAAGCCGAGGCGGTTGATGATCGCCTCGTGCTCGATCACGCGGAACATGCGGGGCTTGGGATTGCCGGGCTGCGGGCGCGGGGTGACGGTGCCCACCTCGAGGAAGCCGAAGCCTAGCGCGGCGAGGGCGTCGAGATATTCGCCGTTCTTGTCGAGGCCCGCGGCGAGTCCCACGGGGTTGGGGAAATCGATCCCCATGACGCGGCGCGACGGTGCATGGGGCGCGCCGACGGCGAGCAGTGCCGCGCCCGGCCCGAGCGCCGAGAGCGATTTCAGCGTGAGGTCGTGGGCGAGTTCGGGGTCGAGCTTGAAGAGGGCTGAGCGCGCGAGGGAGTACAGCATCAGATTGGGCCCCGGCCTGCGCCGGGGTGACAACGCGCTACGCGAGGCGTCGCCATTCTCCCCGCGATAGCCCTTCGATCGGGCGGAACTGGTTTTTGTAGCTCATCTTGCGGCTCTGCCCGATCCAATAGCCGAGATAGACGTAAGGCAGGCCGCGGCGGCGCGCCTCGTCGATCTGCCAGAGGATGTTGTAGGTGCCGTAGCTCGCTTTCGGGACGAGCGGATCGAAGAACGTGTACACGGAGGACAGTCCGTCGGCGAGCTCGTCGACGATCGACACCATCCGCAGCTCGCCCGCTTCGCGGAATTCGACGAGGCGCGTCGTCACGTTGCTCTGCAACAGGAAGTGCGCGTACTGCTCGCGGCTGTCGTGGTCCATGCCGCCGCCGCGATGGCGCTCGCTCTGGTACAGGCGATAGAGCGAGTAATGCTCGCCGTTGAACTTGAGCTCCGCCGCGCTCGGCTCGAGGCCCGAGTGGCGGGCGAGGGCTCTGCGCTGCGCGCGGTTCGGCTCGAATTCGGAAGCGACGACGCGTACCGGAACGCATGCGTGGCAATGATCGCAATAAGGCCGGTATGTGAAGGCACCGCTGCGCCGAAAGCCCGCGGACACCAACGCGCTGTAGGTCTCCGTGTCGATGAGGTAGCTCGGCGTGGCGACCTGCGAGCGCGCGAGCTTGCCGGGCAGGTAGCTGCACGGATAGGGCGCGGTCGCGTAGAACTGCAGGTTCGCGATCGGTAGGTCGTTGAGCTTGGCCATTGCAATGCCGCGGTTCAGGTCCAGCGTTCGCCGATGGGAGGATATTGTATCGAGTCTTGAAGCAGCTGCGCGAAGGCCTTGCGCGGGATTTCGCGGGCGCCGAGCGAAGCGAGGTGGGCGGTCGCCTGCTGGCAATCGATCACGCGGAAGCCGCGCGCGCGCAGCCGCTCGACCAGGCGCACCAGCGCGACCTTCGACGCATCGGGTGCGCGCGCGAACATCGATTCGCCGAAGAACACGCTGCCGAGCGCCACGCCGTACAGGCCGCCCGCGAGCTCGCCGTCGCTCCACGATTCCACCGAGTGGGCGAAGCCGAGCTCGTGCAGCCGCGCGTACGCCTCGACCATTTGCGGCACGATCCAGGTCCCGGCGTGGCCACCGCGCGGAGCGGCGCATGCGGTGATCACCGCGCGAAAATCGGCATCGAATCGCGTTTCATACGTGTCGCGAGCGAGCACGCGCCGCAGCGACCGCGAGACCTTGAGCTCCTCGGGAAAGAGCACCATGCGCGGGTCCGGCGACCACCACAGGATGGGATCGCCTTCGGAGAACCATGGAAAGATGCCGTGTCGATACGCGTCGACCAGGCGCTCGGCGGAAAGGTCGCCGCCGGCGCACAGCAGGCCGTTGGGCGCGGCGAGCGCCTTCCTCACCGGCGGAAATGAATCGTCACAGTCGAGCCACGGGATCATGTCACCATCGCGATCATGAAACGCCTTGCTGCTTTCATCGTAATGCTTGTCATGGCCGGGGGTGTTCTGGGCCATGGGGCAACCGCCCCGGCCGGGGAGAAGTCGATCGCTCCGCTCTGGGTTGGACCGGCATTCTCCGGTTCATGGTTCACCCCGGAACGCGCGGGCGAGGGCTTCATCCTGCAGATACTCGACAACGGCACGGCGCTCCTGCTTTGGTTCACCTATCCACCCGCGGGAAGCGGCGCGCAGCAAGCCTGGATCTACGCGGATAACGGATCGATCGAGGGCGACCGCATCCGTTTCGCGTCGGCGGTCACGACCCGCGGAGGACGCTTCGGCGTGACCACGGGTTCCGTGCAAGCGCAGCGCGTTCCCTGGGGCACGGTCGAGTTCCGCTTCACGAGCTGCGTCGCGGGCGAGGTGACCTATGCCGGCCCGGCCGGGTGGGGCTCCGGCGCGCGCCAGATCGTGCGCCTCACGGAGCACTCCGAGCTCGGGTGCTCGGGAAAACAGCGCGTCGGAGCGAGCGGCGCGCGGACAATGCAAGGACTGCGGCAGCGCAGCGGCGCGTGGTTCAATCCCGCGAGCGACGCCGACGGCTGGGCCCTGGAGGAGCTGCCCGACGGACGCGCGCTTCTCTACTGGTTTACGCACGACTCGGCCGGCGAGCAAGCCTGGACGTATGGCGAAGCCGCGACGTCCGGCGACCGGGTGATCATCACGAATTATCGTCCCATCGGAACTCGCTTCGGAAGCGCATTCGATGCGTCGCGCGTCGTGCTCACGACTTGGGGCAGCCTCGATCTCGCATTCGACGGTTGCGACCGGGGAACGCTCGCGTACGCTTCGCTCGACAGCGCTTTCGGCAGCGGCACGCTCAGCCCCATCCGCCTCTCGACGCTCGCCGGCGCCGCGTGCCTCGCGTCGAAACCGTCGGTGCCCGCGAACGGGGCGTGGACCGCGGGCGCGACGATGGCGTCGATGCAATCGGAAGTAGGGACCGCGACGATCGGGACACGCTCGTGCGCCGCGGGCGGCTTCGTTGCGCAGCGCGACTTCCAGTGCTACGACGCGGCGACGAACTCCTGGACGGTGCTCGCGCCGCTCCCCGCGGGCCGCGACCATGGCGAGGCCGTCGCCTATGACGGCGCCATCTACTTCACCGGGGGAAACGGGGAGGAGGGCGACGCGAGCGGCTGGCGATACGACTTCGGCGCGAATCGATGGCAGGCGGTCCCGGAGCTGCCCAATGTCGCCGCGAGCGGCGCGGCGATGCTCCACGGCTTCGCCTATTTTGGCGGGTTCACCGCGATCTACCAGTACGATCCGCGCAGCCGGCAAGCGCGCCTGATTCCCGGCGACACCTTCGCGCCGCGCGACCATTCGCAGCTCGTCGCCTTCCAGGGTGAGATCTGGCACTTCGGGGGCCGCGGAAACAGCGGGGCGCCGAACGCCGTCGTTTCCATCTTCGACCCGGCGAGCGAGACGTGGCGGCAGGGGCCGATGCTTCGCAATCCGCGCGCGGGCTTCGCGGCGAGCGCCTCATCGACGGTGCTCTTCGTCGCGGGCGGCGAGAAGCTCGACGCACCGACGGCGGTGATCAATACGGCCGAGGCGATCGCCGCGGGAGATTCGAGCTGGACAGCGCTCCCGTCGCTGCCCTTCGGCGTGCACGGCGTCGGCTCCATGCTCTACGGCAACGCGTTCTACACCCTGGGAGGCTCGCGCGTGCAGGCGACGGCCATCAACTTCGGCGACGTGCAGATCTATCGGTTCGGGCCGTAGCGTCCAGCGGCACCGCGCGCTAGGACCGCTCCCACGGCAGGCCCGCGGCGCGCCAGCCGTTGCGCCCCTCGCCGTTGTCGCCTTCGAAGCCCTCGAGGACGTTGTAGGCGCGCGCGTACCCCGCGCGGGCGGCGAGCGCCGCCGCATGGTGCGATCGCACGCCACTGCGGCAAAGGAAAAGCAGCGGCTCATCCGGAGGGAAAAGCGCGCGGATTTCATCGACGAAGGCCGCATGGGCGCGCTCGTCGCCGTCGCGCGGCCACTCGACGAGGGGCACGCCGGGCACCCGGCCCACGCGCTCCAGCTCGGGTGCGGTGCGCACATCCACGATGGCCGCGGCGCCCGCCTGGCGCAGCTGGTGCGCCTCGTCGGGCCGCACCGCGCCCGCATACGCGAGACCGAGCTCGAGCGCGCGATGCGCGGCGCGCTCGAAGATGTCCTGCGGCGTCACCAGTAGTTCTCCACGGCGAGGTGTCCCGGATCGCCGCGGCGCGAGACGCGGAAGCCTCGCCCCGTCAGGAGCTTGCGCGAGTCCTCCACCATCTCCGGATTGCCGCACAGCATGATGCGCGAACGGTCGTGGTCGAGGCGGATGCCGACGTTCTCCTCGAGCACGCCGCTCGCGAGGAGCTTGGTCACGCGATCGCCGAGCGCTCCCGGCACGGGCTCGCGCGTGACGATGCGCACGTAACGCAGCTTGCGCGCGTACTCGGCGTAGTACTCGCTCTTGTCGAAACTCTGGATCAAGTCTTCGTAGGCGAGCTCGGGCTGGGTGCGCACGCTCTGCACGAGGACGAGGTTGTCGTAGCTCTCCCAGGTCTCGAACTCATGCAGGATGGAGAGGAACGGCGCGAGGCCCGTGCCGGTGGCGAGCATCCACAGGTCGCGGCCGGCCTGGAAGCGGTCGGTCGTGAGGAATCCGTAGCTCTTGCGCTCGACGAAGATCGGGTCGCCCTCGCGAAGCTTCGCGAGGCGGCTGGTGAAAGCGCCGCCGGGCACGACCACGGAAAAGAACTCGAGGTGCTCGTCGTAGCTCGCCGAGGCGATCGAGTAGGCGCGCCAGATGGTCTCGCCGCTGTCGCGATCGCGAACGCCGATCCGCGCGAATTGTCCGGGCACGAAGCGATAGCCGCGGTCGCGCGTGGTGCGGAAGGAGAAGAGGCTTTCGGTCCAGGGACGAACGCCGGTGATGGTCTCGGTGGTGTACTTGTCGGTCGCGCTCATGGATCGAAGTCGTCAGCCGGCTCGGCTACGGATGGGTGAAGAGATGGGGGCGAGCGGCGCGATTTCCAGCGCCGCGGCGTCGGCAACGCGAAAGACCTCGCCCACCGCCATGATGACCGGTCCGCGGAATTCCGGTGCCGGGGCTTCGCGAAGCGCCCGCAACGTGGTGCGCAGCCGCCGTTCGGTGGCAAGCGATGCGTCCTCGACGAGCACGGCGGGCGTATCGGGCGCCCGGCCGGCATCGATGAGGCGCGCGGCGATTTCCGCGGCCTGGCGGCTCGCCATGTAGAGCGCGACGGTATCGGCGGCGCACGCCGCCTTGAGCCACTCGGTCTCCGGCTCGCCGCTGCCATGCCGCGCGGTCAGGAAGGCGACGTTGCGCGACAGGCCGCGGCGGGTGAGCGATACGCGCAGCGTGGCGGCCGCCGCGAGCGCCGCCGTGATTCCCGGAACGATCTCGCACTCGATGCCGGCTGCGACGAGCGCGTCGATCTCCTCCTGGGCGCGCCCGAAGAGCATGGGATCGCCGCCCTTCAGGCGCACCACGATCGCGTGCGTGCGCGCGGCCTCGATGAGCGCGCGATTGATGAAGCGCTGCTCGGTCGAGACCTTGCCATAGCGCTTGCCGACGTCGATCAGCCGCGCGCGGCGCGCGAGCGCGAGCGTGTCGGGATGCACGAGGGCGTCGTGAAGGAGCACGTCCGCCGCCTCCAGCAGGCGCGCGGCGCGCAGGGTGAGGAGGTCGGGGGCTCCCGGGCCCGCGCCCACGAGATACACCTTGCCCGGCAGATTCTCCTCGAAGCTCACGCGGAGCGTCCCTCGAGCGCGCGGCGGCGGAAGAGCGGCAAGGGGTCATCGACAGAGCCCTGGTAGCGCACGCTGAAGTCATCGAACGCCGAGAGCGCGGCCTGGGGATCGCGGTGCGCGGGCAGGCTGAACGAATCGAAGCCGCAGCGGCGAAGGTAGAGGAGCTGGTCGCGGCCCACATCGCCGAAGGCGCGCAGTTCCCCCTTGTAGCCGAGACGATGGCGAAGCAGCACGGCGCTCGAATAACCACGTCCGTCGGTGAACTTGGGAAACTGTATGGCGATGAGCGACAGCGCATGAACATCGGCGACGAGCAAGGCCGGATCATCGTCGGGCGCGAGCCACACGCCCACGCGGCCGGGCCGCGCGAGTTCCCCACGCCACGCGATCCAGGTCGCGAGCGGCACGAGGACGTGGGCCCCTGAAATGTCCGCAGCGCCTTTCTCGACGAGAACCCAGGGATCGGTTTCCACGCGCGGCGGATCCGCGTAGACCACGCGCTCAGGCAGCACGGGCCAACTCCTCGCGGTAGACGCGCGCCTTGAAAGGGGCGATGCCCAGGCGCTGCACGGTATCGACGAAGCGCTCGTCCGCATGGCGCAGCCCCAGGTAGGTGTCCACCAATCTCTCGACGACGTCGGGCATTTCGGCTGCCGCGAACGACGGACCGATCACGTGGCCGAGCCGGGCGTCGTTGCCCTGAGCGCCGCCGATGGACACCTGGTACCACTCGGCGCCGTTCTTGTCGACGCCGAGGATGCCGATATGGCCGATGTGGTGATGGCCGCACGAGTTCATGCAGCCGGAGATGTTGAGGTCGAGCTCGCCGATGTCGTGCAGGTAATCGAGGTCGGCGAAGCGCTGCTGGATGGCCTCGGCGATCGGAATCGACTTGGCGTTGGCGAGAGAGCAGAAGTCGCCGCCGGGGCAGCACACGATGTTGGTGAGAAGGCCCACGTTCGGCGTGGCGAGCCCCGCGCTCTTCGCCTCGAGCCAGACCGCGAAGAGGTCGCGCCTGCGCACGTCGGCGAGAATCAGGTTCTGCTCGTGCGATACGCGCAGCTCGCCGAAGCTGTAGCGCTCGGCGAGGTTGGCGACGAACTCCATCTGTCCCGAGGTGAGGTCACCGGGGGGGACGCCGGTCTTCTTGAGCGAGAGGGTGACCGCCGCGTAGCCCGGCACGCGATGCGGGTGAACGTTGCGCTCGGCCCAGCGCGAAAACGCGCGGCTCGCCGCGATGGCCTCGACGTATTCGGAATCGACATCGGGCAACGTGGCGTACGCCGGCGCCGCGAAATGGGCGGCCACGCGCTGGAACTCCTCGTCCGTGATGGTCGCGGGCGAATCCTCCAGCGATTGCCACTCGGCTTCGACCTGGCGCGCGAACTCTTCGGGACCGAGCGCCTTCACCAGGATCTTGATGCGCGCCTTGTAGATGTTGTCGCGGCGCCCGTAACGGTTGTAGAGCCTGAGAATCGCCTCGACGTAGGTGAGCAGGTGCCGCCAGGGCAGAAACTCGCGAATCGCGTGGCCGATGATCGGCGTGCGGCCCATGCCGCCGCCCACGATTACGCGGATGCCGACCTCGCCTTGCGCGTTCTTCACCACGTGCAGGCCGATGTCGTGCAGGAGCGTGGCGGCGCGATCGCTTTCGGCGCCGGAGAGCGCGATCTTGAATTTCCTCGGCAGGTAGGCGAATTCCGGATGGAACGTCGACCATTGCCGCAGGATCTCGGCAAGCGGGCGCGGGTCGACGATCTCGTCGGGAGCGATGCCGGCGAAATGATCGGTCGTGATGTTGCGGACGCAGTTGCCGCTGGTCTGGATCGCGTGCATCTCGACTTCGGCGAGCTCGGCGAGGATGTCGGGCACGTCCGGCAGGCGCGGCCAGTTGAACTGTATGTTCTGGCGCGTGGAGAAGTGCCCGTAGCCGCGATCGTAATGGCGCGCGATGTGGGCGAGCTTGCGAAGCTGGTGCGCCGACAGCAGCCCATAGGGAATGGCCACGCGCAGCATCGGCGCATGGCGCTGGATGTAAAGCCCGTTCTGCAGCCTCAGCGGTCGGAACTCGTCCTCCGTGAGGCTGCCGGCGAGGTGGCGTCGCGTCTGGTCGCGAAACTGGGTGACCCTTTCGGCGACGAGCTGGCGGTCGTAGGCGTCATAGCGGTACATGGCGCCATCGTAGGCGACCTCGATATACCTGAAAAATACTTTATCGTGCTATATTGATAACCAAATGGCATAAGGCGCCAACCCCATGAATCTGCAGCAGTTGCGCTACGTGAGCGAGGTTGCGCGCCGCGGGCTTAACGTCTCGGAGGCCGCCGCGGCGCTGCACACTTCGCAGCCCGGCGTCTCCAAGCAGATTCGCGCCCTCGAGGAGGAGCTGGGCACCGCCATCTTCGTGAGGCAGGGCCGGCGCTTCACCGCGGTCACCGACGCGGGCCGCGAGATCGTGGCGACCATCGACCGGGTCCTCGCCGAGCTCGCCAACCTGCGGGCGGTCGGCGAGGAATTCGCGCACCACGCGAGGGGCACGCTCGCCGTCGCCGTGACGCATACGCAGGCGCGCTATGCGCTGCCGTCGGTGGTGACCGCCTTCAAGAAGCGCTATCGCGAAGTGAAGCTGAAGCTCCTCCAGGGAAACCCGCGGCAGCTCGCGCGCATGGTGCTCGACGGCGAGGCCGACCTGGCGATCGCCACCGAGGCGCTCGACGATTACCCGGAGCTCGTCACGCTGCCCTGCTATCAATGGCACCACTGCGTCGTCGTGCCGGATGGGCATCCGCTCGCGCGCGTGAAGCCGTTGACCCTCGAAGCGATCGCGCAGTATCCGCTCGTCACCTACGACCCGACGTTCGCGGGCCGCAGCGCCATCGACCGCACGTTCGCGGCGCGCAACCTCGCCCCGGAGATCATGCTCACGGCGCTGGATTCGGACGTCATCAAGTCCTATGTGGCGCTCGGCCTGGGGGTGGGAATCATCTCGTCGCGCGCCTATCGCAAGGGGAAGGACGAGGGTCTCAGGGCCCTCGACTGCACCCATCTCTTCCCCGCGCAAACCACGCGCCTCGCGTACAAGCGCGGCGCTTACCTGCGCACCTACACGGTGGAGTTCATCCGCCTCTTCGCGCCGCACGTGCGCGGCGCCGACTTGAAGCAGCTCGAAGCCGCCGCCGGGGAGAATTTCTCGATCTGACGCCCCGAGGGGGCCTCATCCCCGCCCCCGACTAAGGCGCTCGAGGGCAGGCTCCGTCGGGGATCCAGTTTCTCAGCACTGGGCCCACTGCGTGCTGTAGTGGGACAGCTCGCGCACGACGCTGAAGCCTTCGACCGGCGAATGGGCCCGATCGCCCATCTCGAGCTGAAGCCGGAAGTCGTACTTGCGGAAGAACTCGGCGAACATCTCGCCGCCGAAGGTGCCGACCGCGAAGATCTCGTCCTTCTTCGGGTCGTGCTCGAGGAGGATCGTGGCGAGCGGCTGCGGCGCGGGGCCCGAGACCACGCGCGCGCCGGCCGAAGGATCGTAGACGCTGCGATCGGAGCAGCAGGTGATGACCTTTCCCTTGCCGGCGGCCGGACTCGGCTGCTCCCGGTAGCCGATGAAGCTCACCTGTCGCGTCGGGTACGTCATCTTGTGCGCGCAGATCGCGGAATACGCGACGACCGACTTGTCCGCGCCAACGCCGCCCTCCCATCGATAGAGATCGCCCGCCTCGGTCTTGAGCTCGATCCCGCCGGTTGCGGGCCGATCGAGGCGAAGAAGGAAGCAGGGCGTGGCGGCGAACGGATAGTCGAAGACATAGTTCACGCCGACGCGCAGGCGCGCGAGATGGATGGGCTGGCGCGCTTCGTCGACCAGCTTCGCGCGCGGATACGTACGCGCCGTCCGTGGGCTCGCGTCGGCGGCGGTGGGCAGCGTCGCCCCCGCGGCGGAGGCGGCGCATAGCTGGACGAAATCGCGGCGCTTCACGTCTCGCTAGGTCTATCGCGACACCTTGACCTTACCAGAAACGCTGCATCGCGCCACCGCGTCTGCGTCAGTCGCTCACCTTCGACCGCCAGTTTCTCGTGGCCGGCATGGGATCGATATTTCCTGCCGCATCCCGCGCGCGGACGGTGAAAGTGTGATTGCCTTTCGGCAGTCCCGCATAGGCCTTCGGGCTGGTGCACGCGAGGAAGACACCGCCATCAAGCATGCACTCGAAGTCCGGCCCGCCCTCGGACGATGTGAAGGTGAACGTAGCCGAATCGGGATTGTCGCTCCCGGAAGGTCCATCCACGATCGTCGTGTCCGGCGCGATCGTGTCGACGGTCCAGGTGCGAGTGGCCGGTGTCGGATCCGTTCCGGTGGCGCCCTTGGCGCGCACCGCGAATGTGTGTGCTCCATCGGCCAGGCCTGTGAGCGTGACGGGGCTGATGCATGCGGTCCATGTCCCCGCGTCTGCGCTGCATTCGAACGTGGCGGTGGCAATGTTCGAGGTGAACGAGAGCGAAGCGCTCGTAACGTTCACGAAGGCGGCCAGACCGGAGGTGATGGTCGTGTCGGGCGGCAGCGGTACGAACACCGTCCAGGTGTAGGAGGCCGGGGCGGGATCCGGCCCCCACGCATTGCGCGCGGTGACGACGAACGTGTGCGATCCGTTCGCGAGACCGGTGAGAGTCACCGGGCTCGCGCACGCCGCCACCGGCGATCCATCGAGCGTGCAGTCGATCGACGTCACTTCGCGCGCCGTGGCGAACTTGAAGGTCGCGCTCGAGCCGCCTGGCGAGCCCGGCTCCTCGAAGAACCAGGCGTCGGGCGGCCCACCGGTCTGTGAAACGAAACGTGTGAGCACATCGCCGACGCGGATCCATGTCAACGTATCGACGATCGGCGTCGTCTGGGCCATGCTACGCACGCAGAACGTCTGCCCCGGGGCGACCGTGCTGGGCGCCGACGTATAGCCGGCTGCCGAGCAGTCGATCGAGAACTCACCGTTTTCGATGGAGATCGCGGTTGGCACGTTGATTCCGGTCACCGTCACCGATTCGAAATACACGGTGACGCCGCCCGGCCCGACGTCGCTCACCTGTTGGAATGGGATCGTGTCGGGCGAGTCGTCGTAAGCTGGATCGAGCGATTCGCTGTCGAGCTGAAGCGGGTTCATCCGGTATCGCACCACGAGCGGGCGGTCTCCGGCCGCGTTGGTTCGAGTGCCCACGGCGACGATGGCCCCGGCGTTGTTCGCGTACGCGCCGACGAGCACGTCCTGTTCCTGGCGAAGGGGCGCGACCAGTTGCTCCCGCGAAAAACCATAGGTCCGGTCGATCGCGAAGTTGAGGTCGCCATTGAAGTAGCTGCGCGTCGTTCCCGCGGCGAAAACTTCCGTCGTGCCCGGAATCATCGCGACCGACGCGAGTCTCGCGTCGACAAAGGTCGATCCATCGAAGAGATCCGATGCGCGCACGCTGTACGCGGCGCCATCGTAGCCGAGGTTCGCGACCACGAATCGGGAATAGGGCACGGCGTCGATGGCCTGGCTGTCGCGCCCACCCACGAAGATGTCCCCGGGCAACCCGGGCGCAAGCGCGACCGCCGTGTCGTCGCCGAAGACATCCAGCACGACGCGGCCCTGCGAGCCGAAGAACTCGTCGACGTCGCCATTCCACCGCAAGCGCGCGACCAGCATATTGCGGTCGGCATCCAGCTCCTGTAAATCGCCGGCGATTGTCATCGAATCGTCGGGCCCCATGATCATTGCGTTCACGTCGCTGTCGCCGCTCGCGAACCGATGAAGACGTGTGCCGGCGGGACCGTCGGAGCTGAACCATTCGTCACGCATGCCCCAGGGCATGTAGCGCACCAGCGCGATGTCCTTGTAGCCCTCGGTCTCCGGCCCCGTGTAGCTGCCAGCAACAATGACCGCGCCCCACTGTTGGATCCCGATCGACCGCGCGCGAAACCCGTCGCTCCTGAAGTCGTCGAGAATCCCGCCCGGCGCCCAGCTTTCGTCCGCCGATCCATCGGTATTCAGGCGCATGAGCGCAAAGTGGCCATCGCGGTCCAGGGCCACGACGATCTTGCCATCGGGCTGGATCGCGAGCGCGGCCACGCGCAGTTCGCCGGCGGTCGAGGAATCGATCGCATGGCCCATCCACCCTTCGGTTCCGAAAGTCGGATCGGGCGTGCCGTCGTCGTTGAGACGTCCTGCAAGGAGGCCGAAAGGTGCGGTGTTCCCCGCATAGCCGACGACGATGATCTTGCCCCCCGGTTGCTGCACCGAGGCGATGAGCCGTCCGGGCATTCCCGTCGCGTTCACCAGGAAGCCGGCGCCGAGGAGCAGGACGGCGAGAAAAGCGCGCACAAGGGCAATGCGAAACATCGGGGTGTCTCCAGATAACGACAAGGGATGGTCGTGCGAAGCGACCGAGGTTTTAATTGTTCGAGGTCGCTGGGAGATTCTAGCGGCGCCGGTCAGGAAATGATGTGGATGGCGTCACAATCCGGCCGATCTCGCATAATGGCGCCTCGACAAAAATGGGGGCCACGATGAAGAGGACTCTTGCAACATTACTATTGGCGGCTGCGTCGCTCGCCTTGGTTGCCGGTGTCGCGAGCGCGGCGGAGCTCAAGATCTCGGCGTCGGACACGGTGGAGACCGTGCTCGCCGCGCAGAAGGGCAAGAAGGTGACACTCCGATTGCGCTCCGGCCAGGAGGCCACCGGCACGGTGGCGGCAGTCACGCCCAAGGTGGTCCAGATCTCGGCGGTCGCGGGCAAGGAGTTTTTCGACGCGGTCGTCCCGCTCGAGGCGATCGAGGCGGTCTTCGTCCGCACCAAGGACTAGCGGCTGCGCGGCTACGCGGCGACCGCCGCCGCCACGCTCGGCTCCATCTCGAACGGCCGCTTCACGCGGAACCACGCCGCGTAGAGCGCCGGCAGGAAAAGCAGCGTGAGCACGGTGGCCACGACGAGCCCGCCCATGATCGCGACCGCCATCGGCCCGTAGAAGGCGCTGCGCGTGAGGGGAATCATCGCGAGCACGGCGGCGGCGGCGGTGAGCATGATGGGACGGAAACGGCGCACGGTCGCGTCGATGATGGCGTCCCACGGGTCGCTGCCCTCGCGGATGTCGTGATCGATCTGGTCGACGAGGATCACGGAGTTGCGCATGATCATGCCCGCCAACGCGATGGTGCCGAGCATGGCGACGAAACCGAAGGGCACGTTGAACGCCAGCAGCGCCGCCGATACCCCGATCAAGCCGAGCGGGGCCGTGAGGACCACCATCGCCAGGCGCGAGAAGCTCTGCAGCTGCAGCATGAGCGTGGTGAGCATCACCAGGATCATCACCGGGGCGACCACGGCGATCGATTGCTGGCCCTTGCCGGCGTCCTCGATCGCGCCGCCCGTGTCGATGCGGTAGCCGACTGGCAGCTTCGCGCGAATCGGCGCGATCGCCTCCTCGACCTGCTTGCTCACCACCGGCGCCTGGATGCCGTCGCGGATGTCGGAGCGCACCGTGATCATCGGCAGGCGATCGCGGCGCCAGAAGATGCCCTGCTCAAATCCGTAGCTGAGCTCCGCGACCTGCGCGAGGGGAACGGTGCGGCCACGGCCGGTCGGCACCGCGAGATCCTTGAAGAGGCTCATGAACACGCGCTCCTCGCGCGCGCCGCGCGCGACCACGTCGATCTGCCTGTCGCCTTCGCGATAGGCGGTCACCGCCTGGCCGGAGAGCACGGTGTTCAAGTATTGCGCCAGGTCCTGGGTCGAGATGCCGAGCACGCGGGCGCGCTCCTGGTCGATCCGCAGGCGAATCACCTTCGAAGGCTCGTCCCAGTCGAAATTCACGTCGCGCATCCACGGATTGGCGCGCATGGCACCCGCCACCTCGTTGGCTATGCGGCGGATCTCCTGCTTGTCCTCGCCGATCACGCGGAATTGCACCGGGAAGCCGACGGGCGGACCGTTCTCGAGGCGATTCACGCGCCCGCGCAGCTCCGCGAAATCCTCCTCGAATAGCCTGAGCAGGCGCGCGCGCACGATCTCGCGCGCCTCGTTGTTCTTCGTGTTGACGATGAACTGCCCGAAGTTCGCGTTCACCAGCTGCTGGTCGAAGGGCAGGTAGAAGCGCGGGCTGCCGCTGCCGACATAGCTCACGAAATTGTCGATGTTGTCGGCGAGCTCGGGCACGCTCGCCATGACCTTCTCCAGCTTCTTCACCTGCGCCTCCGTGGCGGCGAGGGACGACCCCTCCGGAAGGCGCAGGTCGACGATGAGCTCGGGACGGCTTGCGGCCGGGAAGAACTGCTGCTGGACGAAGCGAAAGCCGAAGATCGCAGCCACGAAGGCGGCGAGCGTCGCGCCGATCACGATCCAGCGGTGCTCGACGCACCAGGCGACGAGCGCGCGGAAGCGCCGATAGAAGGGCTTGCGATAGACGGCGCCCTCTTGCACGTGCATCCCGGTCATCTTGAAATCGGGGAGCAGTTTATAGCCCAGGTACGGCACGAAGAGCACCGACACCACCCACGAGACGAGGAGCGCGATCGTGGTCACCGCGAAGATCGAGAAGGTGTA
>WNFL01216639.1_pt1 | contig 20560 bp, 20 predicted proteins | sample 5400361 | NCBI WGS metagenome assembly WNFL01 (sample SAMN13153351, study PRJNA577476) | soil metagenome | isolation source: 40 cm soil on Douglas fir-dominated hillslope | place: USA:California | collected 2013-09-17
GAAAATCCTGGCGTGTGTGGTCGACGTCGTCGCCAAGTCCCCTGCTGCTCCCGTCGACCAAGTATCCGTGGGAAAAGTAATGTCGCGCTACGGCTCTATGTATGCGTTGAATTTATAGAATATGCCCGAGTTACTTGCTTACTCTCTCATAGAGCCCGTACATTTTCCTGGACAAGTGTATCGCAGAATAGGTTGCACTTTTATGTCCAATACACGGCGGCAAGCGATTGCGAGCGCGCCAGGGCAGCAGATATTCCCGGTCTCCTCGCTTCAGGAATCATCAGAGACCCTGCTCATCGTACTCGCTTTCTTAACCTCATTCAATCCAGCATCCGACCCCAATCCTCGTCATCCAGCAAAGCCGTCAGACATGTTCCTTACGACCCTTCCCACTCACCACATGCGATACGACTGCGCAAAGATATTCCCCCTTCTGATGATTCTACCTCTGCAGCGACCGGCCCTCATTCTGGCCTCCCTGCGCGTCCTTCATTTGACTACTCTCGACCCCCAGCCAAGCGCCCGGCCGGCGGCTCCCAAGCTGGTCCTATAAGATCCCAATCGTCCACGGTACCCAATCGTACCGTTGTCTCCGTTCCAGTGGAGCCTACGTTCAGGAATCGCCCGAAAGAGATGCCGGACGTCCAACACGCGTCTTCTAGAGACCCCCCTCTCTCCCGAGCTGACTTGCCAGCTCACTTTACAACTCCACCAAATACTCATGCCGACATTCGTTTGCCGTTGACCCCTAAATCACAGACCCCTTCGCCTCCTCAACCTATCACAGTGCTTCCCTCGAAACCGAAGCTGGATATTCTCCTACATGGAGAAATTGTGTCTGTTTCGGCTGAAAATGGTTCTGCTGCTCAGAGCATTGTAGCCATGCTTGATGCTGACGACGCGAGTCCTGATCAGTGGGCGCGTGCCGCTCTACAAGTCGCCCAGCAAGGTTACCAAGCCACTGCTGAAGAGATCAGACGTCATGCCCCTCCCGGTCAGTTTTTACACATTCCAAATGCAGCGATCGGCGACTTAAAATTGTACCAGGTCCCCGCGGTCAAGAGATCCCTTCTTCGCTAGCCAATGTCAATGTTGAGGAAGCGATCAAGCAATTGGCCGAAATATATGCTCAACGCACTAAGGAAGGTTCACGTAAGCCGTAAAGTACAACGCTTCGCACTTGGAGTGCTGAACCTTGTGGCGTAGGTCCGGATGAATCCAAGCCTTCTCCACTGAATCATTACGCAATGGACTCTCGATTCGACATCAAGTCTCACATCACCAGTAAGCCCTTTCTAAGATTGGCGTGGCCTCTCACCCAAATCGGGCCCAGGTGGACGGTTTCTTCAAGCTGATTCGACAACTCCGGCAACACCCTTTAAACTCAACCCTCTGCAGGCGTACTTCGCGGACGTATACTCAAAGCTGCAAACTGACCTACAGGCAAGCAAAGAGCGGTCCATCCAGCTCGGGTACAATTATGAGCTTGAACGGGCCCTTCGTAAGCGGGTCAAGGCTGATCTTCGCGTCGAAACGTCGTTGAGAAAAGGATGTGAGCTCCAACTGAAGATGGCGGAGAGTCAACTTTATGAGGAGCGCGCCAAGGTCGCGGCTTTGGAGGCGGCTAGGCATCACGATGACCTGGCACTTAACCAGGCTCGCCAAGAACTCGAGGAAACGAAGGAATTGTTAGGGAAGATTGGCCTACTTGTGCGCTCTGACAAGCAGGCCGCTATTCCGGCCGCTCGTTGCATCTAGTCCATTTTAAATCATCAGAAATCGACCGCCGCCACCGCCTACGCCCTATGCCACCTATGCTTTGATGTCTTCAACTATTACCACTACTGCCACCATTGTCTTCTCATAACCCGCTGCTTTGGACTTCTGAGGGAGAAGCGAGAGTATGACCCTCGAGCTTCACCCGTGCGTCGTCTACGCCTCTCTTACCATGATCGTCCACCTTCTTCGTTCATCTTTCTCGATCATACCATCCCAGGGGATGAACCCCATTTCCTATCCCATCAGCGTTCCCCTCGTTGAAGTGCTGATCCTCCCAAGAATACTGGACTGCTAACCTATCCTGCCACCTTTCTCTTCTTGGTCTGTCTTCCGCTTTTCTCTGTTTTCTAGGTCCAGCAAGCTACAATCCGACTCATGTCACTGCGGCATGCTCCCTTGAGCACGCAGGCTATCTATACCGCCTCCACAATCACCTAATCCCCCCCTCGCCTCTTGTTCCCACTTCGTTCTATACTGTGCATCTCTTCGTTCTGCACGTTTGCGATCTTGGACTCGGCCCTTTGTGTATCCACCCCTAACGACCATTGGCCACGATCACTTGTTTAGAGTGGTGGTGGCTGCGGTTCGTGTATCGTAATCTTAGGATGTAGGAAGCGCACGGTGGCCACCTTGGGCCCGCCAACCCATTCCATCCCATCGGATGGATGGAAGTGGTTGTGCGCTGGAAGTGTTGTCTCATTTCGTTCCTCCTTGTGTCGCACCAGGCACATCTTTGAAATGACAGTTGTTTCGTTCTCGCGTTCTCTAAGCGTAAATGTCTGGAAGAGCAAGCGGAAGGAAGCAGTCTGATTTGGTCGATAGCAAGCATAACTACATAACTACGACGCATAATCGCATAGGCGGGAGGTAAAGTGCCGTCTGTGCCAAGACCTGGTTCAAACAGACTCTCGCGGAAAAGGGGGCGAGGGTGTGGCATTTATCGGTTAGACTTGGCAACACGCTCAAGTTCGTCTTTCTTTTTGATGGCGTACGAGTTGGACGAGCCCTTAGCTGCGTTGATCAACTCGTCGGCAAGGCACTCAGCGATCGACTTGACATTGCGGAAGGCAGATTCACGGGTCTGTATCGGTAGGGAGAGACAGGTGTAAGTATACGTCGCCTCAGAAGGCAAGGCACGGCATGGGTAAAATAGGTAATGAACAAAAGAGCAAGACTCACACCAATGGTCAAGAGAGCAACCGACTGGTTGACTCGGCGCAACGGAGACACATCAACGGCTTGACGACGGACGGTACCCTGTGAGCCGATACGGGTCGAGTCCTCTCGGGGACCAGTGTTGACGATAGCATCGACGAGAACCTAATAAATTTGCAGATAGGTAAGCCATGGCAACTTCATATACACCATAAGAGAACTCAGCGGACCTGGAGAGGGTTCTGGTCGGTCAAGAGGTGGATGATTTCGAAAGCATGAGCGACGATGCGGAGAGCCATGAGCTTCTTGCCATTGTTGCGACCTTTCATCATCAGGCTATAAATTACGAATCGACCACAATCGCAAGTTGCAGATCGGAAGGAAGGAAGGACAATTTTAGTCAACATTTTCCATACGAAATTCTTCAGGCGGGTCCAAGCGCACCTGTCGACCAATCGCTCAACTATAGGCATTTGCGCCTTTTTGAATTGCTTCTTTGCATAACGTCCGGCGGTGTGGGGGAGGAAGACGGCGTGGCGGACTTGGATGTAGTCCTGGAGCGAAATATCCTTTACTTCAACTCTGAAAATCCCAAATAATTTCTTATAAATCAGAGTACCAATCTCGAGGAAATTGCACGGGATATGCAACGCACTCCGAGTCCCACTTGCCGAAGAGCTTGATGCCTTGGGTTTCAGTAACGCGGGGAACGTCTCTGGGCAATATAGTTGTGGTGGCCATACTTGGGGTATCGAGTACTCTTCCAGGTGGTCTAAACGATAGATGTACTCCCGAAATGGAGCTTTTCAGGAGTGGGATGAGAGTGTTGGGACTATCGGGACAAAGTTAAGACCAAACAAAGCGAAACTCCCTTAAACCACATTCCGTTCAACGACGTATCCAGAATATTCGTGCACTGAACGCTCTGTTAGTGGGACACGGTGTGAGGCGGAGAAATTGTGAGGTGTTATGGTAGAATGGATCGGAAAATCTGTCTGGGCGAGACACAATCTACAGTACAGGAAGAATGGCAATCACCTAGCCAAATCTCAGAGCTTGCACTAGCGTTCTTTCTGCCGTAAAACTACCCTGTGGTTCTGAGCGGCCAAGTGCGTCCCTGTGGTGGTTAGTATCGTCGCTCCGCGCTAATCGAGTCCTGAGAAGCCTCATATGAGCGATTAACAATATTACAATATTATTCGAAGGAACGGCCCCACCTAGAACCACCCGCACACACGGTCCATCGGCAACTGAGATCGGAATGCAAGGTCGGAATACTGGCAAGTGGAGCAAGCTAACAGTAAAAACCTACCCACATTGTCGCAAAACTGCATGTGTGTCCCCCGTTCCGTTTCCCAGGAGTGAGATCATCTGCTTCGCCGCCGTCGGTGCAAGTTGTACTGGGGTTAAATGTTTCTGAGCCCATTTTGTAAAGAAGGAGTAAGACAGAAACGAGAGACTGCCCGTTGAACAGCGTGTATAACACACGTTGGAGGCAATAGCTGATACAATAGGTCGAACCACTAGTCGATCCAGAATATGGCAGTTAGTCATTTGAGATGAGAAAAGGCCCCAACACAGATGAGATACATCGCACGCGCATAAGAATGGGGTGTCTTCGATCTATTTCGCGGCTGATTTACCTCACAGCAACCAAGCGGGGAGACAGACATACACCGCGAAGCAACCAATATGGCGCAAGACAGGGAGCCATTCTTCAAGATAGGCAGTGAAAGTGTCATTCTCACTCTCCGAGATGCCGAGGAACACCAGACCCGTTCTCGCAAGCAGCTGGAAAATCATTGGCGACTTGACGGATGGTCGCATTCGAGCATAGCTCTGAAATATATGGGGTACCCACTCATTGATCACAGGGACCCGCGTTCCGCCGACTGAGACGCCGTTGATAGCGAACACTCTTATCGTGTCGGGAATGGATGCTGCGTCAGTGTCTGAGACGACACCGAGAAGTGTAAAATTTCCAAGCTTTGTGGTCCATTGGACTTGAGACTTGTTCGCAATCGCCGAGTTGTGTACGTAAGGAGGGGATCTCAGTCATGGCGAGGTGGCGAGGTGACGGCAGAAGGCCACTCGCAATGAAACCTGCGCTAGAGTAGCGTAAGAGGGTCAATGAGAAGAGACAGTGACCCGTCGCAATTGGAAAGGTAAAATTCAATAGAGTATCAAGAAGAACGCCTGGAGGCTGGGTGGCAAGTCAACCACTTAATTGGACGCGGGTCAGGTTCGCTTACTTCATCCAAAGCGCTTGTGATAGAGCTTCAACGAAGTTCACAATGACACATAGCCCAAAAATGGAGGTAGCTAGTGGTGTGAGCTCTAAGAGTTCCAGCAGTAATTTCAAGGCTGATGATCGTCTCTACGAGCAACATGTGAGGAAAAACAATGAGAAACTATTGAATCCAATCCCTTGGACATTAGTCTTCGAAACTAGCCTGCAGCGGCCATGTTTTTCGGAAATGCGAAACGACATTACAAAACCCTGGTCCCACATTGCCGGTGACGGTCATGATAGTCACAGTGAAGGTCTGGAAAGTAGTTCGGGGAAGTATTTGGAATTCTCTGTATTTATCCAATGTCGACTCATATCGAGTTGAACCCGACCACACCTGACTCATATCCGGCGATACTCTGGCGTTCACTGCCGAAAGTGTTCCAGTGAGGAGTGCCGTGCTCTAACAGTTTGTGGTGCTACGATACTACCATGGGTCCACTCACGTCGTATTCGCCCAAGCGACATGAGGGAATCTACCCAGGATTCACGACACAACTTTTCATCCAACTATGGCCTCAGCCCATCGTCACTGCGTTTCGACTGCCTGCGAATTTTCCCGCAAATCTGTCTGTCCACAAATCTGCCGCACAAATGAAGTGGGGCCGATAGGCAACAATCACGCCCGTTCTTGGGAAACTTGAACTCTTTGTGCAGTGTGGTTTCCAAGTGCATTGTCCATGGCTATACAACAAGGGAAGCGAAATCATGAAAAACTTTTCTGAACCTGTGACGAAGCCTCGTGTTTAATCGATTTCACCGTGATTATCACTGTGTGATGTAACAACCTTTCGGGAACTGCAGCTTGATCCACATATCTGGTCGCAAAAACGGACTGGGCACAGATTTGACGCCTGATTATCAATACAGGATCGCAAGACGCAGTCGAACCTTGGAGCGTTAATCATTTGATTTCATTGAGGAACCGTTTATGTTACCCTTACATAAAACAACGCTTTGATTCTAACCCCACACAGACCCTTTGTTCTCGGACACCCACTCGTAAAAGGGGCAAGGGGCAAATCACAAAACTCTCCCACACTACGTCGGGTATTTTCATGTCCTGCTCACCTCTTCGGCCACGATATCCGTTTCATTCATGGACTGCGATGTGAAGATAGCCTTAGGGTATGTCACACCTCAGCAAATGGTCCACATTGCATGGAATCCCTATTAAGGTGCATGCCCTCATTATTATGTGTTCCACTGGACGTCTCCGTCAATTTCTAGCTTCCGAATCTCGAAGATCCAGCCTTCGACTTGTCCCTGCAGTGGAATTGGACTCAACTTGGTGGCTTACACATTCGACTGCACTTACCGACACAGAAGATAATCGATGACATGTATTCAAGGAAGGTCATGTGGTCCATTATTTCTATTATCCAGGTGTTAGCTCTCAAGTCACCCGACCGATTGCCAGGCTTGAGAGAGTTTGAAAACTCCTTAATGCTCGATTGGGAAGAGTGACTGCCGTTTTAGGAGCAATAACCAATAACGGTACCTTCCGCGTGCGTGTGACGTTCTGGCCTGTTTGAGTTCCTGGTTAGAGCGTCTTGATAATATGTGTATATCTCGTGCACCCACCATGTGATCACCTCCAACGAGGCTTTCTGCAGCATGCCTCCATGAATTATCGGTGGACCTTCCCCTGGCGGGCCCCCTCGTGCTCAGTGGTGGTGTCGTCCCTTGCATGATTTCCGAGCTGTCAGGAATCCTAATATTGGGGCCTGGTTCCATTAGAGAGCGAAAGGCAACAATGTATAGTCCCCCTCCCCGGGTTCCCTTACCTCCAATGGAGGGATCCAGATCGAATCAACTCGACGCCAAATGCAATGGAAAGGATTTCATAGGGATAAAGTGCATAGCCGTAGGAGCCGAGGGTGATTATTGTCATCAAAATGAGTCAACGAAGGCAGAGATCCCAGCAGGCGCGAAAAACCGGTACAACCTGATTGGCGGTCCTTTTAGGAGCGAAACCAATATTGTTTGGCCGTTGTTGGCCACAACAGGTCCGCCCGCTTTGTCCTGCTCGCTATTTCCCACAAGGCACATCGAGCCAGACCTTCAGAGAGCATATTATTGCAGGCACAAAGTATCTGAACCTGTCGCCACACACCAATCGACCTATCACTTGTACAGCGACCCAGAGAGAGAGAGTGCCGCATCACCCATGGTCAGAAGTAGAGCCAGGCAGTCATTACCTACTTGCTCTTATTTTTAGTAGTTTCTTTTGCACAGAACTACCGCCCTTCGGACGGCGTCGCATTCAAACTTGTCAGAAACCCCTATTCGACTTTCCAAATTGCACACCACCATCAGGGGTCTCCTGTTGACCGTATGTGGCATTTCTATATTCCCTTCAATAATGGCGAATACGTTGCGCAGGGGTGCAAGACGGTCATTCCCGAAATTCCGAACCCTTTTAGACCAGGCTGTGAGCCAGGGGAAGTATAGCATATATGTCTCCTTTTTTGCAGGAGGTCAAGACCCTGCTTTTTGGAGCTAAAAAAATGGCACTTGTGACAGTGTTACTAATAGAGCAACCGTCCTTGGTGTTTCCTTCTCTTCCGGGACTATGTGAAGAAATCGTAGTAGACACATTCCACTCCCACTGAAACCAAGAGCCTCTTTCGCCCAATCACCGCGTGCACGCTCCTAAACTGAGTTGCCTGATACTTACTGCACTATGATATTGCCTCCTCAGCCAGCAAACAATGGTTAATGAACCCTAAATTAGTGTTGAATGGTTGGAGCCCATAAACCCTCAATACTGCGGCCTTCAATCAAACACCACCAAGTGAAATTGTGATTCGTCGCCTCTTGACTCATTCAAGAGTCGCGCCTATATATTAAACTGAGTCGCCGAGATCACGATGGATCTAAACCTGGCGAGAAGGGCGGTGAGAACTAATAAAGTCACTAGGAAGAGAGGCACCATGGGCACAAATATGTAATCAAACATATTTTATCGTTTTCTTGATGGAGCCAAGACATTTCCACAACTTCCAGCGCATCATTCCCCTCTGGTGCTTGTTTGGCGTGTCTCTTCGCCTCCTCACTCATGTTGGGGTTCTAAAAGTATAAAGAATCAAGTTCTGATCGATATGCAAGCAAAAGTACCTTCATTGTGGCTTTATAACCACCAAGAACTCGATGTGAATGGATTTCCTCTTCGTTGTCACCAACGCCCCGTGTAGCACTATAGTGAGTGTTGGCGTTGTCAAGCTCCTCTCAGGTTTGTTGTTTCGTCACTTCAGAAGGCTTCGGATCTATAAACTATGAGAATCGTCGTTCTCCGCGAAAATGTAGGAGAAAAGAAAAAATCCACTTCAGCGTAGCCTTCTTACCACCAAGATGGCGATTTTGGAACTCCTCGCCGTCGGTGCGGGGACCCAGGCGGTTGGGAGCAGCTTCGCCAGCAAGATCCTTCTGAGCATCTCAACGGATACACGAGAGTTGTTGATAGTGGACTCCGTAGCCACGGACCTGGCTATCGGTGAGTTTGGTGGACATTGTGATCGTTACAGTTGTTCATGTCGACAAGAGCGCCGCACTCAGAATGTGGATGGAGATGAAAGACTGTGTTCTTGACTTTCCTCTACGTCGCACAAACGAGATTATATACTACCACAGACGCCCATACTTACGCATCCACGTAGTGAACACGACCACGTCAGTATACAAGGAGTCGGAGCGCCCGCCGCGGAACGATCTTGTGTTGCCTCATAGAAATTGTTGACGCCTCATCATACATCAGCACCCCCAAGTGCTCTATTGAATCAAGTTACCATTTGATTGGCACTGCGGTAAAGGCTGACTATCGCACATCGATCTGAACATCAGGAGATCACCCCTTGCGGATCGATTTAGACCGATTGGTTTGTCGGACATTCGCTCCGCATCACTCTTGCATTGCTCTCTTGGGTGATCGTCGAGCTAGGGAGTACCGACAGTGTTTTCACAGAAGCTCCATGACCATTGATCCAATGTCTACCAATCTACTTGTACAGCAACATTGGCCAATAATGGGTCTTGTCATGCGGCGCATCGGAAGACCTCTGCGGCTTCCATTGGGTAGGTCCCAAGATGGGTCTAGGAGGGAGGTTCGATGTCGAGTATGCCTTCTTCGCTGTGTAGAGAGTGCTGATAGCCTGTGTTAGATTTGTTTGTGCTGCGACTTGCGCGGGGAGGTCACTTGGCCTTTCTTTCGCATCGTTCTTAGTAAGCGGAGGAGCGACGCTACATTACCGACAAAGAGAAGCTGATCAGTAAAACAGAGGAGTAGCCAATGGAGTCATCGAAAGCGTAACGTTGTTAGTTTGCTACTTACGCTTGATACTCAGGCGAAGCCACCAGAATTTGGGCCATTTGCGATTGGGTAACGACCGAAAGTTGAGGGTACATTCTCCGAACGTCACGTTTCCAGTACTGCTTGGCAATGAAAAAGTTTAACGGCAGGTCTACCGACCAAAGACTCATGGGGGAAACGCACAGGATTCTGGGCCAAGTCCGAGGCTATATAGTAAATTAGGATCAAGAGAGAGAGTCAACTCTTGTTCAACACGATGTCTGAGCCGCATACCAAGAGTAGCAGGGGTGCTGTATGATTCTGTTCTCGACCCAGGCGGGGGCTGGCGATTCACACTTTGGAGTGGGAGGCCAGAAGATATCTCTGGGTTCACAGCTATGACGTCTCCTGTATTCAAGGTCCCATATCAGAATTTCTAACTTATGCCCCTCCATCCGAAGTTGCGGGAACGCACGGAATTTCTTCCAAAATCCCTTGGAGCTGAGATGGTAAAGTGTATGGTCCGCCGCCTTCTTTGTCGCCATCTTTCCTTCTCCACGTCGAGTAACCCGTAGCCAGTGACCAACGAGAACGTTTCCAAGTGCAGAGCAAAACCCGCACCACTTGCTTCCCTCAGTTTGAAAAATTAAGCATAAAGTTAAATTTAGATAGCTCTGTGCTATTCTAAACAAGCCCTGCACGGGCTCTCCAAGCACCGTCAAAGCCTTTTGTGAGTAGGCCTCTCCACCAAGCCTTGGCAAGCACCAAGCGGGCTTGCAAATCCATGAATATCTCGACCGTGCGCATGCCAGCATGCCATGCCCTGTACCTAGCCCAACTATTTATCTGATAGAAGGTATAACTCATGAAGGAGCGAGTGCCAGTCTGGAATTGTTGGAGAAGGCGAAGCTTTTCGTCTTTCCAGCTGGCGACCGGACAGATCAGAGAGATGGCGTGAAGCAAATATGGAGACGCACACAGCAAGGTTGCAATATTGCGCCACAACAAGAAATATTCGTGCCTACCCGGAGATTAGAATCCTTTCTTCTTCCATCGGATGGTGCTTACAGGAGGGTGTGTGGTAGATAATGCGTGGTCCAAAGATCTATTCAACCGATGTCAGCGTCCGTACCACAATTCTCCCCAACACATGCCTTGTTAAGTCATTCAACTTCAAAATCATCAACACCGTCCTTGGTACCTTTCTTAGGATATCGAATATGGAGGCAATGAGTCCTTCCTTGGTCATTACCGCTACTCTTATCTTCTTCAGTTCCTCCTCGCCAACCTCAGAAATGTCGAGGATGCTGGCCGCGCGTTTGAGAGAAGCTTTGAACCCCTCGCCAGTGACTTTCTTGCCTTCTAGTGTTCCCGATGCGCGGCCTGTTATTGCAGCCTCGAAGGTTGGGTACTAGTTCGAATGGATTAGCAAGGCACCAAATAGACTTGTATACGGAGACTCACTTGTTCCGGAGTGATGTTACCAACGAGCTCAGCGTACTTTCTTCGCTCTGATTTATTGTGTTCGGTCGGTGGAGAAAGGAGGTTTAACCAAAACCGAGACTGTGCACGGTCAGGAATTGTTTTGTGGAAGAGTTGGATACTGACGTAGTTTACGCGCAATTCGTCGTTGATATCGAAATACAGGCCTAAAGATTGGCCATCAATACCAGATCGATGCTTGATTTCGGGAGTTAACCCACCATGGTCTAGCAGCACGACTTCAAAGTTATAAGGGCTCTGACTTCCAGGAGGGGGAGGTCTTATCAGGACATTGCCTATAACATGTAAGAATCTTTCATTTTTTCGAGCTACGGTCCCTCTCACCAGCATGAGGATCAGCATGGAAGAACCCATGCAAATGCACCATTTCCGCAAATATTCTTGTTAACTCCAACGACACATGGTTGCGGTCAATAGAGTGGTACGCAAGGTATTCTTTCGAATCAGCTCTTCCTCCATCTATAAATTCCATAATTAAAACGCGCCGAGTCGAGGAATATACTTTTGGGATATAAAGAGGAGTCCTTTTGACGCCCTTGAAGTTCTCTGCGACTTTTGCCGCGTTTCCTGCCTCGTGAACAAAGTCCATCTCGAGTGGAAGATTTTGTCGCATTTCATCTCCCAACCAAGAAAATTCAAAGTCAGGAAAGAGACGTTTGATGACCTCAAGGAGCCACTCCGTTGTTACTAGACTGACCAAGAATGGTGTTAGATCTCGTATTTCAGAACCGTTCGCGACTAAGGGCGCACTCGAGGTTTGTGAATTCGCGCAAATGGGGATGCTGAATTTTCACGGCCACCCTTGTGCCATCCTTTAGCCTTGCTTTATGCACCTGAGCTAAAGAGGCGACTCCAATGGGAGTAGGATCGAATTCCGAGAACAAGGCGTTAATCGTAGTGCCCATGTCCTCTACGAACAGGTGCTGTATCGCCTCAATTGACGATGGCTCGCATTCATCTTGCAGCGGACGCATAGTTGCTCTCCATTCAACGGGTAGGACGACGATGGAAGAAATATGTTGACCCTGTGGAACGCCGAGAAAAGGTTAGCGAGTCATCCAACTAAGAGTGAAACTCTCTCAATCAAAGTGATGAATGAATGACTGACGAGTTTGATGAAAATGCCGCCATTTGCAAGAAGGGCTTTCAAAACGCGCTGAGCACTCCTTGTGTGACACTGACTATACGCCTCGAGCTGCTCCTCCTTAGTAGGATACGTCTTCTTGAACGTATTGTGATAATCCCAAGCCCCCTGAAATGCTGCTGCTGCAATCCTGGTGACACGGGTCGTCGCGTATCCCACATGAAGGAGCGTTTCTCGATGGTAGGCGACATATCCAACACCACCAGTGAGCAGTGCAAGTGTTATATATAATCCGTTTATCCTTTGTCCATCGTAGGTCGTTGTCGTCGCCTTGCGATCTAGTGACGCAAACCCATTGACAGAAAAAAGTTGGTGGCGGGAAATTTGTCGAGTACGCGTCCGACTCTGGTGCCCAGCCAGTGCATGCAGTTTACACGCCTTCATCACGGCGCCGCACACTGCAGAGCCGAGGCTAGATAGAGTGGTTGTGATGAAGTGCAAAGATGTGGAGACACCAGGAAACTGTAAAATACAAGTGGGTCGTCTTTTCTCGTCTTCTGTCCGATTCATCCCAATCACCAGTGTCCTTATATCACGCGAATCCAAAACCTTCTCCGCCCTCGTTCACGGCTAGCATGAGCTGTTGTCGCAGCATTTCATACGAAGAGTACTCCGGCAAGTCGACTGAGGGGATAAATCAGCAAGGATGCAACATTGGGTTCACATGTCAACTTACTCTGGTTGAAGCAAGTATGCGCCTGAGGTAGTCTGTTCATTGGTCCTGGATCCTTGTGAATCGAGAACCGCTGCACCCCATCCATACCCTGCGGGGGTCTCAGCAAATATTTGCGCTATAGTTATCCAAAGGAACGCACCGGAAGCTCGGCAAATCCTCCAAGTGGAACTTTGGCGGTTCCCGTTGCAAAACTGAGAACCTTGGCTCGATCGGCCTTGGAGAACGACTTAAGAGCACGCCACCACCATACTATCACTGCATCAGAGGCACTGTAGCCATGGTACTCTGTAGCTGATCGCCAGTCGTCCACGTCGATCTCTGGCGTTCCAGAGATCAGGAGCTCAACTTCCTTCTCGTTGAACTGGAAACCAGGTCAAGGGATTGCTCGGATACAAATTGTATATGGGGAGGCTCACGATCGAAATATGTTCCTTTGGGACGATCTCATAGAAACCCTCGAGGAAAGCGTCGAGTTGTGGCTTGATCGACGTAGTCAACCGGTACTCAGCGATGAGTTGAATATACTCGTCCTTGTTCTCGTCAGTGACAAGAATGTTTCGTCCATTCGGCTTGAGGTCCACAATGACAGCCTCGCCCAACTGGGAAAGATGAAGATATAATGTGATATTAATGGGCTTGGCAGTAAACCACTCACATTTTCCTGATGCTCGCTAAATGTTAGCTCCATCTGCTCGACTGAATGATCCAACATCCATCGGAGGGAGTTGTAGTACGATGGATCTGACCACTCAAGGTCGGTATAGTCAACAGGTTTTCCCAACAATTGACGGTACATTGACCGCGCGAAGTGCCCGTCAAGTAATCGCTGGTCGAAGATAGCCTTGCCAATAATCCGACCGACAAACTTGAAGTACCTCAGGTGGTCAGGATTAATACCAGATAATGGGTTTGGCTGGTAGGTGAGACGATCTGCGCCGCAAGGGGCGAATAGAGCATAGTTGGGGTTGAAGATTTCCCTTGCGAGGATGCGGAACCATTCTCGAGTGACTCCTCCAGCGTCCACACCCTCCTCACCAACAAAGCGGACGTTGAGCTTGCCGTACTTGAAGTCTTTCGCCTTGACCCTTGTCACCGCCTGGAAGCTCTCCTCGAAGACGCGCGCTCGTCTCACGTTGATTGCGACTGTTGGGTAGCTTTCCCTTTCTCGTTCTGACCTTGAGCGGTATCGTAACTTGTGAGTGAAGTAGCTCCGCTTATTGTCGAAGTCGAGAACTCTGGGATTATTTACGAGCAGAGAGAAAGAGCCGTTCATCAAGGATGGCTTGTTCCGGACCATTAAATTGAGGACCTTTCGATGCTGATCGGTAAATGTTAAGAAGGTTTCTCCAATGGTCTCTCTTCGGTAAGTGTATTGAGAAACCTCGGGGGAACGGGGTGAAGCAGAAGCACGGGCACGGGCAGCAGCAGCGGCTTGTTGCGTTTGTGTCGCAAATGGCTTGCAGGTGACCATGACAGCCTCCATGAGCGGGAGCAGGAAAGTGGCCACATGGGTAGCGTCTGGGCGCTCTTCAACAGTAGTGAGACAGTCACTGAGTCGACGCCATAGAGAACCGAATGGTAGGGACTCGTAGATCACTTGAACCTTCTCGTCAGTGTTGGCAGGTTCAGCCACCTGGACGGATCGACCAGGGACAGATGTCGAGTAGATATTCTCCATCGTCTTGAGGATTCGGAGTAGCTTGGCTTGATTCGATGATGGCAATGAGAACTTCGCAGTGATGGTTCCAGGTAGTTCGTCTCCCTCCTTCGCTACCTTGACGGCTTTGGAGAGAGCGTCAAGCTCCTGCAGGATTCGAGTCCCTAGTTCTTCGGCTTTCACCTTCAGCTCAGCAATGATGACATCTCGGACGCCAGTGAGAGCAGCGAGGTGGAAAATAAGTGCTTGGGTGTTCTGGAAACATCGTGATGAGCATTCTCCCACGGTTAGGAGATTGACAACGAGACGTAGGGCGGTTTCGGGGAATTGAGGAGGCCTGGATCGGAGGACTTGTTCTCGTGAAGGCGGTGAAGGTGGCTTTTTCGAAGGTTCTGATGTTGAGGCGGCTGGGGTGATGGGGTCCGCCGAAGGCGCTACATGAAACAGTCAGTAAAGGTGTTAAGGGTACTATCGTGCGAGGTCTGACCATTTATTGACGTCTCCGCTGGTTGAATGACTGCCTCCGGGGATTGCGGGGGCTGCTCAGAGGGAGGTGCTCCCGGCGGCTGAGCAGGAACTTCAGTACTTTGTGATTGCTCAGCAGGCCTTTCCTCTTTCGACTTGTCTTCTGGTGTGTCATCTTTGACCTCTCGCAGAATGGCAAGCGGCTTCGTAACGGTGCACAGGAGACTAGAGATCGCGTCGAGCATGTGAGATTGTTGGAGGAGGTGGTGGCGTTCAAGGAGAGTAAGAAGCTGCACGAATGGATAATGCGCGGGCGATTCTTGACGTTCCTTTCCTTTCCCTTTCTTGGAGGGACTCCTCTGAAGACTGTGAGGGAGCTCCTGCTCAATCAAGAAGTAGAGAGATGCGAGTTCGTTGGCGTTGACGATGGCAGTGAGGGTATCGAGACTGCGCTGGACAACGACCTCGTCGGGTAAGGTCGAGGCAGTCGAGACGGTTGCAGGATGTGAATCGATCTCTTTGTGCTTTCCTTTGCCAGAAGAATGGGCCTTAGCAGAACTCCGGACCGATAGTTGTGAGAAGATCTTGTCCACCCCACCGATGTCATTCTTCCCGCCTTGGAGCATCACGATCAATAGGGTTAGAAGGTCATTGCGAGACTTGCTGTTCTCTGAGAGATTGACGAGCACCTGTTGCAAGGCTGTACGGCGGTTGGTATCGGTGTAGAAGAGTAGTCGGACCAAGTTCGCGATGCCGGACTTGTCGAGGAGTTGAACCGCTTCACGGTGCGGAGGCGGCTTTCTGGGTACAGGTGGGTTTAACTCCCGATCTGGTTGCAACATCGAGGCGGGTATTCTCCGGGACTGTTGCTGAGCACGCAGTGCGTTGACTTCTGCGATCACGCTCGAAGGCAGGGCTTGAAGAGTGCCGTCATCCTGTTCAAGGAGCACAGTCTGCCGGAGTTCCTCAGGAAGTGTCGCTAAGACTGATGCGGCGTCCATTTCCGCGGGGACCCCTGTGATTTGGGCGGCTTGCCCTCGAAGGACGTCTTCACGTATGTCAGCCGGAAGTGCGTTCAGGAAATCCATATCCATCTCAGCCTCTGCTGGGCGGGAAGGTCGAGCCTGCCGTTGCTGCTCTCGAACGTAGTTGCCAATGATTTCGTCTCGGATATCGTCTGGAACAGCCTGGAGGAACTCCGGATCGATATCCGCGTCTGTGATATCAACCTCCTGTCCCTGATACATAACAACGATTCGTGCTGGTACCGTCGAAGATGGGGGTTGAGTATTGGAGGTGGAGGCGACTGGTTCGTCAGGGATGATTGCACTTGGTTCAGGGGCGCCACTCGTGCTAGCCTCGGCGTTCATAGTGGTATCTTCCAGTTGAGAGGCGGCTTGTGCAGCAGCTTCAGCTTCAGCAGCAGCAGCGGCGGCGGCGGCAGCAGTAGCGGCGGNNCGTTCAGCAGCCTCTTCAGCCTCACGCTTCTGCTGAGCCTCTAGTTCTTCTTTCGCTTTAAGTTCAGCTTCCTCCCGTTCTGCCTTGGATTTCTCCTCTGCCTCTTTGGCCTCTCTTTGAGCCTTCTCAGACGCAATCTTTGCGGCTTCTCGAGCAGCAGGAAGGAGCACGACGGTGACATGGTTGCCCAGGTTATCCAATCGTTCTTGGTACGTAGGGCCAGCGTTGATTCTGGCTTCATCGGCCCAGCGGCCTTGAGTCGAGAGCATTGCGGATGAACCATCTCGCATTTCTCGCCCTCTGCGAGGTGGTCGGACGTCGAGGTATTGAGTCACGCGAGGGCGCATTTGTGGATCGAGAGTAGGATCAGAGTTGAAGAAGAGATGAGCAGCGTTACCGCTGAAGGCGAACTGAATATCTCCTGGGTGCATGCGAGCCATATCCTGGAGCATTTGAACGGCCGGCCCACCCAATCCGCCGAGCATGTCCTGGAGACGAACGTTGGCACGCAAGCGGCGGTTGTTGGAGCGAATAGGAGCAAAGTCGAGGAAGTGGTCGAAAGTAGGCGCCAAGTCCCAGGGAGGGTGAAGAGGATCTTGGCCGCCAGGTGGGAGAGCTTCTCGGTGTTGACCAAAAATCATCTCCAAATCTGAGCGAGGGATAAGTGAGTGATCCCGTAGACCAAATTAGACGTACTGAAAATCCTAGCAGGGTCGGCGAGGTCCGGTGGCGGAGGGAGGATGCCCATGGCTGGAGGATTCTCAAAAACTGGTGCGTCTGCCATCTCATCGGCGATATCGAGGAAGCCCATGCTAATAAAATTTCTGTGAGAAACCCGCTACATTTTGGAAAGTTGCACGTACTCGTCGACGTGAGCACCCATTTGGTCCATTAGGCCTGCATCCAAAGCTGGTACCACTGTGAGTCTCTTGAGGGTTGAGGGTTTTATCATGCAACTTACCTTCCTCGATTTCGTCCTCGTCTTCATCACCAACGGCACCGATACCGAGGAGATCGCCACTACCATCCATTTGCTCGCTGATATGCTAACATAAAATTGGGTCACCAATGTATCCTGACAAGGGCACAGACTTACCTGCCACAGCATATCTGCCTCATCTGCACCATCTTCCTCCTCTCCACTCTCTCCTTCGTCATCCTCACCGTCATCCACGTCTTCATCACCTCCGTGCATTTCCTCTTCGTCGCCATCGAAGTCTTCCTCTTCTTCCTCGTCGCTTTCATCTCCGTCGATATCACCGCCTTGAGCTAGGTTCATAACTTGATCCTCTTCATCGGTCCCACTGTCGTCGGTTGCGAAGTCGTTCTCTGGATACTCCATGTCGACATCTTCATCTTCATCGTGGACAGCATCGTCTTCGACCTCCACATAGGCATTATCAGTTTCCTGGATGACAAGTTCAGGCATGTGCGACATGGAAATTAGTGGAGCCCTTACCCCGCCGTACATTCCCAAGGCGGATGTGCTATATGGATCAGGCGTTCCTTCAGACTCCGTCAACATATCCTCATCGTCATCCCCCAACGACTCGCTGATGAAATCGGCAAGTTCAGACGGGACCTCCTCTTCCTTGTCGCCAAGTCTTCCGATCTTAGTTGCGACCTTGGTGCTGTATGGCGCAAGTACTGTGAGAAAGGCAATTCAAAACAGATGGTTAGGGAGCTTACAGGTTCTCGAGAGGTGCCAAGACTGCAGCGGTCAGGTTTGAGGCAAGCGGGTGGTTTAAGTCGATCTCTGACAAGATCCCAGAGAGAATGGATACAAAATTCTTTTCCAGCATCAACTTCGATATGTGGATGAGTGAATCCTCATGGGCTTTAGTTGTGGCGAGATGCAGGTTGACAGTGAGTAATCTTTCGCAGACCTGAGCAAGAGCATGGTATCGACCATAACGAGCCTCAGCGCCGTCAGCTGTATTTGGAGGGTTGTTTTCCTTAATGGCTTTGGCTATCGCATCAAGGACGGCTTTGCGAACAGCGGTCACCACGGGGCTGACGGCTTTGAGGTCAGCAGTGACATTGATGTCGGCACACAGAGCCACAATCATGGTATGCAGATGGTTTATCTTCGCTTGCCTCTTCGGCCACTCCGATGGGTCCCCCTTGACTGAGGTGATTTCTTGGAGGAGATATTGGAGAGCAGGGGACTTGATTTTCGGTGTGGCATCCTTTTCCTTGTTTGTTGTGTTTGCAATCTTCTTCCGAGTGTAAGATAGAAAGGCAAGCTTGCAGCTATCATAGGAAAGGAGAAGCTCGGTGAGTATGTCGGTGATAAGTCTGGGATAGTCGAGGTCTTTGGGGGCACCAGGAAGAGGGAGAGTTGGTGCAGCTTGTTCTTGCACGCCTGTCGAAGTATCTGTCGAGTTGGTAGTAGTCGCCAGAGCCCCGGTGGTGGCAGTAGTACTCGAAATGCCTTCGGTACTCTCTTTGATCTCTGATGGAGGCTTCGCCTGAGACATCATCTCAGAGACAAGGTAATGGATCACGGTCACGACGAGCTCATTTGGCTCAGCCTTGTGTTGCATAGACACATCACCCTTTTTGAGTGTATTTCCATCTGTAGTGGATTCAGATATCTCTACGTTTCCAACGTTTGCAGGTGATTTCTCCTTAAACTTGATGCGATGAGAGCCATTGGAGGGGTGAGGATCGGTGAGTTCGCAGAGCTCCTTGGTCAGGTTCAGGAATACAACAGGGTCGCGGAGGGCAGAAGGTTGCATATACCGCATAAAGGTCGGGATATCAGCAGGTCTACCGCGGGGCATCTGGTTCCATCTCTTAAAGTCGTGTCGCATGATATCCTCGACGGTGGCCGGGTCTTCCATGGCATGACGGAAGATGTTGACGACAAGGAGGGTGCACTCATCTGGCTGAGGGTTGGTTTTGAAGTATTTGAGTAACAAAGAAATGCCATCCTTCTTGATGAACTCGGCAGCGACGGTGTAATCGCGAGTGAGGAACACAAGCACACCAATCAGGGAGAGTAAATCTTCTTTTGCGAGGTTGGGAATGCGGAGCAGGCGCATACAGAACTGGAAAAGGATGTCTCGACTTTCTTTGTACGACGGGCCAACATATAACTCCGTCGAAGTGATCTCTTCGTCTTGCTTCGGTATATCAACAGCTTTGATATCTTCGCCACTGCAGAGGACACGATCGGTGACCATGAGGTGATTAGAAAGCCACTTCGGAATAACTGGTTGCTCAGGGGTCCCGGGAGCGGGGCCAGACAAGAGAAGGGCAAGCAGCCCATCAAGTAGTTCGGTTGTTTCTGCCTCGGAGAAATCTACGCCCTTCAGCCCGACCTTCAAGAGCACGCCAGCGAGCAAACGGCAGCGCACTTTGAGCGGCGCCTCGTAAATATCGTACGCAGCTGGAGAGAATTTCTTGACATCTTCGAAGAGTTGACGGGAATAGACCTTTGCGTGATCGCCCACAAAGACCGCGCGGACGTCCTCGACGAATTCGTAGTTGAAATCTGCGAGTCGGAGGGCATGCTTAACCAGAGAGGCTTGAAGATCCTCTCGGGCGGCCGCCAGCTCCTTGGCATAGTCCCTAGGAGCAGTGGCTGAGCCCGTTTCAGCAGAAGAATCAACGGTCTCTCCTCCACCCCCCGTCTCCATTGCCTCGTCATCCTCTGTGCCCGAAGGCTGCTCGGCACCTTCTTCGCCCTCAGCTACCTCATTGTTGCCAACCCCGTCACCTCCAGGTTCAGGCCCAAGGTCTTCGAATAGATGTGCGTTGGTCAACAAGTACTCGGTCGCGACATTAACGTCTCCGTGCGCCCGCGTCAATGCTCCACGAACCGCTCGCTCGGGAAAGCCCATGTCCATAAGCTGCTGAACAGACTGTTGCGAGATGACTGGGCGGGGACGACCGAAGATGGGAGGGATGGCATTGTTGAGTTCGTAGGCGTAGGTGGGGAGCTTCGTTGGATCCTCGTACTCGCCCTTCATAATTGCAAGTAAGCCATAGACGACAGCTCGCCGGATACTCCCGGTCGCCTCCGTTAACCACTTCGACTCCCAGCACTGCCTGAGTAATGGCAGGGTTTCCAACCGCAGTTGCACCAGGGTCTGCGAAGGCTCGAAGCCAGGGATGGTCTTGTTGCGGACGATATCGGC
>WNFL01179890.1_pt1 | contig 20559 bp, 12 predicted proteins | sample 5400361 | NCBI WGS metagenome assembly WNFL01 (sample SAMN13153351, study PRJNA577476) | soil metagenome | isolation source: 40 cm soil on Douglas fir-dominated hillslope | place: USA:California | collected 2013-09-17
AGTCTGACCGTGGATTCGTATGGGCGGCATCACTCCGACAATCGTGTAATCGCGCCGCCCATACGTATCCACGGTCAGACTTTGGCCAAGCACGTTCGAATCTCCGCCGAAATGGCGCTGCCAGAGTCCGTAGCTCAATAGCGCGACCCGGTTGCCTTTGGGCTGATCCTCTTCCGGCAGAAACGTGCGACCGAGCAGCGGCTTTATTCCGAAGGTCGGGAACAGGCTCGCGGAAACATAGCTCGCCTGGACTTTGGTCGTGCCGTCACGCAGAACGAGATTAAAATCGTTGATCCCATGCCAACTGGGGCTGACTGCTATCTCCTCGAAGACATGACTTTGCTCGCGCCAATCGAGAAAGTTCGGCCCGCTGACGAGTCCCTCCTCCAAGCCCCGTTCGGAGCTCCGCTCCCAGAGCGTCACTAGTCTATCCGCTTGCGGATATGGCAATGGCCGCAGCAAGACGGTATTCACAACACTGAAGATCGCTGTGTTTGCGCCGATGCCGAGCGCGAGTGTGAAAACCGCCACCGCGGTGAAGCCGGAGTTCTTCAGCAATTGCCGGAACGCGAAGCGAAAATCTTGAAGCAACGTATACATCAGTTTGGATCAGCTACGGACGCACCGGAGACACCGTGCGGATGAAACACGTTCTCCGCGGTTCTGCGTCTGTCCGGCAGAATTCTTATTCATAACGCAGCGCCTCCATCGGATCGGTTTTCGTTGCGCGGCGGGCAGGGATGTAACAGGCCAGCAAGGCCACCGCCGTCAGCAAGAGGGAGTTTGTTACAAACGTCAACGGGTCAGTCGCGCTGACACCAAAAAGCAAGCTGCTCATCACACGCGTCAACGCCAGCGAGGCGATTAACCCGACCGCTATCCCAATCGCGGCCAGTTTCATTCCTTCTCCAATGATCATGTTCAGAACGGACCTGCTTGACGCGCCGAGTGCCAGGCGAATGCCGATCTCCTGCGTACGCTGGCTTACCGAGTAAGAGATCACGCCGTAGATCCCCAGCGAAGCGAGTACCAATGCCAGAAGTGAAAAACCGCCAAGCAGGATCATGACAAAACGCTTTGGCGATACAGCTTGCTCGACAAGTTGCCCGAGCGTTTGGAAATCAGCGGTGGGCAAGTTCGGATCGAACTGTTTGAGCGCTGTTCTGATGGTTGGAACCAGTGCTGACGGCGCCAGCCTGGTCCTTACCACAAGCTCGAAAGCCGACGCGCCGGTTTGCGCGATGGGCAAATACATTTCGAGTCCTGCTTCCTCGTCCAGAGCGCTGTGCCGCACATTGCCGACGACGCCGACGACTCGCCACTCGTTCCCAAGCAGCGCCACTTGTCCAATCGCGTCCTTGCCCGGCCAAAGACGGCGCGCCATCGTTTCATTGACAATGAGCACCCTTTCGCTGTCGAGAGTATCGTGGCTTGTAAAATCGCGCCCCGCGCGCAATGGAATCCGCATCGTCTTGATATAGCCCTGATCGATGATCCGCGGGAAGGCGATGGGTGCCTGGCCGGGTTGATACGTTGCCCCTTTGGCCCGTGCGTACCAGCTTCGATTGCGGCCCAGAGGAAGCGTATCCGTGAGACCGGCAGATTCGACGCCCGGCAGAGCCTCGATGCGCTCGACCAATCGTTCGTAAAATGCGGACTGTTGCGCTGAGTTCGTGAAGGTTCGCGCGCTTTCAATACGCCACGCCAGCGCCTGTTCGGCGCGAAACCCGGGGTCCACTTCCAGGAGTCGCGCAAAACTACGAATGAGCAGGCCCGCGCCAACCAGGAGAACGCAGGCCAGCGCGACTTCAGATACGATCAAGGTTTCGCGTATCCATGTTCTGCGCCGGCCCCCGCTCGACCCACGCGTGGCCTCTTTCAGATCATCGTGCAGATTCGTATTGGAAAGTTGCAGCGCCGGAACAATTCCAAAGAGCACGCCGCTATAGAACGCGACCAGCAAGGTGAACAGGAGCGCCGCTCCATCCACCGTCACGCTCTGCAGCAACGGAATGCTAAAGGCGCGCGAGGCAGCCAGCGCGTGCGTGAGCCCAAACGCCAGTGGCAGACCGGCCGCGGCACCGCAGCACGCCAGCAGAACACTTTCTGTGAGCACCTGGCGAATCAGCCGCCCCTTGGACGCTCCCAGCGCGATGCGGACAGCGATTTCCTTTCGACGCGAAGCGGCTCGCGCCAATAACAAGTTGGCCAGATTCGTGCAGGCAATCAGCACCACAAAGCCCACCGCGCAGAACAGCACGAGAACCGGCCGGCGAAAGTGGCCGCTGATTCTTTCCTGCAGGCCGGTCAGCACTGCCCCGTAGGTTGTGCCCCTTTCCGGATAGGCGGCCTTCATTTGCTGATTGATCAGATCGAATTCCGCCTGCGCCTTCTCGACCGTGACGCCCGGCTTGAGCCGTCCCACGACCGCAAGGGTGTTCCCCCAATTGTCGGTCTCCTGGCTGAGTGGGAATGGCACGACCAGGTCCACTTTGGAACCGGGAGAAAATACCGAGGCAAAATCAAATGATGGCGGCAGGATTCCCACTACTTCCGTGGGTTTGTCGTTCAGCGTAATCGACCTTCCCACGATCTCCGGATTTGCGCCGAAGCGCCGCTTCCAAAAACTGTCGGTCAATAGGGCGGCCTTTTTGCCGTTCCATTTGCACTCCTCATCGACAAAACCGCGGCCCGTCTTCGGCCGCACTCCGAGCACGTCCAGGAAATTCTGCGACACGCCCACGCCGCGCAGCCGCTCCGGTTCACCCATTCCCACGAGGCTGTAGCTACCGTAATCAAAGAAGGCAAAATACGCCGCCAGATCCTCGAACGACTTATTGAGTTTGCGCCACTCCTCGAAATTCGAAACAGTCGTGGTAACGCCGGAGAGTCCGGCTCCTCCCATGGTATTCGCGATCCAAACCAGCCGTTTCGGCTCCCGAAACGGCAGCGGCCTGAAGAGCAGAGTATTAACGACGCTGAACATTGCGGTGTTCGCGCCGATCCCCAGCGCCAATGTCAGCACAGCAACCGCCGTGAAACCGGGGTTCTTCACGAGTTGGCGGAAGGCAAATCTGAGATCATTCATGGCAGTTCTCAATTCCTTAACAGCCTTCTCATCTCTGGTGAAATGCCCACAATGCATCCTTGCTGCGTACTAAGATCATCCCGTCAACCAGAGCTGGCGTTGCATAGCACTTCTCGGTCAGATCGTTGACCGTCAGCAAATCCCAGCCGTGCCCGGCTTTAATCACGGCGAGTTTTCCCGACTCGCTCAGGACAAACACTTTCCCGTCTGCCGCCACCGGCGAGGCAAAGATTCGACCCTGCACTCCAGTCAACCGTTCCTGCCTCAGGACCGCGCCGGTATTCGGATCGAGCGCTGTCATGATTCCTCCATCTTTCACCAGGTAGAGAACATCCTGATAGAGAAGTGGCGACGCGGCATCAGCCAGTTTTTTGGAGGTCCGCCAAAGTTCGCGAGGCGGTGACGAATCAATTCGGACTGCGACGAGGGCATTGAGAGTGCTCATCAGCTTCAAAGCACCGTCCCATTCGGCCTTGTCCACCGCGCCATCCCCATTTCCATAGACACGGTCAATCGCCAGCACTGCTTCTTTAAATGATGGATCTGGAAATTCGTCCGGCGTCAGTTTGCCGTCACCATTTCGATCACCCTTCAACTCCTTGGCCAGGGCATCGAAGGGCGGAACCGCATCATTATTCAGGAAGATGCGTTTTCCATCGCAGACCGGACTTCCGATTGGCATGATGCCCATCTTTGGGACCGACCATTGTCGTTGGCCGGTCCCGGCAGAGTAGGCTGTCAGTTCGGCGGGCCCGGCCACCAAAATTTCATCACGGATCAGAATCGGAGTGGAATAACCGCCCACAAAGTTTGCCCGAGACGTCTTCCACTTTTCTCTTCCTGTGGTTTTGTCGAAAGCTGCAATGAAAGAATCCCGTACCTGGTCCGCAACTACAATTACCTGTCCATTTGCCAGGATTGGTGAACTCGCCATCCCGTGAGGCTGACTGAATGGATTCAGCTCTGTCCGCCAGCGTTCGTCGCCGCTAACATTATAGGCTACGAGCCCGAATCCCGAAAACAGCGCATAGACACCCTGCTCGTCTGCCACCGGAGTGGATGATGCGGCGTCGTTCGGTTCCGATTTTCTTTCGCTGCGGAGCGCGTCGAGCGACCGCTCCCACAATCGACGCCCGCTGTTGAGATCGAGGCACCACACCAGCCGCCGATTCTCCGAATACCCGGTAAGAAAGACGCGCTTGCCCACCACTATCGGAGAAGAACGACCCGGCGGCACGGCGGTTCGCCAGGCCAGATTTGTGGCCGGTCCCAGGTGTATCGGCAGGCCAGGGACTGAGGAGACGCCTGAGCCGTTGGGTCCGCGAAAGCGTGGCCAGTCTGTCGCCACCGTCGCAAAAGCCATGCGCTCACCAATCGCAAGCGCCAGCATGGTGATCACCACGGCGGCAAAGCGGGGATTCTCGAGCAGCGTCGGATGTTGTGAACATGTTTTCACGATTGAAGGATTCAACAGGCCTTACTCATGTCTTAGAGCCTCCATGGGAGCCACTCGCGCCGCCCGAAATGCCGGCAGGTAACTTGCAAACAACGCCACGGCCGCGAGCAATAGAGAGGTAGTGATCAAGGTTAACGGATCGACCGAACTGATTCCGACAAGCAAGCTCGACAAAAGTCTCATTAGTCCCAACGAGCCGAGGAGTCCCACGGCAATGCCGATCAATGCGAGTCGAACCCCTTGCCCAAGGACGAGTCTCAATACGTCTGCCTTCGAAGCGCCGAGCGCCATGCGGATGCCAATTTCTTGTGTTCGCTGACTCACTACAAAAGCCATGACGGCGTAAATACCCATCACAGCCAGCAACAGAGCGGTCGTGCCCAGCACCGCCAGAACAGCCGCGGCGACTCGATAGGTGATTACGGAGAATTCCGTTATTTGGTTCATGGGCACAGTAATCGCGGGTTCTACTGATGGATCGAGCGCCCGCACTTCGCGCCGCACGGCGTCGGCCATTCCGAGGGGATTTGTTTTTGTTCGCAGATGAATGTTCATGTTGGGCGAGTAAAACTGTTCGAAGGAAAGATAGAAGAACCCGGACACCGGCTCGCTTAATGAACGATACTTCGTGGCTTTGACCACGCCCGTTACCGTCATCTCGCGGTCTCCGAAGATCGTGATGTGCCGCCCGACGGGGCTTTGGTTGGGCCAGAAGCGGCGCGCAACCGTCTCGTCGACGACGATTGCGCCAGGCGCCGCGGCATCGTCGCGAGGAACGAAATCGCGACCCTCGAGCAGCGGGACGCGGAGCGTGTCGAAGTAGCCGGAGGAAACTATATTGAACGGGATGCTCATGTATTCGTTCGGCTGCGGGACGTAACCTTCGACGCTCACGCGTGTCGAGCTGCCGCCCTCCGGTCCCAGCGGAACGAAGTCGGCCAGGCTTACGGCTTGAGCGCCGGGCAATTCACGGAGCCGTTCGAGCAATTTTCGATAAAAAAGCTTTCCGTCCGGATCACCGTAGCCATGAACTCCCAGGCGAATGTTTGCCAGCAGGACACCATCAGGATCGAATCCGCGATTGATCCTTCGGGCATAACGAAAGCTCTGCAGGGAAAGCCCTGCGCCAATGAGCAGCAACAATGCGAGAGCGACTTCCGCGATGACCAACCCGCCACGAAGCCGGTTCCGGCCAATGGAGACACCCCGTGCCCCTGCCTTGAGCGCGGTGTTTAGATTGGGGCGCGTCGATTGCCAGGCTGGTGCGAGTCCGAACAACACGCCTGTTGCAACACCGACGAGCAACATGAAAATCAATCCGTGCGTGTCCAAATGCGGATCAAACACGACCGGAAGATAAAATGTCGGGAGCAGATTCATTGTTAGATCCGTCAGCCAGATCGCGCAGGGGACGGCCGCCGCCGCGCCAAGCAGCGACAGCACGACACTTTCAGTGAGCAATTGCCGAATGACGCGCCCCTGGCTGGCGCCAAGAGCAACCCGCACGGCAATTTCGCGCTCGCGGCTCGTTGCGCGCGCGAGCAAAAGATTGGCAATGTTTGCGGCCACGATCAGCAGCACCAGCAGCGTTACGGCAAACAGCACGCTGAGCAGCGGCAGGAAAATGCGTGGCGCGCCCCAGGGCGATTTCCACATCGGGACGAGGGCATATCTGATGCCGCGATTGCTCTTCGGATACTCCCGTTCCCATTGTTCCGCGACAGTGTCGAGGGCGGCCTGGGCGCGCGCGAGGCTCACGCCGGGAGCAAGGCGTGCTACTGTATGCAGCCAGCGGTTGCCGCGTGTCTGAAAAATATCGGGATTCCATCCGCCCGGCGTGAGTTGCTCTCGCATCATAACCGGCGCCCAAAGATCAAAGGCGAGACCGCCCATCGTGCCACGAAAATCCGGAGCACCCACGCCCACGACTGTGAACACGTGACGATTCAAGCTGATCGTTTGGCCGACGATGTTCGAATCACCTTTGAAGCGTCTTTGCCAGAAGGCGTGACTGAGGACCACCACCGGATGCCCGCCGGGACGGGTTTCTTCATCCGGCAGGAAGGTGCGGCCAATCCACGGTCGTACTCCAAGTATGTCGAAGAAGTTGGCCGTGACGATCTGGCCCCAAACCCATTCCGGCTCCGCTCCGACCATCATGCTCATGGGCGAGAACTGCGAGGCAACGATGCCGGTGAAAAGTTCCTTGTGCTCGGCCAACTCCTTGAGGTCCGGATACGACATCGTATCGATCAAACTTCCGCTGAGATGTTTCGGCGCCAGGACCGCGAGCCGATGCGGTTGCGTTACGCCGGGCACGGTACGCAACAGCACAGATTGAATCCAACTGAACGCAGCGGAGGCAGCCCCGATGCCCAACGCGAGAGTCACAATGGCCACAGCGCTGAAGCCCGGGTTCTTCAGGAGCATTCGCCATGCGTAACGAAGGTCATTCATGGTTCGTTAAACGGTTGAATGGTTGAATTGGTTGAGGTTGGAAGTTGCTTTCACGGTTTAACGATTCAACGCCCTACTCATCCCTCAGCGCCTTGATTGGATCGACTTTCGCCGCCTTGCGCGCCGGCATCCAGCAGGCGAAAAGCGTTGCGAGGATCAGGACGCCAATCGCGCCGGCCAACGCGAGGGGATCACGCGCGTGCAACTCCGGGACTGCTGCGGCGAGCAAGCGTGCCACGGCGACTGCGCCACCGAGTCCGACTAGAACTCCGACGGAACTCAAGCGAAGCCCCCTGCCCAACACCATCCAAAGCACATCACGCATCTGAGCACCGAGAGCCACCCGAATTCCAATTTCGCCGGTGCGCTGCACGACGAAATAGGAGATCACTCCGTAGATGCCGAGGGCGGATAAGACGAGGCCGAGGATCGCGAATGCCCCAAGGAATACGCTGGCGAGCGCGAAATGCTCCAGCATCCGATTCACCATCTGGCGTGTTGGTTCGAGTTCGTTTACGGGAAGGTCGGTATCGAGCTCGGTCACAGCGCGCCGCAGTGCGTTCGCCAGGCCCGCAGGAGCGCCGGCAGTGCGCAGTTCAACGGCGACGTAGGGCCGTGGCTCTTGCGCGATCGGACGGTAGATCTGCCAAAGCGTGTCGGGACGGCTCAGGTTCCCAGGGAACCGAATGTCATTCACCACGCCCGTGATCTCCTGCCAGTCGGGATCGGGGTTGGCCCGGTCGTAGCCTCCGATACGTTTTCCGAGCGGGCTTTCGTTCGGCCAAAAGCGGCGCGCCATCGCTTCGTTGATAATCACGACATTCGGCCGTTTCGCTGTGTCTGCGGAGGTGAAGAGACGGCCTTGCTGGAGACGGATGTTCATGGTCTCGAAATAGCCCGCAGTGACTGCTTCTGCAGTGACGAAAGGTTCCTGTCCGGGCGGAGGCGGAGGTTGTCCTTCGATCAGGAAAGGCCGCGTGGTTCCGAAAGCCCAAATTGGCAGTGATGCGGAAACTGCGGCGTGTTCAACTCCGGGCAATTTGGACAACCGCTCTTCAAGCCGCCCAACAAACGCGCGCCGCTGTTCTGGCGAAGAATACTTTGACGAGGTGAGAGGTATCCATCCGGTGAGCAAGCCGTCCACCTGCCAGCCGGGGTCCTGATGAATAAAGCGGTGCAGTCCGCCAATGAACAGGCTGGCGCCAGTGAGCAGGACGAGAGCAAGCGCGATTTCCCCAATAATCAGCGTATGCCGCAACCGGTTTTGCGAGCGCCCCGCCGTGGTTCCGCGCGTGCTGGCCTTGAGCGCCTCGTTCATATCGGTGCGCGACGCCAGCCAGGCCGGCGCCACACCAAAGACGAGCGCGGTTGCTATGGAGCACACCAGCGCGAACAACAGCACATGCGCATCGAGCGTCACTTCAATCCCCGCCGGCGACCAGCGGGTGAGGCGGCTGCCAATGAAATCGTTGAGCCAGGTCGCCAGCAGGATCCCGAGGACGCCCCCGAGCAGCGCGACGATGAAGCTTTCCGTGAGCACTTGCCAAATTAGCTGGCCCCGACTGGCGCCCAGCGCCAGCCGGACTGCCGTCTCGCGCGAACGGGCCAGCGCGCGGGCCAATTGCAGATTGGCGAGGTTGACGCACGCAATGAGCAGCACGAAACCGGTGAGACCAAGCAGGAGCCACGCGAACCGCCGGCTGGCATCATCTCCAATCGACTCGTGCAAAGGCGCGACGCGCAGGCTGTGATGCGCATTGTATTGCGGATAAGCATCGGCCAGCCGCCCCGCCAGTGATTTCATGACTCCTTCCGCGCGCGGCAGAGATATTCCCTGTTTGAGGCGAGCTATGGCATCGAGCCAACCATCACGGCGGTCCTGACTTTGCTCCTGCGTCAGAGCGAGTGGACGCCACACATCAATGGGTCCCCAGAGTTGAGGATACTCCGCCGTCGCAGACATCACGCCGATGACGGCGACGCTTTCACCATCCATCCTCACGATGCGACCAATGATGTTCGTGTCCGCCGCAAAGCGCCGAAGCCAGAAGCTGTGGCTGAGAATGACCACTTGATTGCGGCCCGGCTGGTCTTCTTCAGCAGAAAACACACGCCCCAGGGCCGGTTGAACCTTCATGATAGGGAAGAGATCCGACGTGGCGGCAATTCCGCGAAGGCTTTCAGCGGGTTCGCCCGCTTCGGCCAGGCTGAACCGTGTTCGCTTGAGAGCGGCCATTCGCTCGAAAACGGTGTTCTGCTCCCTATAGTCAAAAAAGTTTGCGGTGGAGTGCGGCCAGTTTTGCGATTGTGCGGAGGTGCCGAAGACGCGCACGAGCCGCTCCGGCTGCGCGTACGGCAGTGGTCGAAACATGATCGTGTTGAGCACGCTGAAAATGGCCGTATTCGCCCCGATCCCCAGCGTCAGCGTCAGCACAGCCACGGCGGTGAAACCGGGGTTCTTCAGCAACTGGCGAAAGGCGAAGCGAAGATCATTCATAACGAAGCGCCTCCATCGGATCGACTCGGCTGGCTCGGCGCGCGGGGAGCAAACACGCCACCAAAGCCACCATGCCGAGCGTGATTGCAATTCCAGCGAAGGTCACCGGATCGGTCGGGGTCACGCCAAAAAGCAGCGAACGCAGGACACGCGTCGCGCCCAGAGACAGAACAAGCCCAACGGCCAACCCCCGGCGATTGCGACCGCCATTCCCTGCCGCAGAATGAGCCAGACTATTGCCGCCCGCTCTCCTCCCAGGGCCATGCGTATGCCGATTTCGCGGGTGCATTGGTTCACGGCATAGGCTAGCGTTGCGTAGAGCCCGAGCGCGGCGAGCAGCGAGCCGATCAGGCCAAACGCGGTCAACATCGACGCCAGCATCCGTTGAACGTAAAGCGAATCCGATTTCTGCTGTTCGAGAGTGCGAATGTTGAACAGCGGCAGATCAGGTTCCAATGACTGCACTTCCCCCTGGATGGCGGGAAGGAGCGCCGCCGGGGAGAGGGTGGAGCGTACGCAGAGAGTAACCTTCCCTTCGTAGTATTGAAACAATGGCCAGAACGCCATCGGACGCGGGGCTTCGGCAATCGCGCGGTACTTGCTATCGTGAACGACGCCGATCACTTCACGGGAAATAGATTGGATCTTGGAAGCCTCGACCCCCACTGAATATCCACCGAGCGTAAACGCCCGGAAATCGGGGACAACAATGTGTTTTCCGAGCATATCCTGTCCGGGCCAATATTTTTTTGCGAGCGCCTCGTTGACCACACAGACGGGCAGCGAAGTTTCGATGTCTTGCGGGCCGAATTCCCGACCGCGCAAAGTAGTCGCGCCGATGGTGCGGAAAAAACCAGGGGCCACAACGTCATACATCAGGGAAAGATGCTCGTTGGACGGCGACTGATAACCCTCGATCCGAATCACGCTCCCACCGGAGCGGTCCGAACCGAGTAGCGCATTGCGTGCGAGACTGGCACTTTCCACACCGGGCAAAGCGCGGACCCGTTCGAGCAGTTCGCGATAGAACTGCTGGCCACCGCCCGCGTTGTATCGTGCTGAATCGAGGTCCAGCGAACACAACAGCAAGCTCGCCGGCTTGATACCCAGATCCACCGCATTCAGTTTGGCCACACTGCGAAGGCACAGACCCGCCGCAATGAGCACGATAACTGATAGAGAAGCCTGCCCGCCCATTAACAGGTGCCGCCATGTCCATCGGGCGAAACCGGTGCCGGTATTGCCCCCGTCTTTGAGACTTGAAATCAGTTCCAACCGCGCGGATTGCAGGGCTGGCGCGAGGCCGAAAATCACACCAGTGAGTATCGAAAGAAGGACAGCGAAGCCGAGGATCCGCCAATCCAACGGGGCCTCGAGCATGCTGGCCTCGCCGGGCGCGCGAAAAGTCGAGAGATACTTGCTCAACTCGAACGCGATGAGCAACCCCGCCAACCCGCCTAATCCAGCGAGGAGCAGGCTTTCAGCAAGTAATTGCCCGACGATCCTTGCCCGGCTGGCTCCGATGGACAGCCGAATTGCAATCTCTCGCCGCCGATTCACGGAGCGCGCGAGAAGCAGGTTCGCCACATTGCCGCAGGCAATCAACAGCAGCAGGCCGACGGAGACTTGCGTCAGAAGGAGCGGCAGGCGGACTTCGGAAACCTCGCCGGCATGGCCCTGCGAGCCATCGCGCAGCACAATGCGTGTAGCGGACCCCTCCGGGTTGGTTTTTCTGACTTGCTCCGCGAGCACACGCAGTTCCTCCTCGGCCCGTGCGCGGGTTAATCCGGGGCGAAGCCGTCCCAGGAGGCGCAACCAAAAAATATTCCTCGATTCGAGTGTGCTCGTTGGCATCCTGTCCGCCGCCGCGAGGGTGGGATGCATGTGAACTCTGGCGGGGCCACTCCGATAATGCTGAACGTTTGCGCATTGATGTTCATCGTTCGGCCAATAACCGCAGAGTCGCCCCCAAAACGCTGCCGCCATAATCGGTGGCTGATTACGGCGACTGGGTGCGTTCCTGGCGTCTGGTCTTCTTCAGGTAAAAAAGTGCGGCCTACTGCGGGAGTAACACCCAGGACAGAAAAATAATTACCAGAGATGACCATGCCTTCAATCCGCTCAGCACGCTCGTCAGCAGCGACGTTCAACGACAAAGGTCTATAGGCGATCAATCCAGTGAAACAGGAATTGGCCTCTCGATACGCGCGGTAAATTGGGTAGCAGAACTCTTCGCCGAGATTGCCCCCGGCGTCGAAACCGACCGTGGCGAGGTTTCCGGGCCGCTCTACGCACAACGGCCGTACCAGCAACCGATCCACTGCGCTGAAAATCGCCGTATTCGCCCCGATCCCGAGCGCCAGCGTAAGCACCACGACGGCCGTGAAGCCGGGGTTCTTCATGAGCATGCGGAAGGCGAACTTCAGGTCATTCATAACGGAGCGCCACCATCGGGTTGACCTTCGTCGCGCGTCGCGCAGGCAGGTAGCACGCGAGCGACACCACCAAAGTGAGTACCGTGGGAATGGCTGCGAAAATCGTCGGGTCCATCGGATTGACTCCCACCAGCAGGCTGCGCATCACCTGCGTCATGGCCAGAGCGCCCGTCAGACCGATTACGATTCCCAAACCGGCCAGGATCATTCCATGCCGTAAAACAAGCCGCAGCACATCAATCCGTTGCGCCCCCAACGCCATGCGAATACCGATTTCATTTGTCCGCTGGCTGACGGCGTAAGAGATCACTCCATAGATTCCGCCCAGCGCCATGGTTAGCGCCACGACAGCGAAGAAAGCGAAGAGCCACGAGTACGATTTCCGCAGCCAGAATGATTGCTCAACGCGTTCGGACATTGTTTGGATCCCGAACATCGGAAGTTCGGGATCTTTTTGTTGAAGCACGGCCCGAATGGAAGGCAGCAACGATTTTGGATCGATCAAGCTGCGCACCACGATCGTCATTTCCCGCTGCGGTGCGAAGTGGTACGGGACATATACACCGGGGCGCATCGGCTGATCGAAGCCGTAGTGTTTTACGTCTTTGACCACGCCCACCACCGTCAGCCAGGGTGAGTTGTTGCCCGGGTAGCGAATCCGTTTTCCGACTGCCTCCTGCTTTGACCAGTTTCTTTTGGCGAACGATTCGTTGACAACTGCGACGTGGGTGCGTCCCTCGCGAGTCTCTTCATCCGAGATGAATCGGCCCGACAACACCGTCAAACCCATTGCTTCGGCATAGCCAGGAAAAACCTTGCGATCGAGAACAACCGGGTCCAATTCATCCTTCGCCCTGGGCGCGGCGCTTTCCGCTTCGAAAAACGTTCCATTATGTCCAGCCAACGGCACGAGAGTCACCGCGCTGGCCACTTTGACTCCTGGCAGCGCTCGAAGTTGAGCGATATGCTCTTCAAAAAATGCGACATGCTGGTTGTTGGTATATTTGGCGCGCGGCAAGGCCAACTCGTAGGTGAGAACATTCTCTGAACGAAAACCAGGATCGATCTTTCGCAATCCGCGAAACGCTTCGATGAGCAATCCCGCATTAACCAGGAGCACCAGCGCTAGGCCGATCTCGCCGACCACCAGCAAATTGAGACTCCGGCGCTGGGCCGAAGAGCCAGTCGTCCGGCTGGCGGTTGCTTGCAATGCTTCTTGCAGGTTCACTTGCGACGCCATTTTCAGGGCGGGAAAAAGTCCAAACAGCACGGCGGTCAGCGCCATGGTTCCAAGGCAGAACAGGACGAACCGCCCATCCATGCCGAAGTGAATCCAGGACGGGAAATGATTCGGCAGAAGGCGCGTTAACGCGCTCAAAGTCGACTCGCCCAGGAAAATCCCAAGCGATCCCCCAATGGCAGAAAGGAGGAGGCTTTCCGCCAACACCTGCCGCAGCACGCGGCCACGTGTCGCACCGAGAGCCATGCGCACGCTGATTTCTTTTCCGCGCCCAAGTCCGCGCGCGAGCATTAGTCCAGCCACATTGCCGCACGCGATCAACCAAACCACGCTCACCGCCGCAATCAGGACATAAGTCACCGTCCTGTAATCGCCGAGAAGACGCTCGCGCAACGGAGTCACCCGGGGCGACGTAATGTCGTTCGCAGGGCGAGTTGGAATCATTGATTTGTGGATCCGCGTCAAATTCTCGCGCGCCCTTGCCAAGGTCACGCCTGGCTTCAGGCGTCCGACCCCTTCCAAATACCATCCTCGGCCATCGTTCGCGGTGTGCCCCAGCGGCACAAGCCTTCAGCGCGTCTCAGCGGCCCAATGTCTGGCGGCAATACACCGATGATCGCATGCGGCACCCTATCGAGCGAAATCGTCTGCCCCAGCACGTTCGATTGCCCACCCCAAAACCGCTTCCAGAGCCCGTAACCGAGCAAAACCACCTGTCCCTTGCGGGGTTGGTCTTCTTCGGGTGTGAAGCCGCGGCCGAGCAGCGGCTGAATTCCCAGGACTCCCAGCAAATCGTACGTGGCTCGACTGGCATCCACTCGTTGTGCCTCACCGCCGAAGGACACGTTGAAGCTCTCATCGGACCAGGCGCCCATGCTTTCAAACGTCTGATTTCCCGCCCTCCAATCGACCAGGTCGAAATAGGCCAGTCCGGTGTACTCCAGGTTCCATTTTGGCGCGACTTCGTCCAGGTTCACCAATCGTTCCGGGTTCTTAAAAGGCAGTGGACGCAGAAACAGCCCGTTGAAAATGCTGAAGATGACGACATTTCCCGCAATCCCCAACCCCAGCGTTAGCACCGCCATTGCGGCAAAGCCGGGATTCTTCAGCAAGAGTCGCAATGCGTAACGAAGATCGGTCATGCCTTCGCGTCAGTTGTCAGTTATCTGTTGTCAGTTGTGCAGGGTCATCAGCCCGTTGTCGATCGGCGGACAACTGACCACTGACATTCATTTCACCGCTCACGCATCACTTCTCCATCCACCCATCGCGCAAACGAACGATGCGTCTCCCGTAAGCCGCGTTGGCCTCGGAATGCGTGACCTGGATAATTGTTGTGCCTTCAGTATTGAGCCGTTGAAACAGCTCCATGATCTGCCGCCCCTGGTCGGAATGAAGATTCCCCGTTGGCTCATCGGCCAGAAGCAGAGATGGCCTGGCAATGATGGCACGAGCCACGGCAACAAGTTGCTGTTGACCTCCGGAGAGCTGGTTCGGGAAAAGGTCTTTCTTGGCCACGATCCCGAAGCGGTCGAGCGTGTCCGCAACCGTGGCCTGGCGCTCCGAATGCCTGATATTCCGATATGAAAGCGGGATGTCGAGGTTCTCCGCGACGGTGAGGTTATCGAGCAGATGAAATTGCTGAAAAACGAACCCGACATGCTGCTTGTTCAAAGCGGCGCGTTCTTTGTGGCCGAGCTTATGGACGCCCGTTTCGTTGAAGTGATATTCGCCATCCCACGCGCTGTCGTACAGTCCAATAATGGCGAGCAAAGTCGATTTGCCCGCGCCCGACGGCCCCATCAACGTGACGAAGTCACCCTCCTCGATGTCCAGGTTGATCTGGCGCAGAATGTAGAGTGCGCCCGCTTTGGACTTAACCGATTTTTCAATGTTGCGGAGTTTTAGCATACCAGCGACTGGCTACTGAGCGCTAACGACCGACTCCGCCGCCGCACTTTCCTCGACAATGCGTCCATCAAACAAATGAATCGTGCGATCGGCGTGTCGGGCAAATCGCGGATCATGAGTGACCATGCAAATGGTGGCGCCTTCCCGATGGAGTTCCCGCAACAGATTCATCACGGCATCGCCGTTCTTGGAATCCAGGTTCCCGGTCGGTTCGTCAGCGAGCAGGATGGAGGGCTTGCCCGCCAGAGCGCGCGCCACGGCCACCCGCTGCTGCTGGCCTCCCGAAAGTTGCGAGGGATAATGTCTGGCGCGATGGGACATCCCGACTTTTTCCAAAGCCTCCTCGATGCGAGTCTTGCGTTCAGCCGCGCTCATTCCGCGGTAGGTGAGCGGCAGCTCGACATTCTCGTAAACATTCAAATCCCCGATCAGATTGAAGCTTTGGAAAATGAAGCCGACTTCCCGGTTGCGGATGCGAGCCCGTTGAGAATGATCGAGGTTCGCTACCGGGTGACCGTTGAGTGTGTAGCTTCCGTCGCTCGGTGAATCGAGAAGTCCAAGAATGGAGAGTAACGTCGACTTTCCACATCCCGAGGGCCCGGCAATAGAAACGTATTCGCCCGTCTTGATCTCGAGGTGGATTCCAGACAGGGCGTGAGTCTCTACTTCGTCGGTCAGAAAAACCTTGGTGATGGCCTCCAAATGAATCAGTGCGTTGTTGTTTGTGGTCATAGGGTTAGTTTAAGCGAACTCGCTCATGCGAATCCCAGGCCGACATGTCGGATAAAATCACCTGATCCCCCACCTGGAGGCCCTGCAGGATTTCAATGGTGCTCACTGAAGTGCGGCCAAGTTTAACGGTGGTTCGAACCGCGCCTCTCCCTCCCTCGACTACTTTGAACACTCCAACGGTGCTGTCGGCTTGTCCTTGAACCGGCCGGCCGACATACAGGACGTCATCCAGACGCTCCAATTCCACCGTGCCGTCCACACTCAGATCAGGCCGCGCTCCTTTGGGCAACGCCCCTTCAAGTTTTACGTCCACAGTCACGGTCCCGTTTTGCACGGCAGGATCGACGCGGATAACATGGCCTGGAATTATCCCGTTTCGGGTATCGATGGAGGCGACCTGGCCGATGAGTATATCCTTGGCCTGCGTCTCAGCGATTTTGATTTCGGCTTTCAGCCTGGTCGGTTGAACAATTTTCGCGAGAGTTGCACTGGGAGTCACTCGCTGGCCCACCTGCAGCGTTACTACGTCGCCGATCTGCTGCAAAACACCATTGATGCCCGCTCTGACCTGCAGACCTTCCACTTGCCGGCGCTTGAGCGCGAGCAAGGCGCGCGCTTTTTCGACCTCGCCCCGTTGCGCACCCAGTTGCGCTGTGATCGAGTCTTCGCTGATCCTGAGGCGCTCTTTTTCGATTTCGAGCCGTGCGCACAGGTCTTCTGCTTTGGCCTTGGAACGCTTGGCCGTCAAGGTAGCGACCAGCCCGCCTTTGGAAAGTGTCTCATCCGCCTCGGCCTCCAGTTTGGACTGCTCGTAATCCGATTTAAGCGTGGCGATGGCCGCTTTTTGAGTCAGGCGATCGCTGTCCAACTGCACTTTTAGTTTTGTCAGTTGGGCCTCGGCGGCCTTTAATTGCCATTCGGCGTCGAAAGTCGCCTGTTTCAGCTCCGGATTGCTCAGCTCAAGGAGGATCGTTTCGGCTTTGACCTCGGCGCCCGGCAAAACAAGGATTCGTTCCACGCGCCCATCCGTATCCGACTGCACGAATTGAATTTGTTCGGGCACCAGCGTTCCGTTGCCGCGCACCTGGCGCAGCATCTGCCCGCGCTTGACCGTATCGGTCCAGATCGAACTTTTCTCGACGGTTGGAGCAGCCGGCTTGAGTTGAGAAAGGCCAAGGGTAATCGATGCCAGCACCGCTACCGCCAGTGCTCCCAGGAGCACCCGGCGACGGCGGCGTTTTCGAGATTGATCCGGTCGTGCTATGTCCATCAGTCAAAGTTGTTGAATTCCTTATGCAAGGCCGGTGCCACTGTCGAGAATTAGAACCAACAACTGACACCCGGCACCTGACCAGGAATCCGTTCATCTTGACCTTACGCTGTTTGCAGTCGCTTCAGTCGGCCTGTTCCAAGTTGCGAATTGGATCCTAATGAAAACGTCCGGGCCGGTATTGTGTTCGCCTGTGGGATAGCTTTTCCCGAAAATGGGAAAGTTCATTTGACCTCCTTTTGAACTTCTCCGCAACTTGACCACGGCCGCAAACGCCTGATCTCTCCTTCTGTGGTTTTCTGGATTCAGCCTCACTCCTGCCTCAGTGCCACCGTTGGATCGACCCTCGTCGCGCGGAGCGCGGGCACCAGGCAGGCCATAGACGCGACCAGCATAAAGAGAATTGTTCCCCCTGCAAACGTGGCTGGATCTGCTGCTCCGACACCGAAAAGCAGTGCCCTCAGGACTCGCCCCAGCGCAATTCCGACGCCGGTTCCCACCACCAGGCCCACCGCAATAAGACTCAAACCTTCTCGCAAAACCAGCGCGAGCACGTGCCCCCGTTGCGCACCCACAGCCAGCCGAATGGCAATCTCTCGCTTGCGCGAGGCCACGGAAAGGGAGAGCACCCCGTAAATCCCCACCAATGCCAAAGCAATAGCGACCGCGGAAAAACCGATCAGAAGTTGCATCGCGAAAGTTTGGGTGGCGACCGAATCGCTGCGGATTTGTCCCAAAGTCTTCACGTTGTCGATGCTCAGGGTCGGTTCGATCGCCCTAAGTTCCCGCTGGACAGCCACGACGAGTTGACGAGCGTCCAAAGTGGTTTGAATTACCAGGTGTTTGGTCCTCATCGCGGCTTCCCAAAACCAGTAATAGATTTCCGGCTCGGCCTTTCGGGTGAGCTTTTCCGTGCGGGCATTGGCTACCACGCCGATGATTTCGATCGATTTATTCAACTGCCTGCCGACCGGATCCGCGTTCGGAAAATAGCGTTGCGCCATCGCCTCATTGACGATCGCAATTCGAGCCCTGGTTATCCCATTCGCAGGCACGGAGTGCGCCGCGGGAAAATTGCGTCCTGCCACAATTCTTTGACCCAGCATGTCGAAATAATTCGGCGTGACGCTTCGCGTTGGAACCCGCGCTTGATCTTTGAGCCTTGTGCTTCGATCCGCTTGTCCTTCTATTTCGATCGTGTTCATCCAACTGTCACCGGTTAGCGGAACGCCCCAGGCGAAAGCCACGTCCTTCACTCCAGGCAATGCAGAAAGACGCTGGAGGGCTCGTTCATGGAACTCGAAGTACTTCCCCCAGTTCACGTCCGTGACATTCATCGTCAGCAGGTGTTCCGTACGATAGCCCGGGTTGACCCTGGCAAGGTTGTTTACTGTCCGAACGAGCAAGAGCGCCCCGGCAAGCAAAGCCAGCGTCAGCGCCGTCTGCACAATCGCCACGCTGCTGAGCAAACGGCGATCTCCTCTTCCCACGCTGCTGGTGCGCGTTCCTTTCAGCGCCTCTGCCGGGTCGAGCCGCGAGGCCCTCAACGCAGGCACTGTCCCGGCGACCACGGCCGCCAGCACAGCCGAGCCGACGCAGAGCGCCAGTACCGGCCAGCCCACCGTCACCGCGTCCAGGCGCGGAATTGCGTGGCCTCCGAGCGCCTTGAGAACTCTAACCACAACGAATGCCAGGCCGGCGCCCGCAACAGCCCCTGCCAGGGCCAGGAGCAAACTTTCGGCAAGGACCTGCCGAAAAAGCTGCAGACGTCGTGCCCCCAACGCTGCATGCACCGCATATTCCCCCTGGCGTTGCACTCCGCGCGCCAACAACAACCCAGCCACATTCCCGCAGGCGATTAGAAACACCAGAATCACCGCGCCAAACAATGGATAAAGCAGTCGTTGGCCTTCGTGATTCAACTCGGCTGTTATCGGCTCCACTTTTGCGACGATGCCTTCAAAATCACGGTCCGCCTGCGCCTCTCTGCCGGCGATCGAAGTTAGTTCGGTTCGGGCCTGAGTGAGCGTCGCGCCCGGACGCAGCCGCGCGATGGCGTTGCACCAGTTTTCCTTTGGCGTGGCAGGATCTGGCACAATGGGAATCCAGAAATCGACCTGCGCATTCACGTCGTAGTTGGGCTCGTGAGCGTTGGAGTGTGACGGCAGAAACCGCACCATTGGCGGCATCACCCCAACCACGGTGAGCGGGGTGGAAAAGATTCCAAAGCGGACCTTGCGGCCGAGAATCCGGGGATTGCCATTAAACCTCCGCTGCCAGAGCCCGTGACCAAGAATGACCACGGTCTGGTCCCAATATTTGGCCGGTGCCTCGGATTCGAGAAATTCACGGCCCAAACGCGGCTTTATCCCGAGCACCTTGAAGTACTCTTTTGTGACCCCCATCCCATAGATGCAGTCACTCCCGTCTGGCAGAACCAGAAAATCGAAAGTCCAATCGTAACTGGCCACCGCGTCGAACGACCTGGTCTCCTTCTGGAAATCCAGGAATTGTCCCACGGTCCAATCTCGCGAGTACGGTTGGCCGTCTGTTCGTGCCGGCGAGATCAAAACAATGCGATCCGCGTCTCTGTAAGGAGGGGGTGTCAACAGCACGCCATGGATCAGACTGAAGACCGACGACGTCGACCCAATTCCCAGCCCAAGCGTGAGCACGGCCACGGCGGTAAGGCCGGGGTTCCTCGCCAGCATCCGCAGCCCAGGACGGCCCTCCCGCAGAAACGATGGCATCACCTGAAAGACACCACGGCGCGCGTTATTCGTATGCCCGCGGCTGTGCAACCAAATGATCTGCCGAGCGTCAGGGGCGATTGAATCACCAGCCGAACAGGCAACTGCCTTCCAGCGTGCAATTTTCCCGTGCGGCTGCCAGGCTCCCCGGCATGAAACGATTCTTGTTCGCTTTCTGCTTGGCAGTCGCTTGCACTGTGCTCGGCGCCGCTGAGGATGGCTTTGTTCGCCTTTTCAACGGGCGCGATCTGACCGGATGGGTCAACGCGAATTGCGCGCCCGAGACCTGGAGCGTGCGCGAGGGGATGATTCACTGCACCGGGCATCCCACCGGCGCAATGCGCACGTCACGGCAATACGAGAACTTTATTCTCGAAGTCGAGTGGCGGCATCTAACCAGCGGCGGAAATTCGGGCGTCTTCATTTGGGGGACACCTATCGCGGCGCCAGGTGTGCCGTTTCTACGGGGAATCGAAGTGCAGGTGCTCAACCATGGGTTTAACGTGAAGGGAAAAAACGAATGGTACACCACCCATGGCGACGTGTTTCCTATCCACGGGGCGACAATGAAACCGTTCGGACGACACAAGGGGGACCGCAGTTTCCCGTCAGAAGAACGGAGCAAAGGATTTCCTGAATGGAACCATTACCGGATCGTGTGCACGAATGGTGTTTTGAGACTGCACGTGAATGGGAAAGAGGTCTCGGGAGGCGAGAATTGTA